>JACYYK010003869.1_pt7 | contig 14545 bp, 12 predicted proteins | sample 8236871 | NCBI WGS metagenome assembly JACYYK01 (sample SAMN14103087, study PRJNA606662) | landfill metagenome | isolation source: landfill solid waste inoculated with endophyte fungus Paravalsa indica | place: India:New Delhi, Okhla landfill site | collected 2017-11-05 | reverse complement strand
ATGGGCTTTAATCGATTTATAAGTACCATTTTGAGGACCTATTCTTCTAATTGGGCTTTAGCCGCTTGATAAGTGCCATTTTGAGGACAGACTCTTCTATTTTGGGCTTTATTCGCTTGATAAGTACCATTTTGAGGCGTGGCTTCCGAATTTTGGGCTTTATTCATTTTATGAGTGGCCTTCGATTAATGATCGGCTGTTGAAATGCTTCCAAATATGTAAAAGGAGATAAGTCTCTGTGAACTTATCTCCCTTCTTACATCTAACCAATATCTCCGAAGTCTGGATCTATGTTTTTTATTTTTTTCTCTAATAGTAGACCTTCTCTCATTATCTCTACTCCTTTTAAGAAATTCTCATATTCCAAACATTTCACAGGCTTGCATTGGTAATTTTGCGAAGAAATAATCACTCCTTTTTCTCATAAATTCTTGATAGGAATTAATAAAATGATGTTGTTTATTTGTGATTAATCCTAGATAGTATTGTGTAAATGGTGTGGAGGTCTCTGCTAATTCTAATAGCTGTTTTGCTCGTTTTTTATTTCCTTTGGCAATTTCAATATGAGCACCCTCCACAGGATCGTTTGTTGTGACATTTTCTACTTTACCAAAATGCGCACAAATAAATGGGTAAGTTCTTGTTGCTATTTTATGTAGAATTCTTTTATCTTGAAGTAGTTGAGCAATGTATTTTGCTTCCTCGAGGTGATAGATGCATGATTCAAAGTCCTCATAGATATAGCTTAAGGATAACGAGATGTGTAACTCTGCTTTTTGTCTTAAATGATTCGGCATATGTAATGCTTCATAGGCGTGCTTTCTAGCGAGAATTAACTCATTTTTTTTCCAATAGTACGTAAAAAGCAAAAGCTGTATCCGAATATGAAAAAATTGAACGAGAAGCGGGTTGTCAATCTTGTGAAGTAATGGCTGTATTTTGTTTAAGTAATAGCCGATTTTGTCATAGTAGTAAACAGACATATCTAGCTCGATGTTTAAGAAATAGTGTAAACATTGTAAGTCTGGTGTATCATAGTTTAGATTTTTTGCGACAGACCGAATTGCATGGACAGCATTTCTTTCCCGAATATCTATCATTAATTCATATAAAATAGCGGTTTGTTGATTTAAACTATTATCACTATTCTTATTCTTTTCAATAAAATAGGTAAGCTCTTTGTTACATTTATTGACATAGAAATATTCAAGAGCAAGTCGATCATTTAATGGAGATGAAGACTTCATACAAAATTCCTTCACTAATTCCATCATTCTTGCTTCATCTTGATCTAAACTAATCATCGTAATAAATTGATGGAGACCTAGTACAGTATCTGATTCTAGATATTTTTCAATAATCCCTGTATACGCTTTTTCTGTATGCATTTTCCTACTCCTTTCACAATTATCAATTATTTCACATTCGAGAAATTATGCAAGAGGTTTTAATAGAAAATCGTTCGTCAAATCACCACGTCTATCGACAAAAATAACAAAAACTGGTCAGTGCTCTATCCCTTCCGACAGCTAACTGCGACAATTCGGGAAAAGAATGGAAATAATGAAAATACTAACTCGGAAGGAGAGATATGGTATTTTCTACTTGAGATAGATTGAACTCCTTGTAAATTAGAAAAATTGAGCCTTCTATCATATTGCTGAACGTACTCCTACAATCTATAATGTGGAAAGTAGAATCTATGAAAGGAAGGGAGAAGGTAAGTGAAAAGCATTCAAAGTCGATTATTATTTATGTTAATTATCTTTATACTTCTTCCCTACTTTTTGTCTGTGTTACTGATTTATAATTACACGAAAAACAATGTCCAAGAGCATGAACTTACAAATAATGAAGAACAGATCGCTGAGAGCTCGGAGTCCTTGCAACAATATTTCGATGAACTTATCCATCTTCCTTATATACTTTATCGTGATGCTGAATTGTTTCAGATTTTTAATAATGAAGCAGATAATTCCAAATATTTAGAAAAGAGCATTGAAAACTTTTATTTAATGAGAGAGGAAATTAAACAAGTTCGATTCTATATGCACAAAGGAAAAGAATCTATAACAGCTTATAATGCTTTCATCAGTTCTAGTAAATCTAAACCGAATTTTATACAGCAGCCATATATGAAAAAACTATACCAATCAGATCAAAACCAAATCATTGAAGCTCCACACCCTTTGGAAAATTATAATAATACAGCAATCGTTCCGCAGTCAGATCGTACTCCAGTAATGACTATTCATCATAAAATAACGGATGTGTTCACTGGAGACTTTTTGGGTGTCATTTCGATGGATGTTGAATTAAATAAATTAAGGCAGATTGCAGATAGCTTAATAAATAAACAACAAGAAGCAATGTACCTGATCAATGAAAATAATCAAATAATCTTAAGTAGTGATACCAATCAGATTAGCAATCCTGTATCTGAAGACTTAAAAACAAAACTACAAGGTAAAACGGATCATCAAGATATTGTTTTTTCGAAGACTTTAGCTTCCCCGTTAAATGGTTGGAGGTTAGTAAAAGTCACCCCTAAGGATATCTTGTTTCAGGAAGTACGAAAAACTACTTATACTAGCATTATTGCTGGTATTATCGTAGGACTGCTAGGGCTAATAATGATCGGATTTATCACCTACAAAATCACCAATCCAATTAAACAGCTGACCAATAAAATAAGTACTATTGACGACAGCTACACAGAAGTGTCTTTTAATGATCAAAGACATGATGAAATTGGATATTTAGAGAAGCATATGAAAGATATGATGAATCGAATTAATGAACACATTGATCGTGAATATAAGCTTGACATAGAGAACAAAGAAAAACAGTTCCAAGCATTGAAATCACAAGTGAATCCTCATTTCTTGTTTAATGCGTTGCAATCAATTGGTACAATTTCGCTAAAATCTGGTGCCACTAATGTATATCAGCTTATAACCTCCTTATCAAATATGATGAGATATTCTATGCAAGCTAATAAATGGGTAAAAGTCAGGGAGGAAATAAGCTATATAGAAAGCTATCTCACCTTACAAAGGGAGAGGTTTCAAGATCAAATATACTATAATATGGAAATAGATCAAAATATGTTAGACATGCAGATTCCCAGTATGATCCTACAACCGCTTGTAGAAAATTTTTTCAAACATTGTTATGAGGAAGGTTATGACAATGCACAGTTAAACGTGTATGGCGAAAAAAGAGGAACTTTTCTCTATTTTATGGTAGAAAATGACAAAGTAAGCATGAAAATAAAAGAGCTAAAAGAGCTCAAAGAATTTCTTTATTCTTCTCTACCAAAAGAAGAAGCTGAAAAAGAACATATCGGATTAAAGAATATTCATGACAGACTAGTACTGATTTATGGAGATAAAGCAGGCTTAAAAATAGATAATAAAGACGGACTAGGATTTGTTGTGGAGATATTTATTCCACTGCACGAAAAGGAGAATAAATGGTGAAGGTATTAATGGTGGACGACGAACAGAATGTGCTTGATGCAATGAAAATGCTCGGTGAATGGGATACACAAGGTATAACAAAAATATTGGAAGCACATCACGGAGAAGAAGCAAAAAAATTGATTGAAAAAGAAACGCCAGAAATTATTTTTACAGATATTAAAATGCCTGGAATAAATGGGCTAGAACTGATGAAATGGCTAAATACCGTCTCTTATCAAGGAAAAGTGATTTTTTTAACGGGATACGATGATTATTCTTACATGCGCCAAGCTATTAAGCATAATAGTTTTGATTACTTGTTAAAGCCTATTGAAGCAAATGTTTTCAATGAAATTTTAGCGGAAGCAGTAAAAGCATGGAAAAAGGATTATATAAACTCTAGTTCCACTGAAAAAAGATATATTTACAACAAAATTGTCACAGATGCTTATGCAGGAGTGACTTTCGATTTGATGGGGCTTATACCCTCCCTTCCAAAAGCTGAGCGTTACGATATGACATTGCTATCCTTTTACCATATGCATTACTCAGAACCGGAAATAGAAACATTAGCGAATAAGCTCTACACACAAAAGTTAGGATATGCGTATTCACTTCTTACAGATCACAATCTTTCTCTTGTTGTCACCTTAAAAAATGAATGGACAACCATTGAGAAGTGGTTAAATGAACATATCGAGAGTACAGTTCGAATCGTGGCTACGGAAGTTCCGCAACCTTTAGCAAATCTTCCTGAAGTCTTCAAGAAGCTTAAGAAGAAATTGAATGAAAATCAATATAGAACCGTCTATCAATCTACACATTTAGAACATGTTAACAGAATGCAAGATATTGTATCTTATGTAGATAATTATTATAAGGAGAATATAAGCCTTGAACAATTATCTAATTTATTTTTTATGAGTCGTGAACACATATCAAGAAAGTTCAAACAAGTGACTGGTTTGACTCTTTCGAAATATGTAACCAAACTGAGAATTGACCAAGCGAAATACTGGCTAAGAGAAACAGATGAAACCATTTATACTATCTCGTTAATGCTTGGCTATCAGGATGAAAAATACTTTTCTAAATTATTCAAAAAAATAACCAGCTATACCCCTTTCGAATATAGAAATGAAAAGAAAGAGGTGAATAAATGAAAAAAGCAATAATGTTTTTCATCATAAGCTTACTTGTTTCAGGATGTCACCCTGACACTACCAGTAATGAACTAGAAAAAACAGAACCAAAAATTACGCTAACTATACGGAATCCGAAAATCGAAATTGCTTCTGCATTTGAAGAGATGACCGAAGCGTATGAAAAGGAATATCCACATGTGAACATAGAAGTAACCACAGTTGGCGGGGCATTGGACGATTTTTCTGACTTAAAAGCAAAAATTGCAGCAGAAGAAGGTCCAGATATATTCACAAATCCAGGTTATGAAAATGCTAAGTTATGGGAGCCTTATTTAGAGAATTTATCTGATCAACCTTGGATCGAGAGTGCTTATCAAGAAACATTAGAACCTGTTAAAATAGACGGAAATGTTTATGGAATGCCAATGAACTTAGAAGGCTATGGTATTATTTACAACAAGTCTTTGTTTCAGAGGGCAGGAATAGAAAAACTTCCCTCTACTTTTACAGAATTAAAAACTATTACAAAACAATTGGAAACGGCTGGTATCATCCCTTTTGCGACAGGTTATTATGAGAAATGGATATTAGGAGACCTTTTGATGAATATTGCTATTTCTCAACAAGAAGACCCTGATCAGTTTATAAGGCATTTAAAAAACGGAACCACTTCCATTGAAAACAATCAGCCGTTTAAACAACTGATAGAGCTATTGGACCTAACGATAGAGTATGGTGGGGATAATCCTCTATCAACAGATTATACCATGGAGATTCAACAATTTGCATCAGCAAAAGCAGCAATGATGATACAAGGGAACTGGATTCAACCTATGATAAATAAAATGGCGCCAAACCTTAAAATGGGTATCTTTCCCATTACTATCAATGATCAAGCTGCCAAAAATCCTTTAAACATTAATGTTCCTGGTTACTGGGTTATTAATAAACAAACCTCAGCAGAAAAGAAAGAAGAAGCAAAGCGATTTCTAAATTGGATGGTAAATTCTGAACAGGGTCAAAGGTTTATGACTGAAAGGCTTCATTTTATCCCTGCTTTTAGCCATATGGATATGCAAATAACAGATTCTATTACTTCTAAACTAACTCATTTATATCAAGCAAACAGAAAATTATCGTATAATTGGTCAAACCTTCCTCCAGGATTGAAGGAACAATTTGGTGCCGATACACAACAATATATCGAACATGATTGGAGTAAAACGCAATTACTACAAGCCTTTCAGAAAACATGGAGGCAAATGAATTAGACAAATAAGCATACTCCTATTTTCCTAATCAATATACAACGAAAATGATATCAATCTTCGCCATTTCTAACCACACCCAACTCTCTTATACTATATTTGTACCGCCCGGGCAACAATTTAGTATATAAGAGGAGGAATAGTATGAAATGGGAAAGTTTTGTTAAAAAGGCAACAGTGCTTACACTTAGTACTGCTATCTTCATGGGAGGAAGTAATCTGGTACATGCAGAGAAAAAGTCACCAAACGATTATAAAGAGGACTACGGTCTTTCGACGATTACACGCTCTAATATGAAGAATATGATTCAACAGCATGGAGATAAGAGATTTACTGTACCAACGTTTGATGCATCTACTATTCAGAACATCCCTTCTGCTACAAGGGTTTTGGAAAATGGAGAGAAAATTAAATTAGATGTTTGGGATACTTGGCCACTACAAAACTCGGACGGAACTGTAGCAGAGTATAATGGCTACCATATTTTATTTGGTTTAGCAGGTAATCCTGATAATGCACAAGATACTTTTATCTATATGTTCTACAAAAAAGCCGATGAAAATTCTATTGATGCTTGGAAAAATGCAGGGCGAGTGTTCGATGAAAATGATAAGTATGAAGCGAACGATAAATATTTAAAAGACCTTGCAGAAGAATGGTCTGGTTCTGCTACCTATACTTCTGATGGAGAAATTCGTTTATTCTATACGAATCGTACAGCGTTTAATGAAGAACAAGGACTTTACGGAAAACAAACATTAACTACTGCACAGGTAAATGTATCTGAAGTAGAAGATGGAACACTTCAAGTGGATGGTGTGGAAGATAATAAATCCATTTTTGAAGGGGGAGATGGTTCCGTTTATCAAAATGTTATGCAAGCATTTGGCGGAGAAAAAATCGATTGGAAAGAGAACCATACCTTAAGAGACCCACATTATATTGAAGAAAATGGTCATAAATACCTCGTTTTTGAAGCTAACACTGGAACAGATTATGGGTATTCTGGCGAAGAATCCCTTTATAATCAAGCTTATTATGGAAACAGCAATCATTTCTTTCAAAATGAAAAAGATTGGCTATTAAACAGCTCCAAAAAAGAATATGCTGAATTAGCAAATGGTGCTATCGGTATTGTGGAAATTACAGATGATTATGAATTGAAAAAAGTAATGGAGCCTTTACTAGTTTCTAATACCGTTACGGATGAAATTGAAAGACCGAACATTTTCAAAAAAGATGGAAAATGGTACTTATTTACAAGCTCACGTGGATCTAAAATGACGATTGACGGTATTGATGATGAAGATATTTATATGCTCGGTTATGTAGCCAATTCACTAACTGGTGAATTTAAACCAATTAATAAAACAGGAATCGTGCTACACCATGACTTAGATCCATATGATATCACTTGGACTTACGCACATTATGTTATTCCACAAGAAGGTACCGACGAAGCAGTAGTTACAAGTTATATGACAAACAGAGGATTCTTTGAAGATCACAAATCTACCTTTGCACCAAGCTTTAAACTGAAGTTAAAGAACAAAAAGTCTTCCGTTGTAGAAGACAGCATTCTGGAGCAAGGCCAAATTACACTATATGATAAATAATGATAAGTAAAATGTCGACATGTTCGGCATTTTACTATTTTAGGAGGCGAAGCACTTGAAAGCAAAATGGGTAATAACATTACTTTCACTTTGTATGCTTCTTATTTCACTTGTATATTTTCAAATACGAACTCCTACTGCTCCATCAGAAGATGGAACCTATTCTTATCGAGCTGATTATCATTTTACAGTACCAGATAGTTGGAAAAACGATCCTCAACGACCTGTTTATTTCAATGGGAAATACCATTATTACTATCTTTATAACGAAGATTACCCCGAGGGAAATGGGACAGAATGGCGCCATGCCACTTCTAAAGATTTAATTCATTGGAAAGATCAAGGAATCTCCATTCCAAAATATACGAACGAAAATGGAGATCCCTGGTCAGGATCTATTGTCATTGATCATCAAAATACGGCTGGATTCGGTAAAGACACCTTCGTTGCTATAGTTACACAACCATCCGCTAATGGGCAACAGGAACAATATCTCTGGTATAGTACGGATAATGGGCAAACGTTTAAAAATTATCAGGATGAACCTGTTCTCCCCAACCCTGGAATAGCGGATTTTAGAGATCCAAAGATTATATGGGATGAGACTTCGAAAAAATGGGTAATGTTAATGGCGGAAGGCTCAAAAATCGGTTTCTACCATTCTGAAAACCTGAAAGATTGGGAGTATACGAGTGGGTTCCAAACAGATAATATTGGAATCGTAGAGTGCCCAGACCTATTTCCATTACAGACAGACGAAGGCAATATAAAATGGATAATGGGCGTTAGTGCAAACGGGTCTAAACAAGAAAAACCAAACACATACGCTTATTGGACAGGAAATTTTAATGGTGAAACGTTTATACCAGATCACAAGAATCCTCAATGGCTTGATTATGGATTTGATTGGTATGGCGCTGTTACTTTTCAAGATGGGAAAAGTAGAAACAAACTGGATCATCGTTATGCTATGGCGTGGATGAATAATTGGGCATACGCAAATAACACACCAACTTTAGAAGAAGAATTCAACGGGCAAGATTCCATTGTTCGTAAAATTGAGTTGAAGCGAGATGAGCAAGGTGTATATTATCTTGCTTCCCAACCAATAGAAGAGCTCGACCAACTAATAGAAACGACAGATAGTTATCCTAAAATAGAAGTAGACGGAACAAAAACATTAGAAACTGTAGGAGATGTATACCTATTAGAAGCAGATATTAGCTGGAATCAAGCTAATAATATTGGTATTCGCCTTAGAGAATCAAGTGATGAGAATCGTCATCTTGATGTTGGCTTTTTCCCTAGGCAAGGATACTCCTATGTCAATCGCGAGTTTACTAATCAACCAGACCACCACGATAACATGCTAGAAAGCCAAGCACCTATGGATCAACAACAAAAGGATGCCCATCTCAAAATATTAGTGGACAAAACGAGCGTGGAAGTATTTATTGATGATGGAAAAATAACTCACTCCAATTTGTTTTTTCCTCTAGAGGAAGACCAAAGAATTTCGCTGTTTTCAGAAGGTGGTAAAGCTATTTTTGAAAATTTAGAGGTTCAAAAAATGGATTCGATACATGATTTAAAGTAAGTAAAACCGGGTCCTGGTCCTTTATCAAGATGAGAGTTGCATCTCTGGCCATGGTAGCCTTTGTAGTATTCTGGATACAGTTCTCACAGCTAAATTGTGTGGGAATGCTTGAACCACTCCTTATCAAGGATTTCAACGGGGCTGGGACAAAAGTGTAGTAAAGCAGGAATAATCCGAACGTTAATATTTGTGCACTGTAACCGCTCCGTCAAAATACTTCGCTTTCCGTGGGCACGGCCTCAGCTAACTTTGCAAAGAAAACCACTTTGCAAAGTGGATCTTCAGCTCGTGCTGTTCCCACAGGAGTCTCCGTATTTTGACTACGCTCAGTCAGAAGGTTGTTCGGATTTTCCTTCTTCCTATTTAGTTATGTCCCAGCTTCGTTTTCTTCGTCATGATAGACCAAATCATCGTTAGACTAAGCGCAGAATGTCGCCTATACATACATCCGCACATCCGCGAACATAACAAAAAAAGAGAAAGCCTTCGAAGCCTTCTCTCCTTTTTCCTTACGCTTGTCCCATCGATCTGGAAGATTCACTTTTATTCTGTGAATCTTCTTCACTATTACTTTCATCTTCTTCCGTTTTATCAGTGGACTCGCCATCCTCTTGTTCCGAATCCTCTGATGATCCTTCTTCACCTTGCTCCGCATCATCAGACTCATTGCCTTCTGGTTCAGAGTTCTCTGTTGTTTCCTTATCTTCTTGCTCTTCACCTTCTGCTGAGTCGCTATCCTCATCGGAAGATTCAGGTGCAACAATTCTATTAATCGGTTGATTAATATAAGTTTCTGGATTTACAGGTTCATTGTCTTTGCGTACTTCAAAGTGTAAATGGACACCATTATCCTGGCCAAGACTATTTTGACCTGCTGTTCCAAGTGTTTGGCCTTGCTTTAGCTCGGTTCCTTCTTCTACTAACACTTCACCTAAACTAGCATAATAAGTGGTAACTCCTTGCTTATGCTCCATTTTCACAACATTCCCTAATAGCGGGTCTTGCTTGATTTCCGCTACTGTTCCTGATAGAGCAGCCATTACATCAAACGCTTGATTGTCTTCTGTGGAGATGTCGATACCATCGCTCTGATAATATTTGTTTTGATGTGAAATCAATGCTTTCTCTTGTTCCTCAGCATCTGCTCCATAATCATAGAATTTTGTGACAATTTCAGTTTGCAAGTCTTCTGCTACTGGCATCTTCAAGACTTCTTGTTGCTGCATCACAGATTCAGCATCCTCTTGATCCTTATCGAGATCTCCATTTAGCTGATCCTCCATGTTCTCTGCTAAATCAGGTACTTGATTGGTTACATTTTGATACCATAAGACCCCCGAAAGTAGCAGTGCAGCAACGGTTAAATAAAGTGCAGGAAAGAACCATCTTTTTTTGAAGATACGTTTCCAACTCTTTTTTGAAACGTTCTTGTTTTCCTCCATAATTCATCACCTCAGCAACCATTGTGATCAAATGGAGGAAAATTTATACATCAATCTATAAATTTTTTTTAGAAATCTATTTCGCTTCTATCTTATTCGGATTTAGCAAGCAATGTCGGAGCAGCTTGCTCTAATGGTTGAATAGTTGTTCCTTGATAATAATACGTAATAATATCCTGATAGTTTTTTCCTTCTTTCGCCATTCCATTCGCTCCGTATTGACTCATACCAACACCATGGCCGTAGCCTTTTGTTGTAAAAACATAATGGTCATTTTTCTTCGTGATCGTAAAATCGTTAGATGGAAGGGCGAGCTTTTCTCTTATTTCTCTACCTGTAAATGTTTTCCCGCCAATGGTGGCTTGATCGACTCGTTTACTATCTGTACGCGTAATTTGAAAATCTTGCACCTGATTTGATAAATTTACTCCAAGCTTTTGTTCTACTTGAGCAACGGTTAGTACCGTTTGATCTAAAAACTTTGGTGATAATTCCTCATCCCAAGGGCTTTCCACTGTTCTTAGATACGGCAAGGCATTTTGCCAATAATTTTCAGAGTCTTCGGTGTAGCCATTACTTGTAGAGAAAAATGCTGGAGTAATCGGTTCCTTTTCATAGGTGATAATTTCTCCTTGTGTCGCAGCGACCGCCTCTGTAATTTTCTCCATTTTCCAATGGTAATCTGTTCCCCAAATTTGACGCAATTCATCATTATTTTTATATACTTGGTGTTGAACGGTGTCTGTAACATCTGCATCAGCTGGTAGACCTTCATCTGTGCCTTGCTTCAAAAAACGCACAATGTAAGTTCTTGCCGCTAGTGCTTGTGCCTTTAAGGCCTCTAGCTCAAATTCTGCCGGCATTTCTGAAGCTACAACGTTAATGACATATTCCTCTAAAGGAATTTCTTCCACTTCGTTCTCTTCTGTTCGGAATACATTAACTTGGAATGGAGATTCTAGTGATTCTACAGCTTTCTTTGTTTCTTTAGTTACAGCTGTCTCGATGGATGCTTGTGTTGCCTTATTGTCTTCCTTAAATGGAACGACAATAATGGATGGAATGAGAAACATAATGAAAAGTAGTGTTGCTGTGAAAATGATGGTAGGTAGCTTCCAATTGATTGATGGATTTTTCTTAAACTTTGGCATGTATGACCTCCTCTAATCTTTCATTCCACTACTCTATTTATATTCTGTTGATAAAAGATTAGAACATGGTACAAGTTATATTTTTTCTAATAGAGATTTTTTGAGATAGAAAAAGAGGACAAGCTATGAACTGTCCTCTTTGTTAATTATTGTACTTCTACTCTCTTCATCGATATATTTTGTACAGGAATCTCCCGAACTCTTTCAATATCTGCTCCTAATCCAGCAAATTTATCTGTAATATTTACATATCCTCTATCGATATGCTGTAAAGAAGTTACTCTAGTATATCCATCTGCTACTAAACCAGCTAAGATAAGCGCAGCTCCTGCACGCAAATCGGTGGCGGCAACCTCAGCACCTTGAAGATTGACAGGGCCTTCTACGATCACACTTCGCCCTTCTATCTTCAGCTTAGCATTCATTCTTCTAAATTCTTCTACATGCATAAAACGATTTTCGAATACTGTTTCTGTAATAACACTAGTTCCAGTTGCATTTAGCATCAATGCCATCATTTGTGACTGCATATCAGTTGGAAATCCTGGATGTGGCAATGTCTTAATATCCGTAGCTTTCAATTTTTTAGGTCCAATTACCCGCAGGCCATTTGGCTCCTCAATAAAACGAACTCCCATTTCCTCCATTTTTGACACAAGGGAACGGAGATGATCAATTTCTGCCTTTTCAATTAAAACATTTCCACCAGTAATGGCAGCTGCCACCATGAATGTTCCTGCTTCTATACGGTCTGGAATAATTGTGTGTTCTGCCCCTCTCAGCTTACGAACACCATCGATTTTTATCGTTTCTGTTCCGGCACCAATAATTTTTGCACCCATTTTGTTCAAGTAATTAGCTAAATCTACTATTTCTGGTTCTTTTGCCGCATTTTCAATGGTTGTTCTTCCACTCGCTAATGCCGCAGCCATCATAATATTTTCTGTAGCCCCAACACTTGGCATATCTAGGTAAATCTTTGCGCCTTTCAACCTACCATTTGTAGTTACTTCGACGAAACCATTCCCAACATGTACATCTGCTCCCATTGCTTCGAAGCCTTTTAGGTGAAGATCAATTGGGCGTGAACCAATAGCACAACCTCCAGGTAATGCTACTTTTGCGTGTCCATATCTAGCTAATAATGGACCTAAAACAAGTACAGATGCACGCATTTTTCGCACATATTCAAACGGAGCTTCTGTCAATAAATCATTTGTTGCATCTACTGTTACTGTATTATTTTCATATTGTACATCAACATGCATATGGGTTAACACTTGATTAATTGTATAAACATCTGCTAACGCAGGTACGTCATGGATTATACTTTTTCCTTCACTTGCAATTATACTAGCAGCGATGACAGGCAATACAGCATTCTTCGCACCTTCAACTTTCACAGTGCCATGTAACTGCCTCCCGCCACGGACGATGATTTTTTCCAAGGCTCATTCTCCTCTGTAGTCCATATTCATTATTATTAATATTCAGTAATTAGGATAGGTGTTCCTATGATGAGAGTCGATTGATTATTCGATCCTTTTGTCACTGCAATATGAGTATTTATTTCGTTGTCATCAATCGAGATGGATTGCTCCCATTTTGGTGTATACCCAGTCCAAGTTTGAAATTTGTTGTCTTTAAGCTGATCATATATGGTTAAATTTAAAGTTTCTGCGATTTTTTCTATTAAACAAACAATATCAATCATACCATTTTTGACAGCCTCAAGACAAGTAAAATATTGTGCATTTTCAGTGAATAATTTCTCCGTCATTTCGTCTAAATTACGCAAATATGTTTTCTTTACTTCTTCAGAATAATCGGATGATGATATTTTATAAATGACCTGATATTCCTTCCCTGAAGTTCGCACTATTAATAAAGATTCGACAATATTAGCAGAACTATGACGGTCGCCCCTATATTTAGTGACGCCATCTATTTGTGTTTTCCCAATTTCAAAACCACCTAAACCTTGGATAAACTCATCTACGTTCTCTATGAGAAGGTTCTCTCTTACGACGACTTCCCATTTATCTAATTGAAAATCATTTTCCTCTGCAATGTTTAACATCTCTTCTATTTGCTGCTGACTACTCTCTATACTGCTAGCTTCTACCTCTTGCCATATTATAACGGTTAATATTAATATGATTCCACCTAATAAAAAACGCTTCATTTCCCGCACTCCTTTTTTTATTACAAGTGTTAGCAGGAAATGAAGCTATTAAACTATTTTTTGTTCGACAATTCTCTTAAAATAAATAGATTAACTGTTGAGACCAATTCAAGAAATCTAAGAAGAAATTGCTGACAGTGGATCCAATGGCGATCGTGAGAAAAATGATAAGGATCCTCGCCTCAAATACTTTGTTTTTTCGAAATAGTTCATCAAAGTTTAAGGACTGTACGACTTGCCATGTAATGACGATAAAAATCAAGTGTGAGATTATACTTACTAAACCATTTTGAGCTAGTGTTTGTTCTATCATTCATTATCCCTCTTTTTCATTATTCTGAAGACTATTCTATCATATTCTATTGTTCGATGCTTTTCTCATTTTAGAAGAAATTTCGCTATTTCCCGGGAAATTTATTGTCTATTGGAGACTATTTTGAGAATTGTTTAGGTATGTTGGCGAGTTGGGGGTATTCGAAATGAAATTTGTAGCTTTATCGCCGATATAATTTTATTTTTGACAAATCTTCTATTATTCTGTTGGGATACTTGGTGACCAGTTCTTTTGACTCTGAGTTGTATGGTTATTTAGTTCTATAAAATACTTTGTTGTAGGTTATTGGAGTGTTAAAGATTAGCTGGTGATCGTGGCATTACCTATTTATCTTGGTTATCT
>JACYYK010001979.1_pt4 | contig 14569 bp, 12 predicted proteins | sample 8236871 | NCBI WGS metagenome assembly JACYYK01 (sample SAMN14103087, study PRJNA606662) | landfill metagenome | isolation source: landfill solid waste inoculated with endophyte fungus Paravalsa indica | place: India:New Delhi, Okhla landfill site | collected 2017-11-05 | reverse complement strand
AGTTGGGGTCATTCCCTCGGGGAACGCGCCTAAACCGGCTCTCTCCGTTCGCCGCCTCCGGTGACCACGCCCACCGGAGGCGGCGTGTTCCTCCCGGCGGACTCGGCATGACCTGGGGAGATGTCCGAACGTGACGACGGCTGAGCGGAAGGGAGCGGCGCGTACTCACCAGGGGGCTGGCTGGGGCGTCCGGGCGTGCCTCATACTGGGCGGGCGAGGGGAGTACTTCCTAGAGCCGACCCGGTCAGTACGGACATCCCGTGATGTCCTCGGGCGGCTGCCGGTGGCGGTGAAGGAGACCTCGAACAGGAGTCCTGTTCGAGGAGGTTCGTGTGCTCGATGCCGCCCCCGCCACCGCGTCGGAGTCGATCGGGTCCCCACTGCTGTGGTCGCTCAGTCTTGCCGTCCTGGCCGGGCTGTTGGTCATGGATTTCGTCGTCACGCGCCGCCCGCACGAGGTGAGGCTCGGTGAAGCGGTCGGTTGGTCGGTGTTCTACCTCGTCCTGCCGGTGTTGTTCGGGGTGTGGTTGTGGATCGACTACGGCGGCGCGCAGTCACTGGAGTTCTTCACCGGATACCTGGTGGAGAAGTCGTTGTCGGTGGACAACCTGTTCGTGTTCATGCTCCTGCTGAGCGCGTTCGCGGTCCCGGAGGAACTGCACCAGCGGGCGCTGCTGCTGGGCATCGTCGGCGCCTTGGTGCTGCGGGGCGCGTTCATCGCGCTGGGGGCGGCGATCCTGCAGGCGGGCACGTGGGCATTCCTGTTGTTCGGCGCGGTTCTGGTCGTCACCGCGGGGAAGATCCTTCACGACGAGGTGCGCGGCGGGGACCGGGAGGAGATGGAGGTCTCCGAGCTGCGCTCGGTGCGGCTGCTGCGGAAGCTGATGCCGGTCACCGACGACTACCGGGGCAGCAGGCTCACCGTCCGGGAAGGTGGGCGGCGCATGCTCACGCCGTTCACCGTGGTGATCGTGGCGATCTTCGCCACCGACGTGGTGTTCGCGGTCGACTCGGTCCCCGCCGTCTACGGCATCACCGAGGACCCGTACCTGGTCTTCACCACCAACGCCTTCGCGTTGCTGGGACTGCGGGCGCTGTACTTCGTGCTGCGCACGACGCTGCGCAAGCTGGCGCACCTCAACTACGGTCTCGCCCTGATCCTGGCCCTAATCGGCGTCAAGCTGGTGCTGCACTGGGCCCACGGCATCTGGCCCGGCGTGCCGGAGATCCCCACCCCGGTGTCCTTGCTCGCCATCGTGGTCATCCTGGCGGTCGTGACGTTCACCAGCCTTCGGGCCCGTCGCCGGGAAGAACCGGAACCGACCCCTTGACCGCGATCCGGCGTGCTCATTCGGGATTGACCCCGGAGGAATCGTCCGTGGCGGCACCACCCGGCGCGGGACCGAGGCTGTGCCGGGGAGTCCCGGTGTCCACGGACGCCGGGGCCGCGGCGCCGTCGTCCTTCAATTCCACACCCGACCGGCCGAGCCGCCTGGCTCCGGCCACCAGGCGGTGGACGGTGGCGGCGGCCCGTTCGTAGCCGAGTCCGTCCGGCGGATGGATGTTCGACACGCAGTTGCGTTCGGCGTCGGTGCGGCCGGGACGCGGGTGATGGGTCAGGTAGATGCCGAGACTGTCGGCGACCGACAGGCCGGGGCGTTCCCCGATCACGACGAGCACCGTGGTCACGTCGAGCGCCGCGCCGAGATGGTCGCCGATCGCCACGCGGGCCTGGGTGGCGATGACCGGGGAGGCGATCGAGTACACCGGACCCAGTTCGGTCACCAACGCGGCCAACAGCGGCGCGCCGTGAATCGCGAGCGCCCGCGGCGACAGACCGTCGGCCAGCACGATCCCCACGTCCGCCCCGCTGGCGGACACCGCGGCGAGGTCGGCGGGCACCCGACCGAGGTCGGGGCGGCGCAGGTACTCCTGCCGATCACGGGCCCGGCTGCGCACGACGACGGGCGTGCCCACACCCACCGCGCGGACGTCGGCGGCCAGCGCGGCGACGTCGAGGGGCTGGTGGATGGCGTCGCGTGCGGCGGCGTGGTCGGCCCGGAACTCCAGCACCCGCCGCAGCGGAACGGCGTCACCGGTGCGCCCGAGACCGATCCGGGCGCGAGTGAGCCGCCGTAGCGCATGTCGGGGTTGTGGCGTTGGCGCGAACGGCTCTGCCGTTTACAGGTATCGGCAGACCTGGTCCGCGCTGCACGAGTCGGGGTCGGGCTGCGCGGCGTCGTGCCTGAGCTCGGCGATGGTGTCTCGGAGCGCTGTGAGCTGGGCGATCTGCTGCTCGATCTCGGCGAGGCGCGCGTCGAGGAGGTCGCGCACGTGCTCGCAGGGAGCAGCGCCGCCGTCGCGGATTTCGAGGATCTGGCGGATCTGGGCGAGGGTGAGGCCCGCGGCCTGGCCGCGGTGGACGAAGTCGATCCGGGCGGCCGTCTCGGGCGCGTAGTCGCGGTATCCGGACGGCGTGCGCTCGGCCGGGGGCAGCAGGCCCTGCTCCTCGTAGAACCGCAGCGTCTTCGCCGTCGTTCCCGCCCGCTCGGCGAGTTCCCCGATGCGCATCGCAGGCCCCCTGTTCTTTCGGCAGAAGCCCTCTTGACCTTCCCCTGCACTGGAAGGTCCAGTATGGCTGAGATAGACCGGAAGTCCAAGTATTGACAGGAGCTGCGATGCCCACGAAGTACGACCTCGCCATCATCGGATCGGGCGGCGGTGCGTTCGCCGCCGCGATCCGCGCGACCACGCTCGGCAAGTCGGTGGTGATGATCGAGCGCGGGACGCTCGGCGGCACCTGCGTGAACACCGGCTGCGTGCCGTCGAAGGCCCTGATCGCCGCGGCCGACGCATGGCACTCCGCGGCCGACGCCGCCGACCGGTTCCCGGGGATCGAGACGACGGCGGGGCCGGTGGACATGCCCGCCCTGATCGCCGGGAAGCAGGCGCTGGTCGAGTCGCTGCGGGGCGAGAAGTACGCCGACGTCGCCGACTCCTACGGGTGGGCCGTCCGCCGCGGGGACGCCGCGTTCGCCGGCACCCCCGACGCACCGGTCCTCCAGGTCGCCGAGGACGACGGCAGCACCGAGACGATCGAGGCCGCGCACTACCTGGTCGCGACTGGCTCTCGGCCGTGGGCCCCGCCGATCGACGGCCTGGACGAGACCGGGTACCTGACCTCGACCACGGCGATGGAGCTGACCGAACTCCCTGAGTCCCTGCTCGTGCTCGGCGGCGGCTACGTCGCCCTGGAGCAGGCGCAGCTGTTCGCCCGGCTCGGCTCCCAGGTCACCGTGCTGGCCCGGTCCCGGCTCGCGTCGAAGGAGGAGCCGGAGGTGTCCAGGACGCTGCAGGAGGTGTTCGCCGACGAGGGCATCCGGGTGGTCCGCCGCGCGCTGCCGACGCGGGTGTCCCGCGACGCCGCGACCGGGCAGGCCGTCGTCACCGCGGACGTCGCCGGCGGCCGGGAGGAGTTCCGCGCCGACCAGGTGCTCCTCGCCCTCGGACGACGACCGGCCACCGACGGGCTCGGCCTCGACGCGGTCGGGGTCAAGACCGGGGACCTCGGCGAGGTGGTCGTCTCCGACCGGATGCAGTCCTCCCACCCGCGGATCTGGGCCGCGGGCGACGTGACCGGCCACCCCGAATTCGTCTACGTCGCCGCCCAGCACGGCACCCTCGTCGCCGAGAACGCGTTCACCGACGCCGACCGGGCCGTGGACTACGCCCGGCTGCCGAGGGTCACGTTCACCGGCCCGGCGATCGGCGCGGTCGGGATGACCGAGAAGGACGTCGTCGCCGCCGGGATCCGCTGCGACTGCCGCGTCCTGCCCCTGCACCACGTGCCCCGCGCCCTGGTCAACCGCGACACCCGCGGCTTCGTCAAGATCGTCGTGGACGCCGACACGGGGAAGATCCTCGGCATCACCGCCGTCGCCAAGGACGCCGGCGAGCTCGCCGCCGCCGGGGTCCACGTGCTCGGCAAGACCGTCGCCGAGGTCGCCGACGCCTGGGCCCCCTACCTGACCATGGCCGAGGGCATCCGGATCGCCGCCAAGGCCTTCACCACCGATCCGTCGCTCCTGTCGTGCTGCGCGTGAACGCGCACGCAGACAATCGGGGGGAACGCTCAGCTGGGAGAGGAACAGACGATGAGCGGCGATAAGGGCCACGACTCGCATCGCGCGGGCGTGCTTGTCGGTGCTGGGACGGGCTTGCTCCTGTTGGCATGCTGCGCGCTTCCGCTGCTGATCTGCTGCGGCCTGCCTCTCCTCGCCGCGGGCGGAGCCCTTGCAGGTATCGGAGGTTTCCTCGGCAACCCTTGGCTCATCGGTGCCGGGATCGCAGTCGGGGTGGCCGTCACAGCGGCGATCGTCCTCCGGCGACTGCCGCGGCACCGACGTCGCTCGACCGGCGGCTGCGGCAATCGTTCGACTACTGACCGGGGTCAGTAGTTCGAGTGGCTCCAGTCATCGTCGCCAGCTCGGCCACGTCGGCATCCCGCGACCCTTCCAGGTCTCCACGAGACCAACAACCCAGCGGACGGACGCGAAGACCCCGTAGCCGGCCGCCGCGAGGCCCACGGCGATCACGAGCCAGCGCCCGATCCCGAGCCACACGCTACCGTCCACGTCCAGCGCCCACTGAGCGCCGGTGATGAGCCCGGCGATGCCCATCCAGAGCCCAGCGATGACGACCACCACCGGCAGGAGCGCGAGGCACATCGCGGCGGCGGCCGACCACAGCTGCCGGGCCTCCAGCTTCGCGGTGGCGGCGATGATCCGCTCGGCCCGTTCGTTCGACGCGTCGAGGTTCGCGGTCATCGTGGTCGAAGCCTCTCCGGTGACCTGCTCGACGGCCTTCTGGACCCGCTCCTCGGTGTGCTTCTCGATCCGCTGCACCGCCCAGCCGACCTGTCTGACGAGCTTCTGGTTCGCCGCGGCCTGCGCCTTGAGCCCCTCAATCGCCGATGCCGTAGCCACGTGGTTCCTCTGCGCCTCCGCGACCAAGCTCTGCGACGCGGCGTTTAAGCTCTCGCCGTTGAGACTCTGCGCGAACTCGCCGAGCGTGCTCGCGATCTCGTTCTGCCTGCTCTCGATACTCGCGATCCTCGCGGACACGTCGCTGGAGGGCGAGGAGGTTGACGCCGGGGCCGTGATCCGCTCCAGCCGCCTCGTCGTCTCCTCGTCCATGACCTTCACGAACCCCGCGAGCTTCTTCTGCTGCTCGGCCAGCCGGTCGAGCCTCGCGTTCTGCGCCTCGACGGCGGCGAGGATCGAGGTCAACGCCTCCATCGTCTCCGGACTGTCGAGCTGCTGCTGCGATCCGCTCTGCGCGTTCTGCTGCTTCAGCCTGTCGAGCGCTGCGCTCATGTTCCTGCTCCTCCTGCTGCTGGTGGTAGTCGAAGAACGCCCGCGCGCCCTCCGGGGTGAAATCTGTCGAGAGCGCACTCGTGCGCTTGCGTCGCTCGGCACGCCCGGACTCGCCGCGGCGGTCCTCGATGTAGAGCGTCCACGTCTCCTTGCCGACGTTCTTCCCTCGCTTGCTGATGGCGGTGTGGAGGCGCATCCGCGGCACCCGCTCCCCGTCATCGCCGAGCTGCTGGTTCTGCTCCTCGATCACCGCTTCGAGACCGGCCTTGTCCACCGCACGGGGATCAGCCAGGGCGGCGCTCATCCGGTCGCCCATCTCGCGGTCGAGCCCGCCCTCGGCGAAGTCCTCGCGGCGCAGCTCCCAGTCCTTCGGTGCGTGCTCCAGACGCTTCACGACCGAGAGACCGTGCTCGCGCATGAGTTCGTCGTTCGCTGACTGAACGCCCCGCTGGTTCCCGGCCTTGCGGTCGTGGAACGTGCGGTAGTCGCTGAGCGCTCTTCCCGTCCGATTGCTGTGGTTGATGACCAAGATGTGGTTGTGCGGCTTCTTCCCGCGTCCGTCCACATGACTGACCACGAGGCAGTCGGAATCTGGGTGCATCTTCTTCGCGAGTTGATAGCCCAGATCGTTCACCCGCTGCACGTCCTCCGGATTCTTCGGGTCGAACTCCTCGTCGCTGAACGACTGCCTGTAGTGCAGCGCCTCGACGTCGCGCTTCGTGTTCTGGGTGAGCGCGCGGGCGCGCGCCGAGAACGCGCCGGGGCCTCCCGGCACGTCGCACGTGATCGCGACGCCGCGCTCGTCCTCCTTGCCCCGGATGTAGCGCTCGGTGTCGGCGGCGCTGGCGCTCGGACTGTAATGTGTCGTGCTCATGAGGCCGCCCGATCACCGAGCAGGGCGCGGATCTCGCGGAGCAGCTCGATCAGCTCGGGCACCTCCGCCGACAGCGACACCGGCTCACCCGCGCGAGCACGGCGGTCCAGGTCGTTGACGTTGATCGCGAGCGGGCGCACCTGGGCGGCCAGCTCCCGAGCATCAGCAGACGCCTGCACGCGCTCCTCGACCCCGAGCAGGTGCGCGGCCACGGCGGCGTCCAGCTCCTCGCTCCGAGATGCATGGAGCGCATCGCGCACGACGGTCCGCACCCACGTGCTCGGAGCCAGCCCGAGCCGCTTCGCACGAGTGCGAACCGCCCCGAGCGTGGCGTCATCGAAGCGCGTATCGAGCCGCCCGCCGCTGCCACGACGACGCTCCGCGCCGCCGTGACTCTGGCGCACAGCCTCCGCATCAGCCCGACCGGTGTTCACCCGGGAGTCGGCCTGCTGCTCCGCCTGTACGCCAGAGTGGCAAGCAGTAGGCGCGTCGGACATTTCGCTGGCGCTCATGTCCTCCTTGCCTGCTTGCGAGGGGGCTGCGCCCCCTTCGATCCCCTGGAAGTGCCCATCGAGTTCGGTGCTCATGCCGCACCTCCCGCGACCAGCAGACCGCCGTTCGCGCGGAGCCGCGCGACCTTCGCATCGAGCACCTTCTGCTTCGCCTCAGCGCGGCGCTGACGCTCATCCTCGGAGAGCGCCAGGCACTCATCCCCATGCCGCGCGTAGACGCCCGCCTGCGGAGTGGAACACGTGCAGAGCTGCAACTCACGGTTGTGCTCCTCCAGCTCGGCGAGCCGCCTGCGCTGCTGCTCCTCGACGACCTCACGGTCACACTTCGCCGCCTCTTCGGCGGCGGCGATCTCCTCAGCGCTCGGCTGGATCGGCTGGCCGACTCCAGCGAATTCCGCGAACAGTTCGTCCCCGTTGATCGCCTCCAGTTCGGGGCGCGCTATCCGGTCGTGCTGCTCCACGATCGGCGCGACCGTGCGCGCCTCGATCTCTCCGCGCACGCGCTCGCGCTCCGCGGTGTCCTTGATCGCCTTGCACCTGCGCGCCAGCAACTCCAGGTCCTGGCGCATGTGCTCGTACCGCTCATAACGCTGGTACTCGCGGGTGCCGTTGAGCACACCGGAGTTCACGAAGATCGAGAACTCGCGCTCGGCGACCGGGATGATCACCGGGAAGCGGCGGAACCCCTGCCCGAGGTTCTCCGCCTGGTGCTTGACCCGCACGCCGCCCTGCATCGACTCGTACTCGCCAGCCAAGCCGCGGAGGAACTCCTCGTAGCCCTCGGGACCCGTAACGATGTTCACCCGGTTGAGCAACTGAGTCTTCGATCCCTTGATGTTCACGATCGGCTTCTCGTCCGGCTCGCGCCACGGGCCGAGAATGCGGAAGAGCATCCCGCGGCTCTTGGCCGTGCGGATCATGTCACCGACGCGCGTGTCCTCCCAGATCACGACCGGCTCGCCGTCGTAGCCCTCCCACGAGACGTTCTCGCCGCCCACCTTGAAGTACGGCTTGTCCGCATCCGGGGCCAGAGCGCGAGCCAGCGCCTTCGCGAGCAGGTCCTTGCCCGTGCCGCCCTCGCCGAACACGTAGAAGTTCATGACCGACTCCGGTGCGTCCTGATACGCGAGGAAGTCGCCGCGCAGCTTCTGGAAGTGCGCCAGGTTGCCCTTCGCGAAGTAGATCGCGGGCTCCTGATCGCGGACCTGCTTCAGCGTCAGCGAGCCCTTGCCCACGGCCTGGAAGAGCTTGCTGAGCTTCGCCCTGCCTCCGCCCTCAGCGGCGTTGCGGCGCATCGCCATGTGCGCGTCCAGCTCCCGCCCGAAATCGAAGTTCGCGACGATCCGGCCCCGGCCGTACTGGTACTTGCCAGGCATGCCCTCCTGCGTCTTGTCCACGAGGTAGTGCCGCTCCGGCTGGTGGATGCCCGGGATGGCGTTCTTCCCCCGCGACTCATGCGGCAGGTACTCAGCGAGATCGAAGAACGCCTTCTCTGCCGCGCCGCGGCCCTTGTGCTCGGTGCCTTCCTGCTCGGCAGTCTCTTTTGGCGGCTTCACGCGAGCCGAGGGGATCGAGAAGGCGTCGGAGACGGTGCGGATCGTAGGACGCGGACCATCAGCATCAGCGACCCACAACACCATGTGAGCGTGCAGGCCCTTGATCCCGCAGCACACCGTCTCGCCTGTACCCTCGTCCACCTCGACCAGGCGGTCATACGGGTGCCACACGTAGGCCCAGCGGTGGAGGCGATCGCCCAGCGCCGCGAGGCCCTCGTCGATCTGCTCCTGCGTGAGCATGACCTCGCCGGTCTCCGGGTGCTCGCGGTACTGCATCACCGAGAACACGCGTGACTGCATACGGGCGCGCTTCGCCTGCTCCGGGCTCTCCGCCGTCTTCGCGGCGGCGAAGAACGCCTTCGCCTCGGCGACCTGCGCAGGCGTGGACTCGACGACGAACGGTTCGACCTCGTCACCGGGATCGGCCCCCGGCACGTCCAGCTCGGCGAAGTCCACGCTTGCACCCGAGGTAGGCGCCGGTGCAGCCGTTTCCGAAACGGATGCGCGGCCACCCAAGGAGGGCCGCGCATGCAGAGCGGCGACAGTTCCCTGGTCAGAGCTGAGATCGGCGGGAATCTCGGACTCGCCGGAATCGGTCGGTGCAGCCGTATAGCCGTTTCCGGCAAAATCGTCCCCGACGGGGAGAGCCCGGTTCCCGTCGCTCGGAACGGCACCGGGCACCCCGCCTTCGGCGGGTGCCAGACCAGGCCCTCCGGGCGGGGTCAGGTCGACGGGATCGGTGCTGAGGTTGCGGGCGTCGGGGTGCATCAGCGACCACCGCCCTTGCGGTAACGCTTGATCACGGCCTGGTGCGTGACGCCGAGGGCGTCGCCGATCCTGGCCCACGTCACGCCCTCGGCGCGGGCGTCGGCGACGGCGATCTCGACGGCCTCTTCCAGCACGGAGCGGAGCACGCCGAGGTCGTAGAGCCGTGCCTCCATGTTGGCGAGGGAGGGGTCGCCCTGACGCCAGCGGAAGCCGGTCAGGTGATCGAAGGCGGCGGAGTTCGCGCTCATCAGCGATCACCGCCCATCATGGCGGCGACGGTGGCGCGCTGGCGCGGGTTCAGCGGAGTATGAGTCAACCGCTCACCAGCCACGCGACCCGCAGCGCGGGCGGCGGCGATGACGGGCGCGAGGCCCTCATCGCGGGCAGGGAGCCCCTGCCCCTGCTCGAGGTCAGGCGGAAGGCTCGTGAAAGTGCGGGTGTCCGTCGAGGACATAGAAAACTCCCGAAGATCGTTCTTCGGGAGTTCCAAGAGCCCTCACTCTTGGCGACCTCTCGGTCGGAGCTTCGACGGTGGCCCGCCCGTCGGGGATTGCTTTCGTTTCACCGGGGGTGTCTCACCCTCGCTCACGCGAGGTTCACTCCGTTTGCCAGCCCGGGGACATGCCACTTCGCTGCCCCCGCGGACCACGAAGCGCTGTCCATTCGCCTCTGCAACGATTCTCCCATGACTCGACTCACCATTGCAATGACGAGTCGAATCATGAGTCAATCGCGACGCGGCTCGATCCGGATGAGGTCGGGATCGAACCGCACGTGACCGGGCCGGATCGGCGCGACGGTCACCGTCACCAGCTCGTCCACGAGCATCCGGCGACGGTCCACATCCAGCGCCTTCCACTTCGACTCGACCATCTCCCGGCGCTCCACGGTTCCGACCAGCTCGTCCACGTCCGCGAGCAGCTTCACCGCCGCCGACACCGAGCGGTCGAGCAGCTCCGCGTCGATCTCGTCGATGCGGGCCTTCACGTCATTGATCGCCGCCGTGATCTCAAGGACCGGCTGATGGATGTCGCGCAGCAGCGGGCTCAGTTCCTTCACGCGCTCGACCAGCGCGTTCCGCTCGGTCAGCAGCTCCTCGCGGTCCGGCCTACCGTCCTCCTGCGGCATCACCAGGTCGTGCACGTCCACCGAGGACAGGCGGGTGAGCACCGCCTCGGTGACCATCGCATCGACGGGCTCGCGCTGGCGCGTGAGGTGGAAGTGCTCTCCACAGCGATACGTCGGCTGCTTGCGGCTGTTCGTCCCCGAGACAAGCGTCGCCCCGCACTTTCCGCACAGGCCGATCCCGGAGAGTAGGTACTTCGGCTGGTTCCCCTGCCTCGCCGACCTCCGCACGTTGTCCTCCAGCTTCGCAACCGCGGCCCGCCACGTCTGCTCGCTCACAATTGGCGGGAACACCTCGCCCTGCACGGGGTACAGCTCGCCCGACGCGTAGTGCTTGATGTAGCCAGCGTAGAGCGGGTTCGCCAGCAGGTACCTCACGGCATCGACTGAGAACTCCGACCCGCGCGCGGTGAGGTGACCGGCGCTGTTCAGGTCCTCGCGGATGCGTCGGATCGACAGCGACGGCTCGCCGAGGAACGCGTCGAAGGCTCGCCGCACGGCCTCGGCCTCCTCGGGGATCAACTCGCCATCGCGCGTCCAGCCGAACGCCTTCCAGGCCGACGTGGGGATGCCTTCTGTACGTCGGCGCTCGTTCGATCTGATCTGGCGCTCTGCCTTGCGCCGGGCTTCGAACCGGGCGAGGGCGGCGAGCATCGTCGCCCGGAACTCGCCGTCCGCCGTCGAGAGGTCGATCTCGCCGTCCACGGTGACGACGCGCAGACCGAGGTCGATCAGTGTGTTGAGATCCTTGGTGCTGCGCAGGAGGCGGTCCATGTCCACGGCGACGACCATCGAGAACCGGCCTGCTCGGGCGTCGTCCAGCATCTCTGCCCACCGGGTGCCAGCGCGGCGCTTCTTCGTCGCCGACACCGCGTTGTCCTCGTAGACCTCGACCACGTTCCAGTCCTTGGCCTCGGCCAGCGCCTTGATCTTCCTCAGCTGGGTATCGACCGTCCAGCGGTCGCCCTTGCGGTCCATGGAGGCGCGGACGTAGGCCGCCACCTCGTTCGTCTTCCTCAGCGCTACCAGTTCGACCATGCAACCAAGCTTACGTGGACCAGTGTTGCAACCCCGATATGCGCTAGCGGACGCCACGCGTCCACGGCCGCCGATCGTTCGTCCCGGCCGAGCTCGGAGCCACTCACAGCCCGCTCACCAACTCCCGCAGGGGCGAGGTGTCCAACGCGGTGGGAAGCACCCTGCCGCGATCGTCGGCCAGCTCCAGGTCCCGCAACCATCGCTCGAACTCGGGTGCGGGACGCAGCCCCAGCAACCGGCGGGCGTAGAGGACGTCGTGGAAGGCCAGGCTCTGGTACCCCAGCATCACGTCGTCGGCGCCGGGCACGGTGATGACGAACGCGCAGCCCGCGGCGGCCAGCAGCGTCAACAGGACGTCCATGTCGTCCTGATCGGCGACGGCGTGGTTGGTGTAGCAGACGTCCACCCCCATCGGCAGGCCGAGCAGCGCGCCACAGAACTGGTCCTCCAGCCCGGCTCGGATGATCTGCTTGGCGTCGTAGAGGTATTCCGGTCCGATGAACCCCACGACGGTGTTCACCAGCAGTGGTTCGAAGGCGCGGGCGACCGCGTAGGTCCGGGCTTCCAACGTCTGCTGGTCGACGGGCCTGCCACCGGTACCGAGGTGGGCGCCGGCGGACAGTGCCGAGCCCTGCCCGGTCTCGAAGTACATCACGTTGTTCCCGACCGTCCCGCGCCGCAGCGAGCGGCCCGCGTCGTGGGCCTCTCCCAGCAGGTCGAGGGAGATGCCGAAACCTCGGTTCGCGGCCTCGGTCCCGGCGATCGACTGGAACACCAGGTCCACCGGAACGCCTTCGTCGATCAGCTCGATCGTGGTGGTGACATGCGTCAGCACGCAGGACTGCGTGGGAATTCGGTACCGTTCGCGGATCTCGTCGAGCAGGCGCAGCAGGTCGGCCGTGCGGCGAGGAGCGTCACCGGCCGGGTTGACCCCGATGACCGCGTCACCGCATCCCAGGAGCAGCCCGTCGAGTACCGCGGCGGCGATTCCACGCGGATCGTCGGTCGGATGGTTCGGTTGCAGCCGGGTACTCAGCCTGCCCGGAAGGCCGATGGTCGTGCGGAACGCGGACGTGTTGGTGACGGCGTGGGACACGGCGATGAGGTCCTGGTTGCGCATCACCTTGGAGACCGCGGCGACCATCTCCGGTGTCAGGCCCGCGGCGAGCGCCGACAGCTCCGTGCCCCCGCCCTCGCGCGCGGCGGCGGCGAGCAGCCAGTCCCGGAACCCACCGACGGTCAGGTGTGACACGGGCTCGAACGCCGCCGCGTCGTGCCCGTCGATGATCAGCCGGGTGACCTCGTCGTCCTCGTAGGGGACCAGGGCGTCGTTCAGGAAAGTGGTCAACGGAATGTCCGCGAGCACCCATTGCGCGGCGGCGCGCTCGCGATCTGATTCCGCGGCGCAACCGGCGAGTTCGTCGCCCGACCGCCGGGGCGTGGCTTTCGCCATCACCTCGACCAGGCTGGAGAACGTGTGGTTGACCCCTCGGATCTGCTGGCTGTACACGCCCCCTCGCTTTCTCGACCCGGACGGAAGCTGAATTTCGTATGGTACGTCAGCCGTGGTGATCCAACCTCGCGGAAAGAGCGGGGAGACATCGGCCGATCGGCGATTCCGGATATCCGTACGCCTGGTCGGGGACTGGTCGACATGTCGAATTCCGACCAGTCGGAGCGTGAGATCCGGACACCGGTTTCCCGCGCTGGTTCGAGGCGGCTTCCGGCCCTACGAGGACGCGTCACCGGGTGGGGCGTCCTCGGCGTGGCCGAGCGGGCGGAACAGCAGTTGCAGGCCACCGTCGGCGAATACGCGCCGCACCCCGACGTGGTACACGGGTTCGAGGACCTCCGGGCGCAGCACCTCGTCCGGTGTGCCGGTCGCTCGCACTCTGCCGTGGTCGAGCAGGACCAGCTCGTCGCAGTATCGGGCGGCGAGATTGAGGTCGTGGAGAACGACGATCGTGGTCACCGAGAGGGTGCGCACAAGCTGAAGTACCTCGTGTTGGTACCGGATGTCGAGATGGTTGGTGGGCTCGTCCAGAAGCAGGTGGTCGGCTTGTTGCGCGAGTGCCCGCGCGATCAGGACCCGCTGCCTCTCGCCTCCCGACAGCCCGGTGAAGAGGCGGTCGGCCAGGTGGCGGGCACCGACCCTGCTCAGTGCGGCCGCGGCGATCCGGTGGTCCGTCCTGGAGTGGCGCTGGAAGGCCGTCAGGTGCGGTGAGCGTCCCAGGAGGACTGTCTCGGCGACCGTCAGCGGGACTTCGGCGGAATTCTCCTGCACGACGACAGCGAGTCGTCGGGCCAGTTCCCGCTGGGGCAGGGTCGCCACGACGTCGTCGTCGAGGCTGACGAGCCCGGCGCGTGGAGTGAGCGCGGCGTAGAGGGTGCGCAGCAGGGTGGTCTTGCCGCTTCCGTTCGGCCCGATCAGTCCCACGATCCGGCCCGGGTGGACTGTCACCCGCACGTCGTCGAGGACGAGTGTGCCGTCGTAGGCGAACGAGACGCGGTGAGCGGTGATCATGATCCGGCGCCGAAGGTCGCGTGGATTCGTTCCAGGCCGTCCACCGAAAGCGGGGTGGGAGGCTCGGTGAAGTTGAACAGCTGTACGAGGACGTCGCCGTCGCGCACCGCCTTGAGCGCCCCGGCGCCGGGCAGGTCGGCCACCGCGTCCCTCACCGCGCCGGGGTCGCCGTCGCTGTGGAGCAACACCAGCACGTCCGGGTTCCTGTCGATGAGGTCCTCCAGCGTCACCTCGAACACGCGTTCGTCGACGTCGGCGTAGACGTTGGTGAACCCGGCGGTCTCCAGCTGCGGATGGGCCATGCTCTCGTTGCCGTAGGCGTAGACGGTCCCGCCGCCGATCGTCGGATACAGCACCGCCGCTGTTCGCCGGGGCTCACCCGCGGCGGCTTTCTCGGTGGCCTTCTCGGTGGCTTTCTCAGCGGCTTTCTCCGTGGTCTTCTCAACGGCCGCGACCCGATCCTTCAACGACGCCACCAGCTCCGCCGCCTCGGATCGCCGGTCGAAGATCCGACCGTAGGTGGTGATCTGGTCGTAGACGTCGTCGAACGTGGTGGCCTCCACACCCGAAGGGCACATGGTGGGATGCACCAGCGCCCTGATGCCCACATCGGCGAGCCTCTCGCGGGAGACTCCGTCGGGCAGTCCGAGCACCAGGTCGGGCTGCTGCTCGATGATCACTTCCGCGGAGATCCGCACGTGTCCGCTCGCGTCCAGGTCCTCGCCGAGGGAGGGAACTGCCTGGATGGCCGCGTTGGTCCCGGCGTCGTAGTACTCGGGTGGGAACGCGCCCGCGCG
>JACYYK010012918.1_pt1 | contig 14610 bp, 19 predicted proteins | sample 8236871 | NCBI WGS metagenome assembly JACYYK01 (sample SAMN14103087, study PRJNA606662) | landfill metagenome | isolation source: landfill solid waste inoculated with endophyte fungus Paravalsa indica | place: India:New Delhi, Okhla landfill site | collected 2017-11-05 | reverse complement strand
CCTTAACAAAATTTGATAGAATTCCTTTGTGTTCTCTAATATTTTCCTTTCTACTTCAGGAAGAGAGACCTTTTTTATTGTTGCGATTTGCTTGATAGATTCGGCCATCATTACTGGATGAGTCCTTTTATTTTCAAAAGGGCCATGGAATTGCCATGGTCCATCAGTCTCTACCATGGTAAATTCTAAAGGATAGATATCTATTATCCTTTGAATTTCTTTTTCATAAACACAATCTGGTGTGACAGAAATACGATATTGGTTCTTAATCATCCGCTTCATCGTATCGCCAGAGCCTTTGAACCAATGAAAATGTGCTTTATTGTGACCATGTTTTTCTAATAGGTCGCACACAATGTCAGCATCCTCATATACAGCATGAAGCACAATCGGTAAATGATATTCTTTTGCCAAATTGATAAATCTCTCCAAAATATGAATATATGGATTTATATCTAACGTTGGACGTTCTTTTTTTAGATAATAAGGTAAACCCACTTCTCCAATTGCGACTATAGAATGATGGTGTTTTCTGATTAACTCTTCCAATTCAGCTAATTCTTTCTCATCTGGCAATGACTGCTCTGGGTGCCATCCTAAAGCAGGAAAAACTAGCTTGTTTTTCTGAGATAATGACAATACTTTTTTGCAAGATGCTAAGTCACTTGAAATGGCGATAAGACCTGCAATCCTTTTATCCTTTAAGTCCTTTAGGATAGTTTCCCGTTCTTCCTTTTTATACCAGTCAAGGTGAATATGTGCATCAATCATCAGTTTATGAGCCCCTTAATATTCTGTAAATTCGTTTCTTTATTTCTAATAATTCAGGTGATAAAAGTAAGCGATCTGTTCGAGGTCGTTCAAAAGGGATATGAACCTCTTCGGTTACTTTTGCTGGGCGTTCGCCTAAGACTAGAATGCGATCGGATAAAAAGATTGCTTCTTCAATATTATGTGTAACAAATAAAACCGAAGGACGTTCTTCCTCCCAGATGGATAATAGCCATTTCTGCATATCTACCCTAGTAAACTCATCTAGCGCAGAAAAAGGTTCATCTAGACAAATAAAGGATTGTGGACTTAATAAGCTTCTAACAAAAGCTACTCGTTGCTGCATCCCGCCAGAAAGCTGATGAGGATAAGCATCAATATAATCATGAAGTCCTGCACGTTCTAACATTTTCTTTGCCTTTCGTTTATCAGGTCTTTCAAAAAGCTCTGCGGCCAATACTACATTTTCAAGAATCGTACGCCACGGAAAAAGGGAAGGACTTTGAGGCATATAGCTAATGGCACCTTTCTTTCCGATAATATTTTCGCCGTTTAAGAGAATGGTTCCTTGATCTGGCTCATACAAGCCTCCAATTAAATGAAAAATCGTACTCTTTCCACTTCCAGATGGACCTAGTAATGACACAAATTCTCCTTCATTTACCACTAGATTCAAATCTTGAATAATGGTATGTGGTTCAAAGCTTTTCGTTAAGTGATTAATTTGTAATGTGCTCAAGCCTACCCCTCCTTTCTCCATTTGATCAAAGCTTTTTCACAGATTAAAATGATCGCAAAAAAGAATAAGCATAATATCATGATAAATAATATCGCTACAAATACTCTATCTGTTCGGAATGAGGAGGATGCTAATGTCATATAAACCCCAATACCTTGATTGGCTCCTAACCATTCTGAGATGACGGCCCCCATCACACTATAGGTTGCTGAAATCTTTAGTCCTGAAAATATAGCAGGCAAAGCGTGTGGTAGCTCTAACTTTCTAAAAATCTGTTGCTTGGTCGCACCTGTCATTTTCATATAATGAATAAGCTCTGGAGAAGTTTGTCTCAATCCATCAATCGTAGCTACTGCAATCGGAAAAAAACACACAAGGATTATAATCAATAGCTTTGGTGTCATGCCAAAACCAAACCAAATCACGAGTAGTGGTGCCAACACTATAATTGGAACATTTTGTGAAAGGATCATAATTGGATATACTGCTTCTCTCACCTGTGGCAACAAATGTAGAATAACCGCTACCGTTAGTCCAACCACTATCCCCATAACCAAACCGAGTATCGTTAGTTGAATTGTCGAGAAGATATGATGACTATAGTTCGGCCAGTTGTTAAGTGCCTCCTGTATAATGACAGTGGGTGCTGGTAGTATCCAATCTGGTATTTGAAAGATTCTCGTCGATAGCTCCCAGATAAAAAGCATTATCGCAATCACTGAGATAGGAAGCCATGATTTTTTTATCATGTGCTCAACACCGTCCTTACTCTGTTATGTTGTTTCCACTACTTTAGTGATATTTCTCTGTTAATTTTTCCATAGACGCCTGATTGTCCGCCCTTGTATAAATTTTAATTTGGGATATGTTGCTCGTACAGCCCATATCTAGCATACGTTGATTCATTTTTTCAATAATCACTAGTAGTGCAGATAGCTCCCCTTCCATTGTTGTTTCTAATGGATTCACTTGGTACTTCACTCCAGCAGCCTCGATTACCTCAATTGCTGCATCTACAAATGGAATCACATCTTCCCCATTTGGTGTTTTCGGGATAATTTGAATACTCACTAATGCATTTGCCATTTTTCTCTCTCCTTTTTATTCAGGTAAAAATTCATTTGTAAACGCTGATTCTACGTCTAGCTCCCTTTCTAATAGACCATTTTCGAACATCCAATCAGAATAATTTCTCCAAACCTCTGGACGTTGTTCTCCCCATCTTGTAGCATCGTCCTGATATTTTGGAGAGAGCCATTCTTGACTTGCTTTTACCAATTCTGGGTCTAAATCGGGTACTTTATCTATTAATATATCTGCTGCTTCAGCTGGATGACTGATAGCATATTGATAACCCTTAGTTACTGCTGCTAATAATGAACGAACCGTTTCAGAATTCTCTTCTAGCATTGTTTCATTTGTTGTGATAACAGGAGTATAGTAATCTAGTTTTTCTGAATAATCGGTTAAGTAGAGCATATTTAGGTCGATACCACGAAGCTCTGCTTCAACACCAGTCCAACCATAGTAAATCCATGCAAAATCTACATCTCGCTCAACTGCAGTAAAAAAGTCGGTATTGCCAATATTCGTAATGGTAACATCATCTACGGATGCACCCTCTTGTTTCATCAAGGAATCGATTACTGCTGATTCCACTGGTGCACCCCAGCCTCCATATGTCTTTCCGGCAAAATCGGCAGGGGATTGGATTCCTTTCTCTACTGGGGCTGCAAAACCAGAAGTATTATGTTGAATAACAGCTGCTATCGATACAATCGGAATATCCTGTACTCTTGCTTCAGTAACCGCCTCCTGTGCACTTATTCCAAAATCGGCCTTCCCTGCAGCTACCGTTTGATCAGCACCTGCTTCACCCGGAAGCACAATATTGACATTTAATCCCTCTTCCTCAAAATAACCCTTTGCTTGGGCGACATATAATCCGGTATGATTTGTATTCGGTGTCCAATCCAAAACAAACGTGACTTCTGTTAAATTCTGTTTGTCTGTTTGAGAAGAGTCTTGGCCACATCCTGTTAACATAAAAAACATACATGCTAAGACAACTAATAGTTTGTTCAATTTGATTTCCCCCTTATGTCGTTTTTAAGGGATACATATAGAAAAAGCGCTCTAGACAGAAGCCTAGAGCGCATATAGATTCATAATTCCATATGTTCCCTACGCTGGTGCTAACCAGATCAGGTTCTAAGGGTCAGTATCTTCCGGATACAATCTCAACTGGCAACACCAGTCCCCCTACATGTCCATATCTTATTGCTATCACATTCATACTTTGACATATTTATCGTAATTATTCAAGTTTTGTGTACTTCATTGGAGATATGAAAAAAACGAGGCATTCTCTCTACTTTAACAAGTACCTAGTTTTTTTTACTTGTTACCTTAAAAAACTTGGTCGAAGCTTCTGCTGTGTAGAAATTTTATATCTTCCTAACGTGCAAAAAAAAGCAGACCTTCATTGATGAAGATCTGCCTTCTACAATTATGATTGAACTATTTTTGAAGCTACTTCCACTACACGAGTTGCTTGGTGCTTCACTGCTGCTTCTACATCCTCCAGCATTTTACCATCTGGAGTTTGTGTGACACTAGTTCCATAAGGGTTTCCGCCTGCCCCATAGATACATTCATTTGTATATCCAGGAGGGACGATGATCGCACCCCAGTGCATCATAGAGGTATATAAATGTAATAAGGTTCCCTCATGACCACCATGCGCATTAGAAGCAGAAGACATGGCTGTTACTACTTTATTCATCGTTTTTCCTGCAGCCCATAATCCGCCTTGTGAATCAATAAATTGCTTCATTTGAGATGGAACATTTCCAAATCTAGTCGGAATACTGAAAATAATCGCATCTGCCCATTCTATATCATCAGAGGTTGCTACAGGGACATGTTGAGTTTCCTCTAAATGCTGTTTCCAAGCTGGATTAGAAGCTACTGCAGCCTCTGGCGCCGTCTCTTGCGCACGCACCACTCTTACCTCAGCATCTGCTGCTTTCACCGCTTCTGCTGCCCAATTAGCAAGTTGATAATTGGTTCCAGTTGAACTATAATAAATTACTGCTACTTTTACCATATCCTAAAACTCCTTCTTTCCTTCCTTTTTGCATGCCTAGTTCAAACTTCTAGGCCTACATAGCATATCAAGTAATTATCTCTAATTCAAGACAATTGCTTATGACTAAGTGGAACTATCCGAACAGGCTTTCAACAAGTAAAGAAATAATAACCATTAGGAAATATTTAAGCATATAATCTTAATATTTCCTAATGGTTAACTTTCATTAATAATGAAGCGCTTGTTCCAAAACCTCTAGATTTCGTTCCATTAATGTGAAATAATTCTCTTCCTTCTCTATATCTTCTTCCGTTAATACAGATAAATTGTGTAATTGGAGTGACTCAATATTAGCTTCATTTTGAATCACCTTTGCAACTTTAGGCTCTACATTTTGCTCAAACAACAAATATTTAATTCCTTTCTCATCAACTTGATGAATAATTTCTTCCAGCTGCTTTTGTGATGGTTCATCGGTTGGTGATAATCCAGAAATCGCAATTTGTTCTATTCCATAGCCTTGTTCCCAATATCCGTATGCAGCATGTGTTACTAGGATTTCTTTGTTGTCAGATTGTTCTAATTGCTCATGGAAGCTTTGATCAAGTGCTGTTAGCCTTTCTTCTAAATCTTGAAAGTTTTCTTCATAGCTTTCCTTTTGTTCAGGTCTAATCTCCACAAGTGCATCCTTAATATTCTCTGCGAGCTGTACCGCTTTTATTGGATCTAACCATACGTGTGGATCCACATCACCATGATCATGGCCTGCATGATCATGCGCCTCTTCGGTTTCGTGGGAGTGTTCGTGGTCATGTCCTTCTTCATCACCATGATCATGTTCATGTTCATGAACATGTTCCTCTAAATCAATCCCCTCTGCTGCTTCTATCATTTTTACATCTTCTCCTTGCAAGGCTTCTTCTATCTCACCTGCGTACGCTTCTAAATTAGCACCATTAAAAACAAATAAGTCCGCAGTAGCAATCTCAACCATCATTTTAGAGGTTGGTTCGAAATTATGCGGATCAGCACCAGCAGGTAATATAGTGGAAACCTCTACGTCATCTCCTCCAATTTCGTCTGCAAAATATGCTAATGGATAAAGTGTTGTATAGATCGACAGACTGTCATCACTTTCTCCATTTGCTTCTGAACCCTCTTCTCCACAAGCTGTCAATAATAAAGCGATCAAGATAAACAATCCAATACTTAATCTTTTCAAAATAATTCCCCCATAATATGTAATAAGAATTTGAAATAACTTATTAAAACGTAATTAATACGATTTAATTTTATTATAAAGGATGAATACATTTTTGTAAATAGTAATTATTACGATTTGATTATCCGATGTTAAAAAATGTTCAAATATTATCCATTGATTCCAAATATATTTCAGCGTATAGTTAACAATGACTAATGAAGAATATGGAGGAAAATCAATGAAGCGTTTTAAATTTGTCCTAGTAGTAATCATTGCAATAATGGCTTTAACTGCGTGTGGCTCTGATAATAAAAAAGATACAGAAGAAAAAACACTAGAAGACCTAAAAGTTGAATTTAATTTACCTCAAACAGCGGAGGTAGGGCAAACTGTTCCATTAGAAGCTAACGTTACTTCTAACGGAGATCCCATAACAGATGCAGAAGAAATGACCTTCGAATATTGGAATGTTAACGATGAAGAAAATACGACAAATGTAGAATCGACCAATCAAGAGGACGGAACGTACACTGCTGAAGTAATCTTTAATGAACCTGGGACCTATGAGATTTATGCTCATACAACAGCAGGTGGACTTCACACAATGCCAAAGAAATCGATTACTATTACTGGTGAGAAATCAGCTCATTCCGAGGATGAAGCGGCTCACGACCATTCACACGAGGCAACAAATTCAGAAGATGGACATACCCATTCAGCGGATGTTTCTATTCAATTTGATAAAATTAACGAAGCCAAATTAAAAGAGGAAACAAGCCTAACAGTAGATGTTGAATTAGGAAATGAACCCCTCACTGATGCGACCGTGCTCTTTGAACTGATTGATCCAGACGAGAACCATGAACTATTAGAAACAGATCAGGTACAGGAAGGCACCTATTCCACTCAACATACTTTTCAGAGTAATGGAAACTACCAGGTTATCATTCATATTTCAAATGATGAAGGATTACATGAACATGAGGAACACCAAATAACAGTTACAAAATAATTGTGCGCTCAAGCTTAAGCGCACTTTTTTTATTTTATAAAACTCTAGGGTATAATGGAAGGTAACTGAATATGGAAAAAACAAAATCTTCAGCTAGNNCTGAAGATGACGACATTTTCGAAAGATTTTTATAATAAGTGAGGGAACATAATGGGTAACTCGACAATGTACGATGTTATTGGAATTGGAATAGGACCTTATAATTTAGGACTTGCAGCTTTAAGCTATGAAAGAAGCGATTTAAAAACAATCTTCTTTGATCAGAATGGCCAATTCGCCTGGCATCCTGGCATGCTAATCCCCGGGACGGATCTTCAGGTTCCTTTTCTAGCAGACTTAGTCACTTTTGCAAATCCTACAAGTAAATTTACATTCACTAACTACTTACATCAAAAAAACCGTCTATATAAGTTCTTCTTTTTTCAAAAACTCGAAATGCCTCGTGCTGAATATGCAGCCTATTTAAAATGGGTTGCAGACCAATTACCAACCTGCAACTTTCAATCAGAGGTGGTTGATGTGATTGATCAGAAAGATCACTATGAAGTTGTAGTTAACCATTGGGGTAAACAGACTACAGAGTCTTATTTCACAAAACACGTTGTAATGGGAACGGGAAGTGAACCGAATATCCCTATCGAGTTAGAGGGAGCAGAAATAGAAAATGTCCATCATTCGAGCCAGTATTTGTATCATAAGGATCGTACTATAAAAGCGAAGAACATTACAGTAGTCGGCTCTGGGCAAAGTGCTTCGGAGATTTTTTATGATTTATTAAAACTACAGGAGCACTTCTCTTACCAATTATCATGGTATACACGCTCACCTGGATTTCTTCAGCTAGACCAGTCAAAATTAGGACAAGAAGTGTTCACACCTGATTATGTGGATTATTTCTATCATTTAGAATTTAAAGAAAGAATCGAATCATTAGATTATCTTGGACAGCTGCGTAAAGGAATTGATGGAGATACCTTACACCATATTCATGAATGGTTATATCATCATTCTGTTGAGAATAAACCATTACCAATTACCATTCAACCATTAACGGAAATCCATAAGGCAAGTTACACTGGTGATCAATTAAAGGTTGAAGGGGAGCAATGGCAAAAAAAAGAAAGCATTACATTCAACACGGATATTCTCATTCTAGCCACAGGATATGTACCTAATATTCCAGATTGGTTTTACAATCGATTCCAAGATAAGATTGAATGGGAGGATGAAAAAAGATTTAAGGTTCGCAAAAATTTCCAATTGGCATTTAAGGACAAAAATCGTTCCCATCATTTCTATACATTAACAAATTTGGAGCATTCTCATGGAACAGGGGCAACGAACCTCGGCTTGGCTGTTGATCGTAATATTCAAATTATTAACGATATTGCAGGCCGAACCGTATATGGAAACCAACGTGGGACGATATTTTCTCAGTTTTCACCTAATAATAAGTAAGTTACAAAAGTCAAAAATAGCTAGATCTCCACAGTGTGATCTAGCTATTGAATTTCTGGCACGACCTTCTTACTTATCTGCAGATAATTGCCAAATGACTCCAAATTGATCGGTTACTTGTCCATATGCATGACTCCAAAATGTTTCCTGTAGTGGCATTCCAATGTTGCCTTTTTCTTTTAAAGCATCATAAAGCTCCCTTGTTTCTTCCACATTATCTAAAATTAAGGCAATGGTAACATGATTACCAGATTGATGCTCTTGGCCTGGAAAAGTATCAGATAACATCCAATCTATATCTCCAATCTGTAGATGTGCGTTTAAAATCCTACTTTCAGCTTCTTTTGGAAGTGGCATTTCAGGATTTGGGGGCATTTCTCCAAAGGTTTGGACATTTACTATTTTCGCTTTTAATGCCTTCTCGTAAAATTGAATTGCCTCCTGTCCATTTCCATTCATAACTAAATACGGATACATCTTTTTAATCATTTTTAAGTTCCTTTTCTTTGAAAATTCTAATTTTACTAGGTCTCCTCTTAAAAATTTGTCCCTGAATTAGGGAAAACTCCACTTTTATCTTAACTATTTAAACGATTACTGTTCGCTAAATCTCGATAAAGTGGATTGATCTTATTAATATGTTGTTGCATTAAAGCAGAAATCGAGATGAGAATAGGTGGATCATCCATTTTAGGTGAGCGAAGTGTGAGTTCTATAGCAGGCACTTCATCTTTATGATTAACAAAAATCGGTTCGCTTCGCTTCGCCCGTAAATTTGTATTTGTCAAAAGGATATCCTTTGAGTTCATCTCCATCGAAACCGATGTAGCTAATAAATAATACCTCCCCGGCTTCACATTCGAGAAATAAAATTCTCCTAACGAGGGAAGGATCAAACCATATAAGGGAAATCCTTCTGGAATCGGCTTCGAAAACAGTCCAATTAATACAATTCCAAGAAAGGGTTGAGTAGCATTAATATGCCCATAAATGGTATTATGTAATACTTTTCTAGTCTGTTGGGTGAAATCCGGCATTTTTGTTATTTGTTGAAATTGTTGTTCTGTTTTAGTAGTTGATTGACGAAAGACGGACGGAGTTACCCCAACCTTCTCAGTAAACCGTGAAGTAAACGTCCCTAAGCTCTGTTGCCCAACCTCTAAACTTATATCTCGAATACTAAAATTAGTTTTTAATAATAGCTCTTTTGCTTTTTGTAATCGAAGTGCTGATAAATAATATAATGGAGGTAAACCTATTTCCTCTTTAAACATCCGTGAAAAATGATAGGGACTATAGGAAACATAACGAGCTAGCTGCTTCAGATTAATTGGTTCATGAAGGTTTTGATGGATAAATTTAATAGCTTCATCAATCTCAATATTTCGTTTTGCCATAGTGTATCTCCTCTGCAAAAATGGCATGATAACTTGGAAATTTTTCAATGATGAGTATTCTAGTTAGAAAAAAGCGGATTCCTAACAATAGGGGAATTGTCCTCGTTGCAAGTGATTGTGCTACGATAAACCACGCTCTCTTAACATTAACACAGAATGTATGTTCGGTCAATAATATTTAGAAAAATATTATATTTATTAAATAATTCGACAAGATAACTTTAATTCCTCTATTTATGTAAAAACGATTGAATTGACATCTAAGTGGATGTGTATTATAGTACTAGAGGCGAATATTTTCGCCTTAATCAATTAAATCATTCGTCTTTAGGAGTGTAAACAATGGAAAACGTATTTGATTATGAAGATATTCAATTAATTCCTGCAAAATGTATTGTAAATAGTCGTTCAGAATGTGACACTTCTGTTACTTTTGGAAAACATCGATTTCGATTACCAGTAGTACCAGCAAATATGCAAACAATAATAGATGAAAATATAGCAGAATTTCTAGCAAAGAATCGTTATTTTTATATCATGCACCGATTTGAACCAGAAACACGAAAGGCATTTATTAAAAAAATGCAGGATCGTAAATTAATCGCTTCCATTAGCGTTGGCGTAAAAGAACCAGAATATCGTTTTGTAGAAGAATTAGCAGAAGAAAAGCTTATCCCAGATTATATTACGATTGATATTGCTCATGGACATTCTAATGCTGTCATTGATATGATTAAACACTTAAAAAGACATTTACCAGATAGTTTTGTCATTGCAGGGAATGTCGGTACACCTGAAGCTGTTCGTGAGCTCGAAAATGCAGGTGCTGACGCAACTAAGGTAGGGATTGGACCAGGAAAGGTTTGTATTACTAAGATCAAAACAGGTTTTGGTACAGGGGGTTGGCAGCTTGCAGCTCTAAGATGGTGTGCGAAGGCAGCAACTAAGCCTATCATTGCAGATGGCGGTATACGTACCCATGGGGATATCGCAAAATCGATTCGATTTGGTGCATCTATGGTAATGATTGGATCACTCTTCGCTGGTCATGAGGAATCACCAGGAACAACTATTGAAAAGAACGGAAAGCTTTATAAAGAATACTTTGGCTCTGCCTCTGAATTTCAAAAAGGGGAAAAGAAAAACGTCGAAGGGAAAAAAATGTATGTCGATTATAAAGGCTCTTTACAAGATACATTAACAGAAATGGAGCAAGACTTGCAATCCTCTATCTCTTATGCAGGCGGAAAAAGTCTTGATGTCATTAGAACCGTAGATTATGTTATAGTGAAAAATTCGATATTTAATGGAGATAAAGTATACTAACACAAAAATCCGGACTTTCAAAATGTCCGGATTTTTACGTGGAAATAAGCAAGGGATATTTATAACACTCAGCTTGTAGGAGAACTTAACCTAATTTTAATTTCGTCTTACCCCTTCTACCGCAAGCAAATACATAGACAGATAGTCTCCTTTATTTTGGGTCCATGATCGATATTTCTTTTCAGCAATCACTCGTTCTTCTTCGGTTAGGTACCCATCTTCAACCATTTGCTTCCCTTTTATCTCAGCAACTTCAGACCAGATGTTAATTTGACTTTCAAAGGTTTTCTCTCCTTTTCGTACAAGCTCATGCTGAGGGTAGATAGCTATGTTATCTAAACCTATCTTCTCAAACAGATAGGCTAAATGATCTGCTATGGTATTTACCATTCCTGCATCTTCCCTCCACTTAAGAAACGATGAATAAAAAGCTTCCATTTCTTTCGGTATTTTAGGCTTCCAAATAATCTTTTTATGATTATAGTCTAGAACAAGTACTTTACCGTTTAATTTCACAGTATTCTTCATTGAGCTTAATGCTCTTGTTGGATTTTCCAACCATTGTAGTACTCTAGCTGAGGTAACGATATCGAACTCCGAATCAAATGGTAATGCATAAATATCGGCTACTTCAAAACTAAGATTCGGTAATGAGTGCTTTTCGTTAGCTTTTCGAATCATGTCTTCATTATTATCAATACCTATTACCTCCTTTCTCACCAACAGTCTCCGCTATCCCCCTAGTTATCGCACCAGTACCACAACCAACATCCAAAACTGCCATGCCTTCTTGAAGTATTTCTGCTAATCTTTGATGGGATGTAGACAATTTTCGATTATCAATAATCGTCGTCTTCGGAAGTTCCGCCCGCTTCTTTGCCAAATGATTCAATCCCGCTCTCTCCTTCCACTATTTTCACAAAATTCTACTCGATTCCATTTATAAATTCAACTTGAATTTATTTTTAAGTAAAAATAGTTTACAAATATTTAGATACACTTTACTTACAATTATACGTTGTTTCGATTATGATTAGATTAGGAATATAGATAGATCCAAATGGTTTGGGGGATAATGCGATGAAATTAATTGCAACAGATTTAGATGGAACATTACTTAGCAAAAATCACGAAATTAGTGATGCAAACAAGGAAGCACTTAAGCTTGCAAGTGAACAAGGCGTGGAAATTATTGTCGCAACAGGCAGATCCTACTCTGCAGCAAAAATTCCACTTGATAAGGCAGGATTGAATTTTCCAATTATCTGCTTAAATGGCGGAAAAATTTACAATGAGAGAGCACAACTCCTTAATTCTGCACCACTCGATAAGGCAACTTGTAAAAAAATCAAACAGATTTGCACAGCTCAGCATGTTTATTTTGAAGTGTTTACAAATAAAGCTACTTTTTCAGAAAGTAGAGAAAAGTTTATCCAAGTAATGGTAGATATTATGGCGTCAGCCTTTCCTCAACTAACACGAGAAGAAGTTGAAGCTCAAGCAAAAAATCGTTTCCAAGATGAAGAGGTCGAAATCATTGACAACTTTGATCAATTATTCGATCGTGAAGATATCGATGTCTATAAAATATTAGCGTTCTCGTTAGACGACGAGGTCTTGGAGCAAGTCGAGCAAAATCTTAAGGATGATGCAAGCATTGCCATTACTTCCTCTGGTTTTTCCAACCTTGAATTTAACCATCCAAAAGCGCAAAAAGGCATTGCAGTAAAAGAATTTGCCGCACAACTTGGCATCGAAATGAAAGATGTGATGGCAATTGGCGACAATTTCAATGATGCATCCATGATCGAAATGGCAGGCTATGGCGTAGCAATGGGAAATGCTGCAGAGGCCATTAAAGATATGGCAGACTTCACCACGAAAACTAACCATGAAGATGGAGTCGCCCATGCCATTCAAACATTGCTATCTAAAGAGCTTAGCTAGTAATGAAAAGTGGAATTTATGACATTAGGAATATTGCTGAGTTCCCCATTAATGGAGAACTCAGCTTACTAAAAAGTATTGTTTTAGTCCTTGCCACCGACATTTTAAACACTTCCTCAGAAAAAATTTTCTAGAAAGGAAATAAAAAAACCTGGGCTGATAGGAACACATGATCATCATGTGTTCCTATCAGCTCAGGTTATGCCCGTGAATGGTAACAGATAATTCAGATTATAGTATCCGTTTTCAAGGATTAATTATATTATTTTTTTGAGGAACTTTTTACTTTTAATAATTTCTTTTGCATTTCATAAATTAACTTGTCCATTTCTTCACTAATCATAATGGTATCCCTATGCTCAAGCCCTTTTCGAAGCCCCGATTGAATTAACTCTTCTCGTTTCTGTTGAATTTGATGTTTTAAATTATTCTCATAATCGTTTTGCAACATATACTGTCGCCCCTTTTTGTTCTCTAACAATATCTTCGATTCGAGGGATAATGTTTATGTCCGCCTTTTTAGTTAAAAATTGTCATTATGTACATAATACCTATTTTTTTTGCATTTGCCAACAATTATTGTCAGAATATTAAAAAATGTGGCAAATGGTTACAAAAAATAAGATTGGTGCAAGCTAACCGCATAAAACTAATGTTTTCCATCCTAATTAAAAAGTCTTACAATATAGAAGCCAACAGAAAAAAATAGAATAGACCCAAATATACTTAACAATACATAAACAATACATAGGGAATAATTCCTTTGTTTCCACAGTTGCATAGCTTCTACACTGAAGGTAGAAAAAGTAGTAAAAGCACCAAAAAAACCGACACCTAAAAAAATGTATAACCGATCATTGATGCCGATTGGTAGTACGGTTTGGTAGGATAAATAATAAAATACACCCAAACCAAAGGATCCGAGAATATTTACAAGAAGCATCGCTATTGGAAATGTGGAATTGTTCCACCATGTTGCAAAGCGTAAACCAAGCCAATAACGACACCCCGCACCGAATGATCCTCCGACTGTTAATAATAGTATTTTCATTCAGCTTCACTGCCTTCTGTAACTGAGTTTTTCCAAAATAGGTTTCCAATTAAATAACCAAGTAAGGCACTCCCAATTCCACCTATCACAGAAAGAGTAACATAGCCGATGATCATAATGGTAGAGTTGTGGATAAAAAAATGAGCTACCTCTGCCGAAAAAGTGGACATCGTTGTAAAACCTCCACAAAACCCAACACCTAATCCAAGCTTCAACCATTCTTTTGGAATGATTCTTGTAAAGATTGATGTAAAAAGACCTAACAGAAAGCTTCCCATGATATTGCCCACTAGTGTCCCGAGTGGAAAGAGGATATTATTCATCCATATACTCAAACTATATCGACAATACGTACCGACAGAAGCACCAATACTTATAGCTAGAAGATTCTTACCCTGTGATCCCAATAGATTCACCTTCTCTTTATTTACTATGGTATAGTATACAGCCATTTTCAAAAGGATTACAAGTCGATCCTCTAAAAAGAAAAAGACCATCGAAGCAAATTAGTTCGATGGCTGATTCGTACTTTTTTTTGATATTTTATTTCTATCTAATGTCCCAGGTGGTTGTTCTAACCAATTATTTTTGATCATAATATCTAGCCCTTTTTT
>JACYYK010014045.1_pt1 | contig 14625 bp, 10 predicted proteins | sample 8236871 | NCBI WGS metagenome assembly JACYYK01 (sample SAMN14103087, study PRJNA606662) | landfill metagenome | isolation source: landfill solid waste inoculated with endophyte fungus Paravalsa indica | place: India:New Delhi, Okhla landfill site | collected 2017-11-05 | reverse complement strand
GGCGCGATCACCGACGACACCCAGATGACGCTGTTCACCCTGGAAGGGCTGCTCCGCGCACGGGAGCGGGGCACCGACCCGGTGGAGGAAGTGCGGCTCGCCTACCTCGACTGGTACGCCACCCAGGGCGGTGGGGTGGCGAGGCGCAGCGGTGAACTCGTCCACGACGAACGCCTGCATGCTCGCCGTGCCCCCGGTCTGACGTGTCTTTCGGCCCTGGGAAAGATCGCCGCGGGACAGCAGGAGGTCAACGACTCCAAGGGCTGCGGCGGCGTCATGCGGGTCGCCCCGGTGGCTCTCGTGGCGGAGCCCGAGGCGTCCGACCGGGAGGTCTTCACGCTCGCCGGGAATCTGGCCCGGTTGACCCACCAGCATCCCTCCGGCTACTTGTCCGCCGGGGCCTTCGCCGTCATGGTGCGTGCCCTGGTGGCGAGCGCGTCGGTCGAGGAGGCGGTCGAGGCCGGTCTCGCGGCCCTTCGCGAAGTCGCTTCCGAGGGCGACCGTGGGGAGACCGAGCGGGCCGTGCGGGCGGCGGTGTCCCTGGCCCGGACCGGCGTCCCGGAGCCGGAAGTGATCGAGCAGCGTCTCGGCGGTGGATGGACCGGTGAGTCGGCGCTGGCCATCGCGGTGTGCGCGGCGCTGTGCGCGCCGGATCTGCGGGAGGGGGTGCGTGTCGCGGTGAACCACTCCGGCGACTCGGACTCGACCGGTTCCCTGGCGGGCAACCTCCTCGGCGCGCGATACGGGGCGGAGGCGATCCCACCCGAGTGGCTCGGTCCGCTGGAGTGCCGCGACCTCATCGAGAAGCTGGCCGAGCGGATCTGAGACACCGGTGCGGGACCGAGTGTCGAGGCCGTTTCGGCCCGAGGCACGCGGGTAATCCTTCGGGCATGCCGTATCCGCCGTCTCGGCACGGATCCACACCGGCAATACCTCGATGGTCGAGCGAGCACCCGCTCCCATGAGGGCGACCGTGCGGCCGCGCCGACGAGTCCGCAAGCGATGGGGGTGGTGTGTTCGTGCGTGGTGACGAAAGCACCCGAGCCAAGGCAGGCGTCAGCGACGCGATGCGTGCCTTCGCGCTGCTGGCCGCGATGATCCTGCAGACGGTGGCCGGGGCCATCGGCGGCAGCGGAGCGTGGGGTGAACCGGTGGGTTCGGTGGCGAGGGCGTATCCCACCATCCTGCTGCCCGGCGGTACCGCCTTCTCCATCTGGAGCCTCATTTACGTCCTCGGCATCGCGTTGGCGGTGCGGGCCGTTCTCCCGCGCCAGCGACGACGGGACGTGCAGCGCAGTGTCGGCTGGTGGCTCGTCGCGGCCGGAATGTTGAACGCGGCATGGGTCGTGGCGTTCACCCAGCGAGGGTTCGTGCCCGCGCAAGTGATCATCGTGGCGTTGCTCGTCGTGCTCTGCGTCGCGTTGGCGCGCCTGGCGGCTCGGCCGGCCGAGGGGTGGGCCGACCGGCTTCTGCTGCACACGCCGGTGGGCATCTACGCGGGGTGGGTCACGGTGGCGACCGTGACCGGCGCGGCGACGACCGGTGCCGCGCTCGGTGTCACGTTCTCCTCGACCGTGGCCACGATCCTCGCGGTGGTGGTCGCACTCGGCGCGGCGGCAATCGCGGCACTCGCCACGGTGCGCCTGCGTCCGGTGGTGGGCTTCGCCGCCGCCGTGGCGTGGGGCCTGGGATGGATCGCGGTCGAGACCCCGTCGGGGGCGGTGTCCGCGGCGACGGCCGTGGGAGCCGTGGCCGTTCTCCTCACGACGGTCTGGTCACTCCGGCGCGATGCCGACGAGACGAGGACGGCGCGGGGGTAGGGGCTTCCGCGGTTCGGGATGTCATTGGGGCTGGGGACTCGCTGTTACGCGATGGAATGCCGGTCTGAAGGGGATGTCGGCCCGGCCCCCAACTTCGGATGAATACGGCAGGTGCCCGCCCGAAGCCATTCGCCTTATCGGGTGATGTGAGCTCAAGCCACTTTCTGTCAGATAGACAATAAAGTAGCCTCCCGGTCCATGTCCGAAGATCGGTGGACCCCGCCTTCTGTTCTGCTGGCCGTCGACCTGGTGATCCTGACCCTCAGGGACTCGCTCCTGCAGGTACTGCTCGTGGAACGCGGAGTAGAGCCGTACCGGGGTGCTTGGGCTCTGCCCGGTGGCTTTCTCAACAACTCAGACGAGGGATTGAAGGAAGCAGCCCACCGCGAGTTGCTCGAAGAAGCTGGGTTGAACGGCTCTCAGCTACACCTCGAACAGATCGGAACTTACGGTGATCCGGGACGAGATCCTCGAGGCCGTATCGTTTCGGTGGCCTATCTAGCGATCGCGCCGGGATTGCCGGAGCCTGCACCAGGTACTGATGCCGCGGGAGCTAGCTGGGTGCCTGTTCAAGAGGTGCTGTGTCGGAGACGCACCTTGGCCTTCGACCATTACGACATCCTTGTCGATGGCGTCGAGCGTGCTAGGGAAAAACTCGAGCGTACCGCCCTGGCGACAGCTTTCTGCGGAAGCACGTTCACGATTGCCGACCTGCAGCGAGTGTACGAGGCAGTCTGGGGGGTCCAGCTCGATCCGCGGAATTTCTACCGCAAGGTCCAAGGAGTTCCGGGATTCATCGTCGCCACCGGATCGGTGCGGCGTACGGCAAGAGGACGACCCGCACGCGTTTTCCGAGCAGGTCCTTGCACGGTGCTCAATCCGCCGATTGTGCGTCCCGAACGCACGGGAACTGGGGAGGAAAAGCAATGAACGACAAGGTGGTGGTGATTCTCACCGCCTTGGACTTGGAATATGCGGCCGTTCGTCGACGAATGGCGAACACGCAGATACACCGTCATGTAGCAGGAACTCGGTTCGAGGTGGGAACCCTCCAGGGCACGAGGTGCAGAATCGCTCTGGGACTGGTGGGCAAGGGGAATCATGCAGCTGCCGTACTTGCTGAGCGTGCGATAACAGAATTTGCACCGATCGCTGTCATTTTTGTTGGTGTGGCCGGGGGGCTATGGGAAAAAACAAAATTGGGGGATGTGGTAGTAGCGACGCACATCTATGCGTACCACGGGGGTACGAGCGAAGATGATGGACTCAAAGCGCGTCCCCGAGTCTGGGAGATGACACACGGTCTGCTTCAGATCTCATATCACTTAGCCATGAACGGGGACTGGTGGCGCGATCTTCAACGAGATACTGAACCGAAGGTCCACTTCGGCGCTATCGCCGCAGGAGAAATTGTTCACGACTCGCGTATCTCCTATGAGGCGCAATGGATTCGCCAACATTACAATGACGCGATTGCGATCGAAATGGAGGCAGCCGGAGTTGCGCAGGCAGGCCATTTGAATGGTTCACAAGTGGCTGTGGTGAGAGGCATCAGCGACCGCGCGGACGGCAGCAAGACTGAAACCGATATAGCGGATTGGCAACCGCGTGCTGCGGAAAACGCGGCGGCTTTCGCTGCCAGGCTTGCGCAGGAACTGATCGCAGAGGAAACTTCCGAAACGTGGGCGGGGAGCAGGATGCAAGGTAGGAATACGGTCAATAATAACGCGACTGGCCCAGTAGGTATTCAAGCTGGACACGTTACTAATAGCACGGTCGTGATGAGTGTCGACAGTGAACACTCGACAAATAGAAGTTTGGCTGAACAACTCACTGCGCTTCGTCAATTGGTTGTTAGGGAACACTCAAATGGAAACCTTGACGATGACACGTACGAAGCAGCACAAGCGGAATTGAACCTGGCTAGCGAAGCGTTGAAACGTGATACGCCCGAAGGAAAGAGCACCGTCATGCTCGCACTCAAGCGCTTGCGAGGCCTCATCGGGGATATGGCAGAGCTGGCGGCAAAGGTTGCTACTGCGATCGCGGCTATTCGGGGGATTTGATGTCCGTTCGGAAACCAGAGACGCACAACACGGCTACTGATAACTCAACGGTTGGCATACAAGCGGAGCAGGTGCACAACTCCACAGTTTACATGAATTCCCCCGACATGCCTGCTGATGAAAAGTTTCGCAAAGGGGTAAACCATTTGAAAGGAGGACTTCCCTCCAAGGCAAGCGAATTAATAAGCGAGGCAATAGCTGAGGGGTATGACAACAGTGAATCTAGGTTTTATTGGTTTCTAGCGAAACTCGGTAAACGGTCGTATCGTGAACTTGGTCGCGATGAGAAAGAGGAGCTACGTCACGCGCAAGCGTTATTGGTCGATTATCCTGAAGACGAATGGAAACAGGGGATAGATGTTATTTGTTCCTTGTTGAATAGGATGGAAGACCCGGAGTCAGATCCGGAAGCCGAGTTAAAGGCGCTGCGTGAATTGCCGGATCGTCAACGTGTCTTGATTGGTGAGCATCTCGGGATGTTCTTAAATGGAACACTCAAGGACGCGTTGTGGGCGGACATGCGTGATGCTGCTCATCGTGTGGCAGCCGAAAAAGAACGCAAAGACCGAGTATGGGCGTTCTTCGAGCCGGATCCTGTCACTCCACTGGCTGTTTACCCGGAGTTGGTGTCCACTTCTTTCTCGGAAAAAATTAATTTAGCATTTTCCACAATAGCTTTTGCTGCCGCGTTTGGGTACTTGTCCTGGGGAGTGTTTTCCGCTGGAAGTTTGCTTCCTTTATTTGCCTTTCCGCTGGCAATGGGAGGCTTATATGTAGGGATTAGGAATGCTGCTGAATGGGAATTTCGAGCAGGTCGTCTACGAAGAAAGGAGCACGAGTTTGCCGGAGTTGTAAGTTTTCCACCCTCGCATGATGACAATTTCTCCAGGCGCATAGTTCAATTCTTTGACTACTATTTTTACAAGTATGCTCCCCGTGATGAGGCAGAACGAAAGTCTTGGTTTGCAGACACCAGGGGGGTCCGCAGATCTCTCCAAAACGAATTAATTGAACTATATTCGAATGAAAGCGTTCGTCCAGAAAGTGTTAAATGGTTGGCTCGATATCTGGTTCGTGATGTTCGAAAGAAGTGGCAAGAAGGCGTGCTGTTTCAGTATCGCGAACGGTACTGGACGCCGTTCAAAATAAAGTTCCAGTGCTGCGTAGGAATCTTCTTTGCGCTCGCCGGCATGTCTTTTGTCGTTCAATCTGCTTTTGAAGCGGAACCTGTCCTTTCGGGATTGACAACAGTGGCGTTAATCATCTCTGGCGGTATTTCTGTGCAGCTTTTTTTGTCAATTTATCTAGAGAAAATTCGATATGACGATGACCTCGAAAACTATGCGCAAGAAATTGCCAACCGGGAGAAAGAGTACAGGCGCTGGAAGGGTAAGGTGGAGCATGCTAAGCCGACCGATGAACAAATGGAACGTTGGCTCAATGCTGACAAGACAATCTTCCTTGACCACGCCTTAAAGGAATACAAGTTGGCGTGGAGGGATATTATTGCTTACACGTTCCTTCAGTCTCCTTCTAAAACTTATCGTAGGGCCAGGGTCTCATATGGTCCGTGGCGTTATTCTCGGTACAGCATGCTTTTGTTCTTGATAACCGCTGACGGAGTGCGAGAGGTTGGGGCTGAGCTAGACTTCGAGAGGTCTCAGTTGAACGGTTTTGAGCGAACAAATTATCGTTTCGATGCGGTCGCCTCAGTGCGAGTTATCACGAGTGGGGATACTCCTCATAGCTTGGAGTTGACTTTGGTCAACGGAGAGCCGAGAAAAATAAAGGTTGTGGACGAGGATCCAGCTCTGTTGGAAACAGATTCCAAGGATCAGGAGAGGCCGGAAGATCTAACAAATCTAACGCTCGAGTCTTTTGGGTTCGACCAGGCTCTACATGTTCTCGAAGGTATTGCTGCAGAAGGTAAGCAGTGGATTCATAGAAATTAGTTCGTGTCTTCGGAGTGTTATCGGGAGGGTGGGAAATAAAGATGAATTTCGTAGCTTCCAAGGCGCGATACGGTCCCCTAATCTGATTGCTCCGCATCGAAAAATATTTATCAATGTGATTTTCGTGTTGTGGCTTCCGTCTGTGACTCTTACTGGTAAGATCTGCAAGCCAGTGGCATGCGCTTCTGTTACTTGCTTTGGATGAGTCCTCGGGTCAGCAGTCGGGTGACTGTTGTCCGAGGACTCAGTGGATTTGAGGACCTTGCCGGTTTGTCTGATGGCCGAAATGGTTAAGTGATGGATTTTCCTCTTGGCTCCGACCCGGCCACCTCAGCGGTACTTGCCCAGTTTGATCGCGTCGGGGCTGGGGGTGATCTCGGGAGGGATCTCCTGGTCGATCAGCTTGAGGAACATTTGTTCGGCCAGTTCGTCGTCGCACTCGTTCATCCCGATCAGAATTCCCGGCGAGGCACCCGGCCAGTCGGGATCGTCCACATTGAACTTGATCGACGGGTCGACGAAGACCTGGTACTGGCACGTGATGCCTTCATCCACGTGGGCCGGGAAGTCCTCTCCGAAGGTGATGTCCCTGGCGTCCGTGGCTACGCCGACGAAGATGTCGTAGGCGACCTCGTAGCCTTTCAAGCCGAACCCGGCGTCGCTCTCGACGGCGCAGTGGTAGGGCGACTCCTTGACGACGTAGGTCTCGTACCCGGCGTCGTCCTTCGGGTACTTCTCCAGGACGGGGATCGTTCCCAGGCAGGGATCGGTGCCCAGCATCGTCCTTTGGGGAGTGCTGAGGCCGTCCGTCGCCAACGGCGGATCGACGATCTTCGGTGCCACGGCGGTGAAGTACTCCTCCGCGTAGGTGCAGAGCTGATCCCGCGGCGTCTCGTCGACGGCCAGGACGTCCAGCTTGATCCCGTACGGATCGGCCACCTCGTAGAACATGCTGCAGGAAGTGCCGAAGGTCGCGACACCCTCTTCCGGGGGCTTGCTCTGATACACCGGGATGGGTTCGGCCAGCGACTCGTCCTCCAGCCTTCCCGACCGGTAGAGCTCCAGTAGTTCGCGGGTCAGCGCGATCTCCACGGTCAGTGCTTCGTTTCCGGCCTTGTGGTCGATCGACAGATCGCAGCTGTCGATACGTGAGATCGGCACGAGGTAGTTCGTCGGCCCGCCGAAGATTTTCTCGGCCGCGTCGATGTCGTGGATCGCGCAGGGGTCCCACTGCCGCATCTGCTCCAGCGCCGGGAGCAACGGCTCCAGGGTCGGGTGGTAGACCACGGATGATTGTGCCGGTTCGGTGGTTTGCTCCTCGCTTTCGGAGGTCATGGGAGACGACGGCGGCGCACCGGCCGAGTCGGCACTCGCCTCACCCGAGATCGTCTGGGAACACCCGGCTGTCGTGCCGGCCACCAGCAATGTGGCCAGGGCCAGCTTGATCGGGCGCGCGCGGACACTGCGGTCGTACGTCAATGGGGGCCTCCTTGATCTGCGGGGGCAGTTTACTGACCGATACGCTCCGGTGTGGTCGTTTCGAAAACAACGAGTGCGCCCGGATGAGCGCTTGTCGCGGCGGGGAGCTCAAGAGCTTCCCGTGTCCGGCTCGGCGACGGGTGTGCCATGAGATGGGGCTGGTCGGAGTCGACGTCTCCAGGGGAGGCGGGGAGGGGGCACACGGTCTCGCGCCTTTTCGGATATCCGTATCCTCGGAGACTGGTTCACTTCCGACTACCACTTCGTTCGAAGCGGTGCCATCCGTTTTGTGATTCTCGGGTGGAGTTCTGTGACTTCGTTTGCGGTTCGGGTTTGTTCTTTCGCTCGGTCGAGAAGCTGTTCTTTGCGGATTTCGTTTTCATCGGACGGCGTTGTTGAAGTGAATGGTAGTTGGCGTAGCAGTCTCTGCTATGACCGGAAGATAAAGTGCGAGACGCTGTCACGGATACACGGGTAACGAACGAGTGGGGACTTCATGCCAAGGGTGAGGTCCCTGGGCGAGTGGCGTCCGCGGTGGCGACCGGAAGTCGTGGATCACCCTTCCGGTACATGCGGGGCCGCCACTCGCATACGGTCTCCATGGCCTACCGGGCCTTGGAGACCGTCAGCCGGTGATCAGTTCCTTCTGCATGGTGATGGCCGCGCGACATTGCGGGTTGTTAAGTTCTTCCTCCAGCGTTCCTTCTTCCAGGCCTGCGCGGTCGACGACAGCCGCATAGCAATAGTTCAGCACGGTGTACAGGTGTTCGGCTTCCATGCCGTCTTCCGGGAGGCCGAAGCAGTTGGCGACGGCGAGGACGAGGGGCGCGATCCCCGGCTCCGCTCCTTCGGCCACGATGGATGTCAGTTCTTCCTCGGCGCCGTCGGGCAGCGCCAACCCCGCGTGATTTCCGTTCACCGCGGAACGAGCGATATCGAAGCATTGCTGCAGGAGCTGGCCGGCCGGACTGTCGGGAATAGGCGGGTCGAACGAGGCCATCGTGTTTTCGATCGCTTGCACGGCGGCCGCGTAGCGTTGCGTGGGCGTCAGTTGGCCGAGCTGGGGCCGCACCGAGGCCATTTCCCTATCCCAAAGCAGCATGTCGGTCATTCTATCAGCGTGATGTTCGGGTACCCGGCTATCCTGCCCCGACAGTCCTGCCGTTTGGGGCCGCAGGCGGGACGCGAGGGAGCGATACGTCCCGAAGTTCCGTTGTTCAGTGTCAAATCGCCTTTGTCGTAGGCGTTGAGCATGATCTGTTCCGCATCGGTCTGATTCGGCCCGGTGTACTTCTTGCCGGATATTCGTTCGTACCCGAGTTTTGCCGCTACTTCTCGCATGGCCGGGGAGGTCAGGTTTTGATTGACGGTGTAGACGTAGCGTCCGTCGAATTCGCCGGTGGCCACGGTCATTCCGTTGTAAGCTATTCTCGCGCCGATCTCAGACTTTCCGACTTTGACGGCTTCATGGATCGCCTTGGCATCGGCGAGCATTTCCGCATCGGATTTCTTTAAACCGAGCGGGTCCCACCACGCCAACGGGTTCTCGACGTAGGCGTGCTGGTTGGGTCCCGCGTCCAAGCCGAGCGGGTCCGGGCTCGTGTAGTGCCCGGTGTTCGCGTCGTAGTATCTGGTGTAGTTGTAGTGCCAGCCGGTCTCGGCGTCGTAGTACTGGCCGGGGAACCGGAGTGGACAATCGACGAGCGCGTGGTCGTCCCGGACTTCCTGCCCCCACAACGCGGTCGTGGGGGCGGCGGCGATCTGTCCATCCCGGTCGATCAGCTCCGTGGGAGTCCCGATCAAGTCGGTGACGATGGCGTAGAAAGCGGTGTCGACCGCTTCCTGATCGTCCGCGCGGGACTGATCGGTCTGGGCGACGGGACGGAACGTCTCGGGGGCGTAATCCCAGGTGCGGGTCGAATCCGAACCGTCCGGATTCCGTGTGGACTGCTCGGCAAGGACGGTGCCGTCCCAGAAGAAGAGTGTCTCCTCGACCGGGTTTCCGTCCTCATCCAGGCGTTGCTTGGCGATCCGGCGCCCGAGTGGGTCGTAACAGTAGTGCCATCGCGTGCCGTCGGGGGTGGTGACGTCGGTGAGCCGGTCGTCGGCGTCCCAGACGTAGCGCCAGGTCTTCTCCTTGCCGGACAGGGTGCGACGGGTCCGGCGAATCACACGTCCTTGACCGTCGTGCTCGTACACCGTTCGTCCGGCGCGCCGCACGAGCGTTCCGGTGAATTCGCGTCGGCCGTCGTTCTCGTCGTTCGCGAGCGAGCCGGTGACGTGCCACGACGTGGGGTTTCCGGCGGAGTCGTAGGCGTATTGCTCACGCCAACTCGCGGCATGTACGGCGGCGACGCGACCGACCTGGTCGAGGCTGTAGGTGCGTTCGCCCCGGAGTTGGTCGTCGATGCGTAAGGGGGTGCCGTCCGGGCGGTATTGGTAGGCGCGGTGCTGGATGACACGACGTCCGTCGGCCGTGGCCATAGGCGATCGGGAACGTGCGGTGGTCGTGATCGTCTGGCTGGCGAGTCGCCCGGCCAGGTCCCACGACTGGGTCAGCACCGCGGCGTCGCCCATGGCGCGTGTGATCTCTCGGCCCGAGGAGTCGTAGGTGAAGCGCAGCGAACCGGCATGGTTGGAGAAGGAGACCGGTTGTCCCACGCTGTTGTAGTCCCAGCGCGAGGTCGTCCCGCTCGGTGTGGTGCGCGCGATGCGCCGTCCGACGGCGTCGAATTCGCTGACGACCGCGTGCCCGTTGACGCTGTCGCTGATCGTGCGTCCGACCGGGTCCCGTACCAGATCGACGCGGGCTTCCGGGCCCACGGCGTGCACGAGTCGTCCCGCCCGGTCGTAGGTCAAGGTGGTGATCCGGTCGCCCACCCACCGCTTGACGACTCGACCGAACGCGTCCCGCTGGTACCGCACGCGTTGGCCCGCGCCGTTGACGCGTTCGACGAGGTTGCCGTTGGCGTCGGGGGAGTAGGAGACACGGCGGCCGTTGAAGTCGGTTTCGGCGATCAACCGGTCCGCGGCGTCGTATTCGTAACGCCATTCGAGGCCTTGTGGGTTGGTGACCGAGACCAGCCGTAGTTCGCTGTCGTAGGTGAATTCGTAGCGCCCGCCGTCACGCCCGGTGCGTGAGGTGGGGAGATGGAAGTGCGTGTAGGTGAAGGTGGTCCAGTGTCCGGACGTGGACTGGTACGCGATGGCGTTGCCCGACGCGTCGTAGCTCCAACGCTCACGGGAACCGTCCGGCTCCTCCCGCCAAGCGGGGAGGCCTTCGATGGTCCATCCGTATCGTGTCGTGCGGCCCGTGGCATCGACCGCCTCGGTGATGCGGCCGAACACGTCTCGTTGGTATCGCAGGAACCCGCCCGCGGGATCGTCTATGCGTTCGACCAGTCCGAGTGCGTCGGACTGTACTCGCGTGGTGTTCCCCAGCGCATCGGTGAACCCGGCGAGCAAACCACGTCGGTCGTAGGTGTACGTCGTTGTCGCGCCGGTGGGGTCTGTGGTGGCGGTGATGTTGCCACGCTCGTCGTAGGTGTAACGCCACTCGGCACCGTCGGGGCCGACGACGCGGACCGGCTGATGGTGGTCGTTGTAGTCGGTGGTCGCGGTGGTCCCGTCGGCCAGGATGACGCGTACGACGTTGCCGTGATCGTCGTATTCGTACCGGGTGGTGTTGCCCAACGCGTCCGTTCTGGCGTGCACCCTGCCGAACCGGTCGCGCTCCATGGTCGTGGTGTGCCCGAGCGGATCGACGATCTTGACCACGTGCTGGTGGGCGTCGTAGTGGTATTCGGTGGAATGGCCCAGGCTGTTGGTGACCGTGGTGATTCGACGCCGGTTGTCGTAGTGCAGGCTGGTGGAGAGGAACCCGTTGGGGCCCGTTCCTCGGATGGCGCGTCCGGCGTCGTCGTACTCATAGCGATACCGTCCGCCCGAGCGGTCGATCCATGCGGTGATCCGGGAGGCGTCGTCGTACTCGTAGCGATGGGGGACTCCCGAGGAGTCCACGATCTCGCTCAGTCGGCCGCCGGGGTCGTAGCCGTACCGCAGGATGGTGATCCCCGGGCTGTCGGGCTCACGAGTGAGCAGTCGCAGCCCCGCGATTCGCGTGCCGGACTCGGTTTGGACGGTGTCAACCGCGACTCGGTAACCCCCGGCGTGACGGACTTCCACCGGGGCGCCGGACTCGTCGTACAGGTAAGTGATGCGGTGGCCGTTCCGGTTGGTCATCGCCGAGATCGGCCTGACACGGCGAGATTCCTCGGTGGCGGCGAAGTGGCGGGTCAAACCCGCGTGGGGGTCTTCGATCCGAACCGTGCCGTCGGCGTCCCAGAGCAAGGGCCATCGCGCCCCGTGAGCCGGATACACACGTTGTCCGGGCTCGGTGGGCTTCGGGTAGCGAAGAACTTGCGCGTCGTCCCCGAAATACCGGATTGCGTCGTCGGACACCTCGATGCGTTGATCCAGTGTCGACGACCAACCGGGGCCGAAGAACTGGCCACCGTCGTAACCGGAGGCGTAAGCACGTCGCAGGATCAACGGCAATTGGCCGGGGAGTGTGAGGTCCTCGGCGGAATCGAGTACCTGTCCGGAGACGACGTCGATGGGGTCGGTGTCGCCTTTTTCGGTCTTCTCGTTCCCTTCGGACTTCTGGCCGGGGCCGTCCTGGTTCGCGGGATGCTGACCGCTGCTGTCGCCGGGTTTCCGTGGAGACGAGTTCTCGGGTTGGTCGAGTTCCGCCGGAGTGGTTTTCGACGGTGTTGTTGTCGTGTTGGAGGGGGTGGTGGTGTTGGTGTTGGGTTTGTTGTTGCCGGGGCGGCCGCCTTGGGCGGCTTGGTAGGTGGCGTCTTGGGCTTTGGAGACGCTGGAGCTGGCGTCGATGTTGCCCATGCGTTGGGAGGGTTTGCGTCTTTGTCCTCCGTTGTCGCCGTGGGTGGTGGTGTCTCCGTGTGGTTTGGTGGTGCCCCCGGTGTTTCCTTTCGGCTTGGCCACGAGCTCCCCCTCAGCCGTTTAAAAGCTTGCTCAGGTTGGTCAGGCTGTCGATCAGACTGGTGACGAAGGAGAAGATGCGGCCGGCCCACTTGGCCACCGCGGAGGCGATCTGGGCCGCGACCACCGGGATCGTCACCACGAAGATCGCCTCGGCCGCCCACACGACCACCCGCGCCACCAGGTCGGCGATCAGATCGCGCACGATGTCGCGGGTCATCTGCACCAGACCACCCGCGCCTTCGGTGGCCGAGGCCATCGCGGCCGAGACCGCCGACAGCCCTCCGATGGCGTCGACGTTGTTGGACATCATCGTCTGGTAGGCCTCGGCCGCCCCGCCCTGCCAGTCGGGCAGGTCGCTTTCCAGGCTGGAGGAGAGGTCCTCGGCCATGGCCGCCAGTTCCGTGGCCATGTTGTTCCACGTCGCGGCGTGGGAGGCCACCACGTCGGGCATGCCGGTCAGCTCGTCGAGGACCTTCCGCAGCGGCTCGAAGTACTCCATGGCCCAGCCCAGCCCGTTGGACAACAACGCGCTGAACGGATCCAGGACGGTGGAGGTGACCTCCAGCCCCAACCCCACCCCGGCCAGTGCCCCGGAGACCCAGTCCCCGCTTTGGATCGAGGTGACCAGGCCCTCGACGCTGTCGGCCAAGCTGGCGCCGGTCCACGCCTTACGAGTCGACTCCACCGGCGCGACCAACGAATCGTTACTCATGGCAACTCACCAGCCGAGGTGATGAGGTCCGCGTGTTCCTTGTCGTTACTTTCGTAGAGGTCCGCCGCCGAGCGCAGGGACTGCGCGGCCATCGAGAGGTTCTCCGAGACGTAGTCGATCAGCTCGTCCTGCCGGGTGTGTCGGCCTTCGAGAACCGCGGCTATCCACCCACAGAGCAGTCCGTAGGCCTGGTCGTTCTGCTGGATGTGGGAACTGGCCCCCTTGACCGCGTCGAACCGCGCCTGGATCTGCTCGACCTTGTCCGCATGCGCTCGGAGTTGTTCCGCGCGAACCTTGTACCCGTCGCCCATGGCTCAGTCCTTTTTCAGGAAGGAACGGTTCTCGTAGTCGTCGTCCTCGTGGTCGGTTTCCGCGGAATCGGTTTTTTGGACGGGCTCACTGCGCAGCTGGTTCCCCACGGATTCCGCGATCGCCCGCGCCGCGGGGGAGTCGGTGCCCACGGTCTCGGCGATGATCTGTTGGGACTGGTCGGCCAGTTGGTTCTTCGCCTCGGCGAGAGTCTGCATGATCGTCTGCGCGACCACGTCCGGTTTGGTGCTCTGCATCTTGCTGGTCAACTTCAGGTCGACCAGCGAACCCGTGGAGTCGATGGTGACCTCGACGAGTCCGCTCGGGTCGGTCGCGGTGGCCCGCACCCCCTGCAGCCGCTCGCTCATCGTCCGGGTGTCGGCGGCGAGCTTGTCGATGCGGTCCTTCCACTCCCTGAGCCGTTCCTTGGCGCTGTCCGGGTCGAGGATGCTGTGGTCCATGTCGTTCCCCCGTCGCCTGGTGGATGTGTGTTCAGAGAGTAATGAGTTTTTCTCACTGAAGCGGGGAATTCTTGGCTGGCTGAACGCGCGGCCGGGAGGGAATGAATTGAAACTCAAGTTTCAATTCTTCGGTCGAGGGGGTAGGCAGCCACGCTGGAGCTGCTTTGGTCAGGGGCGCCCTGGACACGCGCGCTGTGGTGGTGTTTTAGGGGGCTTGTGTGGTTGTGGAGGTGTGCCAGGCGTCGGTGATGCTGGCGCCGTGTCCGCTGCCGACGTTGTATCGGCGGAATGAGTGCCGCGGGGTGAGGGTGGTGATGATGGCGTCTGCGGCGTCGTGGCCGTGGAGGTAGTCGCGGACGCTGTCGCCGGTGCCGTGGATTGGGACGGGTTCGCCGGTGCGGGCGCTGGCCAGGACGCGGGGGATGATCGCGTTGGTGTTGGGGTCGTGGATCGTGCCGTAGCCGCCGGCGATGTTGGCGAACCTCAGCACCGTAGCGCGGCAGCGACCTGTAGTAGCTGCGGTTTCGAGCGCGGTTTCGGCGTCGAGTTTCGTTCGCGCGTAAGGATTCCGCGGGTCGGCGGGCGTGTTCTCGTCGGGGTGTGGTTGGGGTCCGTAGACCGCGACGGTGGAGGCATAGACCACGTGCACGGGTGAAGCGAGGGGGTTGAGGGCGTCGATCAGGTGGAGGGTGCTGTCGACGTTGGTGGCGCGGTAAGCATCCTCGTTGGTGTGGGAGTCGCGGATGTTCTTCAACGCCGCCAGGTGCACCACCACATCCGGCGAGTGTTTCCGCACCACGGCGGTGAGCGCGTTCCGGTCGC
>JACYYK010000557.1_pt6 | contig 14657 bp, 11 predicted proteins | sample 8236871 | NCBI WGS metagenome assembly JACYYK01 (sample SAMN14103087, study PRJNA606662) | landfill metagenome | isolation source: landfill solid waste inoculated with endophyte fungus Paravalsa indica | place: India:New Delhi, Okhla landfill site | collected 2017-11-05 | reverse complement strand
CCCGACGCCCGCATCGCGGAGGTCGTCGAGGAGACCCAGGACCTGCTGCTCGAACTGGCCGGCGAGATCGAGGGCATGGACGACGACGCGCTCGACGCCGTGCTGTCGATGCCGGTCGTCTACGCCTCCGCCCGCTCGGGCCTGGCGAGTCTCGACCGCCCGGCCGACGGTCAGCTGCCCGACAGCGACAACCTCGACCCGCTGTTCGAGGTGCTGCTCGACCGCATCCCGGCTCCGCAGGCCGACCCGGACGCGCCTCTGCGTGCGCTGGTCACCAACCTCGACGCGTCGAGTTTCCTCGGCCGCATCGCCCTCATCCGCATCCACTCCGGCCGGCTGCGCAAGGGACAGACGGTGGCGTGGTTGCGCGAGGACGGCTCGGCGCGGAACGTGCGCATCTCCGAACTGCTGGTCACCGAGGCGCTCACCCGGGTACCCGCGGAGGAGGCCGAAGCGGGCGACCTCGTGGCCATCGCGGGTATTCCCGACATCACGATCGGCGACACGCTCGCCGATCCGGACCACCCGGAGCCGTTGCCGCGCATCACGGTGGACGAGCCCGCCATCTCGATGACGTTCGGGGTCAACACCTCACCCCTCGCGGGACGCGGCGGCGGCGACAAGCTCACCGCGCGACTGCTGAAGGCCCGGCTCGACGCCGAGCTCATCGGCAACGTCAGCGTGCGTGTCCTGCCCACCGAACGGCCCGACACGTGGGAGGTCCAGGGCCGGGGTGAACTGGCGCTGGCCATCCTCGTCGAGACCATGCGCCGGGAGGGTTTCGAGCTGACCGTCGGCAAGCCCCAGGTGGTCACGCGCACGATCGACGGCACACTGCACGAGCCGTTCGAGCGCCTGTACATCGACGCGCCCGAGGAGCACCTCGGCGCCATCACGCAGCTGCTCGCCGCGCGGAAGGCCCGCATGGAGCAGATGGACGGCCACGGCACCGGCCGCATCAAGCTGGAGTACGTCCTGCCGTCGCGCGGGCTCATCGGGTTCCGCACCGACTTCCTCACCGAGACGCGGGGCACCGGCATCGCCAACCACATCTTCGAGGGCTACTTCCCGTGGGCGGGCGAGATCCGCACGCGGCAGAGCGGCTCGCTGGTCGCCGACCGCTCCGGCCCGGTCACCACGTACGCGCTGTTGCAGCTCGCCGATCGTGGCACCTTCTTCGTCGAACCCGGCACCGAGGTCTACGAGGGCATGGTCGTCGGCGAGAACCCCCGTGCGGAGGACCTCGACATCAACGCGACGAAGGAGAAGAAGCTCACCAACATGCGTTCGTCGACGGGTGACGAGCTGGAGCGCCTCGCCCGTCCCCGCACCCTCAACCTGGAGGAGGCACTGGAGTTCTGCTCCGTCGACGAGTGCGTCGAGGTGACGCCCAAGACCATCCGCGTGCGCAAGGTGGTGCTGGACAGCACCCAGCGCGCCAAGGAGCGTTCCCGGGCCCGTAGCCGCGACCGAAACGCCTGACGGTCCACGGTGTGCCACGCTCGGTGAACGCGTCATCGGGCCCTTGACACGGAGCCGACGTGGCCTCCTGAGAAACTGTGGAACCGCATGGTGCGTTCGCGCGTCAGCCACACAGGGGAACAGGACGGGCGATTCGGTCGGTACACCGAATCGTCCGAACGGGCGCGTCGGGTGCCGGATGAGCGGCGGGCACGGTCGACGTGACCGGGCGAACGGTGTCGAACAAGCAGGGAGGGGCTGCGGCGTGCGAGCGAACGGAGGCAGGGCCAGGCCGTGGAGGGCCGTGCTGGCGCTGGTGCTCGCGGGCGGGTTGGCCGCGTGCTCGAACACCCCGCCGCCCCCAGTGGTCAGTTCGTCGTCGCAGGCCCCGCCGCCCACCGAGACGGCGTCGCAGATCGTGGCCACCGTGGACGACATCGTCGGCGGGTACAACCCGCACGCGCTCGCCGACGCGTCGACGGTGACCACGGCGCTGTCGCAGTTGCTGCTGCCGTCCGTCTTCCGGCCCGACGCCGAGGGCGAGCCGGTACTCGACGACAGTCTGATGACCTCGGCCGAGGTGACGAGTGAGGAGCCGTTCACGGTCGAGTACCGCATCCGGCCCGAGGCGTCGTGGTCGGACGGTGCACCGATCGCGGTCGAGGACTTCCTGTACCTCGCGGAGGCCATGACGTCGCAGCCCGGTGTGGCGAACTCCGCGGGATACGAGTTGATCGAGTCGATCGAGCCCGGCGAGGGCGGCAAGCTCGTCCGGGTCACCTTCAGCGACCCGTACCCCGGTTGGAAGACGCTGTTCGCCAACCTCCTGCCCGCGCACGTCCTGAAGGACGCGCCCGGGGGATGGCAGCAGGTCCTGAGCGAGAGTTTCCCGGCCTACGGCGGACCGTTCGCGATCAAGAAGATCGACACCGCGCGCGGCGAGATCGTGATCGAGCGCAACGAGCGTTACTGGGAGAAGCCCGCCGCGGTGGACCGCATCGTGCTCCAGCGCTCCGACGGCCCGGGCATGGTCTCGGCACTGCGCAGCGGAAGCGCCCAGTTCGCGTTGGGCGGCGTCAACGGTGACACGCGGGCACTGCTGGCCGACCTGGGCGACCACGTGAGCCTGCACAGCGTGGCCCAGCCGTACGTCGTCGACGTGGTGCTGCGGCCCGTGGGACCGGCTCTGGCCGACGAGAAGGTGCGCGAGGCCGTCTCCGCGTTGCTCGACCGCAACGCGCTCATCGACGAGGGCACGCAGGGCGGCGACTCGGCGTCGCTGCGCGCCAGTGCCCAGGTGTTGCCGCCGTCGTCCCCCGACTACAAGCACACGATCCCCGGCGCGGGACCTCCGCTGAAGCGCGACACCAAGCGGGCCCACAAGCTGTTGGCCGAGGCCGGATACGAGCGGAAGGCCGGTAGCTGGGTCGACGAGGACGGCCGGACGCTGTCGCTCGTGGTCGCCTCCCCGGGGCAGAAGCAGCCGTACCAGCGCATCACGCAGGCCCTCACCGAACAGCTCATCGCGCACGGGATCGAGGTCACGCCCGTCCACCCGCCCGCGAAGGAACTCTTCGGCTCGGCACTGGCGGCGCCCGTCGATCTCGACGGCGGGCCGGCGGGCGAGCCGGTCCCCACCAACGGACAGGTGGGCATCGACATCGCCGTGATCCCGAGGGCACTGAGTGCCGACCCGGCCACCACCGCCGCCTCGTGGTTCGGCTGCGGGACCGAGTCCGAGGAGGACGAGGACACCGAGAACACCGAGAACACCGAGGAAGGCTCTGCGGGCAACGGGAACGCCACGTCCACAGCGGCCTCGACGACGCCGAAGGACACAACGGACGGTTCGGAAGAAACGTCCACAACCGACGCTGCCGACGCCGAGTCCGAGTCCGAGCCGGTGGTGCCCGCCAACCCCGCGGGCTTCTGCGACCCCGATCTCCAGCCCGCGTTGGACGCCGCGCTGACCGGTGAGACGCCGCTCAAGCAGAGCCTCGCCAAGGTCGAGCCGACGGTGTGGGACGCGAGTGTGTCCGTGCCGCTGTTCCAGCGCGCCGACACGTTGGCGGTGGGATCCGGGGTGTCCGGCGTGACTCCGGGGCCCGAACTCGTGGGTCCGTTCTCCACTGCGGTCAACTGGACCCGCGCCCCCCGCTGACGAACGGTCGAGAGCCGTTCACCGCGCCGGACGCACGCGGCGCGGCGATCGACGTAACCAACCGCTGGTCAGTGCAGTGACTGCTTACGGATCGTTACTGCGGTATGTTGCGTTCGCTGGAAAGATGTCACCCTTTGGTCACGATCCTCGGAGAAGTGCTGACCGATGGTGGTCATCCTTCTTAGCGTTCCCCCGCAGTGCGCCAATCGAGTGTGATGGGCGTGTCATAAGCTCCGGCGCTAACCGGAGAGTTGGGTCCCACTGAGAAGTCCGGGACCCAGTGCTAGGAGGGCACACGTAATGAGGAGATCGAAGGCTATCTCCGCGTGGTCGATGCTCGCCGCGTCAGCGCTCGTGCTGAGCGCGTGCGGGGGCGGCGACGACGCGGACGCGAACAGCGGCTCGACCGTCGACGCCGCGAGCATGGCGGAGGGCAAGGCTCAGGAGGGCGACAACTTCAAGCTCGCCGACGTCCCGGAGATGGACCCCGTTACGGTGGCCATCGACGAGGGCTACTCCGCGTACAACAACAACACCGCGGACGCCAACAGCTCGTACAACACCTACATCCTGACGAGCGTCATCACGGGCCCCACCGTCCTCGACGGTAACAACAAGGTCCTGGTGAACGCCGACGTGATGGAGTCGGTCGAGCTGGTCTCCGAGGACCCGTTCGTCGTCGAGTGGAAGACGAAGCCCGGCGTGAAGTGGTCCGATGGCGACGAGTGGGACTGCCGCGAGTTCTACCTCGCGTGGCTCGCCAGCTCCGGCACGACCAAGGGCTTCAACTCCGCGTCCACCACGGGCTACGAGCTCATGACGCCCGAGTGCACCGACGACCAGACCTTCCGTGCCGAGTTCAGCGAGCCGTACCTGGACTACATGGGCATGTTCGGTGACGTGCGCCTCATGCCGGCGCACATCGTCGAGAAGGAACTCGGCATCGACGACATCCGCGAGGTCGAGCCGAAGTCGGACGACGCCAAGAAGGTGGCCGAGTTCTGGTCGGGCGAGTGGAAGGGCTTCAAGCCCGAGATCATGCCCGGCTCCGGCCCCTACAAGATCAAGTCGTACGACTCGAACTCCGACACGGTCGTCCTGGACAAGAACCCGAACTGGATCGGCGCCAAGGGTGGCCCCAAGGAGATCACGGTTCGCGCGATCCCGGACACCAAGGCCATGGCCACCGCGCTGCAGAACGGTGAGATCGACGTCGCCGCGTCGACCCAGCCGGACGCCACCGCGGCCGACACCCTCAAGGGCCTGGCCTCGCAGGGCGTCAAGTACGCCTCCGCCGCGCAGCTCACCTACGAGCACCTCGACCTGAACATGAAGCGCGACGTCTTCAAGGACGAGGCCGCCCGCAAGGCGTTCTTCGAGGTCGTCAACCGCGAGGACATCGTCAACAAGCTGCTCAAGCCGGTCCAGGCCGACGCCGAGCCGCTGGGCAGCATCGTCTTCTTCACCGGTGAGGAAGGCTACGAGGACCGCTACGGCGACCTGATGAACAAGGGCGCCGAGGCCGCCATGAAGACCCTCGAGGAGGGCGGCTGGAAGAAGGGCGCCGACGGCATCTACGAGAAGGACGGCGTGCGCTTCTCCGTCTCGATCTCGCACAACGAGAACGCCCGTCGCAGCCAGACGGTCGAGATCATCCAGTCGCAGGCTCAGGCTGCCGGCATCGAGATCAAGGACGACACCGACCCGAACTTCCTGAAGGGCCGCGTCGACAAGGGTGACTACGACATCGCCCTGTTCGGCTGGTCGTCCGCGCCGTTCAAGGCCGAGTCCAAGGCCATCTACATCAGCGACGGCAACCAGAACTGGCAGGGCCTGGACGACCCGAAGATCGACGAGGCCTTCGCCAAGGCGACCTCGGCGACCAACGAGGACGACGCGCTGAAGAACTACATCGCGGCCGACGAGGCGATCGCGGCGAACTACGCCACGGTGCCGCTGTTCGAGACGCCGTCGATGTGGGCCTTCCGTGGTATCGACCGCGTGTACATGCAGTCGTACAACGGTGCTCTGTGGAACGTCGGGGAGTGGGAGGCCGCCGAGTAGTCGGCGCCTTTCACACGTCACCGGCTGACGTCTGAACTCGTCGGGGGCCGGTCAACAGATCGGTCCCCGACGGGCGACGTTAGTAGCTGTTCACGCGAACCCGACCCCCACTACCGTGGCGCGGGACGGTGACGAAATAATTCCGGGCGATCCCGGGACTAGGAGCAAGTCGTTGAACCTGGTTTTCTACATCCTTCGCCGTCTGGCGATCTCGATTCCGATCCTGCTGATCGGAAGCTTCTTGGTCTTCGTGATGGTGGCCGGAGCGGGCGACCCTCTCGCGGAGCTGCGTACCCAGCCGAACATCAATCAAGAGTCCATCAACGCCATCGCTGCTGAGCTCGGCCTGGACAAACCGCTGATTCCCAGGTACTTCGACTGGCTCGGCGGGTTCCTCACCGGTGACTGGGGTATCTCGATCGCGCAGGGGTCGGCGATGGAGCCGGTGTTCCCGAAGATCATGGATGCCTTCTCGGTGTCGATCCGTCTGATCCTCGGGGCCGAGATCCTGGCCGTCATCCTCGGCGTTGCCGTCGGTCTGCTCGCCGCGGTGAAGCAGTACAGCGTCATCGACTACGCCGCTACCACGCTGGCGTTCCTCTTCTTCTCGATGCCGATCTTCTGTGTCGCCATCGTGCTGAAGATCTACGCGATCGACCTCAACGTCGTCATCAACAACCTCGGTCTGAACGACATCTTCGGCAACCCGTTCCTGAGAACGACGAGTCCGGAGTCGCTGGAGTCGGACGGGTTCTGGGACTTCGTCATCAAGTACACCGGTGCCTTCCTCCTGCCGACGCTGTCCATCATGTTCATCAGCTTCGCGGCGTACAGTCGCTTCCAGCGCTCGTCGATGCTGGAGACGCTGAACATGGACTACGTGCGCACGGCGCGTGCCAAGGGATTGACCGAGCGGCGGGTGATCCTCAAGCACGCCTTCCGCAACGCACTGATTCCCACCACCACGTTGTTCTCGGTGAACTTCGTGACCGTCGTGACGGGTGCCGTCATCACCGAACGGGTGTTCAACTGGAACGGCATGGGCGCTGTGCTCGTCGAGGCCGTGAACAAGAACGACCCGAACGTGATGATGGGCTGGATCGTGGTGATCTCCATTGCGGTGATCATCGCGAACCTGATCGCGGACTTGTTGTACGGCATTCTGGACCCGAGGATTCGCGTTGGCTGACATGAACTCGCTTGTGACCGGTGCCGAATCCGGTGACAAGCCTCCGATTTCCGAAGGCGCACTGAGCGCGGAAGCGCTGCCGGAGCCGCGTAGCCAGGGTGCGCTCGTCCTGCGCAAGTTCCTGCGGCACAAGCTCGCGATGATCAGTGTCGGCATGCTCCTGCTGATCACGCTGGTCGCGCTGATCATGCCGTTGTTGTGGCCGCACAGCTACTCGGACTCGTCGTTCGCGTCCTTCGCCGACCCGAGCGCCGAGCACCCGCTGGGCACCACACAGGTCGGCAAGGACATGGTGTCGCAGATTCTGCGGGGAACGCAGTACTCCCTGCTCATCGCGATCACGGTGTCGCTCGTGGCGACGTTCATCGGTGTCGTCCTCGGCGCTTTCGCGGGGTACCTGGGCGGGTTCGCGGACTCGGCCATCTCGCGACTGACCGACCTGTTCCTGATCATCCCGGCGATCGCGGCCGCCGCGATCCTGGTGAAGGTGTTCAGCGGCAGTTGGTGGGTCGTCGCCGTGGTCCTCGCCGGATTCGCCTGGATGCCGATCGTCCGTATCACGCGCGCCGAGGCGATGTCGCTGTCGCAACGGGAGTTCATCGAGGCCTCCAGGGCGTCGGGTGCCGGCACGGGACGGATCGTGTTCAAGCACCTCGTGCCCAACATGGTCGGCACGATCACCGTGAACGCCACGCTGGCCGTCGCGCAGGCCGTGTTGGCCGAGGCGGCGCTGTCGTTCATCGGTCTCGGTGTGAAGCCGCCGGACACCTCGCTCGGCCGTGTCATCTCGGAGAACTACGCGCAGATGACGGGTCGTCCGTGGCTGTTCTTCGGTCCGTTCGTCGTCCTGGTGTTGATCTCGCTGTCGATCAACTTCATCGGTGACGGCCTCCGGGACGCCTTCGACCCGCGCCAGCGCAAGGTCAAGGCGTAAGGCCCCGGTCCCGGGACAAGCGAAGGGGAGCGCCACCGCTGATGCGGTGCCGCTCCCCTTCGCCGTTGTGGACCCCCGACATCGTGTCCGCGCCCTGCGTACGCGTGTCCGCACGTCAGGAACGCGTGTCCGCGCGCTAGGGACGCGTGTCCGCACTTCCCGTACGCCTGGGGACCCCGACATCGTGTCCGCGGCCTGCGTACGCGTGTTGGCGTCGCACGGCGCGGACACGCGTGCGTGAGACGCGGACACGCGTACCCAAGACGCGGACACGCGTTCCTGAGGCGCGGACACGCCGACAGACAGACGGGGGTGGCACCGGCCGGTGCCACCCCCGTCTCGTTCGGAGCCTGGGTCGTTCGGACGTCAGTCCTTGACCGGCGCGACCCGGCCTTCCTCCCAGGCCCGCCTGCGCTCGGCCTGGAGTTCCGGGTTGGCGACGGGAGCGGCGGACAGCAGCCGCTTGGTGTACTCCTGCTGCGGGGCGTGCAGCACCTGCTCACGTGTGCCCACCTCGACCAGCTTGCCGTGCTGCATCACGGCGACGCGGTCGGCCAGCAGGTCCACGACGGCGAGGTCGTGGCTGATGAACAGGCAGGCGAACTTCAGGTGCTGCTGGAGGTCCAGGAACAGGTCGAGGACCCTGGCCTGCACCGACACGTCGAGCGCCGACGTCGGCTCGTCCGCGATGAGCAGCTTGGGGTTCAGCGCCAGTGCGCGCGCGATGGCGATGCGCTGCCGCTGCCCACCGGACAGCTCGTGCGGGTACCGGTTGCGGTAGTGGCCGGACAGCTGCACCTTGTCGAGCAGGTCGGCGACGCGCTTGTCCAGTTCCCTGCCGGTGAGGATCTTGTGCAGCACCAACGGTTCCGCGATCGACTCGCCGATCGTCATTTTCGGGTCCAGTGTGGACGCCGGGTCCTGGAACACGATGGAGAAGTACGTCCGCAGCGGCCGCAGTTCCTTGTTCGACATCGTCGTGATGTCGTTGCCGGCGATGGAGACCTTGCCCGCCGTCGGCTTGAGCAGCCGGATGGCGCAGCGGCCCACCGTGGACTTGCCCGACCCGGATTCGCCCACCAGGCCGAGGATCTCGCCGCGGTCGATGTGCAGCGACACGTTGTCGACGGCGCGGTTCTTGCCCTGGCGGCCCTTGCCCGGGTATTCGAGGACCAGGTCCTTGATGTCGAGCGCGGGAGCCGAGTCGTCGAGACGCGTGGCGAGCTTCTCGTGCACCTTCCGGATCGCCTCGTCCGTCGGGGTCTCCACGACCTCGACCTGCGGCTCTTCGAGCAGTCGCCGGCCTTCCGGGCGCTGTCCGAGCACGGGAACGGCGGCGAGCAGTCGCTTGGTGTAGTCCTGCTGCGGGTTGGCGAACAGCTCGTGCACGGGCGCCTGCTCGACGATCTCGCCCTGGTACATCACCACGACGCGGTCGGCGAGGTCGGCGACCACGCCCATGTCGTGGGTGATGAGGACGATCGCCGTGTTGAGGGTGTCCCGCAGTTTCCGCAGGAGCGCGAGGATCTCGGCCTGCACGGTGACGTCGAGCGCGGTCGTCGGCTCGTCGGCGATGATCACCTTCGGGTCGCACGCGATGGCGATGGCGATGACGACGCGCTGACGCAGACCGCCCGAGAGCTGGTGGGGGTACTGCTTGAAGCGCCGTTCGGGCTCGGGAATGCCGACCATCTCCAGCAGCTCGACGGCCCGCTTGTCGGCCGCCTGCTTGGAGATGTCCTGGTGTGCGCGCAGAGCTTCGCGGATCTGCCAACCCACGGTGTACATCGGGTTCAGGGCCGTCATCGGCTCCTGGAAGATCATGGCGACGTCGCTGCCGCGGTGCTTGCGCAGCTGCTTCGTCGTCATGTTGCTGAGGTCGATGGTCCCGAGCCTGCGCGTTCCGTTGATCTTCGCGGACTTCGGCAGGAGGCCGGGCACGGACATCGACGTGACGGACTTGCCCGATCCCGACTCACCGACGATCGCGAGAATCTCGCCCGGCGCGACGTCGAACCCGATGCCCTTGACCGCTTCGACGACGCCGTCCTCGGTCGAGAACGAGATCTTCAAATCCGAAATGGACAGCACGGATTCCGACGATTTCGCCGACTGCGGCGATACTGCTTCTACGCTCACCAGAAGCCCTTCGTGAGGGGAATTAGGGTGTCACGGCGATGTGTGGTTGTGACTCGGCGCGAGGATAGTGCAGATGCGCCGGTGTGGGGACGCTACGAACGAACTAATCTTAAGTTGTGATCCCGGTACACGGCCGCAGGGTGCTGTTCGTTCACGCACACCCGGACGACGAGAGCATCACGACGGGCGGCACGATCGCCCGCTACTCCGCCGAAGGGGCGCACGTCACGGTGGTGACCTGCACTCTCGGGGAGGAAGGCGAGATCATTCCCGCCGAGCTCGACCAGTTGGGCGCCTGGGCGGGTGACCAGCTCGGCGGCTACCGCATCGGTGAGCTGCGCGAGGCGGGTGCCGCGTTGGGCTGGACCGAGCACCGCTTCCTCGGTGGCGCCGGGCGGTGGCGTGACTCGGGAATGGTGGGCACGGAGGCGAACGAGCATCCGCGCGCGTTCGTCCGCGGGGACCTGGAGGAGCAGACGGAGCAGCTCGTGGCCGTGCTCGACGAGCTGCGCCCGGAGGTGGTGGTGACCTACGACGCGCACGGGGGGTACGGGCACCCCGACCACATCCGGGCTCACGAGATCACGACCGCGGCGGTGCGGCGCCGCAGCGGCGCCGACGGGGTGCGCCGCCTGTTCCACACCGTCGCGTCCGCGGAGGCCACCGCGCGCGGGCTGGCGGCCCTGCGACACGACGACGCGGTCCCGTTCCGCGTCCCCGCGGACGAGGAGCTGCCCACCACACCCGATGCCGACATCACCACGAGGATCGACATCTCGGCGCACCGCGCGGCCAAGTTCGACGCGCTGCGTGCTCACCGGACCCAGGTGACCGTCGGACCCGACTGCTTCGCGTTGTCGAACGACATCGCGCAGCCGGTGCCCGACACCGAGTACTTCGTGCTCGTCCACGGGCCCGCCGAGGGCGCGGACACCGACCTGTTCGGAGGTCTGTGAGCGTGCTGATCGCGTCGGAGACGTCCTCCGCGTCCCGGTGGGTGGTGCTGGGCCTGCTGTGCGTGGACGCGGTGCTGCTGGCCACGCTGGAGCTCTTCTATCTCCCGTTGCGGCTCGACGGTGTGGTGCTGCCGAAGGTCGGGGACGCGCCCGTGCCGATCAGTGCGCTCGTGGCCGCCCTCACGACGCCGCTGCTGGTGACCACGGCGGAGCGGCTCGTCTCCCGCAGGCTCGCGATGGTGCCGTTGCTGCTGTGGTTCGTGACGTTGCTGGTGCTGGGTGTGGAAGGGCCCGGCGGCGACAGCGTCCTCATGGTGGACTGGAGAGCGTTGCTTCTGCTGGCGGGTGGCGCGCTTCCCGCCACGATCGCGCTCGGCGGCTCGCTCGGCCGGGCGTCGGCGAGAGCGGGAACGGGGCTGTAACCGTGGCGGAGACGATCAGCGACGAGCAGGTCGTCAAAGTTTTGCGGCCGTTCGTGCGGGCGGCCGGGCCGATGGTGGACGCGCTGCGCGAGGCGGATCCGTTCGCGTCGGCCGCTCAGGCGGTGCCGCCGGCGCCGTCGGCGGAGGGGGAGACCGAGGCGACGGTGCGGGCGCGGCTCGCCGAAGCCCTGAAGTCGGTGAAGGTGCCCGGGTCGGCCGCGTGGACGGCGATGGACGTCGACGACCGGATCGACTGGTGGGTGAACCGGGTCGGCCGGGTCACCGCGCTGCTCACCGCCGCGCCCGGCCTGCTGGGTGCGCTGTCCGACCGCCTGCCCGTCCAGGACACGATGGGTGTGGCCTCGCAGGGACTGCTGTTGTGCGCCATCGCGGGAGAACACGGTGTCACCGACGTCTCGGAGCGCGTGCGGCTGATCGGCTGGGTGCTCTTCGAACGCGACATCCAGCGCCACGTCGCCGAGGGGCGGTACCGGGGCTACGACGTCGCCGCGGAGAACGAGCGGACCGCCGAGTTGTCGGAGGACCTGCCCGAACGCGGCGGCAGGCGTGCTCGTCTCGGGGTCAAGGCGGGCGCTCGGACACTGTGGCGGCTCGGGCGGTCGCTGGTCGCGATCCTCGGCGAGCTCGAGAAACGGCCCAGCGGTCGCTTCTACCACCAGGCGTTGGGCGCGTTGCCGGTGGTGGGTCTGGTGGGCAACTACTTCGGCGAGCGGGCAGGGCTCAGGCAGGTGGCGCGACGCGCCGCCACGTGGTTCGCGTAGGCGCGCCGCCCCGGCCCGACCCGGTCAGCGCCAGAACATGAAGAGGTACTGGCCCACCGCCGCCGCGAAGGCGTCACCGCCGACGGCCGCGAACACCGTGTCGGTCACCGACCACAGGGCCTGGCCCACGCCGGGAACGCCGATCACGAGTGCGAACAGCACGAGCGGCGCCCACGGGCGTGCCTTCGCGCCGAACTCGCGGGCCTTCGGCGACAGGTAGGGCTCGATGGCTCCGAACCCGTCGAGGCCCGGCACCGGCAGAATGTTGATCACGAACGCGAGGATTTGCAGCGACGCCAGGTAGGAGAGGCCGGCGAGCAGTCCTGGCGGCATCGTCACGGTGGCCACGACCGCGGTGAGGACGACGCCGAGCGCGAGGTTGCTCAGCGGGCCCGCCAGCGACACCCACGACGACACCGAGCGCGATCGCAGTGCCCAGCGGTTGATCCACACCGCGCCGCCCGGCAGCGGGATACCGCCGATCGCGAGGATGATCAGCGGCAACACCAGTGACATGACCGGGTCGGTGTAGCGGCGGATGTCCATCGAGAGGTAGCCCTTGGCGGCCACTTCGCGGTCGCCGCCCTTGTAGGCCACGAAGGCGTGCCCGAACTCGTGCAGGGTGAGCGACAGCGCCCACCCGCCGATGATCAGCAGGAACATGCCGAGGGTCGGAAGGACCGGACGTTCGAGGATTTCGTCGAACGTCAGCGTGGTGGTCAGCGCGCCTCCGGCCACCGTGACGGCGAGGATGACGTAGAAGAGCAAGCTTGGGCGAACGACTGAGCGTTGCACGGGTTCGATGTGTCCTCTCCGTTCATGGCTGGTTGCGAAGTCTGGCGCAACCGGTGCAAACCGGTCGAGGTCTTCTCGGCGTGTCCACTTGCGCAAGCGGTCCCAAGTATCCCCCAACCTTGCTACTCCGCTTGACCCGGCCGCACTACACAGGTGTAATCACATTGATGTCATTCGGCTGTCTTAAAAGGGGGGCAGTCGGGGCATCCAGTACCGCCGGCCCTGGGAGTGCGTGGAAGCGAGGAGGCGGACGTGCGGTTGGATACGACTGGAAGAGAATGGGGGAACGTCATGGAGTGGGGTGGACACCCGGACGACGATCTGGGTGTGCTCACCGAGCTCTTCGACGTGACAGACGAGCAGGATTGGCAGGAGCGCGCTCTGTGCGCTCAGACCGATCCGGAGGCGTTCTTCCCGGAGAAGGGGGGCTCGACCCGGGAAGCGAAGCGGATCTGTCAGGTGTGCGAGGTCAGGGACGACTGCCTCGAATACGCCCTGGCTCACGACGAGCGGTTCGGCATCTGGGGCGGCCTCTCCGAACGGGAGCGGAGGAAGCTGAAGAAGCGCGCCGTGTGACCCGAGTCGGTGTGCGCTCGTTAGAGTAGGCGTCCTTGATCATCTCTGTACGCGGAGTGGCACTTGCCGTGCACGATCGTCGCCTCACCGATCCTTTCTGCGCTGTGGTCGGCGCTGTCCGGGCTCGCTGGTCATCGCTTTGAACGGTGGGTCGGCCGACCCGGTTCTCGGGCGGGCCACCGGTCTGGTGCGTCGAGCATTCTGGCCGATACCCGTGTCGAGGTCGAACATGCCGCGATCAACGGCGTGTTGCCGGGGACGCGTGGCTGTACCGGTCCGGTGAGGCCCGGATGAGGCAAGCGTCGCGATCGCGTTGGGTGCCGCCTGCGGTGCTGGTCATCGTGCTGGCGGCGCTCGCCTCGGTCCTGCACGCCGGTCGGCTCGGCGTCTCCCTCGTCGGAGGCGCACTTCTGCCGGTCGGCGATCTCGGTGAGGTGTGGAGCGAGTACCTCGCCGCATGGCACGGCGTGGCTGGTGGTGCCTCCGGCGGTGCGCCACCGGCCCTCGCCGTGCTGGGTGTCCTCGGAGCTCCGTTGGCGCCGTTGGGCGGCCCCGCCGCTGCCGTGGCGCTGTTGCTGCTGGCCGATGTTCCTCTGGCGGCGCTGAGCGCGTACGCCGCCACCCGGCGACTGCGGGCGGGGCGGTGGGTCAGAGCGGCGGTCGCGGCGGCCTACGGACTGCTGCCCCCGGCCACTGCTGCCGCGGCGCAGGGTCGAGTCGACGTCGTGGTGGTGCACGTCCTGTTGCCTCTCCTGCTGGCCGGCATCAGGGCGGCACTCGGCTGGACGGAGGTCCGTGCGCGCTGGCTGAGCGCGAGTGCGCTGTGTGCGCTCGGCGTGGCGACCGTGGCGGCGTTCTCGCCGCTGTCGTGCGTCCTGCTCCTGGTCGTGGCGTCGTTCGTCTTCGTCGCCTCGCCGGGCCGCGACCGGCCCAGGGCTCGGGCCGGTGCGTTCGCCGTCGTGGCTCTGCTGCCTCCGGCGTTGCTGCTGCCGTGGTTGCCCGTTCTCGTGGAGCATCCCGGTCTCGTGGTGCGCGGGGTGAACGGCACGGCGGCCGATGCTCCGACCCTGGGCGAGCTCGTCACGCTCGATCCGGGCGGGCCCGGGGGAACGCCGGTCGGGGTGGTGGTCGTGATCGCCGCCCTTCTGGCGGTCGTCTCCCGACCGTCACGTCGCCTG
>JACYYK010006430.1_pt1 | contig 14659 bp, 10 predicted proteins | sample 8236871 | NCBI WGS metagenome assembly JACYYK01 (sample SAMN14103087, study PRJNA606662) | landfill metagenome | isolation source: landfill solid waste inoculated with endophyte fungus Paravalsa indica | place: India:New Delhi, Okhla landfill site | collected 2017-11-05 | reverse complement strand
GCCGCCCAGCACGACCGCTGGGCTCAGCTCATCCGCACCAGTGGGCTCACTGGCGAGCAGGCCGAGGCCGTCATCGACTCCGACGCCTTTGGCGCACTGACCGCGGAGCTACGACGGGCGGAGGCCAACCATCACGACGTCGACCAGCTCCTGCCACGCCTCATCCAAGCCCGTGGACTTGAGGACGCTGACGATCTCGCCTCGATCATTCACCACCGGCTCGCCCACGCCACCGCGCGCCCGGCCGGTTCCGGCCGCACCCGCAAACCGGCAAGTCTGATCGCTGGCCTGATCCCACGCGTCGACGGGCCGGTCGCCGCAGACATGCGTGAGGCATTGGACGAGCGTCGTGACCTGATTGAAGGCCGCGCCGATGCGGTCCTTGACGCAGCTCTTCGAGATGGCGAGTCCTGGACGCAGCCGCTCGGCATGCTGCCGACAGATGTTCGTGGGCGGCAGCGGTGGCGTCAACATGCCCGGGTCATCGCCGCCTACCGCGACCGCTACGCGATCACCGACGGGAGTCCACTCGGACAGGTGCCGCAGGCGACCGCGCAGAAGATCGATCGTGCCCGCGCAGATGCCGCACTCCGCGCACTTACAGGCCCGCAGCGCCGAGACCACGAGCGGCCCGGTCAGCGCCTCGCCCGAGAGCTCGAACTATGACCAGATCGGTCAGAGGACAAGAGGAAGGTCGGGTGCCTACATCGACCGCGTCGGCTTATCCGTTGACGGGACCGGGTGATGCGTGAACTCCGGCCCGAGCGCTGCGCGATCAGCGTCGCGTTCTGGCGCGTGGTTGATCAGCTCCTCGACGTCGCTTCCGTCGGTGACGAGCTGGGCGGTGCCGTTACGCAGCAGCATGTGTGGGCCGCTGCTGGTCACCGACGTCACCGGTCCCGGGACCGCACCGACGCTCCGGCCAAGACGCTGCGCCTCGACCGCCGTATGCAGTGCGCCCGAACGTACGCCCGCCTCGATCACCACGGTGCTCTCAGACAGTGCCGCCATCAATCGGCCGCGCGCCAGGAACCGCTGCCGCGTCGGCACCGAGCCTGGCGTCACCTCACTGACCAGCAGCCCAACATCCGCCACTCGATCAAGCAGTTCGCGGTGACCGACCGGGTATGGGCGGTCGACCCCGTTGGCGAGTACCGCGATCGTGTCTCCACCCGACGCGAGCGCTGCCCGGTGAGCGGCACCCTCGACCCCGTACCCTCCACCCGCCACCACGACCCGCTCGCCGCGCGAGAGGTCGCCAGCGATCTCGCCGGCGACATGCTCGCCATACGCTGTCGCCGCACGAGCACCCGTGATCGTCACCAGATCCACGGTCGGCCGGGCCAGGAACGACGTCGCACCGCGCGCCCACAGCACATACGGGACCCGGTCGCCCAGATCGTTTAGCGCCTGCGGCCAGTGCGCATCACCCGGAATCAACGTCGCAACGTCGGACTGCTCGATGCTGCGCATCCGTTCGGCCACGTCCTCGAGTCTGTGCGGTAGCGCGAGGCGATCGCGCCAGACCTGTGCGTCCACGCGATTCAGCCCCGGCACCGCGCCGTCGTCTTCGAGCAGGCGGATCGTCTCGACTCCGCCTTCGCGGGCAAGGACCCAACCGGTGATGGCGTCGTCGGGTTCGGACAGGATCGACAACAGCATCCGCGCGTGGCGTTCATCAGTTGCCAGGTCAGTGATACCCGCCATGGCGTGGCCTCCTTCTCGGTCAGATGACGCCGAGAAGGTGCACAGCAGCACGCACGCGACAGGCTGGCTGTGCTCAGGCGGCCGCGGGCACAGAGCGGCGAGACATACGGCGGTCGCGCCATTCGGCGGCACGGGCCCGCAGCAGCAGGACGACGCTGACCGGGCCCATGATCGCGAACTTCATCGCGTTCCAGATGCACAACACCACCAGCACGTGCAGCCAGCCCGGTGCGCCGTCCTCGATCAGCAACGTCAGGAAGCTCGCCACGTACAAGTAGGGGAGGGCCAGCAGCATCGCCGGCACGCCCCACTTCAGCCCGCGGCGCGTGCGGATCGCGTCCAGCAGGATGTTGGTGGGCATGTAGCGGCGCAGGAAGTAGCGCGTGTAGACGCTGCCGACCCAGATCAAGCGGAACATGAGCACAGTCCTCTCCTCGTCTCCGGCGACAAGGAATCAAGAAGGACCGCCCCGGCCGAAGCCAGCTGGTCGTCCCACCACGTCCGGCGGTGGGTCACGCAGGTAGAGGCCACCTACCCACAAGATACCGCCGTTGACGTTGCGTTGGAAGAGTCCCGGTGCTTGGTGACACGACCCTCTTGGGCTCCCACGGCTCACCGCTGGCCACATTGGATGCAGCACCCACGCCGGGAACACCTGATCGACGTGCGCGGTGAGCTGTCCGATGCGTTCGCTCTCCGTCCATACGCCGGAGCGACGATCGCCGCGTACCTCGACGGCGCGGGCCTCCGACCACGTCATACGGGGGATCAGACGACGCGACAGGCTGTGCAGATCGTGACTGACCAGGCAGTGCTCGTCGACCTGTGGCTGCGCTACCGGATGGCGATGCTGGCGCCGTGGCCGAAGCGGGTGCGGCGAGCAGCTGACGGCAACCACTGGCCTAATGGCTTCTCCGCAGGCAACATAGACCGTTCGGACGGTACAAGTACGATCGGCAAGATGGACGACGATCTGCTTGCCGCAGTTGCTGAGCCGCGTTGCCCGTCCTGCGACACCGTGCTCCATGCGCACCCGCGTGGTTGGTGGTGCCGCGGTTGTGACACCGAGTGGCGCGACGGGATCATCCAGTACGGCGAGTGATCACGACGCGGCCTGGGAGTCCTCCTCCGGCTCGCCCTGGAGCGCGGCAGGCAAGAGATCCTGGTACTCCTCCCGGACGTACTGCAGCCCTTCGGAAATCGACGGGTCGTGCTCGAGGGAATCGGTTACAAACTCCAGGCGGCGCTTGTTCTCCTCGATAACATCGCTCCAGCGGCGCACATAGATGCGAACCGTGGGAAGGCCGGGCTCGGGCTCGGGGTCGTAGATTAGGCCTGTCGCCGAGTGACCCTTGATAATCTCGCGGCGCACCTTGTCGTCGTAGTCACTTACCATCAGGATGATGTCCCAGCTGGCCCGCTCCGACTTGAAAGCCGGAGTGTCCAGGATCGTATTCGCATAGTCCACGACCTGGAGATGCTCGGTGCGTCCGGCGCGGACGGCAGGCGCTTTCAGCTCCACGATTAGATGTCGAATCTGGTCATGCTCGCGCGTCTTGGCTGCAAGGTGTAGGTCAGTGCGTCCGAACTTGCCGTCCCACCTGCGCACCGGCTCAACTCCCTTTGCCGGGAGGCCTTCGAGTTTCAGGTGATTGCGCAGCATCTCTGTAAGTCCACGCTCACTGCTCATGAGGTGGTAGCTCTCGCCGAAGACCCAGAGCTGGTGCTCCAGGATCTTGTGCAGGTGGTCACGCTCGCCGACCTTGCCGGAGTCGTCCTCGTCAAACAGCAGGTGCTGGAGCCCAGCCAGGAACTTGTTGCGGGTTGCGATCAAGTTCGCCGATCGGATGATCGCGGGCAAGCTCGTTTCGCTCAGGAGCTTGGTGAGCGTGTCTCGGTCGTCCTCGCTGAGGGAGACAACCTCATGCAGGATCGTGGTCAGTTTCTCCGGCTCGTGGTGGAGCGCATTCTTGAGGAGATTGAGGGTCAGCTGCGCCTCCCGCTTTGCGCTCGGGATCTGGGCCGCGATGGTGCCAGATACGGCGTCAAATACGGCGCGCTCGGCCTGCTCGGCCTCCGTCTTTGGCTCGTCCTTGTATGGGTAGATGCCCTTGTCTCGCCAGGACTGGATCTGCTCACGTCGCTTCTGCCGGCGTCGGGTGTTGAAGTGATCGCGGACCGCCCGACGCACGGCCTTCCAGAGCGCTCCCGCGTCGCCGTTGGCCATGTCCTGCATCCCGAGCAGCGAGAGCTCCTCGTGCGTGAGCCCCTCCCAGGTGACGTACACCGAGTACGCGAACTGCTTCTCGATGCTGTCTCCAGCCGTCTCGAACGGGAAATGGTCCGCGTCAGGCCCGAAGTACAAGGCGTGGTGCTTCCCAGAGTGCCACTCGATGATCCGCACCGACGCGGTGTGCTCGTCGCGTTCGCCAAACGTCACAGGAGTGGTGGTGTCGTGCGCGATCTCTTCCTTGGGGTTGAGCGTGGCGCCGTCGTAGGTGATCGTCAGCTTGTCGTCGTTGAGCAGGATTGGCGCGAAGTGAGCCCGAAGCTTCGCGACGACATCCTCCGCGTCGAGCGCACTCAGCGACAGCTGCCGGTCGTTGTGCGCGACGAAGGTCGTGCCAGTCTTCCGGACTCCCGCTGGAGCAGGACGCACGTCCCAAGTGAACCGATCACGCTCCGAACGACTACCGGAGATCGTGACCTGTTCCAGCTTGCCGGTCACCGCCGTGCTGTAGCTCGTCCAGGTCACACGCTGCCCGAGCGCGAGGGAGCGCAGGCGGCCCTCCCCGAGTTGGCCGTGCAGGGAGCGCTTATCGTGCTTGGACTTCGTAGCCAGCTGCTTCCAGGATCCGCCGATGCGCCCGAACGTGGCCTCGACCTCGGCGCTCGCGATGCCATGGCCGTCATCGACAACCTGCACCTCGTCGATGGCCTTAGCCTGGCTCCGCTCGAGATGCACCGTCACCGTGTCGGCTTCGGCGTCGATGGCGTTCCAGATCAGCTCAACGACAGCGCGCAGCGGGTCACCTTCGTGTGCGATGCGGGCTACATGGTCGTCGCTGGCCTGCAGTCGAAGTTCTGCCATGAGTGAAGCCTAGAGTGAGGCTCAGACATGCTCGAACCGACAACCACGCGGGCGATACGACACATCAGACCATGGTGGTCGCATGGGTGGGGTCTGACGATGCTGCAGGCTGTGCAGATCGTGACTGACCAGGCAGTGCTGGTAGACCTGTGGCTGCGCTACCGGAGGCGACGCTAGCGCCGTGGCCGAAGCGGGTGCGGCGGGCAGCTCTTCGCGAAAGACGCCGGTCATGAGACAGTTAGGGCAGATCGTGACGCTCGGTCGAGCCCGTCAGGCTCCCTGACGCGCCCCCTCTCGGCATCGTCTCCGGCGCGGCACGCTAGCAGTGTCAGTGGTCATCGGTAGCGTGGGACACGCCCCGAGAGCACAACTTAAGAAGCGCCCTGCGGCTTAAGAAGCGCCCTGCGGCGCAGAGGAGACTCACAGCATGGCACGCGCCGCGAAGCCGAAACCGACGAAGACACTCGAGCAGACCCTCTGGGAGGCTGCCGACAAGCTGCGCGGCAACCAGGAACCGAGTGAGTACAAGCATGTCGTGCTGGGCCTGGTGTTCCTGAAGTACGTCTCCGACCGCTTCGAAGAGCGACGGCAGGCGCTCGAGGCAGAACTGGCTGCTGACGGCATCAAGGCCGAGCGGCTACCGGACTTCCTCGAAGACCGCGACGAGTACACCAGTCACAACGTGTTCTGGGTGCCAGAGTTGGCGCGCTGGGGCTACATCCAGTCCGTGGCGAAGCAGCCTGAGATCGGGCAGCAAATCGACCAGGCGATGGACCTCATCGAGAAGGAGAACCCTTCCCTGCGCGGTGTGCTCCCGCGCAACTACGGACGTGACGGCCTCGACAAGCGGCGCCTTGGCGAGCTGGTCGACCTGATCGGTTCGATCGGGTTCACCGAGACCGACGACCATGGCGCCGACGACGTACTGGGCCGAGTGTACGAGTACTTCCTTGGGCAGTTTGCCGGCAAGGAGACCGGCAAGGATGCTGGGGCCTTCTACACGCCGCGCTCGGTAGTCAAGACGTTGGTCGAGATGTTGGAGCCCTACCAGGGGCGCGTCTATGACCCTGCGGCGGGTTCCGGCGGCATGTTTGTGCAGTCGGCTGAGTTCGTGAAAGCTCACGGCGGCAAGCGCACCGACATCTCCGTCTACGGGCAGGAGTTCACGGACGCGACCTGGAAGCTCGCCAAGATGAACCTCGCACTGCGAGGCATCGAAGCCGACATGGGGCCGCGTTCGGCCGACTCATTCACCGATGACCTGCACCCGGATCTGCGGGCCGACTTCGTGATTGCCAACCCTCCGTTCAACGTCTCTGACTGGTGGGATGCGAAGCTCGAGGGCGACCCGCGCTGGCAGTACGGCACCCCGCCGCAGGGCAACGCGAACTTTGCGTGGGTGCAGCACTTCATCTACCACTTGAGCCCGAAGGGCACGGCGGGGTTCGTGCTTGCGAACGGATCCCTGTCGTCGAAGAGCGGTGGTGAGGGCGAGATTCGCCGCAAGCTTGTCGAGGCCGACCTGGTCGACTGCATCGTGGCGATGCCCGACAAGCTGTTCTTCAACACCGGCATCCCCGTCGCGCTCTGGTTCGTCTCCAAGGCCCGGCATGGCAACGGGCACCGCGAACGCCGCAGCGAGGTGCTCTTCATCGATGCCCGAAAGCTGGGCACGATGGAGTCACGCCGTCTGCGCGTGCTGACGGACGACGACATCGCGAAGATTGCCGATACCTACCACGCCTGGCGCAACCACGACGGCGGCTACGAGGACGTGCCGGGCTTCGCGAAGGCCGCCTCACTAGAAGAGATTGCCAAGCACGACTACGTGCTCACCCCAGGCCGCTACGTCGGCGCTGCCGAGGCTGAGGTCGACGACGAACCGATCGACGAGAAGGTCGCACGCCTCACGAAGGACCTGTTTGCCGAGTTCGAGCGCGGGCGGGAGCTGGAAGATGAGATCCGTCAGCGGCTGGGGAGGCTGGCATCGTGACAGGCACCTGGACGCCTACGCGCCTGGGTGACGTTGTCCGCGTCAAGCATGGCTTCGCGTTCTCCGGCATGGCCGAGAATCCTGACAGGACGCTTCCAGTGGTTGTCGGCATCGGCAACTTCGACTACACGGGCGGTTTCCGCTTCGGATCGACCAGCGTCAAGCGATACGTCGGTGAGTATCCGCCTGAGTTCAATCTTTCACCGGGCGACGTCTTGCTGGCGATGACCTGCCAGACTGCAGGCGGAGAGATCCTTGGCATCCCGGGCGTTGTTCCTGATGACGGTCAGACCTACTTGCACAACCAGCGGCTCGGGAAGGTCGAAGTCCTCGATCCCGAGCGCGTCTATCTTCCGTTCGTATTTCAGCTTGCCCGCTGGAACGTGTTCAACCAGTACCTGTTTTCCACGGCATCGGGCAGCAAGATTCTTCACACCTCACCGGGACGTATCGAGGACTTCCGCTTCGACATTCCTCCACTGGAGGAGCAGCGTGCCATCGCCGCGACACTCGGTGCGCTCGACGACAAGATCGAGTCGAACCGGCAACTTGCTGAACGAGCGTCGGCGGTGATCGATGCATCTGCCTCGCAACTTCTGGCGCGCACATCGACGGAGGTTCTTCCTCTCGCCGACCTTGTGGAGTTCAATCGACTGAGCGTGAAGCCACACTCGACCGATGCCTTGCGCTACATCGACATCGCGTCAGTATCACCGGGGCAGATCGACTCGGTTCAGGAGCTGACTTGGGATGAGGCGCCGAGTCGGGCACGACGTGGTGTGAGCGATGGTGACGTAATTTACTCGACCGTGCGCCCTGGCAACCGCGCCTTTGCTCTGATTGTTGACCCGACCCCCGGCAGCGTCGCCTCGACCGGTTTTGCCGTCATGAGCCCGAGCGTCCGACTGGGCTCATCGATGTTAACGAGCGCGGTGGGCGCGCCCGAGTTCGCTGAGTACCTCGAATCGGTCGCCCACGGTAGTGCGTATCCCGCCGTCGGTATTCAGGCGATGGGCAGCTATCCGGTTGTTGTACCGAAGGAAGCCGTTGTTGCCGAGCAGTTCGAGGCAGACACGATGCCGCTGCGGCGCCGTGTCGCTCAGGCTCGGGCTGAGTCGGAACGTCTTGCTGCGCTGCGCGACACCCTCCTCCCCGAACTCCTCTCGGGTCGCATGCGCGTCCCTACCGAAGGAGTCGCGGCATGAGTGGGCTAAATATCGAGTGGGCACTGGAGCAGCTCGAAGATTTCATCCGGGCTACCACCGTGCATCATGTGCCGCCGCCGAGCGGAGTCGTGAGCGCTGGGAGCTATCGGACGACGGACTCCGAAGCGGAAGTAGTTAAGCGCGCGCAGGTCGCTGAACAGATCCTTGACCGGGTGCTGCCGAACTGGCGTTCCCTTGAGGTCAGCACAAGCCGGAAGAAGTGGGCACTGCACCACGAGGCTTCGCTTCGTGCCCGGGAGAACCTCCGTCGTCAGGAGGAGATCCGCAAGAATCTTGGCGACGATGCTCCGGAGCTGTCGGCTGCGAACCTGCATCCGTGGGTCTGGGACGGGGCTTCCTCGCTGTGGCACTCGGGGCACTTTCGCGAGGCTGTCGAGGGAGCGATCCGCAAGCTGAACGCGGAGACGCAGAACAAGCTCGGTCGCCGTGATGTGAGCGAGACGGATCTCTTCAACCAGGCGTTTAGCGAGCAGCCGGCCGCCGCGAAGAACCCGCGCCTGCACCGTATGCCGGATGACGGAAGCAAGACCTTCAAGTCCGTGCAGCGTGGGGCACGCATGTTTGCCGAAGGTGTGTTTGCTGGTATCCGTAACCCGCTTGCTCATGAAGCTGACCAGGAGATGCCCGAACAGCAAGCCCTTGAGTACTTGGCGGCGCTCAGTGTGCTGGCGCGCTGGGTGGATGAATCGACGGTGGAGGTCGCATCATGAGCGCGTTCAACGAGAACACCGTCGAGCTGGCGGCGCTGGAGTACTTCGCGGAGCTGGGCTACCACACGCTGCACGGCCCGAACATCGCACCGGGAGAACCTGTCGCGGAGCGCGACTCCCACGAGGAGGTCTTCTTGTGGGGTCGGCTTCATGATGCGATCAGGCGGATCAATCCCGGGACTTCCCCCGCTCTGGTCGACGAGGCGATCAAGCGGGTGCGGCGCGCTGAGTCGCAGAGCCCGATCGATGAGAACTACCGGCTGCATCAGCTCGTTACGGAGGGCGTGCCCGTCGAACATCGGGACGCGGATGGCTCGCTGCGCACGACCCGGCTGTGGCTGGTCGACTTCGAGCAGCCGGAAAACAACGACTGGGTGGCGATCAACCAATTCACGATCGTCGAGAACGGCAAGAACCGCCGGCCCGACGTGCTGGTGCTCGTCAACGGCATGCCGCTGGCGTTGTTGGAACTGAAGAATCCGGCTGCCGAGCACGCGACGTTAAAGTCAGCGTGGAACCAGGTGCAGACGTACCGACAGGACATCCCGTCCGTGTTCGTGCCGAACGCGGTGACGGTTATCTCCGACGGTACTTCGGCAGCGATGAGCAGCTATGCAGGGGCGTTCGAGCACTATGCGCCGTGGAAGACGATCGAGGGTCGGGAGGTTGTGAGCGACCGCCCGGCCCTTGAGGTGCTTATCAAGGGGGTGTTCGAGCCGAAGCGATTCCTCGATCTGCTGCAGAACTTCATCGTCTTCAGCGACGAGACGGCCACTGACAAGGCCACCGGGCAGCCGACGCGGGTGCTGGTCAAGCGGGTGGCGAAGTACCACCAGTACTGGGCAGTGAACGCGGCGGTCGAGTCCACCGTGCAGGCGTCCCGGCCCGATGGTGATCGTCGTGGTGGTGTCGTCTGGCATACCCAGGGCTCGGGCAAGAGCTTCGAGATGGTCTTCTATGCCGCGAAGATCATGCGCGATCCCCGGATGAGTAACCCAACGCTGGTGTTCATCACTGACCGCAACGACCTGGACGACCAGCTCTTCGGGGAAACGTTCGCCCCGGCACGCATCCTGCCGGAGACACCGATGCAGGCCACAACGCGTACTGACCTGCGCTCGAAATTGAAGCGCGCCTCGGGCGGCATTGTGTTCACGACGCTGCAGAAGTTCGCTCCCGGCGAGGATGGCGATGCCAACCCAGTGCTGACCGATCGTCGCAACGTCGTGGTGGTGGCGGACGAGGCGCATCGCAGCCAGTACGGCTTCGGTGAGACGCTGGATCGGCACGGACGCTTGCGCTCAGGCTTGGCGAAGCACATGCGAGATGCTTTGCCGGGTGCTACCTACCTCGGCTTCACCGGTACGCCGATCGAGTCTGGCGACAAATCCACGCGCTCGGTGTTCGGCGACTACGTCGACGTCTACGACCTCACGCGTGCGGTCGAGGACGGCGCGACAGTGAAGATCTTCTACGAGTCGCGCCTGGCGAAGATCGATCTGTCTGATGACGACCTTGCCGCGCTCGACGAGCTGGCAGATGAGATTACTGAGGCCGTCGAGGAGGACGCGGCCACGGCAGCGAAGTCCCGCTGGTCGCGCCTGGAAGCCATTGTCGGCGCTGACTCGCGCCTCGACCTCATTGCCCGGGACATTGTTGAGCACTGGGAGAAGCGGCGTGAGGCGCTGTTCGGTAAGGGCATGATCGTCACGATGAGCCGCCGCATCGCGGTGCGCCTCTACGAGCAGATCATCGCGCTCCGCCCCGACTGGCACTCAGACGATCCGGCGAAGGGCAAGATCAAGGTCGTCATGACCGGCTCGGCTGCCGACCCGGCCGAGTTCCAACCACACATCCACTCCAAGGACGTCCGCAAAGACCTCAAGCTCCGGGCGAAGAACCCCGACGACGAGCTCGAACTCGTCATCGTCCGAGACATGTGGCTGACCGGCTTCGACGCGCCGAGCATGCACACGATGTACGTCGACAAGACCATGCAGGGCGCAGGGCTCATGCAGGCCATCGCCCGCGTGAACCGCACCTTCCGAGATAAGCCCGGCGGGCTCATCGTCGACTACATCGGCGTGTTCGCGAACCTCCAGGCGGCGCTCCAGGAGTACTCGCCCTCCGACCGTGACCAGGCCGGCGTGCCCATCGACGAGATGGTCGCCGTCATGCTGGAGAAGCACGACATCATCCGGGGACTACTGCACGGCGTCGACTACGACTCCTCGCCGTCACTCACCGCCTCCCAGCGCTTGGCGGAGTACGCCAAGGTGCTCGACTTCGTCATGGCCGACCCTGACCGGACGAAGCGCTTCAACGACCAGGTGCTGGCGCTGGCGAAGGCATTCGCGCTGGCTGGGGCGCGTGACGAGGCTGCGGCGATCCGTAACGATGTGCGCCTGTTTACCGACGTGCGGGCGGCCATCCTCAAGATCCAGAACCCCGACTCGGGGCGTGGCGGATCCGGTGCGGTCGAGATTGACACTGCGCTCGGGCAGCTGCTCAACGAGGCGGTCGCTGCCGACCAGGTCGTCGACATCTACAAGCTGGCTGGTGTTGAGACACCCGAGCTGTCGATCCTGAGCGACGAGTTCCTCGACTCCCTCGCGGAGAAGGACAAGCCGAACCTGCAGATGGGGCTGCTGCGGCGCCTGCTCAACGACCAGATCCGTACCGTGCAGCGCACCAACCTTGTGCAGGCACGGAAGTTCTCCGAACTGCTCGATGAGGCGATCAACAGGTACACGAACCGGTCGCTGACGACGGCGGAGATCATCGCGGAGCTGGTGAAGCTCGCCAAGCAGATGCGTGACGACCAGCAGCGCCACGACGCGCTGGGGCTTCGCGAGGACGAGGTCGCGTTCTACGACGCCATCGTGCAGAACGATGCCGCCGTACTCGAGCTTGGCGACGAGGTACTCAAGGAGATCGCCCAGAAGCTCGTCAAGGCCGTGCGGGAGTCCGCCACCATCGACTGGAATCTCAAGGACTCCGTCCGCGCCACCATGCGCTCCAAGGTGCGTCGCCTGCTGGCACGCTACGACTACCCGCCTGATGCTGAGGCGAAAGCCATCGAACTGGTACTCGAGCAGGCGGAGCTGTTCGCTAAGGGGGAGGTCGACTGATGCCTGAGCTGGACATCACTCGCGCGCCGCGAGGCGTTCTGGCGGCACAGGGGATTGTCGCTGCTGTCGCAGAGCAAGGTGATATGGCCGAGCGTCACTACCTCGAGCTCAAGAGCACGCTCGATCTGTCGACGAAGAAGGACAAGGAGAAGATCGCCAAGTTCATCCTCGGAGCTGCAAACCGTATGCCGGACGTGGCAGCCGCGGCTTTAGAGGGGTACGGCGTCATGATCATCGGTGTGGCACAGGGCGCTATCACCGGCATCCCGCCCGTCGAGATGATGGAGATCTCGAAGGTGATCCAGAAGTACGTCGGCGCCGCCGGCCCTCGCTGGGACATCGTGTGGGTGCCGGTAGAGGGATCGACAAACCAAGTGCTTGTGATCATCGTGGATCCGCCGAAGCTTGGACAGGCGCCCTTCCCTTGCCGCGCGAGTGGTGACTCGCTCACAGACGGCCGCATCTACATACGCGCTGATGGCGAGACGCGGGAAGCGAACTCTGAGGAGCTCGATCTTCTGATTCAGCGTGGCTCGGCAGGAGCACAGGTTGAAGTTGACTTCGCAGTTGAGGTTCTCGGTGAGGTTGCGTCCGTAACAGTTGACGAGGAAAGCACCGTCGACGAGTACCTGAGCAAGATGCGTGCGCGTCTCATCGATGCGATACCGAGGCCCGAACCGCGATCGACGGATGCAACTTCCCTCACAGCTGGTCTCGCTGGACTATCTGCGTACAGGGCCGCCATCGATGGCTTGTCGCCAGTAGTCAGTGCCCTGATGGAACCTGAACGACGCTCTGAGGAGGAGTACCTCGAGTCGATCGATCGTTGGGAGTCCAGGTTCCGTGCGGCATGGACAGCGGCGCTCCCCAAGATCGCAGCAAGCCAGCTTCGGCCGGCCGTCATCAGGATCACGAACCGAACGACGACGTTCTTCCACGATGTCGAAGTGAACCTTCATCTCGAAGGGGACATCTTTGCATTCGACTACAGCGAACCCGAGTGGGCGGACGATTTCTCTGACCTCGAGCTGCCTCATCCGCCGCGCAAGTGGGGGCCGACGCAGCGCTCTCTTGACATCCCGAACTACGCGAGCTTGGGGCACCTCTACACGCCGAGTGCGACGCAGTACATCCCGCCCTCGATCAGCTACAAGAACGGCGGCTCGGTCGACCTCAACCTGGACGTGGGCGAGTTGCGGCCGCGCGGAGCATATGAGTCCGAAGATGAGGAGATCGTGCTGGTTGTCGCCGATCGTTCGCTTACGTCGATTCGCGGTACCTGGGAGCTCACCGCTCGTGACCACAACGATGTCTACACAGGAGAGATCGACGTGGCCATGGCGGGGAATCGCGACTTGACGGCTGTCGCACGTCAGATCTTGGCTCTGGAGGAGGCTGTCGAGTGAGGTCACGCTCCGCTCGCTGGAAGCGACCGCGATCGCTCAGCACGTCAGCAACGCACTTCCTATCGGAAGGTCGTTCAGTATGGCAACGGTAGAGCAGCAGGTTCTGGACTCGAGCAACGCGATCGACCAGAATATCTCGGTAATCACGACCGACCGCGGGTTCCTGTCACAGAACCTGCTGCAATACCTGCGCCACCTGGTCGAGGGCTTGGTCGTCTATGCGCACGTCCCAGATCGGTCGGTGACGTACAACTACCAGACGCAGTTCGATGCCGCGCGGGACGCAGTGAACGGCGATGCCCGTTATCGCCTGCTGACGCGTTTCCACAATCTGCTCCAGATCAGCGTCTCGCACTACACCCTCGACCGGGATCCCTCTGAGCGCCTGATGCTCAAGTACTACGAGTACCTGCTACGCACGCGCGACCTTGCGAAGCAGCACCTTGGCCTGGACATCCTCCGGAATCTCGAGCAGTTCCCGCTTCACGAGGATCCGGCACTCCGCGCGTACTACGAGAAGATCGCTGGGCGGATCGAGGCTTCACGACACGACCTGCTGACCGGCAAGACCGAGCGCTACTACATCAACAGCTCTCGGCCGTTCTTCATTGGCGGCCGAATCTACTACGAGGTCACCTTCAGCCTCGCCCACAACCGGACGAGCAAGTTCGATCGGATCATCGGCTTCACCGACATTGATGTGAGCGACTACTACGCTGCGCAGCTCGAGCTTGCGAACGACTCGATCGACGTCCTCGGTCAGACGATGCCAATCATCATCGTGCGCGACTGGTCGGTGTCGATCCGTCCGTGCGAGTTCGACAACTTCGCTCGGCTCCTGGGCCAGCAGACCAAGGTGCAGTCAGGTCACGTCGAGTACCGCAACCTGATGCAGTACCTAACGCTGACACGTCACAGTCTGCTCGACCTCATTGACTCGTCAGACGCGGTGTACAACCAGGTGAAGACCTGGGCCCTCGCGAACGCCCAGCGGACGCCGCTGATCTTCCCTGCACTGGACGCGGCGAGGGCTATCATCCAGCGGAATCGTCCAGGCACTCTACTCCTGCGCTACCTGATGCTCCGGATGAACAACCAAATCCTGAAGGCGCAGTACGACGTTGATCAGTGCGGGTGGCTCTCCTCGCTAAATGTCTCGAGTGGGTGCCGTCCGTTCGACACCATGCCGTTCTGTACGTCGCCCCGGAAGCACAACCCAAGGTTTGCTGACCTTGCGGCGAGCATCGATTCCTCGACCAGGAAGCACGAGCTACTTGCGCGACGGATACGCGTCAACGTCGAGCAGCACCGCGCGATCTACCCACCCGAAGGCGACATTGAAGACCTCGGGGACATCGACGACCTGATCAGGCGCTACAACGCCGCTCTTCCGCC
>JACYYK010020136.1_pt1 | contig 14667 bp, 12 predicted proteins | sample 8236871 | NCBI WGS metagenome assembly JACYYK01 (sample SAMN14103087, study PRJNA606662) | landfill metagenome | isolation source: landfill solid waste inoculated with endophyte fungus Paravalsa indica | place: India:New Delhi, Okhla landfill site | collected 2017-11-05 | reverse complement strand
CCTCTTTTCCGAAATCTTTCTCTCCACCTCTTGCTAACGAGTATGCTTCATCAATAAAGAGTACACCACCCATCGCCTTTTTCACTAAATCTCTAGTTTTTTGGGCGGTATGACCAATATATTCTCCTACAAGGTCCGCTCGCTCCGCTTCGATAAAATGACCTTTTGAAAGCAGGTTCATTTGATGAAAAAGCTTCGCTATGTCTCTTGCAATTGATGTTTTACCAGTACCAGGGTTCCCTTTAAATAGCATATGAAGCATTTGGTTTTCGGTTTTCAGTCCAGCTTCTCTTCGTTTATGATTAATGACAACACTAGCATAGATTTCTTTTAATGTATTCTTTAATTTATTCATTCCAATATAAGCATCAAAGGCATTATTAATAAACCAAAAAGAATCTCTTTGATTATCTGTGATTCGATAATAATCTTGATGCAAATTATCAGTTTTCTGATCATGTAAAACAATATTAATTTGGCCATTTCGTTTTGTTTGCAATCCCACGGCTTTTCACCCCTTACTACGATTACTATACGTTCATTAGGGGAAAAGTGTGACATTCGCCCATAGTCCATTTTCAGGAAATTTATCGGCAACATGTAGGAACCGCTTCATTTCATAACATGAAAAAACGGATGCCTCATGCATCCGTTTGTACTAGCTTATTCTTTATCAAATTGAACAGGTTTTGCTGGCGCAAAAGTAGAAATCGCATGTTTAAAAATAAGCTGTTGTTTACCATCCACTTCTAATAAAACTGTGAAATTATCGAATGACTTTACTACACCTTTTATTTGAAAGCCACTAATTAAAAATACCGTAACCTGAGTGTGGTCCTTTCTAAGCTGGTTTAAAAACTGGTCTTGAATATTTACTGTTTGACCCATGGATTACTTCCTCCTCTATTTATCTATATTTCATTATTTCGGTACTTCTTTTAACATTCCTTCTAAATCCCTTAAAATTATGGAAAAAATATGTTCTATAGTAGGTACAGAAACCGTATACCAATGAACATCTAGTTTATTTCGAAAATATGTAAATTGTCGTTTGGCGTAACGTCTTGAGTTTTGTTTCAATTGTTCGATTGCATATTCCATTGATATATCGCCTTCAAAATATGGTATTAACTCTTTGTATCCTATTCCTCGCATGGATTGAGCATGTTTCAAACCTTTGTCATAAAAATACTTTACTTCCTCAACTAAGCCATCTTCCACCATTTGATCAACGCGCTTATTTATTCTACGATATAATTCCTCCCGTTCCATAGTTAAACCAATAATTATCGGATTATACGGGGATTCACGACGTTGCTTTGCATGAAGCTCCGACATAGTAAGACCTGTCTTTTCATAAACTTCAAGAGCACGTATGACTCTCCGTCTATTATTTGGATGTATTTTTTGGGCTTGCTCAGGATCAACTGCCACTAGTCTTTGATAAACCTCATCGATACCATTTTGGTCGATTTCTGTTTCTATTTTTTGAACGAATGTGGGATCTCTACCTTCATCTGCAAAGTTAAATTGATAAAGGGTTGATTGTATGTATAAACCGGTACCACCAACAATAATCGGCAAGGCACCTTTGTTATGTATGTATTCAATGTACCCTTGAACCTTATCCTTAAATTCTGCCACCGAAAAAGATTCTTCCGGATTCTTTATATCAATCATATAGTGTGGAATCCCCTGCATTTCATCCTTAGTAACTTTTGCAGTTCCAATGTCAAGACCTTTATATACTTGCATGGAATCTCCACTTATAATTTCACCATTAAAACGTTTCGCAATTTCTACACTAAGCTTTGTCTTTCCAACTGCTGTAGGACCAACAATTGCAACAACTGGTATTTTCATATAATGCATTTCCCCCATTTACTATCAAACGGAAGCGACATACTCAAATTCTAGATGGTCCTTCCATGTTAGAAGGAACTATTCTGATTAACGAACGGGTTCATCTATCTTCCTTCAAAACCAATAATTGACAACTTAAAAATTATTATACATTAAAATCGTCGTTTAGCAAAATTTAATGGTTAAATTTTATCGATTTATAGTAGGCAGTGAAATTTATTGAAAAAGGAAGCGGGTTATATCCCTGCTTCCTTTCGTTAAATAGGCTGAGGCGAGTCTTTTCTGAATCATACTGTTTAGAATGTAGTTGATGTGTTTACAGGTTGTCTTCGATCGTAAACTTACATTACTCGCTTAAATAATTTCTCTAGTTCATATTCAGAGAAGAAGATAATGATCGGTCTTCCATGAGGACATGTAAAGGGGTCCTCACACTTCCTTAAATCCTCTAGTAAACGATACATATCATCATGTGTTAAGTAATGATTTGCTTTAATCGATTTTTTACAAGACATTAATATCGCAGCATCCTCGCGCAATTTTTTAATGTCTATTTTTTGTTCCTCCAGCACTTCATCGACCATATCCCGTATAATTTCTTCCTCTTCCCCTTTTGGAAACCATTGAGGATGGGAACGAATAATGTATGTGTGTTCACCAAAAGGTTCAAAGAATAGCCCTACCTTTTTCAATTCCTCATTATATTCTTGAATCAAAATCGATTCCTGTTTCGTGAATTCAAAGGTCATTGGAACAAGCAACTCTTGTAACTCCTGCGCAACGATTCCGACTTTTTCACGATAAAATTCGTATTTTATTCGCTCTTGAGCAGCATGCTGGTCAATGAGGTACAGTCCTTTATCATTTTGCGCGACAATATACGTCCCATGAACTTGTCCAACTGGATAAAGTACTGGTACTCTTTCTTTTTCTTCTACTACTGGTGTATTTTCTCTTAATTCATCAACTTCCTCGTCAAAGGTACGATCCCCACTTTCTTCTTTACTTTTATCCTCAACTTCAATCGAATCCGAAGTCTGGTTAGGAAAGCCCTGTTTCGGTTCACCAATATTAATTAACGCATCCCAAGGGTAATCGTCCTTTACCTTAGTAGAATCCCATTTATTACTATTTTCATCAAGAGTGAAAGAAGCTTGTGTCGACACTTCTTTTTGTTTCGTTGATGTCTTACTAGGCTCTGGAATTAATATTTGTGCTTTAAATGCTTGCTTAATTGTTGTTTCTACTGCATCAAATAATTCCTTTTCCTTACTAAAGCGAACCTCTAATTTCGCTGGATGTACGTTGACATCGACTAAATAAGGGTCCATTTCAATATTTAATACAACAAGTGGATATCGACCAATCGGGAGCAATGTATGATAACCTTGTATAATGCCTTTATTCAACATATGATTGCGAATATATCTTCCATTCACAATAGTAGACATGTAGTTGCGGTTCGCCCGAGTTATTTCTGGACGCGCGGTAAATCCGTTAATCTCGAAGTCTAGCGTACTATGGTTTACCCGAATCATTTTTTTGGCCGTTTGCATACCATAAATCTGGCTTATTACTTGGAGGAGATCTCCTCTACCTGAAGTATAAAATAGCTGTTTGCCATTATGATAACATTCAAATCGAATATGCGGGTACGATAACGCCATACGATTTAATACATCGGTAATATGACCAAGCTCCGTATGAAGACTTTTCATATATTTTAATCGTGCTGGCGTATTAAAAAACAAGTCTGCAACCGTAATTTCCGTACCTTTTCTCGCATCACTTTTTTCATTTTCTAGTAACTTACCACCCTCGAATTGCAGTAGATTTCCAGCACTCTCACCAGTGGATGTACGCATTGTTAATCTACTTACCGCCGCAATACTTGCAAGTGCTTCGCCCCGAAACCCAAGTGTCCGAACATGAAACAAATCATTTTCAGAGATAATTTTACTCGTAGCATGACGGAAAAAAGCACGCTCACAGTCATCAGCAGACATTCCGTCACCATTATCGGTTATTTTGATTTTTGCTAGCCCTGCTTCCTCTAGCTCTACCTTAATCCATGTGCTATTGGCATCAATACTATTTTCAACTAGTTCCTTAATTACGGAAGCTGGCCGTTCTACAACTTCTCCAGCTGCAATCTTATTGGCTAACGCATCTGGCATCAACTGAATTTTTCCCACGCTCTCACCTCCGTCTCTATGAATTTAGGATTTTAACTTTTTATGAATCGCATAGAGCATATTCATCGCATCCATCGGCGTCATTTCTAGTAAGTTTAAAGCTTTTAGCTCGTTTAAAGCGTACTCTTCTGCAGAGGAGCGTTTGGATGTCTTTTTGTTTATCTCTTCTTGAAAGAAGCTTAATTGTTGATCACTTGTTTCTTTCACGATCGGTTTTATTACTTTTTGTTCACCCTCAAATTGTTGCAGAATTTCATATGCCCGATCGATTAATGCCTCTGGTAAATCCGCAAGCTTTGCTACATGTATACCATAGCTTTTATCAGCTGGACCCTGCTGAATTTTATGAAGGAAAACAACTTCCCCATCATGTTCCTCTGCTTTCACATGAACATTTGTTAATTGTTTTAAGGTTGCTTCCAATGATGTTAATTCATGATAGTGTGTAGAAAATAATGTTTTGGCATGGATATGATCATGAATATATTCTACAATCGCTTGTGCTAAAGACATTCCATCGTAGGTGCTTGTACCCCGACCAATCTCATCTAATAAAATGAGACTATTGCTCGTTGCTTTCGTAATAGCATGCTTTGCTTCTAGCATCTCAACCATAAACGTACTTTGACCCGCTACTAAGTCATCTGCTGCACCAATCCGGGTAAATATTTGATCAAATACAGGAAGCTCACATGACTCACAAGGTACAAAACATCCAATTTGCCCCATAATAACCGTTAAAGCGAGCTGTCTCATATAAGTGCTTTTTCCGGCCATATTTGGACCAGTTATGAGTAAAATGTTATTGTTCTCATCCATTTTGACATCATTGGGAACAAAGGTTTCGTTCTTCATCACCTTTTCGATGACCGGATGTCTCCCACCAACAATGTCTATTTCGCGACTATTGATAAACGTTGGTTTGATATATTGATTTTGATCACTTACCTCCGCAAAGCTTTGCAAGACATCAACTTGGCTGATTTGATTCGCTAAATGCTGAAGATTTGGAATGTACTGTTTCATTTGTTCTCGAATATCTGTAAAAATCTCATATTCTAATTCAACACTTTTTTCTTGAGCTTCCAAAATAAGCGTTTCTTTTTCTTTAAGCTCTGGGGTAATGAACCGCTCCGCATTGCTCAACGTCTGCTTACGCTCATACCGACCTTCTGGAATTAAATGCAAATTGGCTTTCGTTACTTCGATATAATAACCAAATACTTTGTTATATCCGATTTTCAACGATTTAATCCCTGTTTCTTGTTTTTCCTGTTGCTCTAATTCCGCAATCCACTGTTTACCATTTTTAGAAGCAAGACGGTATTGGTCTAATGTTTGGTGAAAACCATCTTTAATAATTCCCCCCTCTTTAACGGACATAGGGGGTTCTTCATGTATGCTTTGTTCTAGTATCGCCTGAACATCTGTCAATGGATTGATAGATTCCGAAAACTTCTTCCATTCCCCATCTAGCGAATAAAGTACGTCTATAATTCTCGGAACTTGTTGTAAGGAACGTTTTAATTGCAGCATATCTCTAGCATTTACATTCCCAAAAGCAATTCTTCCGGATAGTCGTTCTAAATCATAAACCTCTTTTAATGCTTCTCGTAAAGTCTCTCGTTCAAAAAATTGTTCCATCAACGCTTCCACTAAACGATGACGGGCTTCAATCGCATCCTTAGATAATAGTGGTCGATCCAGCCATTTTTTAAGCATTCTAGCTCCCATAGCTGTAACTGTACGGTCTAGTACCCATAACAAGGAGCCATGTTTTCCTTTGTTACGAATGGTTTCTGTTAACTCCAAATTCCGCTTCGAGTACATATCTAGCTTCATATATTGATTTAATTCAATATACGTAACGGGCTGAAGGTGAGTTAAGGATCGCATTTGGGTCTTTTTTAAATATTGAAATAAGCGTCCAAAGCCAATTTTTAGTTCGTTTTCGGATAACGTATTCGTTAAGTAGCGGTATTCCTCTGGCATGTCCACTTCATCTTCGTACGAAATGGTTAATTTTAATTGTTCTTTTAACACTTCAACCTGGTGTTCATCTAAAACAGTAGGAATGACAATTTCCTTTACCGGTCGATTAAATAACTCACTAACAACGGAATCCCAGCCATCATGTACTTGTGCGACACTATTTTCACCTGTTGAAAGGTCATTATATGCAATTACATAATGCTCTGTAGAAAAGGGTGTAATAGAGGCGATGTAATTGTTTTCTTCTTCATTTAACAAGTTGCCTTCCATCACGGTTCCTGGTGTAATAACTTGTATGACTTCTCTTTTCACTACACCTTTTGCTTCTTTTGGATCCTCCACTTGCTCACATATTGCAACCTTATAGCCTTTATCAATTAATTTTTTTATATAAGTCGAAGCAGAATGATATGGAACTCCACACATCGGAATTTCTCCACCATCTCTGCTCGTTAATGTAATTTCTAATTCCTTCGCAGCTGATACTGCATCCTCAAAAAACATTTCATAAAAATCACCTAACCGAAAAAACAAGTAGGCGTCTTTATAATTGTTTTTAATCGTTAAATATTGCTGAATCATAGGCGTATACTGTGCCATTCTCCTGCCCCCAATCATTTCATTATTATAACATATATAAAGGGAATCATGCTTTTGCTATACAACAGTTTTTTTGCATGGGGTACGAGAATAGTCACCTGTCCAATTACCGCTAAGTAACGCGATATTGTTCTATTTTATAGATTTTTTCTAGTAAAGAGCACGATTTTCAAACAAAAAAAGGAGTGCCAGTTGTCCGACACTCCACATACGTGTTTCCACTTAAAAAAGATACCAACTCGCTACTACTTTTTACTAGAGCTTGAGGAAGAACTTGAAATATCCGGATCTACTTCGGATAGCTCCGCTTCTAATACGTCAAAATCAAAATCGTCTTCCTCTACGAAACCGTCTGGGTCTAATTTAACAAATACTTTTGTTTCTCCAATAACCTCTACAATGAATTCTCTTTCTACGTCAACTAAAATTCGATTACCAGCTTCATTTATGCTGCATTCTAAACAATTTGGTTGTTGTGTAGCACGAGCAATTACTTCTAGGTCATCTGTTACACAGTTTTCATCTTTAACTAATAAAGGAATGGAGTCTGTATAAGTAACTTTATCTGTTACTACTTCGGTTTTCGTATTATCGTTAAAGGAATACCACACATTAATATCGTATGCTCCTGAAACTTCCACACAATCTCCTTTTTTTCTAGCTTTATATTGATGGTTAATGATCCAACAACCTAAGATGCTGGATGGACTATGATTTGGAGAAATTGTATGTGTTGCTTCCGTAAACTTTTTTCCTTTTCCAATAACCGCTTTGGTAATGATTTGTCGTACTTGTTTATCAAGGAATGACATAGAGCTTACCTCCTTCTAATTAGTTCCATGACATTTTATTCAAGGCATTCGCCCGAAGTGAATGAAACTTCGAATAAAATTCTTCTGGTGACTAGTTATCTGTCTATTAAAGTTTATGCACATTCACCTAATTGTGTGTCTTTTGAAAGAAGTTGGGCGGTTATCCAAAAGGATATTATGAGATATACAGGGAAGAGGATTATAGTCATAAAAAAAAAAGATATGGACACCTTTTACGGTCCATATCCTTTTTGTTATCCATTAGTGACAAGAAGGTTCATTTTCTCTTTGCGACTTTGTTTGTCCAGATAGAACATCTCCACCGGTTGAACGAATGATTTCATCTGTTACTTCGTTCGCAATTGTATTCGTTACTCCTTGAAGAATATCGTTAATAACTATTTGTGTATCCTTAAATTCAGCAACTACTGGAATAGCATCTAGTTCGTCTTGTAAGCGATCTAGTTCTTTTTCCACTTTTTTCAACGCCTCTGTTTTTCCATAGTGCTGGAAATTCACTGCTTGTTTTTGCAATGCTTTAATTCGAGAAATCAAACTTTGAACTTTTTCGTTCTCGTTTAATTTTTCCTCCACTTGTTTAAAACGATCAATTTCCTCAATGTTCGCTAACATATTAGCTAATTTCTTTGCTTCTTCCATAATGTCTTTACGTGTGTATTGTGCCATTTTATTTCACCTCTACCGCTTCTTCTACCATTTCACCATCTAATGTCCAAGTTTTCGCTTTAACTACTTTTACTTTAACGATTTGGCCTATAGCTGATTTAGGCGCTCTAAAGTTTACTAATTTGTTCTCCGGTGTATAACCCGCGAGGACCTCCGGATTGTTTTTACTTTCTCCTTCAACTAAAACCTCCACAACACGGCCTTCATATTTCTTAAGTGCATCATTTGAGGACTGATTTACTAACTCATTTAGTCGATGCAGACGCTTCTTCTTCACATCCATTGGTACATCATCTTTTTTCTTAGCAGCTGGTGTACCTTCACGTGGAGAGTAGATGAATGTATATGCACTTTCAAAGCCTACTTCTTCATATAAGGTCATTGTCTCTTCAAACTGTTCATCCGTCTCATTTGGGAAGCCAACAATAATATCTGTTGTTAATGCAGCATGAGGGATTGCCTTTTTAATTTTTCGTACAAGTTCTAAGTATTCTTCTCTAGTATACTTACGGTTCATTTTCTTTAATACCTCGGTACTACCAGATTGTACTGGTAGATGAATATAAGGCATTAAATTACCACCTTTTGCAAGGACTTCAATTAAGCGATCATCAAAGTCCCTCGGGTGAGATGTCGTAAAGCGAACCCGTGGAATATCGATTTTGCGGATTTCATCCATTAAATCCCCTAGTCCATATTCAATATCCTCTAGATCCTTTCCATATGCGTTAACATTTTGCCCTAATAAGGTTACTTCTTTATACCCTTGAGCAGCTAAATGTCGAACTTCTTGAATAATGTCATCTGGACGTCTAGAGCGTTCAATACCACGTGTCATTGGAACGATACAATATGTACAGAACTTGTCACATCCATACATAATGTTCACCCAAGCTTTTGTTTTACCTTGACGGGATTTTGGAAGATTTTCAATAATATCTCCTTCTTTGGACCATACTTCCACAACCATTTCTTTACCAAACATCGCTTCTTTTAATAGATGTGGTAAGCGATGGATATTGTGAGTACCAAAGATTAAGTCAACATGCTGATGCTTTGCAAGAATCTTATTTACAACGGATTCTTCTTGTGACATACAGCCACAAACCCCGATAATAAGGCCTGGTTTTTCACGCTTTAGTGCTTTTAAATGACCAAGCTCTCCAAACACTTTATTTTCTGCATTTTCACGAATCGCACAAGTATTCAAAAGAATAACATCTGCTTCTTCCTGATCAAGTGTTGCTTCATAGCCTAGTTCGGTAAATATTCCGGACATAACCTCTGAATCATGCTCGTTCATTTGGCAGCCATACGTGCGCATTAAAAATTTTTTCCCATTACCGAAGCCCTGAAGTTCTTCTGGGATTTCAAAATCATTAAAATATTTAACTTCTTCTCTTTTACGCTTTCTCGCTTTATTTATGTTAGGTGGTTCATAAGTCGTTTGGAAATACTTAACAAAGTCTTCAGATGTTTTCTGTTTTAAACGTTCTAAGTTATCCTGATCGGATTTTACGTCCGCTGGATTTACTTGTTTAATTTGATTGTTAAGTTCTTTCCGCTGTTTTTCGTTCATTACGAATCTCCTTTCTAAAAAGCCCTATCTAACTGTATTATTATAGCAGTGTATATAGAAAAATGAAAATATGTTTTCGAATGGTTCAAGGTTTTGTCACTATTTCCCTGTACCATACTTAGCAGCAACTGCCCAATTATTAAAGAAATGATACCTGTCATTATACTAAAAACGGCAAGAGTTAGCATTCCTTTTATTCTTTTAAATGACAAAGAGCATACTGATTAATAGATAGGCTTACAAGTGATCTTTATCCTCTTTCCAGTGTATAGGACAGCCTTCCTCATCACAATGACCGACAGGTACAATGTTTCTCTTAGAAGCGATATAATCATATATTATTGTCCCGAGACCCGTGTATATGGAAATAGCGATAAAAGGAGCGAACACTTTATATTTTGGAATTCGCCTTGCAATCTGGCGGACGGTATGAATTCCAGAAAAGGATTTACCAGAAACCTCATCTCTAGCATAAATCCGATTTTCTACGTTTTGACCACCTAAGTTGTACTTTTCAAAAACTTCTCTTTCGCGGAAGGATAATAAAGTTATTCGCTTCTTAGTGTCATATTGTTCGATTTTTTCCTTTGCTTTTGTACATAATGGGCACCAACTGTCATAGAAAACAATGAATTTCTCTTTATTCTTTTTAACCATATAACCGAACCCCCTATTTCTTTTTGGAAAGAAGATTTCCTAGTTTTTAGAAGGCGCCGAAGGAACCGGAAGCACTATGAATCATTTGCCTTTCTCATAATCCAAAAAGGGTATCGAGTTATGTTCTACCTTGTGTGGTAGATTATAATGGAACATGTTAACTATATCACATACTTAAATAGTGAAGAAACCGATTTTCCTCAGTTTACCTATAAGGTTTGTATAAAAACTTGAGGGATTCATTTAATAAAAATCAAACAAAAGAAAACAGAAGAATAAAGTGAAGGGTACATAGTCCAATCGTCTAAATAGGACTCCATTTATAATACAGGAAGACAGCTTTCCAAGAAAAAAGAAAGCTAACAAACCTCAAGTCAGCTTTCTTTACCCTCTTACTAAATTGTCGATTATTCCATATTCTTCGGATATTTTGCGCTTACCCAGGAAATAGCAGCTGTTTATTGGAATTCTGCAACAATTTCGTTAAATTTAGCTTTATCCAATGTTAAATCTTCATCTTTTAACGGACTCGCTTTATAGCCTGATACTAATTCTTGATACGATTTTTGATTTTTATTTTGATAAATTAGTCCAGTTACTAAACTATTGTGCTCCATTAACGTTTTCATCGCTTCTGCTCTGTTACTAGGATCATAGTTCTCCATTTCCGATAATTTCACTAGATTTTGTTTAAACCAGTCGTATGTGTTTACTTTATTATAAGTGACGCATGGACTAAACACGTTAATTAGGGAAAACCCCTTATGGTTGATCCCTTGCTCAATAAGCGTTGTCAAATCTTTTAAATCACTAGAGAATCCCTGCGCCACAAAGGTAGCCCCTGCACTTAATGCCATCTCCATAATATTGACGGAAGACTCAATAGAACCATCTGGGGTGCTTTTTGTGACAAAACCAATTTCACTTCTTGGGGAGGTCTGGCCCTTCGTTAATCCATAAATTTGATTATCCATATTAATATACGTAATATCTATATTCCTTCTTATTGCATGAATGGTGTGCCCCATGCCGATTGCCAAACCGTCTCCATCTCCACCAGCAACAATGACATTCAAGTCCCGGTTCGCCATTTTTAAACCTTGTGCAATCGGTAGTGCTCGACCATGAATTCCATGGAAACCATATGCATTTACATAGCCAGAAATACGTCCTGAACAACCTATACCAGATACAACCGCTAGATTATCCGGTTCAATTCCAATGTTAGCGGCTGCACGTTGAATAGCAGATTGAACGGAGAAGTCACCACATCCAGGACACCAATTCGGCTTAACATTGTTGCGGAATTCTTTAAATGTTACCACTAGCGACAACCTCCTTTATGCATTCTTTATATATTTCATTTGGTAAAAATGGCGTTCCATCATATTTTAGAATTGAAGTCATCTTTTCGCTGTAGCCTACATTCATCTTTATTATATTTGCTAATTGTCCAGTAGCATTGTGCTCGACAACAATTACTTTTTTAGCACTCTCTACTAATGGCTTGATTTCATCAATCGGAAAAGGATGAATTAATCGAAGCTGCGCATGGTTTACAGATATTCCGTCTTTCTCTAAACGTTCGATCGCCTCTTCTATCGCACCCCTAGTAGATATGTACCCGATAAATAATATTTCTGGTCTTTCGTCTTTTATTGTTTTATGAACAGGATTGTAAAAATGGTTTGGTAGGTCCTTTAGTTTTCGGAGTCTTTTATCCATTTGTTGTTTTCTATTTTTGGCAGCTTCAACTGGTTTTCCTGTTTCATCATGCTCTACACCTGTTACATGATAAATACCGTTTTTTGTGCCTGGGAGAATTCGTGGTGATATACCGTCATCTGTGATTTCATAACGTTTAAAATAGTCACCTGGAGATTGTTTTGGAAGATTTGGATTTTGTTCAAGTTTGCCTCTTCTTATTTCGATTTGTTCAATTGACAATGGCTCAACGGTCTGCTTTCCAAGTGATAGCTGAAGATCCGTTAAAAAGATGACTGGACATTGGTATTCTTCAGCGATATTCAATGCTTCCACCGCATCGTAAAAGGCTTCTTCTACCGTACTGGGGGCCATTACAACTTTCGGTATTTCCCCATGGGTACCATAGATCATCGCCATTAAATCGGATTGCTCCTGCTTTGTTGGTAATCCTGTTGAAGGGCCTCCTCTTTGGGTATCGACGATTACAATTGGTGTTTCTGTCATACCAGCAAGTCCAATTGATTCCATCATCAAAGATAGACCAGGACCAGCAGAGGCTGTTATGGAACGTACACCTCCGTAGTTCGCTCCAATAGCCATTGTGGCTGCAGCCATTTCATCTTCTGTTTGAATAACCGTCCCACCAAATTTCGGTAAGTGTTTAATCATGAATTCCATAATTTCTGATGCTGGTGTTATCGGATATGCTGCCATAAAGCGGCACCCTCCGGCTAACAGTCCTAACGATAATGCATCATTTCCAATCATAAATAGACGCTTACTTCCATCGGCAGCCTCCAAATGTATTTGTTTGTCCGGAGCCATTTGATCCCGAATGGTTTTGGCACCTGCTGCAATAGCCTTCAGATTATTTTCCACTACTTTTTGACCTTTTCTTCCAAAAGTGTCTTTTACGACTTCCTCAAAATCCTCTACCTTCAAACCTAAAATGGCACTTGATGCGCCAACCGCCACCATATTCTTCATCAATGTTGTACCAAGATTTCTAGCTATCTCCGTAAACGGAACTGCATATAAGGTTACGTTTGTTCCATTTGGGATTGTGGGGTTAAATTTTTCATCAGCTAATACAATTCCATGATCATGTAAATCATCAAAGTTGACATCAATCGTTTCTTGGTCGAATGCAACCAATATGTCTAAATCATCTTGGATTGCCCGAACGTGGGAAGTAGAAACACGTATTTTATAATTTGTATGTCCGCCTTTTATTCGGGACGAAAAATGTCGGTATCCATACAAGTAGTATCCTAAGTTGTTTAATGCAGAGGCAAAGATTTCCCCTGTACTTTCAATACCCTCTCCTTGTTGTCCACCGACCTTCCAAGAAAGCTGGCTTGTCATACTTAACACCCCCTAAATAAATTTATTAGTAACTTAAACTCCTGTCATCAAGACGAAGCATAAGTTTTTTACATACTTGAAATCTTTTGACCAGCAAATGGAAGGTCAAAAGATTTATTACACCAAAAAGTTAATTTGGGAGATTGTGAAGAAAATTTTCCGATGTAATCTTTTGGACAAATTCCTTTGAAAAACGATTTTTTAGTTCATAATAAAAAGCATTATATTTTGAATAATCCTCAATTCCTTCAACAAATCCATCTGTTCCATCAAAGTCAGAGCCAAGCCCTACGGAGTTTTCGCCACCCATTTTATAAATCTTTTCAATGTGTTCAAAAACATTTTTTATAGATGCAGATTTTTCGTTCGTCAAAAATTCTGGAACATATGTAACACCAATAAATGCTTTTCTCGCTATAAGCGCCTTTAATTGCTTATCATCTAAATTCCGTGGATGGTTACAAAGCTTAAACGTATTGGAGTGACTGGCAATTGGATACTTTGCTAGCTCCATTACATCCCAAAAGCCTTTATAAGAAATGTGGGATACATCTGTAAGAATTTCATATTCATTTAAGGTTTCTACGACTTGTTTACCGAACGTGGAAAGACCAGCACCTCTCGATTCCCCAACACCATCACAAACTGCATTTGCATTATTCCAAGTTAACCCAACAGCGCGAACCCCTAAACGAAGCAACGTTTTTAATTTTGTAATGTCACTTCCAATTGGATGACAACCTTCTAACGTTAACATGGCCCCTAGTTCATTTTCTTTTAAATGTAAAACGTCCTCGCTATTTGTCACTACTCGAATATTTGGAAAAGGTTTAATAATCTTTTCGTAAAAAATATCTACCATTTTTAATGCTGTCTCAAATTGCATCGATTCCGGTACATCTTCTGGAACAAAAATTGCAAAGCATTGAACCTTCGCTATACTATCTTTCCAACTGTCGTATGTAACCCTTAATTCTGGACTATTTTTAAATTGTAGGTTTGGATTTTTCCATAATTGAAATAATACGTCACAATGTGCATCTATTATCATAAAAATGCTCCTCTCTCAAGATGTATAAGGTTACGTAACATAATTAAATAAAAACCTGCTTGCCCGTTGCAAACAGGTTTCATTAATGTATTATCTTGGCTCCACAATTAATTTAATTGCAGTCCGCTCCTCATTGTCAATCATAATATCTGTAAAAGC
>JACYYK010007668.1_pt1 | contig 14675 bp, 15 predicted proteins | sample 8236871 | NCBI WGS metagenome assembly JACYYK01 (sample SAMN14103087, study PRJNA606662) | landfill metagenome | isolation source: landfill solid waste inoculated with endophyte fungus Paravalsa indica | place: India:New Delhi, Okhla landfill site | collected 2017-11-05 | reverse complement strand
CTCCACCGGTACCGGCACCGTCCTCGCGGTCGTCGGGGGATGCGGGGGAGCGGGCGCGTCGACCTTCGCCGCCGCGCTGGCCTGGGCCGCGGGACACGACGAACGCCGCGACACCCTGCTCGTCGACGCCGATCCGTTCGGCGCGGGACTCGACGTCCTGACCGGTCTCGAGGAACGTCCCGGAGTGCGGTGGTCCGGTCTCACCGTCGACGGAGGACGGGTCTCCGCGCGTGCCCTGCGCGACGCCGTGCCCGCATGGGCATCCGGGGTGGGCGTCCTGTCCACCGACCGCGAGAACATCGACCGGCTCACCGCGGTCGCCGCAGAATCGGTCGTCGAAGGGGTACGCGGAGCGGGAGCAACCGTCGTCTGCGATGTGGGGCGCAGCTTCGACCCGGTCGCCGACGCGGTGATCGCGCTGGCCGACCTCACCGTCGTCGTCGTACCGGCCCGGATCGGTGCGGTGCTCTCCGCTGCCCGGATCGCCCGCACGCTCGCGGCGCGGGGTGAGCCCGCCGGAGTCGTCGTCCGCGGACCTGCACCGGGCGGACTGCGAGCCGTCGACGTGGCCGACGCGGTGGGCCTGGACGTGCTCACCTCGATGCGTCCCGAACCGGGCCTGACCGAGATGCTCGAACGCGGCGGCCTGCGCCTGCGGCCGCGCTCGCCGTTGCTCGGGGCGGCACACGACGTGCTGGTGGCCGTCGGGACCGAGCGCGTGGGCCCGGGACGCGCGGCATGACCGGGACCCTCGGGGACGACCTCCTCGCGCGGGTCCGAGACCGGCTGGCCGACGAGACCGGTGAGCTCACCCCGGCACGCGTCGCCGCGGCCCTTCGCGCGGAATCCGGTGGGGTGCTCGGAGACTCCGATCTGCTTGCGGCACTGCGGCATCTGCAGACCGAACTGACCGGTGCGGGACCGCTCGAGGATCTGCTGGCGGACCCGGCGGTGACCGACGTGCTCGTCACCGCGCCCGACCGCGTGTGGGTGGATCGCGGCAACGGGCTGCACCTGACCAGGGTCACCTTCCCCGACGAGGCAGCGGTCCGACGACTCGCGCAGCGACTGGCACTGTTCGCCGGGCGTCGACTCGACGACGCCCAGATGTGGGTCGACGGCAGACTGCCCGGGCACGGTGAGTTCGGTGTCCGGCTGCACGCGGTGCTCTCCCCGGTCGCGCAGGCCGGGACGTGCCTGTCGCTGCGAGTGTTGCGACCCGCGACCCAGGGACTCGAAGCGCTGCGGGACCGCGGTGCGGTCTCGGAGGCCGCCTACCGGTTGCTGCTCCGCATCGTCCGCGCGCGCCTGGCCTTCCTCGTCGTCGGCGGCACGGGTGCGGGGAAGACGACGATGCTCGCGGCGCTGCTCGGCGCGGTGGATCCGACCGAACGCATCGTCTGCGTCGAGGACGCCGCCGAACTGGTCCCGGCCCACCCGCACGTGGTGCGCCTCGTGGCACGGGCACCCAACGTGGAGGGCGTCGGCGAGGTCACCGTCCGCGATCTCGTGCGCCAGGCACTACGGATGCGCCCGGACCGCATCGTCATCGGTGAGGTGAGAGGCGCCGAGGTCGTCGATCTCCTGACCGCGTTGAACACGGGGCACGACGGTGGTGCCGGGACCGTGCACGCCAATTCGCCCGACGAGGTGCCCGCGCGACTCGAGGCCCTCGCCGCACTCGGCGGTCTCGACCGGGCGGCGCTGCACAGCCAGCTCGTCGCAGCGGTGCAGGTCGTTCTGCACGTCCACCGCAGTACCGACGGAGTGCGACGTCTCGTGGGGATCGGCGTGGTCGAGCGGGACCCCGTCGCGGGCGTCGTCGTCACCCCCGCATGGACCCACGAGAGGGGCGACGAGCACGGTACGGACATCCTCGAGCGGATCCTGCAGCGACGGGAAATGCCGTGAGCGCGCCGATCCTGTGCCTGGTGGCGGCGCTGTTCGTCCTGCCCTCGCCCTCCGCCCGTCGCCGACTGCGCCGCGGCGTGCCCGACGCGGCGCTGCCCCCGATACCGCGCGTCCTCGTCCTCGGGGTGGTGATCGTCGTGCTCGTGACGGTCGTGGTGTGGGTGGGGATCACGCCGGCCGTGGCCGGCGCAATCGTCGCATCGACCGCGGTGGGGCGGCGTCGATCGCGTCGTCGTGCTGCGGAGCTCGATCGGCAACGGCGGATGTTGCTGTCGGGGCTCGACACCGTGATCGCCGACCTGCGGGTCGGGACGCATCCCGCCGACGCGTGCGAGACGGCGGCCCGGGAGACGGCCGGACCCGTCGCCGGTGCATTCCGGGTCGCTGCGGCCCGGGCACGACTCGGTGGGTCGGCAGCGCACGGCTTACGTTCGGCCGCAGCATCTCCGGACGGTGGTGGCGTCGCCGACAGTCTGGGGCGTGTCGCCGATGCGTGGGCGGTCTCCGACCGTCACGGTCTCGCTCTCGCCGAACTGCTCGGGGCCGCGCGGGTCGACCTGGCCGCACGTATGCGGATCCGCGCCCGCACGGAGGCCGGGCTCGCCGGCGCCCGGGCCACGGCGACGGTCCTGGCGGGACTGCCGGTGCTCGGGGTGGGTCTCGGTCAGCTCATGGGTGCCGCTCCGCTCGCGATTCTTCTCGCCGGTGGTCTCGGTGGCGTCATGCTCGTGGTCGGCACGGCGCTGGCGTGTGCGGGTCTGCTGTGGACGGACCGGATCGCGGCGCGGGTGGGCACATGAGCGCGACGTGGGCGGTGTTCCTGGGAGCGGCCTCGCTCGTCGTCGCTCCGATGCCTCGCGGAACGAGCCGTGTTTCCTCCACGAGATCTATCGCTTCCGAACCGGATACACCCCCATCCGAGACCGACCCGCACGCGGTTCCGACTGCCTTCGACCTCTTCGCGGCGTGCCTGCGCGCAGGGATGCCCGCCGGCTCTGCGGCACGGGTCGTCGCGGAGTCCGCCCCACCCGACCTCGCAGCGGAGCTGCGGAGAGGCGCCGACAGATTGGCGCTCGGAGCAGACCCGGCCGAGGCATGGGAAGGTTCGGGAGCGGTCGATGCTCTGGACGACTTCGCCCGCGCGGCAAGGAGATCCGCGAAATCGGGTGCGCCCCTGTCGGACACCGTCGCCGAACTGGCGGTCCGGCATCGCGCCGAGACGGAGGACCGGGTGGCCGCCGAGATCGATCGGGCCGGAGTGCTCGTGAGCGGGCCGCTCGGTCTGTGCTTTCTGCCTGCCTTCGTGTGCCTGGGCATCGTGCCGGTCGTCGTCGGCCTGGCGCGGGACGTCCTGGGTGCGGGGCTGATGTGAGCGTCGGCGCGGACGGTCCGCGCCGCACGGATGGGAGGGACGGAAGATGGGGAACCGAACACCGGCCGCAGAGCTCGCACGTGGTCTGCGTGGTCGTCTCGGTGGGTTCGTCGTGCAGGACGACGGCATGTCGACGGCGGAATATGCGATCGGGACCATCGCGGCGGCGGCCTTCGGGGCGGTGCTGTACACGGTGGTGACCGGCGACTCGATCGTGTCCGCGCTGACGGGCATCGTCGAGCGTGCCCTGAACACGGCGGTGTGACACCGAGGCATGCGAAAGATGCTCGGACGACGATGGTTACGCGCCTTCGTTCGTGAGGACGAAGGAGGAGTCACCGTCGAGGCGGCTCTCGCCGTCGCAAGCCTGGTGACGGCACTCGTGCTGTGCATCGGCGCGGTGCTGGGCATCGCGTACCAGGTGAGGTGTCACGACGCCGCGCGTGAAGCCGCCCGCCTCACCGCGCGGGGAGACCAGGCGCGGGCGGTCGAGGTGGCCATGCGCGTCGCACCTCCGGACGCACGCGTGACGGTACGCGAGGAGGGAGATCTGATCGTGGCGGTCGTGACCGCGGACGGCCCACTACTCCCACTGCTGACTCTGACGGCCGAGGCGGTGGCGGTGCGCGAACCGGAAGGAACGCGATGAGGCCGGGTCCGCACCTGCTCGGCGACGACGGGAGCGCGAGCGTGATCGGTTGCGCCGTGATGGCCGGTCTCATCGCGATCACGGCCGCGCTGCTGCACGTCGGGTCGGTCGTCGCCGCACGTCATCGTGCGCAGGCGGCGGCCGACCTGGCGGCGGTGGCGGTCGCCTCGGCGCTGGACCGCGGGATCGTGCGGGCATGCGAGGCGAGTGAGCCGATCACCATGCGGATGCGAGTACGTTTGCGGCGCTGCGAGATCGACGAGTGGGATGCGGTCGTCGAGGTCTCCACTGCGGTGTCGGCCCTCTTCGGTGGGAAGGAGGCGACGGCCGTCGCGCGAGCCGGTCCTGCCTGATGAGGCCGCCGAGGGGTCGCTCACGGCCGTATCCAGGGGATTCGCGCTCGTCGCTTACCTGTGCTTATTATGTGTGACGGTCGTCATAGACGACTGTGGACACAGTGGTGGTGGACGAAGCAATTCCGGTTCCCGGTCGGGCGGCGGTAAGGGGTGCGGGAGCGGATGTAGTGCGCGTATGAGGGTCGGTTCCGTCGTCGGAACCCTTTCACATCGACGTATCCGGCAGGCGACGTGTGGTCCTGCTCGATTACGAAGGTATTCCGTTCGTTCTTTTTCCGGTCCCCGATCGGGGACGCCGCGTGACGGACTCTCCAGGTCTGGCTGGAGTCCTCCGACATTCCGGGCTGTGCATCGATTCGCACTGTGGCCCACACCGACACCGCGGACCATCGCGGCCTGCGCGGACGGCGACCCCGTCCGGTAGGAACTGAGGGAGGATCGATCTTGAGGGTCAAGCGCGTAATCGCGGCCGTGTCGGCAGGCTTCGTGGCTGCCGGCCTGCTCGCGGCATGTGGGGGCGGCAGCGCTTCCGGTGCCGAGGGCGTCTACAGCCTGCACATCATGCAGCCCGAGAACCCGCTGGTTCCGGGCAACACCACCGAGAGCGAGGGCAATCAGGTCCTCAAGTCGCTGTTCACGCCGTTGGTGCGCTACAACGACGAGACCAGCGAGGTGGAGTACACCGGCGTCGCGAAATCGGTCGAGTCCGAGGACCAGATGACCTGGACCATCGAACTGAACGAGGGCTGGACGTTCCACGACGGAACTCCCGTCACCGCGAAGTCGTATGTCGACGCGTGGAACTACACCGCGCTGAGCACCAATGCGTTCGGTGCCTCCTACTTCTTCGAGAACGTCAAGGGATACGACGAGCTGCAGGCCGCCGACGGTGCCGAGCCCGCCGCGACCGCTATGTCGGGCCTCGAGGCCGTGAACGACACGACGATCTCCGTCGAGCTGAAGGAACCGTTCGCGATCTTCCCGGTCACCCTCGGGTACACCGCGTTCTACCCCCTGCCCGAGGCATTCTTCGACGATCCCGACGCATTCGGTCGCCGTCCGATCGGCAACGGCCCGTTCAAGGCCGACGAGGACTTCGTCGACGGCCAGGGCTTCACCGTGACCAAGTACGAGGACTACGCCGGCGACAACCCGGCGCAGGCAGAGGGCGTGCAGTTCAAGGTCTACACCGAACTGACCACCGCCTTCACCGACGTCCAGGCCGGCGGACTCGACGTGCTGCTGGATCTGCCGCCGGACGCCTGGGCCACCGCCCGCGACCAGTTCGGTGATCGCTACGTCGAGCGTGCCCGTCCCGACATCACCGCGCTCTCGTTCCCGACCTACGACGAGCGCTTCGCCGATCCCCGTGTCCGCGAAGCATTCTCGATGGCGATCGATCGTCAGGCCATCACCACGGCCATCTTCACCGACACCCGCACGCCGGCCGCCTCCTTCGGGTCGCCCGTCGTCGAGGGCTACCGCGAGGACGCCTGCGGGGCCAAGTGCGAGCTGAACGTCGAGCAGGCCAACAAGCTTCTCGACGAGGCCGGTTTCGATCGCAGCCGGCCGGTCGATCTGTGGTTCAACGCCGGAGCCGGGCACGACCAGTGGATGACCGCGATCGGCAACCAGTTCCGCAGCAACCTCGGTGTCGAGTACGCGCTTCGCGGCGACCTGCAGTTCGCGCAGTACCTGCCGCTGCAGGACGACAAGGGCATGACCGGTCCGTTCCGGATGGGCTGGATCATGGACTACCCGTCGCTGTACAACTTCCTGGCGCCCGTCTACAGCACGGCTGCGACGCCGCCGGCCGGTTCGAACATGTCCTTCTACAGCAACCCCGAGTTCGACGGGGCGCTGTCGGCCGGTAACAACGCCGACACCCTCGACGAGGCCACGGTGGAATACCAGCGTGCCGAGGATATCCTGTTCCGCGACATGCCCGCCACGCCGCTCTTCTACGGACTGAACCAGGCCGTGACGAGCGACCGGGTCGACAACGTGAAGATCGACGCGTTCGGTGACATCGTGACCGAAGAGGTCACGGTCGGCTGAGTGACGAGTGGTGGGGTGTCCCGCGTAGTCGGGGCACCCCACCACCCGCGTAGGACGTTCTGTTCCGTATAGGAGAACCCAGTGGGTCGCTTCATCACGCGCCGATTGCTGCTGACCGTTCCGGTCCTGATCGGCGCCTCGTTCCTCATCTTCGCGATGGTCTACGCCCTTCCGGGCGATCCCATTCGCGCGCTGGCGGGCGATCGCCCGCTCGCTCCCGCGGTCGTGGCGCAGCTCCGCGCCCAGTACAACCTCGACGATCCGTTCTTCGTCCAGTACATCAAGTACGTCGGCGGACTGTTCCAGGGCGACTTCGGATCCGACTTCTCCGGTAGGCCGGTGCTGGACACCATCTCGCAACGGCTGCCGGTCACCATCCAGTTGACCGCCGTGGCAGTGATCTTCGAGATCCTCATCGGCGTCACGGCCGGTGTGCTCGCAGCGTTGCGCCGCAATTCCTTCTTCGACAACCTCGTGCTCGTCTCGTCGACGCTGCTCGTTTCGATCCCGGTGTTCGTCCTCGGTTTCGTCTCGCAGTACGTCCTGGGATACAAGCTGGGTCTGTTCCCGATCGCCGGTATCAACGAAGGCTGGTACAGCTACCTGCTGCCCGGGCTGGTGCTCGCATCCCTGTCGATGGCCTACGTGGCGCGACTGACGCGCACCGCGGTCTCGGAGTCGATGGCGGCCGACTACATCCGCACCGCCCGTTCCAAGGGCGTCGGTTACAGCCGCATCGTCACCCGTCATGCGTTGCGCAACAGTCTCATCCCGGTCGTGACGTTCATCGGTGCCGACATCGGTGCGTTGCTCGGCGGTGCGATCATCACCGAGTCGGTGTTCAACATCCCCGGACTCGGCCGCGCCATCTTCGACGCTGTGCAGAACCAGGAAGGTGCTGTGGTCGTCGGCATCGTCACGCTGATGGTCTTCTTCTACATCTTCTTCAATCTCGTCGTGGACGTGCTGTACGCCTTCCTCGACCCACGGATCAGATACGAGTAGTGGTGATGGATTCCAATAACGCCGAGGCCGCCCGCCAGCACGCCGTGCAGGAAGGCGAGCCGGGAAATGTCATGACCGGTGAGGCTGTCGAGCTCGTCGGCCAGGCCAGTCTGTGGGGCAACGCGTGGAAGAAGCTGCGCCGCAGCGCGTTCTTCTGGTTCGGAGCCGTCATCACCGTCGTCCTCGTCGCGATGGCGGTGGTGCCGCAGGTGTTCGCCCGCGGGATCGATCCGCGGGCCTGCGACCTGTCGGACACCCGCCTCCCACCCAGCGCGCAGCACTGGTTCGGAACGGACCTGCAGGGCTGCGACTACTACGCCAACGTCGTCTACGGCGCCCGCGTGTCGCTGTCCATCGGTCTGCTGGCCGTCATCGGTGTGCTGGTCATCGGCGTACTGATCGGTTCGCTCGCAGGATATTTCGGAGGAATCCTCGACAGCGTGCTGGCACGGTTCACCGATGTCTTCTTCGGTATCCCGCTCCTGCTCGGCGCGCTCGTGCTGCTGACCGTGACCAGTGAGAGGACGGCTCTGACGGTCGCGATGGCGTTGATCGCCTTCGGCTGGATGACAGCGATGCGCCTGGTCCGGTCGTCGGTCATCGCCGTCAAGGGCAGCGAGTACGTCCCGGCCGCGCAGGTGCTCGGCGCGTCGACCTTCCGCATCCTCGTCCGGCACATCCTCCCGAACGCCCTGACCCCGGTGCTGGTGTACGCCACCGTCGCCGTCGGTACGTTCATCGCGGCCGAGGCAGCGCTGTCGTACCTCGGTATCGGCCTGCAGATGCCGGCCATGTCCTGGGGTCTGCAGATCAACCTGGGCCAGAACTATCTCTCCACCTCGCCGCATCTGGTGTTGTTCCCGGCAGGCTTCCTGTCCGTCACGGTGCTGGCCTTCATTCTCATGGGTGATGCGCTGCGCGATGCGCTCGACCCGAAACGGAGCTGACGCAATGAGTCTCGATATGCGTGAGAAGACCACCCCAGGCGCCCCGATCCTGCAGGTCTCCGGTCTGACCATCGACTTCGAGGTGGACCGGACCTGGCGGACCGCCGTGCGCGATGTCTCGTTCGAGGTGGCGCGCGGAGAGATCGTGGCGATCGTCGGCGAATCCGGTTCGGGCAAGTCGGTGACCAGCCTTTCGGTGATGCGCCTGCTCGATCCGGCCAACAGCCAGATCGCGGGCGGGCACATTCTGTTCGAGGGCTCCGATCTTCTCACCAAATCGACCGACGAGATGCGGGCCATTCGCGGCAACGAGATTTCCATGATCTTCCAGGAGCCGATGACCAGTCTCAATCCGGTCTATACCGTGGGTGAGCAGATCGCCGAAGCGGTGCGGCTGCATCAGCGGCTCTCGCCCGCCAAGGCGATGGACCGGGCCGCCGAGATGTTGGACCTGGTGGGGATTTCCGAGCCGCGCAAGCGGCTGGGCGTGTTTCCGCACGAAATGTCGGGGGGCATGCGGCAACGCGTAATGATCGCCATCGCGCTGTCGTGCAATCCCAAGCTGCTGATCGCCGATGAGCCGACCACGGCATTGGACGTGACCATTCAGGCGCAAATTCTCGACCTGATGCAGACGCTGCAAAAGCAGGTGGGGATGTCGATTTTGTTCATTACCCACGATCTGGGAGTGGTCGCCGAAATCGCCGACAAGGTGGTGGTGATGTATGCGGGGCGGGCCGTCGAGGACGGGCCGGTGGATNNGCGAATCCGGTTCGGGCAAGTCCACGACCGCGATGGCGGTACCGGGTCTGCTCGCCGACAACAGCAGGGTCGACGGCAGCATCACCCTCGGTGGACGCCAACTGGTCGGGCTGACGGAACGTGAGCTGAACTCGGTGCGCGGCAAGGACATCGCCGTGATCTTCCAGGAGCCGATGACGGCTCTCAATCCCGTCTACACGATCGGGTGGCAGATCACCGAGGCCATCCGCGCGCACGCCGACGTGACGAAGGCCGAGGCGAAGAAGCGCGTGATCGAGCTGCTGCGTCTCGTCGACATGCCCGAACCCGAGAAGCGCGTCGGTTACTACCCGCACCAGCTCTCCGGCGGTCAGCGTCAGCGCGCGATGATCGCGCAGGCCCTGGCATCGGAGCCGTCGGTGCTCATCGCCGACGAGCCGACCACCGCTCTCGACGTGACGGTGCAGGCGGAGATCCTGCAGCTCATGCGCGACCTGCGCGAGCGGGTGGACGCGGCGATCGTGCTCATCACGCACGACATGGGGGTCGTCGCCGACATGGCCGAACGCATCATCGTCATGCGCAACGGTGCGATCGTCGAGCAGGGGACGTCGGATCGGATCTTCGGCACGCCGGAGCACGCCTACACCCGCGAACTGCTCGCCTCGGTGCCCCATCTCGGCTCGCGCGTCGGTGAGGTGGGTGCCGACGACACTCCCGATGTGCAGTACGCGCTCCGGTTGGTCGACGCGGTGATCGAGTACCCGGGTGCCCGTCGCAACAGCGGTTTCCGTGCCGTGGACGGGGTGAGTCTCGACATCGAGCCGGGTGAGGTCGTCGGGCTCGTCGGTGAGTCGGGTTCGGGTAAGTCGACCATCGGCAAGGCCGCGGTCGGCCTGGTCGGGCTGCACTCGGGTTCGTTGTCCGTCGGCGGTGTCGACATCACGAAGATGTCGGCGCGCGATCTGCGTCCGGTGCGCCGCCGGATCGGCATCGTCTTCCAGGATCCGGGTTCGTCGCTCAATCCGCGGTGGCCGATCGGGCAGTCCATCGCCGAGCCGATGCTGCTGCACACCGAGATGGACCGTACGCAGCGGGACAGGAAGGTCGAAGAACTCCTCGACCAGGTGCATCTGCCCCGCGACATGCGCAACCGCTATCCGCACCAGCTCTCCGGCGGACAGCGTCAGCGTGTGGGCATCGCCCGGGCGCTCGCTCTCGAACCGACCCTGCTGATCGCGGACGAACCCACCTCCGCTCTGGATGTGCCCGTGCAGGCCAAGGTGCTCGAGCTGTTCCGGGAACTGCAGCGCGAGTACGGTTTCGCATGCCTGTTCATCAGCCACGACCTGGCCGTCGTCGAGGTGCTCGCCCGTCGCATCGCCGTGATGCGTGCCGGGAAGCTCGTCGAGTTCGACCGCACCGATCGCATCCTGCGATCGCCGTCCGATCCGTACACCAAGCGGTTGCTGGCGGCCGTGCCCGTCCCGGATCCGGCCGAGCAGGCGCGCCGACGCGAGGCACGTGCCGCGCTGCTGGCCACCGAACGGGCCGACATCGGCGGCGCACCGGTGGCCTGAGCCGGCGTCATCCCTCGATCGCAGCGAGGACGGCATCGAGGACGGCGACCGCGCCGGCCTTGTCGAGCGGATCGTTGCCGTTCCCGCACTTGGGGGAGTACACGCACGACGGACATCCGGCGGCGCACTCGCAGGCCGCGACAGCATCGCGGGTCGCGGTGAGCCACTTGGTGATCCGGTGGTATCCGCGTTCGGCGAATCCCGCACCGCCGGGCTGTCCGTCGTAGACGAAGACGGTGGGCAGCCCGGTGTCGGGATGAAGATCGGTGGAGACACCGCCGATGTCGCCGCGATCGCACGTCGCGAGCAGGGGGAGCAGACCGATCGCGGCGTGCTCGGCGGCGTGGAGTGCACCGGGCACCCGATCGGGGGTCACCCCGATCGGGTCGAGCAGGCCGGGGTCGATCGTGTACATCACCGCGCGGGTGTCGAGCGTGTGCTCCGGCATCTCGAGGGGGATCTGGTCGAGCACCTCTCCGGACGGCAGGCGGCGCAGATAACCGACCACGCGGTGCGTCACCTCGACCCCCACGGACGCGACCGTCACGGGCCCGAAGTCGCGGTGTTCGTCGACGGAGATGCAGCAGATGTCGGTGATCTCGCGTGCGCTCGTCGACCATTCCGGGTCCTCGGCGTGGACGAGGGCGATGCCGTCCTCGAGATACAACTCGTCGACGACGAAGGACTCGCCCTGGTGCAGGTGCACCGCTCCGGGATGAACGGTCGCGGGCGCGCGGGCCGCGTCGACGGTGCCGAGCATGCGGCCGGTGTCGCCCTCGACGATCGAGACCTGATGGCCGATCCCGCCGCGGATCTCGACGTCTCCGTGCGGTTGCGTTCCCGGGGTGACGAACCAGCCGTGCGGGCGGCGCCGGATCAGTCCCTGCTCCGCGAGGTCCGTGAGGACGTCGATCGCGCCGAACTCCTCGACTTCGGCGTCGCTGAGCGGCAGTTCCGATGCAGCGCAGAGGAGCTGGGGTCCGAGAACGTACGGATTGTTCGGATCGGTGACGGTCGCCTCGACCGGCCGGTCGAGCAGTGCCTGCGGATGGTGCACGAGATAGGTGTCGAGCGGATCGTCCCGCGCGACCAGCACGACGAGCGAACCCTGCCCGCGGCGACCGGCGCGGCCGCCCTGCTGACGGAAGGACGCGACCGTGCCCGGGAATCCGGCGACGATCACCGCGTCCAGGCCGGCGATGTCCACCCCGAGTTCGAGGGCGTTGGTGCTGGCGACGCCGAGCAGACGACCGTCGGAGAGAGCGGCCTCGAGATCCCGCCGATCCTCGGCGAGATAACCCGCGCGGTAGGCCGCCACCCGGTCGGCCAGGCCGGNNGGTGGGGGCCGCCTCGGCGAGGAGTCGGCGCGCGCCCATCGCCGTGAGTTCGGCGCCGTGACGCGACCGGACGAACGCCAACGTGCGGGCTCCCTCGACGACGAGGTCGGCGAGAAGACGCGCGGCCTCGGTGCCGGCGGCCCGTCGCACCGGGGCGCCGTGCTCGCCCGTGAGTTCACGCAGCAGGGGCGGCTCCCACATCGCGACCGTGCGGGGTCCGTGGGGCGAACCGTCCTCGGTGACCTCGCGGCAGGGTGCTCCGACGAGCCGGGACGCCGCTGCCCCCGGTTCCGCGGTCGTCGCGGAGGCGAGGACGAAGACGGGATCGGCGCCGTACCGGCGGGCCACGCGCCGGAGCCGACGCAGGATCAGTGCGACGTGCGAGCCGAACACACCCCGGTAGGAGTGGCATTCGTCGACGACGACGTACCGCAGGCGCCGCCACAACCGGACCCATCGCGCGTGGGCGGGCAACAGCGACAGGTGCAGCATGTCGGGATTGGTGAAGATCCAGCGCGAGTGCCGGCGCGTCCACTGCCGGATCTCGGTGGAGGTGTCTCCGTCGTAGGCGCACGCGCACACGCTCGACAGTGCGTCGATGTCCGAGGTCAGTTCGGTGACCGCGCGCAACTGGTCGGCACCGAGGGCCTTCGTGGGCGACAGGTACAGGGCGGTGGCCTGCGGGTCGTCGGCCAGCGCGCTCAGGACGGGCAGCTGGTAGGCGACCGACTTGCCCGACGCGGTGCCGGTGGACACCACCACGTGTTCCCCGCCGGCCGCGATGTCGGCGGCAGTCGCCTGGTGGTGCCAGGGACGCTCGACACCCTGTTCGCGGAAGGCCCGGACGACGTCCTCGTGTGCCCACTGCGGCCAGTCGCTGTGGTGGGCGGGCCGGGCCGGGATCTCCGCGACGTGGGTCAGCGGTGACTCGCCTGTCGGGGTGCCGGCCAACAGGCGGTCCAGCAGCTCGCGGCCGTAGGTGGGGGCGGGGGCGTCGCCGCTGTGCAGGAAGGGCGAGCCGGTCACGCAGTACTCCGCTGGGTCGGACGAGGTGTCTGTCGAAAACGTCTGTCGGATAGGAGTGTGCCGGATGCGGGCGACCCGGGGTTCCGGGACGAGTGAGGCCGCAGTGGCCTCCCGTAACATGGGAGCAACAGCTACCCGTGGGTAATGCTACCGAGGCGTGAACAAGATCAGGGAATTGGCACGTTTGTGCCCATTCCTACTGTTGCGCGTGCCCAGAACGTGGTTGACTGACACCCGGTCGCAGCTTCTGTGTTCGTAGACTTGGAAAAGTGCACGCTCGCAGGATCGATGGTTGCGAGCGCGGTGCTTTAGCTCTTCCAACGGGGGACTCGAGAAGTACAGCGGTCGGAACCGGGACCTGGCGGATCGCGTACCCGGCGGTTCGTCGAATCCGGTGTTAGAAAGAGAAGGAAAAGCATGGCACAGGGCACTGTGAAGTGGTTCAACGCGGAGAAGGGCTTCGGCTTCATCGCTCCTGAGGACGGCTCCGCCGACGTGTTCGTTCACTACTCCGAGATCCAGGGTTCCGGCTTCCGCACCCTCGAGGAGAACCAGCGAGTCGAGTTCGAGGTCGGTCAGGGCACCAAGGGTCCGCAGGCCACCGGCGTGCGCGCACTCTGATCCACCCGCTCGAGCGAGCAACCGGGCAAGGTCAACCACCTCGCCCGATCGTCCCCCGTCGCCTCAGGTGATGGGGGACGATGCTTTTTCCGGGACGTGTGCGCGAACCGGTCGCGAGACCTCGCCGCCCGTCGCGCTCACGGAGCCGTGAGAGGAGGACCCGTGAGTCAACTGTCCTTCTTCGGGGCCGACACGATGCCGCCGGCCCTGGCCGACCTGAGCGGCCTGCTCGCGGCACACGGACGCGCGCGTCTCACCGGCGACGGTGCGGTGCTGACCGTCGAGGTCGACGCCGAGTGGCGCGCCCGTGCGATCGCGCAGCTCGTGACCGATACGGGAGTCGGAACGGAGATCGTCGCCGACGGCGAGGTGTTCACCGTCGGCACGTCCGCGGACCCCGCTCTCGTCCCGCTCGCGGCCCAGTGGAGCAGCGACCACGGCAAGGTGGTCCCGACCGGCTGGGTCCCGTCCTCGCGTGCCCAGCGTGCGTGGTTCCTCGCGTCCGGTCGCATGGAGGTCGAGGGAACACAGTATGTTCTCGGTCTGGACCCGACGGCTCCCGACACCCACGCGACCCTGGCGCAGGCGCTCATGCGCGCCGGCATCGCACCGACCCTGATCGGTACGCACGGCACCGGTGGGCCGGGGTTGAGGATCTCCGGTCGGAGGCGTCTGACGAGGCTCGTCGAGAACATCGGTGCACCTCCGGACGCCGACGCGGCACGCCGGATCTGGCCGCACGTGGAACCGGGTGATCATCACTTGTGAAGAGTCGTTCCCCGAGGATGTGCGACCCTGTGTGTGGCCGCGTCTGGGGAACGGGTCGGTATACATGTCTTCGAACAAGGCGACATGTCGGCAATGAGGGAAGGTGCGGGCGGCACGGTGGCAGCACGGGAGAAGAGCACTGCGGGCGGTTCGTCGGGCACGCGTCGGCTCGTGATCGTCGAGTCCCCGACCAAGGCGAGGAAGATCGCCCCCTACCTCGGCCGCGACTACGTCGTCGAGGCATCGGTCGGTCACATCCGCGACCTGCCGCGCGGCGCCGCGGACGTCCCCGCCAAGTACAAGG
>JACYYK010003418.1_pt1 | contig 14681 bp, 12 predicted proteins | sample 8236871 | NCBI WGS metagenome assembly JACYYK01 (sample SAMN14103087, study PRJNA606662) | landfill metagenome | isolation source: landfill solid waste inoculated with endophyte fungus Paravalsa indica | place: India:New Delhi, Okhla landfill site | collected 2017-11-05 | reverse complement strand
GGCACGATCGGCACGCCGAGCGTGACCATCGCGTAGACCGCGACGGCCCCCGCGAAGCCCGCGATGCTGCCGAACGAGAGGTCGAACTCGCCGACCGCCAGGACGACCGTCAGTCCCGACGCCGCGACCGCCAGCACGGCCGCGTCGTCGAGGATCGAGCGCACCGTCGAGAGCTGCGCGAACTCCTCGGGCCGCAGCGCGACGAAGACCCCGACCATCAGCGCGAACGCGACGAGGACCGCGTAGCGCAGGACCGATCCGACGGCGGCCGTCATGCGATCGCTCCTGCCGTTACAGCCCGTACTCCTGCTGCCACTTCGTCACGTAGGGCTCCAGGTAGTCGTCGACCGGATACGGCGTGATGTAGTCGTCGGTCAGCTCGGGGTGGTCGTCCTTGGTGTGGATGTCGTAGTTGACCTCGAGGTCGTCGGCCGCCGCAGGATCGAGCGGCGTGCCCGTCTCGAAGTGCGACAGCAGCTGGTCGACGGCGACCAGCGAGACCTGCTCGACGGGACCGTCGACGAGCGCCTGCAGCGGCGACTTCGGGTCGATCAGCGGCGGCAGGTTGTTGGCGTTGGCGTAGTAGGCGTAGACGCTGACGTCGTCGATGCGATTGGCGGCCTTGATCGCCGAGACCGCCGGCGGCGCGTAGATGTCGTAGATCGCGACGATCCCGGTCAGGTCCGGATTGGCGCTCAGGAACGCGTTGGACGCCTTGCGGGCCCGGCTCTCGATGTCGGTCAGACCGATCGCCTCGGAGCCGACGATCTCGGTGTCGCTGTCCTTCATCGTCTCGTTGAAGACGTCGTTGCGCATGCGCCCGGAGAGCAGCTGGTCGTCGTAGAGCACGCCGATCCTGCCGCCGCTCGACGGCGCCTGGCTCTCGACGTACTCGGCGAGCGCGGTGCTCAGCGCGTCGTCGTCCTGGTGGTAGACCGCGTCCCACGCCTCCTGCTCGGGCAGCGGGCAGCCGACGCTGAGGATCGGGATGTCCTTCTTCTTCGCGGCGTTGATCGCCGGGCGCATCGGGGCGGTGTCGAAGCACGAGATCACTAGCGCGTCGACGCCCTGGTTGACCAGGTTGACGCCCTGCTTGGCACCGAGCGCGGCGTCGCCCTTGGCGTCCTGCAGCCGGACCTCCCAGCCGAGCTCGTCGGTGGCGGCGGTGAAGTAGTTGAACCACCGCTGCTGCATCGGGCCGCTGTGCAGGTTGTCGACGTAGCCGATCGTGCGCTGCTCGACGCCCGGCTCGTCCGCCGCCGCGCTCGTGCTCGCGTCGTCCTCGGCGTCGGATCCGCAGGCGGCGAGGCCGCCGACGGTGAGCGCTAGCGCTGCTGCCGTCGCCAACCGGCGACGCGTCGTCTGGAACATTGCTCTCTCTCCTCTCGCCGGCCGCAGCCGGCGTCTCTCTCGTTGGGTGCGATGATCGGCGCCGGATGGCGCCCGAACGGGCTGGTCTCCGCCGTCATCCGGTGGAGGCGAACCGGCGCCGGAGGGCGTCGGCGTCGAGGACCACGTCCTCGAACGGTGGGTCGTCGGGGCGGCAGACCTCGCTGTCGAGCTGGGTGGCGCACCCGGGGCACAGGTAGATCCGCAGGACGATCTCCGCGCCGACCTGCTGGGCGGGGTCCTCGAAGTACGGTCCGAGCGCGGTCAGCGGCTGCTCGAGCTCGCAGCATCCGTGGCGGTAACCCTGGTCCGCCGCCCCGAGCACCTGCGCGCAGCGCCCGCAGGCCAGCACGGCGCCGTCGGCTCCGCAGCCGGCATCGACCACGGCCGTCACCCGCACGTCGGGACGCGCCGTTCCCTCGCGCAGGGCCCGCGGTGGCCGCGCCTCGCGCAGCCGCGCGGCCCGGATCTCCTGCCGCAACCGTTCGATCGCGGCCGCGTCCACCGCCCCGTCGGCCACGATCCGCACCCCGTAGACCCGCACGGCCTCGTCGGCCGACAGCCGGCCCTGCTCGAGGTCGGAGCGCACCAGATCGGGGTCGCGCAGCAGCGGATCGCCGAACCCCGCGCCGGGCTGCGGCATCGTCTCGAACAGGTCGCCGGGCCGCATCCGGTTGTCGAACTTCTTGGGGGGCGGCGGGCCGCCGTCGCCCAGCGCGCGCAGCGCCTCGGGGGTGCTCGGCAGCTCACCGCGGGCGAAGGCGTCGAGCACGCCGGTGTCCTCGGCCCGCCACATCCGTCCGCCGGTGCTCGGCAGCCCGCCGTTCAGGCCGAGGCCCTGGGTGACGCTCTGGTGCATCCCGCCGGACGACACGTAGACCTCGTCCGATCCGTGGCCGGTCCAGGCCGAGACGATCGTCGCCCCGCCACGCCACCGACCGTGCCCGCCGGAGTCGCTGCGCTCCCGCCGGTACAGGTACAGGAAGGGGACTTCCTGCTCGTACGCCTCGACGCTGCCCAGCGGGTTGGTCGTCGAGAAGCTCGTGCCGCCGTGGTCGATCCCGTCGCGCCAGCCGAACGCGCCGATCGCCCCGGTCGTCCCGTCGAACGGGAAGCTCGCGAACGGGTGGCCGTACTGGTCGACGCCCGACATCTGGTTGAGCAGCAGCGAGTGCTCGCCCGACGACGCGAACGCGTGGCGGGCGCCTTCGTCCGTGCCCGACACGAGCTTGGCGGCCAGGTGGTGCGACTGGTTGAGCGTCAGGCAGAGCCCGAGCGACGTGCTGATCGCGTGCGGGTGGCGCGCCGAGTTGATCGCGTCGTCGGCCAGCGCGAAGTCGAGCTGGCGCAGCAGCCCGGCCCCGCAGAGCTGCTGATCCCAGGCCAGGAAGTGCAGCAGCGAACTGACCACGGCCGCCCGGAAGACGCCGCGCGGCATGTTGAACGAGCCCGTCGGTGGCGACGTCCCCGCGTTCGAGACCAGCAGTCGTTCGCCACGGACCTCGAACCGCATCACGAACCGGTAGAGCCCGGGGTCGGTCGGCGACGCGCCGGTCACGTAGCGCTCGTCGGTCCAGGTCCCGTCCGGGATCGCGCCCAGTCGCCGGCCGACGACGTCGGCGGTCGTCGCGATCATCCGCCGCATCACGCCCTTGACCACGTCGGCGCCGTAGCGCGCGACGATCTCGAGCAGCCGGTCGTGCGCCACGCGGACCCCGGCGAGCTGGGCGCGCAGCTCGATCGCCATCAGGTGCGGCAGCCGCGAGCGGCGGACCCACGCCTCCATCAGGTCCTCACGCGGGACCCCGTGCTCGCCGAGCTTGACCGGCGGCCAGAACGTCGACTCGGAGTGCACGTCGGCGGCGGACTGGACGAACCCGCCCGGCTCGACCCCGCCGAGCTCGCGTTGGTGGGTCACGTTGTAGACCCACGAGAACAGCTTGCCGTCGACGAAGACCGGCCGGTACACCGCGGCGTCCATCGCGTGGTTGGTGCCGACCCACGGGTCGTCCTGGATGAAGATGTCGCCGGGGCGGATCCCGACGTTCTCGGCGCGGTGCTCCAGCGTCCACCGGACGACCGCGTCCGCGCTCCCCGCGAAGAACAGGTTGCCGGGCCCGAAGACGACGCCCTCGCCGCGCTCGGTCTGGATCGAGGTGTTGAAGTCGAAGCCCTGGATCACGACCAGCGACCCGGACGTGCGGCGGAGCGTCTCCTGGTGGTCCCAGTTGAGGTTCCAGAGCTTCAGCCGGATCACCTCGTAGGTGATCGGGTCGATCTCGTCCGCCGCATCGTCGTGGACCGGCAGCGACCCGGGCAGCGTGATGTCGCGCTCCGGCAGGTAGCCGGCCATCAGGCTCTCCCAACGGGCGGCGCCGGCGGACGCCTCCGGGGTCATCCGTCGCGCTCCGCCCGCCGCGGCGACCACCGGTCCTCGACCGGCGCCGCCCCGCGCAACGAGATCACGAGGTTGCCGAACGCGTCGACGACCATCCGGTGCCCCGGCCGGACCGCGATCGTCGTCGCGGCGTACTCGACGATCGCCGGGCCGCTGACCCGGTCCCCGGGCCGCAGCTGCTTGCCCGGGTAGATCGGGGTATCGACGAACCGCTCGCGTTCCAGCCAGTAGACGGCCCGGCGCGTCGGCGTCGTCGGTTCGCGCGGCAGGCGCTCGTGCCGTCGCGGCCGCGGTGCCGCGGTCGGCGCCGACATCGTGACCCGGGTGGTGGTGAGGACCATCCCGCCTGCGCCGTAGCCGGTGCCCGCGCCGTAGCGTTGCTCGTAGGCGACCTCGAAGCGGTCCGGGATCCCGGCGACGACCGCGGCGTCGAGCGGCTCCGTGCCGAGATCGACCTCGACGCTGTACCACTGCATCGCGTACTTCATCTCGATCGTGCGACGCAGCCGCACGTCGTCCGCGGCCAGGCCGACCCGCTCGCGGTAGCGCTCGGCGTCCGCCTCGAGCGCGCGGAACGCCTCCAGCACGCGATCGACGTCGAGCGGCGTGGTCAGGTGGGCCGGCCGCTGGAAGGTGCGAGCCAGGTCGGCGGACGCGATCCCGTAGGCCGACCAGACCGAGGCCAGCTCGGCGAGCGGAACGGTCACCTCGTCGACCCCGAGCCCCGCGGCGTAGAGGCCGCCGTGCAGGCCGGCGGCGCCGCCGAACGCCCAGACGTCGAACTCGCGGGGATCCCGCCCCTGCTGCACGGTCATCCGCCGCAGCAGGTCCTCCATCTGGTTGTCCGCGATCCGCACGATCCCGGCCGCGCACTCGACCGGTCCGAGCCCGATCCGCTCGCCGAGCGCCATGATCGCCTCGGCGGCGGCGTCGTAGTCCAGGGTCAGACCGCTCGCCAGCGGGCCGTCGGTCCCCAGCAGGCCGAGCACCAGGTCGGCGTCGGTGACCGTCGGCTCCGTGCCGCCGCGGCGGTAGCAGACCGGACCGGGGCGGGCGCCCGCGCTCTGCGGCCCGACCCGCAGCGTCTGCTTGCCCTCGTCGAACCAGGCGATGCTGCCGCCGCCGGTACCGATCGACTCGACGTCGAGCTTGCGCAGGAGCACCTGGTGGCGCTCGAGCACGGTCTCGTCGGTCAGGCTGACCCGACCGTCCTCGATCAGCGACGCGTCGAGGCTGGTGCCCCCCATGTCGGTCGCGATCACGTTGCGAAATCCCATGTGGGTCCCCAGGGTGGCTGAAGCGAGTGCGCCCCCGACCGGCCCGGACTGGGCGGTCAGCAGCGGATGACGGCGTACGGTCTCGAGGTCGACGAGGCCGCCTTCGCAGGTCGCGAAGACGATCTCGGTGCGGCAGCCGAGCTCCCGGGCGCGGTGCTCGAGGTCGTCGAGGTAGCGGCCCATCAGCGGACCGATGTAGGCGTTCATCACCGTCGTCGCGGTCCGCGGGTACTCGCCGATCCGCGGCGCGACCTCGTGGCTGCAGGTGACGAAGACGCCCGGCAGCTCCTCGCTCGCGATCGCGCGAACCCGCTGCTCGTGCGCCGGGTTGACGTGGCTCCAGAGCAGCGACACGGCGATCGCCTCGACGCCGCCGTCGCCCAGCTCGCGCAGCGACCCCCGCAGCGCGTGCTCGTCGAGCGGGACGACGACCGCGCCGTGGCAGTCGATCCGTCCGATCGCCTCGCGGACCCGCGAGCGCGCGACGAACGGCTCGGGCAGGCTCGACGCGGAGTAGTCGAGCATCGCGTCGAGCGACGCCCCGGTCACGCGACCGCTGTTGTCCATGATCCGCAGGGCGTCGCCGTGCCCCGCGGTGGCGATCAGCCCGACGGCGGCGCCGGTTCGCGTGACGAGGGCGTTGATCCCCGCGGTCGTGCCGTGGGCGACCCGCGTCGCCCGGCCGAGCAGCTCGGCGCAGTCGAGGCCCATGCTGTCGGCCGCCGCCGAGACCGCGTCGAAGAAGCCGACCGAGAGCGCGTCCGGCGTGGTCGCGACCTTGCCGGTCCAGTACGCGCCGTCGGGACCGATCACCGCGCAGTCGGTGAAGGTCCCGCCGATGTCGACGCCGACGCTGAAGCCGCTGTCGCGGGACTCACCCATCGTTGACCTGCTCCCCGTCGACGTCGGCGTCCCGGTCGCCGGCGCCGGACCGGTCGGAGGCGTCGGCCTCCGCCTGCTCCGCGTCGCCGCCGTACCGGGCGGACATCGAGATGTCGGTCTCCTCGCTCACCGGCCCCGGCGGCAGCCGCAGGCTGTACTGGCTCTGCTCGATGTGGATCCGCATCGTGCGGATCACGGCGTCGGCGCTTCCGGCCCGGATCCCCGCCATCATCGCCTCGTGCTCGGCCACCGCCGACTCGCGGCGGCCCCGGACCGACACCAGCGCCCGCCACGGGAACGAGTCCCAGAGCCGGCGGATGAAGTCCGACAGGAAGGCGGATCCGGCCGCGTCGTAGAGCGCCCAGTGCCACTCGGCGTCGCGATCCGCGAACACGTCGTTGCCCACGTCGTCCGCGTTGACCAGCCGCGCGTGCAGCGCCTCGAGCCGCTCGAGCATCTCCGGCGTCATCCGCAGCGTCGCGGCCGCGCAGGCCGCGGGCTCGAGCAGCAGTCGCAGCCGGAAGACCTCGGCGGTGACCTGCTCGGAGTTGTCGGCGACGACCGTTCCCCGGTGCGGCGTGTAGGCCGCGAGGCGGTCGGCCTGCAGGGCCTTGAGCGCCTCGCGGACGGGCGTCGCGCTCATCCCGAACTCGGCCGCTATCTCGTTGATCTCGAGCTTCTGGCCGGGCAGCAGCTCGCCGACCAGTATTCGCTCCCGCAAGACCCGCAGGGCCATCTCGGCCTTGGTCTCGAAACGAGCGGACGCCATCTATTGAATATATTTCCATTCCTCAATACGCAAAGTCAAGCACGACAGAAACATAGTGTTCCTCAAGTGCGTGATTTCGCGCTCCAAACCCCGGGACCACCCGTGGATCGGATGGCGTTCCTGAACGGGTCGATGCAGAGCCGCGCCGGGACGCCGGCGCGGGCGGTCAGCCGATCCCCGTCAACCGCGGGGTCGTCGCCTGGGCCTCGAGGTCGAGCAGCAGGCGCTTGCGCTCGAGCCCTCCGCCGTAGCCCGTCAGCGTCCCGTTCGCCCCGATCACCCGGTGGCAGGGAACGATCACCGACACGGGGTTGCGGCCGTTGGCCAGGCCGACGGCGCGAACCGCCGACGGCTGGTCGATCCGCGACGCCAGCTCGCCGTAGCTGATCGTCTGGCCGTAGGGGATCTCGCGCAGCGCGTTCCAGACCCGTTGCTGGAACGGCGTGCCGCCCGACTCGAGGGCGACGTCGAAGACGGTCCGCTCGCCGGCGAAGTACTCGCGCAGCTGCGCGATCACCGCTGCGAACGGCGCCGCGTCCTCGGCCCAGGCCGGGTCGCGCGCGGGCGGCTTGGGGCCGTCGAGCATGTAGAGCCCGCGCAGTGCCCGTTCGTCGCCGACCAGCAGCAGCCGGCCGATCGGGCTCGTGATCGTCGTGCACTTCGTGCTCATGCGTCATCGCTCCGTGGTTCGGGGGTCTCGTCGGCGCTCGCGGCCATGCTCGCCCAGAGGTGCTGCGTGGCGTACGAGCGGTACGGGCGCCACCGCTCGGCCACGCGCTCCGCCGCGGCCGGCCGGCCGTCCTCGCCCAGCCGCTCGAGCGCCTTGCGGACCACCAGGTCGCCGCCGAGGAAGACGTCGGGATCGCGCAGCGCGCGCATCTGCAGGTAGCCGACCGTCCACGGCCCGATCCCCGGCAGCGCCAGCAGGCGGGCCCGGGTGTCGAGCCGCTCGGCGCCGATGTCCAGGGTGATCTCGCCGGACGCGAGCGCGGCGGCCAGTCCGACGATCGCGGCCGACCGCGAGCGGGGCATGCCGAAGGTCGCCGGGTCGGCCGCGGCCAGCGCCTCGGCGGACGGGAACAGGTGCGTGATCCCGCCGTGAGCGAGCGGCGCGGCCAACGGCTCGCCGTGCTCCACGGTCAGGCGGGCCGCGAGCCCCGCCGCGCGCCTGATCGAGACCTGCTGCCCGAGCACCGCCCGGATCGCCTGCTCGTGCGCGGCGACGTGTCCCGGCACGCGCCGGCCCGGCGTCGCCCGCACCAACCACCCGATCGACGGATCGTCGCCGAGCGCTTCGACGATCGCCTGCGGGTCGGCGTCGAGGTCGAGCAGCGCGCGGACCCGCTGGACGGCCGTCGGCAGATCGCGCAGGTCCGTCAGCCGGAACGTGCCCGCGACGTGGCCGTCGGCCGGACGGATCGTGATCGTCCCGGGACCGTGCGGCAGCCGGACGCTGCGCGAGTACGCGCCGTCGGTCACGGTCTCGACGCCGGTGACGGTGCGCGACGCCAGGTACCCGAGCACCCCGTCGGCGTCCCACGGGGCCCGGTACGGCAGCCGCAGCGCGACCGTCCGCGGGCCGGGGTCCGCGGCGTCGGCGCACGATCCGTCGGGGCGAGGGTCGCCGTCCGCCGCCGCGCCGATCCGGCGCGAGCGACGCGCGCGCAAGGCGCTCGGCGTGGTCGCGTAGACCTCCTGCACCGTCGCGTTGAACTGACGGACGCTCGAGAACCCCGCCGCGAACGCGACCTCGGTCAGCGGCAGGTCCGTCGATTCGACCAGCAGCCGCGCGGTCTGGGCGCGCTGGGCGCGGGCGAGCTCGAGCGGCCCGGCCCCGACCACGGCGCGCAGCTGCCGGTGGACATGACGCTCGCTGTAGCCGAGCCGGCGCGCCAGCCCGGGAACGCCCTCGCGGTCGATCAGCCCGTCGGCGATCATCCGCATCGCGCGGCCGACGACGTCCGCCCGCGCGTCCCACTCCGGGGACCCCGGGGTGGCATCGGGCCGGCAGCGCTTGCAGGCGCGGAACCCGCCCGCCTGGGCGGCGGCCGCGGTCGGGAAGAACCGCACGTTCTCGCGCTTCGGGGTCCGCGCCGGGCAGCTCGGACGGCAGTAGATGCCGGTCGAGGTGATCCCGCAGAAGACCGCCCCGTCGAACCGCGGATCGTTCGTCCGCAGGGCCTCCCAGATTCGGTCGTGATCCAGCTCCACGCCTACACCGTTGCACGTCGAGCGGCCGTCCACTGGCGGAAATCGGACAGCGCGGCGAACCGCTCGCGTCACGACCGCGCGCCCGCCGTGGGGCCCGATGTCACACGAATGCCCGCAGCAAGCAACTAGTGTTCGCCGGCGCGCTCGGCCCGTTCTCCCGCGAGCCGGCCCGCGGAAGGAACCACATGCCTCACCCCGTCTCCCCTGCATCCCAGGACCCCCACCACGCCCACCGCTGGCTGATCCTCGGCCTGATCGGGATCGCGCAGCTGATGGTCGTGCTCGACGCGACGATCGTCAACATCGCGCTGCCGTCCGCGCAGGACGCGCTCGGCTTCTCGGACGACAACCGCCAGTGGGTGATCACCGCCTACGCGCTCGCGTTCGGCTCGTTCCTGCTGCTCGGCGGACGGATCGGCGACCTCTTCGGCCGCAAGCAGGTCTTCGTCGTCGGCCTGCTCGGCTTCGCGGTCGCGTCGGCGATCGGCGGCGCCGCAGGCAGCTTCGGGGTGCTCGTCCTCGCCCGGGCGCTGCAGGGCCTGTTCGGCGCGCTGCTCGCCCCCGCGGCCCTGTCGATCCTGACCACGACGTTCACCGACCCGGCCGAGCGCGGCAAGGCGTTCGGCGTCTTCGGCGCGATCGCCGGCGCGGGAGCCGGCGTCGGCCTGCTGCTCGGCGGCGTGCTGACCGAGTACCTGTCGTGGCGCTGGTGCCTCTACGTCAACCTGGCGTTCGCGATCCCCGCGGCGATCGGCGGCCTGGCCTACCTGCACGGCCGTCAGGCGAGCGACGGCGAGCGTCCGCCGCTCGACCTGCCCGGCACGCTGACGGCGTCGGCCGGCCTGTTCGCGCTCGTCTACGGGGTCTCGAACGCCGAGACCAACGGCTGGGGGCACTCGACGACGATCGCGATGCTGGTGGCGTCGCTGATCCTACTCGCTGCCTTCGTGGCGATCCAGCGGCGCGTCGCGCATCCGCTGCTGCCGATGCGCGTCGTGCTCGATCGCAACCGGGGTGGGGCGTACCTGGCGATCGGGATCATCGGCGTCGGGATGTTCGGTGCGTTCCTGTTCCTGACCTTCTACCTGCAGCGGACGCTCGACTTCTCACCGGTCCAGACCGGCCTGGCGTTCCTGCCGATGAACTTCGCGATCATGATCGCGGCCGCCAGCGCCAGCGCGCGTCTGCTGCCGCGGTTCGGCCCGCGACCGCTGATCACCGCCGGAATGCTGCTCGCGGCGATCGGCATGGGCCTGTTCACGCAGTTGCACACCGACTCATCGTTCGTCAGCGGGGTACTTCCCGGGCTGCTGGTCCTGGGCGTCGGCCTCGGCCTGATCTTCGCGACCGGCATGGCGACGGCGACGCTCGGGATCGCTCCGCGGGACGCGGGCGTCGGGTCCGCGATGGTCAACACCGCCCAGCAGGTCGGCGGCTCGATCGGCATCGCGCTGCTCTCGACCCTGTTCGCCAGCGCGGCCTCGGGATACGTCCCGGGCGCCGGCATGAGCCCGGACCAGATCGCTTCCGAGGCTGCGGTCCACGGCTACTCCGTCGCGTTCTGGTGGGCGGCCGGGATCCTGCTCGCCGGCGCGGTCGTCTGCGGCCTGCTGGTCCGTCCCGGCGCGCAAGCCGTGGTCGACCCGAACGCCGCGCCGGTCGTCGCACACTAGCCACAGGGTCCCGGCGAGCCGCCGCGGGCCGCCGCGTCGGGTCCTGCCGACTCGTTCGGTACGACGCGACGCGCTCCGACGGTATCGTGGCTCGCCGTGACGACCACCGGGATCCGCCAGCTCGATGCGCTCTTCGGCTTCGGGGTGGCCGGCAACTTCGCCGGGCACCTCGAGCAGGCCGGTGAGGCGGGGGACTTCGCCGCCGTCGTTGCGGAGGACGAGGCCCCGAAGGGGATCTTCCCGTTCTACGTTCCGGGCGACGACGGGTTCCTCGGCACGTTCCCGCTGTCGCACGACCGGATCGCCATGCCGCTCTCGGACGAGCCGCTCGACCTGCAGATCGAGCCCGAGGTCGGCGTGATCTGCGCCGTGACCTACGACGACGACGGCGTGGTGGCGCTCGCCCCCGAGGCGATCGGCGCGTTCAACGACTGCTCGATCCGCCGACCCGGGGCGAGGAAGATCAGCGAGAAGAAGAACTGGGGCCCCGACAGCAAGGGCTTCGCCGCCGGCCGGCTGCCGGTCGCCGAGCTCGATCCCGACGGCGCCACGGCCCGGTTCCGGCTGGCGAGCTTCCTGCGGCGCGGCCCGCGCGTCGCGGCCTACGGCGAGGACAGCCCGCTGCCGGGCTACTCGTACTACGGGCCCCAGCTGCTCGCCTGGATCGTCGACCGGCTGCGCCACCAGACCGGATCCGACGACACGCCGCTGGAGCCGGTCGGGCGCTACCTGCTCGACGCCGGACGGCCGAGCCACGTGCTGATCGGGATCGGCGCGACCCGGTACACCCCGTTCGGCGAGACGACGTTCCTCGAGGTCGGCGACGAGTCGATCGTGGTCGTCTACGACGGCGCCCGGCACACGCCGGAGGCGATCGCGGCGGCGGTGGCCGACCGGAGCGTCGCCGACCTGTCGGGTACGTCCGTCCTGGTGCAGACGGTCTACGACGCCGGGGCGTAGTCCGGGACGGCCGCACGCTGGTTGCACACACGGCCGCCCGTCCCCACCGTGTGCGTCATCACGTGCCCAGAGGCGACCTGGCTGCGCACACGGCCCGCGGACGCGTCGCGTGCGCAACCAAGAAACCTCAAGCGCGCTTGAAATTTCTCGTTCGCCGTGATCTGCTTCACGGCATGGCGGAACTGCTGACGATCGGCACCCTCTCGGAGCGCACCGGGGTCGCCCCGTCGGCCCTCCGCTACTACGAGGACCGGGGCCTGATCACGTCCGAGCGCACCGGCGCGAGCCACCGCCGCTACTCGCGCGCGACGGCGCGCCGGATCGCGTTCATCGTCTTCGCCCAGCGGATCGGCCTGACGCTCGAGGAGATCGGGGGCGAGCTGGCGCGGCTGCCGACGGATCGTGTACCGTCTCGCCGCGACTGGGCCCGTCTCTCCAGCAGTTGGGGCGAGCGGATCGACGAGCGGATCGACGAGCTCGAGCGCCTCAAGGCGGGGCTCACCGACTGCATCGGCTGCGGCTGCCTGTCGCTCGACCGGTGCTCGCTGGCGAACCCCCGGGACCGAGCCGCGCGACGCGGCGCCGGGCCGCGCTTCTGGGTCGGCGATCCGCGCCCGTCGGCGACCCCGGAAAAACCCGCTACGCACGGGCCGTGATTTGTGCCATGCTTCAGGCGTCGTGTCGGGCCAAAGGGGTCCGACGAAGCAGTGCCAGCGTTCGCAGTCGTTGCATCAGCACCCTCCGCGCCGTTGCACAACACCCCACGGAGGGACATCACATGGCCACAGGCACCGTTAAGTGGTTCAACGAGGAGAAGGGCTTCGGGTTCATCACGCCCGACGAGGCCGGCAAGGATCTCTTCGTCCACCACTCCGCCATCAACGGCACCGGCTTCAAGACGCTGGCCGAGGGCGCGAAGGTCTCCTTCGACGCCGAGACGGGCCCGAAGGGTCCGAACGCCACCAACGTCGACGTCATCTAAGACGTCATCTGACGCCGGTTCCGCTCACCTCCGGGTGAGCGGAACCTCGTAGGACCGAACGGCCCGCCATCGGCGGGCCGTTCGTCGTTCCGGGACCGGTCGGACGAGCTCCGCCGACGACGTCCGGGTCAGTCCTCGGGGACGGCCAGCTCCTCGAGCAGCGCCCGCTCGTCCGCCGCCATCGCCCGCGATGCGCGCCGCTCGTCGTCCCACGCGACGAGCACCGTGACCGCCTCGGCCGCCAGCGTGCCCGCGGGCGTCGTCATCCGGGACGCCAGGATCACGCTCGACCGGCCGACGCCGCGGACCTCGGTGGCGATCGTCACCGCACCGTCCGAGATCCGCATCTCGTGCCGATGGTCGAGCTCCACCCGTGCCACCACGAACCGGATCGTCGTCCCGAACAGCGACCGGAGGAAGCCGATCCGCGCGTCCTCCAGCAGCACGTGGTAGACGGACTGGTTGACGTGCCCGAGCGTGTCGAGATCGCGGTACCGCAGCCCGATCGTGACCTCGGTGAGCGGATCCCGGGAAGCGTCCATCGGACGAATCCTACCGGCGGTCCACTCCGGGGCTACCGCCCGCCCTTGCGGAGCTTCCGCAGCTCCGGCCACGGTCGGGCGTTCGCGACGTCGGCCGCGCCGAGCCAGGCGCGGCGGGCGGTCGCGACGCCCCAGCGGGTGTTGATCAGCGTGTCGGGACCGTGCGCGTCGGAATCGATCACCAGCAGCACGCCGGCGTCCTTCGCCGCGCGCGCGTGGACGTCGTGCAGGTCGCGCCGCCGCGGCGAGCCGTTGATCTCGAGGAAGGTCCCCGTCCGCGCCGCCGCCGCGATCACCGCGTCGACGTCCAGGTCGTACGGCGCGCGCTTCTCGATCAGGCGACCCGTCGGATGGGCGATCACGTCGACCGACGGGTGCTCGCAAGCGGCGACGATCCGTGCCGTCGGGTCGCTGGTGAACGCGGTGTGGACCGACGCGACGACCCAGTCGAGCTCGGCCAGCAGCTCGTCGTCGTAGTCGAGCGAGCCGTCGGTCAGGATGTTGACCTCGCTGCCCGCCAGCACCGTGAAGCCGTCGAGCTCCGCGTTGACCCGGCGAACCTCCTCGATCGTCTCCCGCAGCTGGTCGGGCGTGACGTGGTCGCCGAACCCGTGCGACGCCGAGTGGTCGGTGATCGCGATGTAGTCCAGGCCGAGCGCCTGCGCCGCCTCCGCCATGTCGCGGATGCTGCCGCGGCCGTCGCTGGCGGTGGTGTGCATGTGCAGGTCGCCGCGCAGGTCGCCCTGCTCGATCAGCGGCGGGACGGTCGTCAGCTGGAGCTCGCCGCGGTTCTCGCGCAGCTCCGGCGGGATCCACGGCAGGCCGAGCCGAGCGTAGACCTCCTCCTCGGTCGCGAAGCGGGCGGTCTCGCCGGTCGCGTCGTCGAGGATCCCGTACTCCGACACGTGCAGCCCGCGCTTGACCGCGGCCTCGCGGATCGCCACGTTGTGCGCCTTCGAGCCGGTGAAGTGCTGGAGCAGGTTGCCGAACTGGTCGGGCGCCACGACCCGCAGGTCGACCGAGAGCCCGGTGTGGGTCGTCGCGCTGACCCCGTTCGTCCCGCGCCGGTGGACGTCGTCGATCAGCTCCGACGACGCGAAGACCTCGACCAGACCCGCTGCGTCGTCGGCCGTGGCGATGATGTCGAGGTCGTGCACGCTGTCGGCCTGGCGTCGCGCCGACCCGGCGATCTCGACCCGGTGCACGCCGACCGCCGCGCCGCGCTCGCGCAGCTCGGCGACCAGCGCCTCGGCGATCGGCAGCGCCTTCGACAGCAGCTCGCGCCTCGGTCCGGTCAGGTCGTCGCCGGCCGCGTCGAGCGCCGCCAGCAGCTTCTCCTCCGACTTCGGGCCGAACCCGGACAGCGCGCGGATCCGCTGGTCCGCGATCGCCGCGCGCAGCGCCTCCGGACCGTCGACGCCCAGCTCGCCGTGGAGCCGCTTGGCGCGCTTCGGCCCCAGGCCCGGCAACCGGGTGATCATCCGCAGGCCGTCGGGGATCTTGGCCCGCAGCTTGCTCAGCGCCGGGATCTCGCCGGTGGTCAGCAGCGCGTCGAGCTTCTCGGCCAGCGTCTTGCCGATCCCCGGCAGCTCGGTGAC
>JACYYK010004335.1_pt1 | contig 14697 bp, 6 predicted proteins | sample 8236871 | NCBI WGS metagenome assembly JACYYK01 (sample SAMN14103087, study PRJNA606662) | landfill metagenome | isolation source: landfill solid waste inoculated with endophyte fungus Paravalsa indica | place: India:New Delhi, Okhla landfill site | collected 2017-11-05 | reverse complement strand
CCCTGCGTGGTGAGCAGGATACCATGGCTCAGATCCAGAACGGGGATCCCTCCCTTTCCACCGAAGACTGGTTCAGCACATACATGCGTTCTGGGGACTACCTGAATCAGTCTCCGGAATACCGTCGTGCCTTTGAGCAAGCCATCACCAGCACTCGTGACACCTATCTGTCCCCGACCGAGGAACAGCGTCTTAATAGTGTATTGGGCGCTTCCGGGATCACGGACGACACGGCAATTGCTTCTGCTGCAGCGACCAACATGGCTGCTGGACAGTCCCTGGCTCTCTCGGCCATGCAAGCTGGAGAACGCCACCAAGACGTGACGGCAGACCAGCTGGTGTCCCGCTTGGTCGCCCAGGACATGTCGGAAGAAGCAGCCCGCAAGCTGGTGAACCAGGGCATTGCCCAGGGTGTACCCCTGAACGTCCAAGCAGGCATGTTGGACTCAGCTCCGACCGGAAACACGGCTTGGTACCGCAATCCCAAGTTCTTTTTGGGCGGCGTACTCAACCCTCTGGTCTGGCGTGACCAGTTCTTTGGTGCCGAGCGGGAGTTCAATAAGAACCTGGAACGGGTGGCTGAAGAACGTAGCAGTGGTGACCTGGCCCGATCCCAGGCAGAACTCAACCAGCAACTGGCCCCGTTGCAGCGAATCGACAACCAGCTCAAGTACTACAGTGAACGTGCTGAGCGGGAGATGGCAGCAAATGGGGTACCCAAGGCAGAGACTGCTGCAGCAATCGAACAGCTCATGTTGGAAGCCCAGGATTATCGAGAGCGGTACACTCAGCCTCGACGGTAAGTTCCACATTCACTGATAAGATAGGGAGCAGTTTCTGCTCCCTTTTCTTTTGAGGCGCACATGCCGGATCCCACCAAGTACCAGAGCACGGCCCAGACTTCGGCATTCAAGCGTCAGCTTCTGGAAGAAGCCAGCTTCGCCAAGCAACTCGAAGCCCGTCGAATCCAGCACCAGAAGGGCTTGGAACAGGCTGATGCCTGGATGGCCCGTCGTACCGAAGAACGTAGCCGGGCACTGGAAGACGTTGGGCGTACTGGGTACCAGGTCCTGGCCGATGCTCCAGCTTCCCTGGCTCGGGGTGCCACCCGCTATGCAGCAGGCATGGCTCAGATGGCTGTGGAAGGACTGCCCACGGTCATGGGTCAGCACCCGGCACTGGCTCCCATGGCTCAGGTTCTGGATCCGGCAATTCAGGCTGCACAGGGCCATGCCCTGTCGGGGATCCATGAAGGTGCGTCCAGTGTCGATGAAGCTCTGGCAGCCCGCATGGGCCGAGTCAGCCAGGCTGCCGAACGCAACTACCAGACCGACGCTGCCCAGCAGGCCGAAGCCAGCATGGCGCAGTACGAACAGGAAATCGCAGACGGTCGCAACGACGCTTGGGCACAGACCCGAATGCTGGGACGGGACATCCGGGACAGTGCCGGGAACATCCTGAACCATCCGACCCAGCTAGCCAACATGGTGGTTGAAGAAGTCCCGGCTCTGTTGGCGGCCGGTCCCCTGAGTCGTGGTTCGGCTACGGCCAGCCAGGTTCGCAATCGCATGGACCGTCTGGCCGACGAAGCCTTGGAACGCTCGACTCGTTCTGGTGCAGCCCTTCCGGCTGTCGAGGAACTGGCTCGCCGAGCACGAGCACAGGTGGAACAGCGCAATGCGCTGGGCGTAGTGGCAGGTATGGAAGCCAGTGGCTCCTACAACGAAACCTATGCCCAGACCATGGATACGCCCATCGAGGAACTGGCCCGGGAGAATCCCCGGGTGCAGGAGATGCTGGCATCCGGGATGGATCCAGAACTGGTCAAGCAGACCCTGGCCCGGGAACGGGCAAGCATTGCCTCGGGAGCCGTCATGGCCCTGGGTCCGGCTCTGGCCCGGATCAGCCCTGCCTTTGAGCTGGCTCCCCTGCGTGCCGGTACTCCTGGTCAGCATCTGGCTCATCGTGCTGCCAGCATTCCAGCCACGCTCCTGGCTGAGGGTGCGGAAGAAGCCGGGTTCGGTTTCGTGGGAAGCACGGCAGGCAATGTTGCTGCCCGGATGACCGGCGACGAAGGCACGGTCCTGATGGAAGGCGTGGGTGCCGAGGTCGGTACCGGAGCCGTGGTGGGATCCACCATGGCGGGAGCCTTCCAGACCCCGGCTGCCCACGGAGTCATGGCCCAAGGGGCAGGCATGGTGACGACCCAAGGCCTGCGACTGTTCCGGGAGCGAGCCGAGCAGGCCCGGGAGATGGCCGAAGCCCCGGCTGAGGAAACCCGCCAGCGTGCGGTGCAGGAGACCGTCCGGGCTGTGCAGGGACTGGACACCATCACCACCCGGATGAAGGAAGAAGCCTCGGTTCCGGACGACCTGACCGGAGCAGCTGAAGCCGAGCCGCTGGTCCAGAAGGAGACCACTGAAAAGCTGGGACTGGATTCCACTGGTTCCAGCTTGAGCCTGTTGGGGCAGGTCCTGACCACTCTGCAGAACCCGGAGACTCCGGAAGAACACCGGGGTGAACTGGCTCTGTTCGCCCTGAAGAAGGCCCGGGAACTGCGCCACTACGCCCACAACGAACTGGCCCAGAAGGTCGAGGAAGACCCGGAACGCTATGGCGAACTCAAGGGCCTGATCGAAGGCCTGGTGACCAATCCGCTGGTGACCCAGATCGAGACCATGGTCGAAGGCCTGAGCCAGGAAGATCTCGATGCAGAGTTCCAGGCGCTGCCCGAGAAGCCGGTTGCACTGGCTGACCTCAAGCCCCAGGACCAGGCTGTCATTGCCCGGGCCGTGGAGCTGGCCTATGCCGCTCCGGAGAAGGTAAGCAGCGAGCAGGTCAGCCGCATCCTGTACCAGGAGAGCCAGCTTCCTGCCCGGGACGTGGAACAGCTCAAGCTGGTTCGGGACTTGGCCCAGATCCGGGAGTCCTACGCTGCCAAGACAGAAGAGCTGCGTAATCGGAAGGTCCCGACCCAAGACATCGTGAGCCAGCGGATCCAGGAAACCGGCTGGGAACTGGGCGGTGATGAGCTGCGTTCCATTGCCGACTTCACCCGGGAGATCGCCAAGGCAGCGGCCGTAGGGGATCGGGTAAGCACTACCCAGCTGATGGAAGGCCTGCACCGCTTCAGCACCCACATGGCCACCAAGGCCCAGCGGTTCAATGCAGCCCTGGATCAGTCCTGGAACACCGGCAACCAGGAAGTGAAGATCCCGGAGTACAAGCAGCTCAACAACGAAGGCGGCCTGTCCGACAAGGTGGCCTGGGTGAAGGCCAATGTGGCCGGTTCCCGTGGCCTGGTCGAGGCCATCAATGCCGATGCCGAGGTTGCGGTCAACACCTTCAACCTGCTGCGGAACCAGTACAACAACCTGGTGGAGGCCTCGCTGGAGCCGCTGTCTCTGCCTCAGCCGGTGACTCTTACCACCAAGCCGACCCAAGAAGCCAAGGAGACCACGCTTGCTCAATCCCCTGACGCCGAATCCGCACCTGCAACTGGCGATGCTGCACCTGCTGCTGTGTGGGCTGACGAACAGCCAGCCCAGCAAGAAGAAGCGGTTCCCCCTGCAGAAGAGCCTGGTCGTGAGCAAGCACCGGAGCAGCAGGAAGCGGTCGCCGAATCGGAGCCTACGGAACAGGGAGAAGAACGTAGTGAACCGCGATCTGACGAGTCTGTAGACGAGTCGGAAACCGAACAGGAAAAGGCCACCACTTCAACTGAGCGGGAGCTGCCCAGCAAGCTGGAAGAGCGTTTCCCCAACCTGCCCCGAACCATGGGAGAGGTTACGAAAGACACTCCGGCTGAAGAAGGCTACCTCCGTCGGAACAAGTTCCTGGCTGCCTTCAAGCATCGCAAGAAGGCCAAAGGATTCCTGGCCCGTTTCCCGAGTCTGGAAACGGTACGGGAAGCTCTGCGCCGGGTCCGGGAGACGGAAGACAACACCCCGCTGCGAGACTTGTACACGGATGAGGATGCCTACCTAGCCCCGGGAAGCCATCTGGCTCACGTCTACCAGGACCTGTTCGAGAAGAAGATCCCGACGCTGGTCCGTCATCTCAACCGTTCCTTGAATCACCGCCTCAAGGGCCAGACCAAGACAGGCGCACAAGGCAAAAAGCACGATGGCAAGCTGAGCGATGCAGCCGGAAAGCTGGGTATCCGTTTCCGCAATGGCGACTACCTGACCTGGAACTTCCAGAACGCCATGACCCTGGCTGTCACGGAGACGCTGGAAAATGGCGAAGTCCGCTACCCTGAAGAAATCGGGGAAGCCATGATGACGGCAGCTTTCCATTGGCTGCTCAAGCTGCAGAAGCAGCCGGTCATCGTGGACATGGAAGCCATGGACCAGACCTACGGGGACAAGATCTCCGAGGAAGTCCGGGGCATGATGCTGAACCAGCACTACCTCCCCAACTATGTGGAGGAGCTGGGCCGGGACATCATGGAGCTACTGGGCCTGCAGGGACGAGATGACTTCTCGGTCAACTGGACCGAAGGTCTGCCCATGGTGCTGGCCATGGACGCCATCAACATCCTGCAGACGGAAGGCTATCTGGACATCACCAAGGGTCATCTGCTCGATGAGAATGGTGATAAGTCTGAGGTCTACCTGTCCTTCCTCAACCTGACCACGGCCAAGCGATCCAATGAAGTTGAGCAGTTCCTGACTGACTTGGGTCCGGACAAGGAAGAAGTCCGACTGGAGCGCCTGACCCGTCTGCTTTATCCGGAGCGTCGGGACCTGGGCCACCTGGGGGAGCCGTCCAGCACCCTGCGGGACACCATCGACCGTTCCTTCCAGCTGCTGGCTCCGCAGCAGAAGGCAGCGGTGAAGGCTCGCCAGAACACGGCCCACTACGTCAATGAAGGCTTCGCCAACTTCATCAGTGCTCTGGGTTTCAAGAACTTCCTGTCGCTGCGCAACAAGATCGACCCGGATGACCTGAACCCGGACGCGCCTGTCTACAACGAGACTCACGAAGAAGTTCTCAAGGGCATCTTCCGTGGCATCAAGGCTTCCTATGATTCCCTGCAGGAGGTCTACGGCAACATCCAGGCCTATGCCTTGGTGAACCGTCAGCCGGACGTGAGCCAGGTGCCGGTCTACTACGAAGCCAAGATGCTGGGTAACGGTCGTATCAGCTACGTCCAGGCCTTCAACCAGCAGTCCGACAAGCTGGCCCGAGAAACCATCACCTCGGTCCGAACCACGCTGGACATGACCGACGACGCCAACCGGGCCGAGTATTTCCTGGCTTTGGCTCAGATGCTGGGCAAGAAGGTGGAAAAGGCCCAGAAGGAAGGCCTGGACCTGACGGCAGCCGATGTCATCAAGCGGGAGCTGGACGGCAAGTACGCCCCGGTCGTGGCAGCGTTCCAGGACTTCATTCGGGACCCCAGTGGCGACAACAGCCAGCGCATCCATGACCGGCTGAAGGATCTCAAGCCTGAGTGGGCCGAGATCGAGCTGCACGCCCTGTGGGACTACGCCAACCTGCAGCTGGCTCCAGACCCCAAGAACTACACCACCCATGTCTACCTGGAGATCGACGGTATCTCCAACGGCATGATCAATGGCCTGGTGCTGATGGGCATGCACTCCCTGGACGGGACCATGGTCAAGCAGCTGCGGCAGGGCGGTGTGTTCCTTGGCTCCCATGCCAATGGCAACATCACGGACCAGCACATTGCCCACGAACGTAACAACCAAAAGCTGGGCGGGCTGTACGAGAACGTAGGTGCCCGCTTCAAGGCCTGGGCGCAGAGCTACCACGAAGACCTGGTGGACGAAGGCGATAAGAAGATTTTCCGAGCCGGAATCCACCTGATGGAGGCAATCAACTACCTGTCCGTGAAGGAACTGGGTGAGTTGATCGTACTCAACGAAGTTGAGCGTGCTCCAGGCAAGGCCATGCTGATGCCGACGGTCTATGGCTCTGGGGCCAAGAGCCTGATCAAGCTCATTGCTCAGACCATCATGGACAAGACCTATCAGGAGATGTCCCAAGGTCTGGCCAACAACGAGCCGCTGAGCGATCTCAAGCTGGCTGCCCTCAAGCGCATGATTCCGACTCTGGACGTGGAGTCCCTGAAGGATCCTCGCAATTACCGGAAGTTCCAGTTTACCCAGGAACAGCTGAGGGCACTGACTAAAAACCTCCAAGGGACTCGGAAGCAACCCCAGGCAGGTACGGCTCTGGTCGAGGCTGCACAGGATGAGCTGGCTCCAGTGCTGGACGCTTTCCGTCATGTCATTGCCCTGAGTGGAGCCAAGTCCTACCTGTTCGCCCGGGCCTACAAGAAGGCCTACGAAGACCTGCGACAGCAGCGTGTGGAAGAAGGCAAGCTGGGGCCGTATGAAGCCCTGAGCCGCAAGGACGAAGCGGCGGTCCATGAGAAGGTCAAGCACCTGGCTCCCATCGTCCAGACCCTGCACTCGCAGGGCACTGAAGGAGCGGGCCTGGACATCAGCAAGGTCACCCGCAATGGCCTATTCACCGTGCCTAATCGCAAGGGCAAGCAGGTGCCGGTCGAGCTGCGCTCGATCATGGGTGGTGACATCCACATGAACCTTCCGGCCCGTCAGATTGAGGCTCCGGGAGTTCGTGCCGTGGCTCTGTCGGTACAGGCACTGGGTGACGCCACCATGATGGCGATACTGGAACAGGTCTTTGCTGGAGAAACTAACCAGGTCTACGACGGCTGGAACGTGTCCCCGGGCCGGTTCCAGGAGCTGGGACCCAAGGCCAACGAAGCTGTGCTGCAGTCCTACCAGTACAACGCCTTGCAGGCCGTGTACGAAGGCATGCGCTTTGACTACTCGCTATTGGAAGAACTGAATGAACAAGAGTTCAAGGAGCTGTTGGAGTTCCTTAAGCCTGATGAGCTGAAAGGAAAAACCTTTCAAGAACAACGCTCGTTCATTATCCACAAACTGGAAATCCATGACATTTCCTTGGATCGGGCCGCTGAAATTAATTCAGCTGTGCAGAAGGTGGTGTTCGGGGGCGGTGTCCAGTCCTCTATCGACCAGATGGCTGGTCCCAAGACTCCGGCCCAGACCCCAGGCAAGGAACTGACCGGCACCGACGAAGAGATCGCAGCAGCCATCCAGAAGGAAGCCCGGAGCCAGGTCCAGACCCAGACCGGGGCTGAGCTGAAGGCAGCCCTGAAGAAGACCCCGTTCAAGAACAAGCTGCATCGGGCCATCTATAGCCGGATCGAACGCCTGCTTCCGGATGACTTGCAGATTCACATTGGCTCTGCGGAAGCGATCCAGGCCAAGCAAAAGGAGCTGGTGCCCGGGGAAGACATCAAGCCTGCAGCAGGTGTCACCGTAGGCAAGCAGGTCTTCATCAGCGAATACTCGCAGGCCACCTTGCTGCATGAGCTGGTTCACGCCAGCACCATGCACCTGGTCAATGGGTACTTCGCCAAGACCGGAAAGCTCAACACCACCCAGATGGCGGCGGTGAAGAGGCTGGAGATCCTGGCTCGGGACTTCGTGGAACGGGATCTGGGGAACCATCCAGCCCAGACCGTAGTCCGCAACCTGCTCGATTCCGGACGCCGGGCCGATGCGGTCAACGAGTTCGTGGCTTGGAGCTTGACGACTCCGGAGCTGGCCCAGCGACTGTGGAAGGAAGAACCCAATGGCTTGCTGCGCAAGATGGCAGCCCGTGCCCGGGACTTCATCCGTCAGCTGCTCGGCATGGAAAAGACGGCTGAGGTCGAGAACTTCCTGAGCCAGACCATCGACCAGTTCCACAAGCTGACCAACTCGGCCCGGATGGTTGAGTACGACGCCGATGGTTCCATCCTCTACCAGGACGGCAGCACGGCACAGCAGGAGCGACTGGAACAGTTCCGACGCATCACGTCCATGGTGGACATCCGTTCCCCGATGCAGCTGCTCAATGCCCAGGAATCCCTGGCTGATGCCAAGCTGCAGAGTGAGGAAGTGCAGCGGTCCTTGGTACAGGCAGGTTTCGATCTCAGCCCGGACCAGCAGGAGCTGTTCGAGAGCTGGCATGCCCTGATGACGGCGGAGATCGACCTGGATCCGGGCGTGATGATCGGCTACCAGAGCCTCTATGACGCTGCCCGTCAGCAGCTAGGTTGGGAAGACTTCCTGGATGTCCCGGACACTTCCGATCCCCAGTCCATTGCCACTGCCCATGCCCAGTACGACGCCGTGTTCGACACGGACGGAAACCAGTTGGCGGTGTTCGTGGCACTGGCTCAGGCCGATGAAGGATTCCGGGCCAAGCTCAAGGACCTGAAGCTTCCGAAGAACCAGACCCAGAGCCGCAACTTCGACGACCTTCTGCGTAACTTCGCTGAGAAGAGCCTGGATGCGCTTAACGGTAAGGTCCTGGGACTGGAGACCAACAGCTCGCTGGAAGCCAACCTGCAGCACCTGACCAAGCGGCTGGTGGAAGCCCAGACCCGGGCACAGAAGCGTCGGGAGCGTGCTCCCTCGGTCCTGGACCATGGCGAGAACCTGTTGCTGCAGCAGCTCGACAAGGCCGATAACTGGGCCACCAAGAAGCTGCAGGAGCGAGCGGACAAGCGAAAGGCCAAGCAGACCGTCAAGATGGACGGCTGGATCGACGGATTGCTGATGACCGTGCAAGGCCTGACTTCCGACACCGGGGCACAGGCCTTTGGCAATGCCGTGCTGTCCTTGGCCAACCAGAAGCATGTACCGACCTGGATCACCGAACTGGCCAGCGAGCTGGTAGGCAACACCGGAGGCGTGGAAGCACCGCTGGTGGCGCTGCTCACCAAGTCCCGGGCCATGGTGTCCCGTGCCCGTCAGCGTCTGCGGGTGGAAGGAGCCGACCGGATCCGTCAGCTGTTCGCCACTGATCTGAATGAGGCGGACTGGAAGCAGCTGCACCGTACCGTGGTAGATGCAGACCTCTCGGCCTTGCTGGGAGGCTACTCCCTGCGCCAGATCAAGCGACTGGTGGAGAGTGACAGTGCCCGAGCCACGGCCATTGCCAAGCTGGAGAGCCAGCTGGGGCCGAACCAGGCACTCTACACCCAGGCTGCCGAAGACCTGGCGCACTGGATGATGAAGAAGGAGAACGTATCGAAGGGGTTCCTCTACTCCAATGCTGAAGCCATGGCCCAATTGCTGGGTACTGGAGTCAAGGTCGAGCCAGAGCAGGCCCGTAAGCTGGTGCCGCTACTGGATCGCCTGACCACGCTCAAGGCCTTGGAACACCTGTCCGAGAGCGAGCGGGACTTCCTGGTCGAGCGGCTGGAGAAGGATGGCGAAGGCATGGAGCGCACGATGCAGTTGCTGAGCCACCTGGCTCAGGCAGAGCGCACCAAGCCGCATGCCGACAAGCAGCAGTTCAACTACTGGAAGGGCTATGCCCCGGTCAGCAATGATCCTCGCTCCAATCTGGTGCTGGCGGACAGCACCCGGGGCAAGCAGCTGTTGAAGCTGGGCTACCGCAAGGTCTCCGACTACGTGGGCGATGCCAACGACAACCAGAAGGACCTGGCCTACTACGCCATCAACATGGCCGGGAACAAGGCCAGCTACACCCAGGGTGCGCTGCAGATTGTCGAAGGCACGATTAACGGCGTGGACCAGTTCACGGGGCAGAGCTTGGCTCCGCACCTGTCCACTCGCATCACTGACCGTCGTACCGTCAACCTGATCACGGCCAATAAGAAGGCTGGTCGGGGCACGGGCAAGTACAACCTGCGTCCGATCTTCAATGAGAAGGGCGAGGTCTATGCCTACGAGCGGGTGGTAGAAGCCGGACTGATCGACCAGCACATGAAATTCAAGCCGGACCTGGCAGAGTCCATTGGCTCCTGGCTGGGCCGCCAGACCGAGGAACTGATTGCCCGGGAGATCAACACCCAGGCGATCCAGGCCATGAAGAAGGCTTGGGACCAGGAGAAGAGCACCCGGGCTGATGAGTACGTGGACATCTCCAATTCCAAGGACAAGGTGATCCAGGAAAGCTGGAACAGCTTGCCCCGGGAAGTCCAGAAGGAACTCAAGACTGTGTTCGGTCCCAAGGTCATGGTGCGCCGGAACCTGGTCAACATGAGCGTGGGCTACCGTTCGGCCTCTACCGAGGACATCTTCACCGGCATGAGCCGGATGCACCCGGAGGTGCGCAAGAAGCTGGAGACGGCGGCCTATGGGTTGCTGGGCAAGGACGCAGCCAAGTACCTGAAGGTGGCCGAACAGGGTGTGGAATCCCTGGTTCGCACGGCAGCGGACTTCATCGTGGTGCGTTCCCTGCGGGTGGCCTACATCAACCTGATGGCGAACCAGTTCCAGCTCCTGTCCAGTGGTATTCCGCTGACTCAGCTGATCTCTGGACAGTTGCGTAAGACCCGGGAAGCCATGGTCTACCTGCGCAATGAGAAGCGGATCAACCAGCTGGTGATCGACATTGCCAGCGAGACCCATCCGCTCAAGCGTAGGGAGCTGGAAAACGAGCAGCAGCGTCTGCGTCAGGCGAACCAGCGCCTGTCGATCATGCCGCTGATCGAGGCAGGAGAGATGACCACCATTACCGAGGGACTGTCCGAGGTGGATGACTACACCTTCGCCAGTGACTTCGCTGGATGGCTCCGGAAGAAGACCCAGGACATGCCCAAGGAACTGACCACGGTGGGCAAGTACGCCCTGATGAGCAAGGACACGGCCCTGTACCAGGGTGTGAACCGGACCATCCAGCTGGGTGACTTCGTGGCCAAGGCCATGATGTACGACCACAAGATGCAGCGGGAAGGTAAGGATGCCGAGACGGCCCTGCGGGAAGTGAACGAGACTTTCGTCAACTACAACCTGCCTGCAGGCCGTACCCGGGACTGGTTCAACAAGGTCGGTCTGACCTGGTTCTGGCACTACAAGATCCGGATGCAGAAGATCATCCTGCGTACCGCCCGCAACAACCCGCTGCGCTTCCTGTTGGGTAACCTGGGAGCCGAGGTCAGCGGAGTGGATTCCCTGATGGACACCAACGCGGTGTTCAACAACTGGGAATACAGCATGGGTCCGGGCCAGGGTCTGCGGGCACACGAACTGCTGTACTGGCGACAGTTGTTCGGGATCTGAGTAGGATGAGACCCCGGGGCGAGGAACCTGAAATCCAGCCCCGGGGCCTCTTAAAAGGGTAGGTATTTTTCTGGGGTAATGCGGGGCAATTCAAAGCCCAAGAGGATGTTGCCAGTGACCTGGGCTGGGTGATCTACATAAGTAACGTCCAACCCAGAGGGGTTTGGCAATGCATCGGTGTACATCCCCTTGCAATGGAAAGTCCCGTCTTTCTGGACAAACAAAGATCTGGCAGCGAATACAGATAACTCGCCAATATCATTCAAGCACTGCTCCAACAAGCTATGCAGTGAAACCGTCTCGGTACTGAACTTCTCCGCAAAAGGGCGGGAGTACGGCATGTGGTGCTTTTGCTTGGGAACCATCATGTTGGGAGCGTTGGAGGTACACATGCCCCTGGTACGCCCGTGAGACACCATGAAGCCAAACTGGCTGGATCGTTGCAGGCAATGTAGGACTGTCAGCAGGTTTTCCTTGAGACAGTGCAGCTTGCCTTCTGTGTAATTCATGTGTCCTCCGACGACAAAGCCCCCAGATCGGGGGCTTTGCTTTGGTACTGGGTGAGCCAGGCTCAGCCGGGAAGGAAGTCACTGAACAGCGAACGTCCGCTGCTCTTGGACGGAGCCGGAGCCGGGGTCTCCGGATCAGGTTCCTTGTCCTCCATTTCCGCTTCCTGGGTCTCGGTGCTCGCTTCGTCCGCCTCGGACGTGCTCGACTCCGAGGCCTTCCGGGATGCACGCGGAGCAGCCGGAGCACTCCGGTTCGAGGCAGGCTGCGGAGCCGGGGTCTCGGTGTTGAGGCTGGTCAGGCCCATGTAGTTGATGTCGATTTCGGCGATCAGGCCGTCCGTACCACGGGTCGCGGTGAAGGCGATCTCCATGTCGGTGCCCGAGTTCATGGTGAGCAGGGAGTTGACGTAGGCCTTGATGGCGGCCTCGATGTCACGCTGAGTGAGGGTGAGCTTCATTGGTTATTCCTTGTGGACTTGGATCCGGGCTACGACCCGGGGGTTAGATGGATCACGTTCGCCTGGCAGGTACTGGGTCCCCAGCACATAGTCCCGAGTGTCGTCCTTGAGCTTGCCCAGTTCAACCAGGGCGTCACAGAAGAACTTTTCGGTGATGCAGCAGACGTTGGCAGTGTCGGGGATGATCCCCTTGCCCGGGTGAAACACGAAGGTGATCGCTACCTTGGGCATAAAGGGTAGCGCCTTGATTTGTTCCTCCACCTCTTCCTTGAACGCCTTCTTGGCTTTGTTGAGCGTCTGGTAGTGGGCGTTCCGGTACTGGTTCAAGTTCAGGTGGAACTTCTTGCCACCTTTGGTCACCGGCACGGAAATGGGAAGGATGAGTTCGTGCATAAGAGAATGGCCCCAGGGTCAGTGGGGCCATTCTACTGTCACTTCATGCTGGTTGTGGGACTCAGCCGAACAGGCTCTTGGTCGCCTTGGGGGCGGAACCACCGCCTGCACCGCCGGAGCTACCCGGGGCACCGGACTTGCCACCGGATGCGCCCTTGGAGCGATCACGGACCTGGCCCTGGTTGCGGTTGACCCACTTCTCCTGGAAGGTGGCTTCGTCCTGCTTGGCAATGATCTCGCTGACCGTGCGGTTGGTGTCGTCGTGGAACACCTTGTCGATGGCGTTGGTCTCGCGGGTCTCCCCGGACGGGACGTAGTTGCCGTTGGCGTCCTTGACGTTCTTGTCTTCGATCTGCTTGAGGATGCCCAGCTTGACGCGCTTGCCCAGCAGGCTGGTGGCCACCGAGACCTTGGTCGGAACCTCGCCCTTGGCGTCGAAGTCGTAGAGCTTGACGACCTTCTCCTCGAAGTCCTGGTCCCCCAGGCTGTGGCCGGAAGCCAGCAGAGCAATGTCGTTGGCCACCACGTAACCCGGCAGCGGGATCTTCTTGCCGTCGCGCTCGTAGTAGTTCTTGCAGCCCTTGGCCTGGCCGCTGGTGACGTAGATCGTCTCGCGGTACTCCTGGCCATTGTCGAGCTTGAAGTGGAAGGTCATGGACTTGGCCTTGCTGGCGGCTTCACCGGCATAGGCCAGGACGATCTCGGCACCGTAGACATCGGAGTCCAGTACGGAGAAGCCACCAAGGGTGTCCTTGGTCTCCTCCAGGCCTTCGGTCTGCAGGCTATCGCCAAAAGGATTGCTGTTCATATGGTTGGTTTTCCTTTGCAAAGGGTTACTTGTAGTACTCAACGAGGTGGTCCATCAACTTCTGTGCGTCGTTGTCGATGAACGTCTCATTGGTGGAGAACAGACCCATCGGAGAACGGATCCGTGCGTTTACCGTGTCCTTCGTCAGCTTGGTCTGGAACACGTATTTGAAGCCCAGGGCTTCTTCCTCGGGGGTGATCTCCAGCATGTCGTTGGAGTACCCTTCGAGCTTCTTGGTCGGCATCTTCTTGGCGTAGACCACGCAGCTGAAGTATGCCTCGATGCCCTGGTTCTTCAGGGCGCCCTTCACCGGCACCTTGGTCTCCATGACCATCTCGTTTTCATTGAGCTGATCCAGGGTGTGAGCCAGGAAGATCACCCGCTTGGTGGACCGGGCCACCTTGTCCTGCATCAGGGTCTTGAAGAACTGCTGGTAGTTCCCCCAGGCCTGCATGGTGTTGGCCGAGCCAATCACATGGACGGACTCGAACATGTCCATCAGGAAGGTCAGGGTGTCCACCACGATGGTGTGGATGCCAGGGACCTGGCCGGATTCGGCTGCGTCGAAGGCTTCCAGCACCTGGTACGGGTCGGTGATGGTGAAGGACTTGAACTTGTTGGGGAAGGGCAGGCGCTTGCCTGCTTCGCAGTTGAGGTACATGACCCCGGATTGGTCCTTGAGGTTCCTCAGCGAGGCGGACTTGCCGCCTGCCGAGGGACCTGCGATCAGGACCAGCAGGTCATTGATGTCGTCACTCATTTGATCTCCTTGGATCAGGGGGTGGAGAGCTTCTTGGCTACCGTGACCAGGATCGTGGAGCGTACCTCGTCGGCGGCCAGCTTGTTGTCGAGCTTGGCATTGAAGTCCAAGACCCGGGTTTCGACCTCCTGGTAGCTGAGGCCGCTGTCTGCCAGCATCATGGCAAAGCGCAGCAACTGGTTGTTGCGGTTACCGCTGACCATGCGCTGGGCGAACCAGCGTTCGAGGTTGTCCAGGTTCTCCAGCTTAACCACGCTGGCCTTGTACTCCTCGTTGCGAGAAGTCTTAGGAATGAACTTCAACGCATCCAGCAGCTCGCCGTTGTTGTAGTAATAGTGCCCATTGAAGGACTCCCACTTGCGAGCACGCTGGCTGGTGGTTTCATCGACCTTGAACGGAAGCCAGGAAAAGACATTGGTCATGAACTCCTTGTACTCCTCGGCGTCCAGCTCCAACACGTAGTTGGTGGGCAGGATCAGCCGGAAGCGGTTCTTCTCTTCCGTGTGCCGCTTGGTGGTGTAGATGAGGTAGGTGTACTCCTTGAACAGGTCCATGACCTGGCCCAGGTTCCCGTCATCCACGTCCACGCAGACCATGTTGAAGCCCGGCAGGGCGTTCTCTTCCCGGCGAACCCCCAGACCATCCTCGCCATTAACCAGGGCAT
>JACYYK010002991.1_pt1 | contig 14712 bp, 23 predicted proteins | sample 8236871 | NCBI WGS metagenome assembly JACYYK01 (sample SAMN14103087, study PRJNA606662) | landfill metagenome | isolation source: landfill solid waste inoculated with endophyte fungus Paravalsa indica | place: India:New Delhi, Okhla landfill site | collected 2017-11-05 | reverse complement strand
TCAGATTGTTTGAAGAAAATAATCATCGCAATAACCAGCCAAAATAGAATGATGCCAATTCCTAATTTGTTACCAACAGTAACTTGGAGTGGTGTTGTCACATACATTTGGATAAATATCATGGGTACAAGGCCAATCATTATCACCAACCATAATTTTAAAAACAGGACCCAATTCTTTGTTTCAGTCACATGTCCCCCATAGATGGTTCGACCCAAGTACTTAAGCCCCACCAACACAACAATACCTATATACAGACCAGTCAATATCAGATTACCAATATCAATCGATGGATTAATTGAAATCATACTTGGTAGTAAGGCAAAAAACATGTACGCACCTACAAAATACAAAACAAGTTTAAATACTTCACCGACTTTTTTAGGGACTTGATGCAACAATTCATCGGCCAAGATGTGCGGATTTTTACCAAAATATTGTTCAGCTGTCAGTCCTTCGCGTTGTGCATCAATGACGTCTTGTAAGATTTCAAGTAGATTTGATTCAATAGCTGCTTGATCTTTCATGAAGCTATTCAAACGCATGTAAAGCAAAAAATCACTGTAATATTTCTCATTTTCTCCAGTTAATTGCGCACGCAACTGATTATTTTGTTTAATTAGGTTGTCTTCAATACTCATCAGGATCTTCCTCCTCCACTAGTAAATTAACCGATCGCTGTAATTGATACCATTCATTTATAAATTCTTTTTTGGCTGCTTGACCGTCTTCAGTTATAAAATAATATTTTCGCGTTGGCCCGACAGCAGAAGCTTTGTTTTTTCCTTCAATCAACCCACGTTTTTGCATGGCCGTTAGTAACGGATAAATTGTCCCCTTTGGAATATCCTCTAATCCATAACTATTCATTTTCTTACTCAAACTATAGCCGTATTCTGGTTCCTTACTAAGGATCATTAAGATAACTCCTTGTAAAATGCCCTTTAACATTTGGCTTGAAATACCTTGTCGCATGCGCTTTATCTCCTAGCTAGTATGCTTAACATACTAGAAGTATAACAAAAAACGACTAGTATGTAAAACATACTAGTCGTTAAAACACTCATTATTTTGCGGTCTTGTTCTTCATAAAGATCACTAACCAAATCAAACTGATTGCAACAATAACTGTACTAAATACGATCAAGTGACCGAATCCAGTTGCTGTCTGGGTCGCAATGGCTGACTTTGTTGTCCCAGTTGTTTGAATAAATAGAGCGGCAACAGTTGTTCCAACAGCTCCAACGAATTGTTGTACCGTGTTAAAGATGGCATTGATATCACCAGCCTGTTGTGGCTTTACTTCAGCTACCCCGGCGGTCATAGCAACACTAAACGTTAAGTTTCGTGCCACTGTAAACAATGCGTAAACAACAGTTAAGCCAATCGTGGCAATACTTGGTGCCATCACTGAGAAAATAATCATGATAGCTAAGAAAGCAAGTGAGCCCCAAGTTAACGGCTTATTAGCCCCTAAACGATCGTACATTGCTCCGTAAATGGGGTTAACTATTGAACCTAGCAATGAACCAGGCATTAGAATCAAACCGGCAATCATCGTTGTGGTACCAAGCGTTAATTGACTGTATTGTGGTACAGCGAAATTAACAGCTAAGTTGATAACTTGTGATGTTGCATAAATCAACAATGCCATCACGACAGCTTTACTACGGAACACGCTGATATCAACTAATTTGTTCTCGGCATTGTTCGCAACCTTGATGAATCCAGCCATAGCAATAATAGCTACCAAAGCTAAAATAATAATAGTTGCTGTTAACTTACCTGATTGCAATTTTCCTAGTGCTAAGATAGCTGATACTAAGGAAATACCAATTAATGTAAATTGACCATAAGCGAATTGATTTTTTGACTTTGGCTTCTGATTATCTAAGTTAAACCAACCGATTAATAATGAAATAATTACCACTGGTAAAACAATCATAAAAATAGCTCGCCAACCCAAGGTATAAGTGACAACTCCTCCGTAAACCGGACCTAATGCTGGTGCCAAAGAAATAATCAATGTTCCAAAGCCCATGTATTTACCAAGTTGTGACATTGGCACACTAGTAAAAATAATATTAAAGACTAGTGGCAAGGCAAACCCTGTTCCGACCGCCATAATTAGTCGACCCAATAATAATATCCAAAAGTTTTGGGCAACAATGGCGATAACATCACCCAACACAAAGGCAATTAACCCAATCATATAGGTTTGTCGCTTACTTAGAATGGCGTTGAAATGTGCTGATGTTAGCATCATTAGCGCAACTACCAATAGATAAGCAGTGGTTAACCATTGCACCGTTCCCATTGGTTGATTAAATTGCTGAATTAACTCTGGAAATGTCACATTCATTGACGTTTCCGTTAAGATACCTGAAAAGCCCAAGATTGCCGCTGCGACAATCGACCAGATAACTTTAGGTGAAACTTTCTCTTCGTTCATAACTCCTCCTACTTTTTAAAAGTGCCTGATTTATATTTAAGCACATATTCTCGTAGGGCGTAAGTATCTTTTATGTTACAAAAAAAATTTCCTAGCTGTTAGACTAGGAAAAGTTAATGTGTGGTTAAATTTATGAAGGACTTTTTATTTTCAACGTCTGACCATCAACCAAATTTTCTAAATCAGCTGATGGGTTAAGGTCCTGTAGCTCATCAACCGTTAAACCATATTTAGTAGCAATTGAATAACCCGTTTCACCAACTTGTACCGTAATTTTCTTCTTAGAAGATGTTTTCGACTTACTACTTGCAGTTGAGCTATCTGCTGAACTAGTCGTCGATGCCGACTGACTTGAACTTGATTTACTGCTATCATTGTTAGCACTTGATTTACTTGAACTTGAAGCTGCCGTTTGTTGTGTATCATTCTTATTAGTTAAGGCACCATATGCAACTGGTATTGAAAATCCAATCGCAAATAGAACCACATAACCAATTAAAATAACTGTCCAAAATTTAAATCGTGACGGACGTTTTGATTTCATATTCTCTCACCTTTGTTAATTATTGTGAATAGCGTAACATGAATGCTGTTATTCTGCATCTATCTTACAATTTTAGACTTAGATTGCGGTTAAAAAACAATTAATTGTACGAACCACCCATTTGTTTGATAAAATTAAATGATTATGGTCAATTTTATCAGGAGAATTGAAGTCGTGAAACATTTTTTTAAAAATCTTATGAATAATAAACTGATCGCGACAATTATTGATGTGGTCACTCGTGTTGATATCATCACGGCCAGCTCATCAATCGCTTACTTCGGCCTATTATCAATATTCCCAGCTATCGTTATCCTAGGTACTTTACTACCTTACCTAGGACTAACAATTGATACCGCATTAAAATACGCGCAGACTGCCGTTCCAGAGTCTGTCTTTACATTTATTGATCCAGTTATTCGATCGATTCTTAGTCAAAATGGTGTTGGTGTTTTGTCCATTTCCATCGTTATTACGCTCTGGTCTCTATCCCGGGTTGTCTCTTCGATTCGAATTGCCCAAAATGGTATTTATAATGTTAAGCCTAATAGTGTCGCCATTTTTGACCGTTTCATTTCAATGTTTTGGCTAATAATTATCCTAGCGATTATTGGTGTGCTGTTAATCATCGCCTCAGTCGGAACAAATGTTTTAGAGGCCCTACCAATTAGTAGCCAGATAACTTATCAAATTGAATCCGCTAAACGTGTCGTCGTCATTATTGGATTATTTATTGGTGCTTTTTTATTCAATACACTTTTACCGATTAAACGACCACGTCTAATTTGGATTTCTATTGGAACAATAGTCCAAATTACACTAGTCATCTGGCTTGCCAAAGCATTTGGTTGGTATGTTGACTTTGCCGCCCGTGCATTTACATTTTATCAGGCACTAAGTTCAGCTATCATTTTGTTACTATGGATCAATTTTATTGCCCTTGCTGCCTTGATTGGTACCATGGTAACGGCCGTATTAGAAGAATTATTTCCGCCACGACATGGCGACAGGGCAAGTAACTGGTATATGTTAAAGCTGATTTTCCGAAATTCAGGAAAAAATAGCAAAAAATAGTTGTGTTATCGGATAATTTGCGCTATATTAGTAGTCGTTAAGAGGGAAGTATTCCATTTAACTATATGTAACAGACTCAGAACACTAAGTCATAAGACTTAGCCAGTAGCTAACCTACAACCTACTCCTTAAAATATATCCATGAACATTTCTTACTCTCGTGTTTGTGGTCAAAGCTATTTTGTATACCCTACATTAATAGCAAAGAATAAAGCACTAGCAATCCCACATTGCTAGTGCTTTATTTGTATTCATTATGATTTATGACACGGACAAGTTATCTCATGATCATTGATCAACCCTGCTGCTTGTAAAAAAGAATAAACCGTGACTGGGCCAACAAATTTAAAGCCGACCTTTTTCATTGCTTTAGACACAGTGATTGCTAGCTCATTTGTTGCTGGTACATTTTCATAATTCACCACTTGATGATCAATCGGCTGCTGATTAACGAATGACCACAACCACTGATTAAAGCTTTTTCCTGCCTTTTGTAAGGCTAGAATTGTTTGTGCATTATTAATAGTAGCCTGTAACTTCAAACGATGGCGGATAATCGTTGCGTCTTGCATTAACAAAGCAACCTGCACCTCGTCATATTGAGCTACTTGCTCTAAATCATAGTTCGCAAAGGCTTTTCGAAATGCCTGACGTTTATGTAAAACCGTTCGCCAACTCAATCCTGCTTGATACGTTTCTAAGCTAAGTAACTCAAATAACATCTGGTCACGGTGTTCTGGCTGACCCCATTCCGTATCATGATATTGCACCATTAGCGGATCATTTTCATCAACCCAGTGACAACGTTTCAAAGTCATTATAGAACCCCCGTAACCCTATTTAATCGTGATATTACCATCTGAAACATCTACATTGAATTGATTAGCAGCCATCTGGTCATTGTTCAAATAATTATTCCCATAGTTTGTGCCATCAACCTTCACGTGGCCAGCAGATGCTTGCATTTGCAAACCAATATCAGACAGCCCTGAAGCCTTTAATGAGCCATCCATAATTGTCATAATATTATGGCCTGTTAGTTGGCTATCGGCCAATTTAACATTCCCTTTATTGACCTGAATAGCACTGGCAGCAACTGTAGTTTGTTCTAGTGTTGTCCGACTACCATCTGCTGATAACATTAAACGACCAAGATTTGAACTATTGGTATTAACCTGACTATTACTGCTATTCACTGTTGTTTGACTAGCCTGCAGATTATTTAATGAAATTTTGGCATCATGAGCAGCAACAGACAAATTTTGTAATTGGGCATCCTTCATCTGAATATCAGCCGCTGTTGCTGTGATTGCGCCACGCTTTGCATGTAAGTCTGCAATATTCATGGCTCCATACATAGATGATTGTCGGTATTCAGATAATTTTTTATCCTTAGGTAAACTGATAATCAACTTCTCTGGTTCATGCTTACCAAATCCTACTTCATAACCCCTTTCTTGGTTGGGCACATAGCGAACCTTTAATTGCTTACCATTTCTTGTCACATGTAAAAATTTAGGATTAGTAATACGACCATTAATTTCAATCTTCTTTTGATTACCCGTTTGAACGGTAACCGGTACATTTGCCGTTTCAACATCGACCTTATTCACAGCCTTTACCTTATGATGAACGGATTTAATTTGCGAAACTTCAAAATGACCGTTGTGCCAACCTAAATTATTTTGGCCATCATGAGCCAGACCAACAATCATAATAATGACACCAAAAGAAATCACAATAAACCCGGTTAAAATAAATCGAAATCCTTTATGCATGATGGGTCACCTCTTTACCTTTGTGTGAAAAGCGGCGGCCAATATACTTCACAAAACGCATCAACGCTCTAAAGACCGTTCGAATAATGGTCACCCCGATTGGCCAGGCAACAAATTGCAGACCAACAATAATTAATCCGATACCACCTTGATATAGGCCAGTTGCCCAGTTACTAGGTAGCACAGCTAGCCCACCTATAATTTGAAATAGCCCGGTCAATAAATAATAGATCAAAGCGACGATGACAATGGCTGCAACACCCACCGTTGCAAACAAGCACACTAAAATCAGCAACATGGCAGGTACCCAAACAATTGAGGTCAATAATCCTTCTAGCACGATGCTGATCAAATTAATTTCTTGCTTAATCCAATTATGCCGCTCTTGACGCGTATTTTCATGCGCTGGTTTATTATGTATATCATCCTCTTCAAGGCGCAATGAATAGTCGACTAAAATACGACGAGCCAATTGCTTTGGCGTTCCTAATTCTGACATTAAACGTTCACCAGATAACTGCGCATCGGCAGCGTATTCTTGATAAAAACGAATAACATCCTCTTGTTCATCTACATTTAATTGCTGTAAGTAAGTCTTCACCTGAGTAAAATAAATACTATTTTCCATTAGCGTCACCTTCCAGCATCAAATCATTGATTTTACTACTAAAATCACGCCATTCATCTTGGATATGCGCCAGTTCTTGGTAACCTAAATCAGATATACTGTAGTATCTACGATTGCGTCCTTCAAAAGGTTCATCATACGTTGTCACCCAATCACGCTTTTTTAAACGACGTAACACCGGATACATTGTTGACTCAGATACCGCAAAACGCGCCTGAACTTGCTTTGTGAGTGAGTAACCATATAAATCTTCTTTAGAAAGTAACGCCAATACCAGTCCATCCATCAGATCACTTGATAATTGCATTGACATAATTCAACTTCCTTTACAATACTATAAGTCATATAATATAATACAAGTATAGGGAATACAAACTTGTCTGTAAAGTGTTTTAATTCCCACGTTATTCTATGAGAAAGTGAGAAATATTATGGCTAAAGATAAGAAATTAACAAAATCAAATGATCGTGTATTAAGTGGTGTCCTTGGAGGAGTTTCAGAATATTTTGATTTAGACGCTTCACTTGTCCGTCTAATCTTTGTTGCGGCAACCCTATTTACGGGATTCTTCCCATTTGTTTTCATCTATATTATCGCCGTATTTATCATGCCAGATTCACCATCTAAGCATCAGTACAAGTATCGATTTGATGAAGATGCTGAGGAAAAGCGCCGTGACGTTACCCCTGACGAAGATGACCAAATCTAAAGCAAACTGACTGCAATTAAATTAAATAACAGCTTTTTAAAGGGATGGAACAAAATAAATGTTCCATCCCCTTTATTGCTTAAAATGTATTAATAATTATCCCATCAAGGAGCAAACCTATGTTTGGTACTTTTTTTAATGTGACCATGATCATCCTGGGCAGCCTGATCGGTAGCTTAACCAAGAAATATATTAAACCTGCATATCATACGGTGTTAATGCAAGCCATTGGCTTATCTGCCATGGTCATTGGTATTCATGCCGTCATTAAACCATTCGATCAAAGTACATTACCCGTCCTCTTTATTATTAGTCTAGCAATTGGTGGCATTGTCGGCACAGCCATTAATATTCAGGACAAATTTGATCATACCGTTCAAAAATTTACAAATAGTGATTTATCAACAGGACTAGCAACCGCTATTTTACTTTATTGTTTTGGCTCACTTTCCATATTGGGACCCATCAAAGCTGCATTACAGCATGATTATACGTTCCTTTTGACTAATGGTGGCTTAGACTTTATCACTTCGATCGTTTTAAGCGCCACCTTTGGTCTGGGTATCATGTGGGCAGCAGTTGTCCTGTTCTGTTGGCAGGGTGGTCTATATCTTTTAGCATTGTTATTCCAATCCGCTTTGAGTACGACCCTACTAAATGAACTCACAATTATTGGTGGTATTTTGATCTTAGCTTCCGGTCTTAGTGTGTTGGAAATCAAAAAAATAAACACACTAAACTTGTTACCAGCATTATTGGTGCCACCTATCGTATTAGGTATCATGCACTTTATTTAATGATTTAAAATTATATCATGACAGCAAAAAGGCCGAGACAAATAAAAAGGTCTCGGCCTTTTGGTGTTAAAAATGTATCAATTATAAGCTTATAAATTTTATAACATAAACGCGCTTCAAAACGACTTTTGTCTCGCTCTAAATTTAAGACTTATGCATAACGCGATAGCGAACACGTCTAAAAATGGCCTCCGCAATCGCAAAGCCAATATCAATGGCAAATGCAATGACAAGCGTCCTAATTAAATTCCGCCCAGCATTAATATAATTACCCAACGTAAATTCCTTGAGACTCGTATAAATCACAATTCCAGGCACAAGTGATACCAAGCCAGGCACATACAACATGTTGACCGGTGCTTTAATCCGAACGGCAACAATATTCGCTAGCAAACCAATAGTTAAAGCACCCAAAAAGTTTTGCAAGATAATATTACTAGTCACCTGCGCCGTTAATAGGTAGACAGTCCAACCGCAAGCACCTGTCAACCCCGCCAAAAACAACACGCGACGGGGCACATTAGTAATAATGCCGAAGCCAATCGTTGATAAAAAGCTAACAATAAATTGCAATGCAAGTTCCATCTAGATGCCTCCTGTTAATATGTGCGCCATAAAACTACCCACAATAGTGCCAATACCAATTGAACCAGCAATCATAATAGCATCTATGCCTCGAACAAGACCAGATAAAATATCACGGTCAATAATTTCTCGTAACGAATTTGTCAGTGGTACCCCGGGTACTAAGGGCATCAAGGAACCAATGATAATATTAGCGGCACTATCTGCAACGCCAACATACTGTAATAAATTAGCTAATAAGCCAATGACTAAACTACCCACAATAACACTTAAATATGGCGATTTTGAATGTTTGCTGCCCCATTGTGAAGCGAGGTAACCAACAATCCCAACGAAAAACGCTAATGCAAGGTCGGACCAAGTCGCTTTAAATAACAACATCGGAGCCACTGAAACTAAACCAGCACCGATAATCTTCTGTAACCAGGTAAAATCAATGACCTGGTGATCAACATTACGCACGCTACGTTCCAATTCATCAAAATCAATTTCATGAGCAGAAAACTGACGGGAAAGTGAATTGATTTCATCTACTTTTTGCAAGTTAAATATCGACACATTGGGTTTAACCAAGTGTGTTGTCGCACCACTTTTGGTACTGATAAATATTGCCGTCATGGTTGCATGACAATTAAGATCAATGCCTGCCGCTTGACCAATATACGCAATGGTCGACTCGACACGGGTTGTTTCGGCACCATTTTCAAGCAAGATTTTCGCAATCAGACCGCAAACATCCATGATATTTTCCAAACGCTTTTCAACCATATCTGCTTCCCCACAAACTCATTTAGTAAATAAATCATATCATACGGCAATAGTATTTTATACAAAGCTCATGTAACAAAAAAGAGCATAAAAAAGCTGACACATTCTCTGTGCCAGCTTTTCTGCTATAAATTTTTAATTACTATAAATGATGGACTCTTAGAAAATTAGTCACCGTCGAAAGGCCCCTTCTCTAGGTATGCAGATAACATCCATATCTTCTTATCAATATCGATTTTGAAACCGTTAATCATATCCTGCGTTGGTTGATCATTCTCATCATCGGTCACATCAATCGCTTGTTGGAATTGATCCCTCAAATACCTGAATTGATCAACCAGACGTTGCATTAAATCTGGCAAATCATACTGTCCAAAGTCAATATGTTCGTCCGGTAGTCCAGTGTGTTCGATAAATTCATGCGTTGTTGCAAATGGTGCTCCATTCAAGGCAATCAAGCGCTCTGCAACTTGATCAAGCTCATCGGCAAAATCCTCATTAAATTCATCCATCTGTGGGTGTAAATTAAAGAATTGTTTACCCCGCATATACCAGTGAGTTTGATGAACGTTGGTCTGTATTTGAGACAAGTCAGCAACCAATTGATTCAACTGAGCACGTGTTCTAGGATAATCATACTTCTGATTCATAATATCTCCCCTCACATTATTCATATGTTCACGGCAAGTGTAAGTCCTTTCAAACTATAAATCAAACATTAACCATCATTAAACTGATTATCCTTTCAACAACACTGTAAAAACGTTTATCCACGTATCCTTTTGTTAAGTATTGTACAATGGACTTGCGAATATCCATATGGTAGTAGGTATTGTGTAACAAAATTTGAATGCTTAAATAACGTAAAAATTACGGGGGGGATTTAAATATGGCAAATTTTTATATAGATACAATCACAGTCGCGCATGAATTACCAAATAATGACCGACCAAAATTTTATATGTTCGGTGTGCCCAGCTACACGAATATGGGGGATCAAGCGGTCGCACTAGCCGAAAGAAAGTACATTGAAAATGAGTTTCCTGAATACCAATACATCGAAATTATCGAAGAAGATGACGATGCCGCAATTCCAGTGGTTAAAAAACATTTGCAGCCAAAGGACATCATTGCCTTCACTGGTGGTGGTAATATGGGAAACCTATATCATAACCATGAAGAAGCCAGAAGAAAAGTCTTCTCAACCTTCACCGATAATCTAACCATTTCTTTCCCGCAGTCAATCCACTTTGAAGATAATGAAGATGGTGCCGCTGAAAAGAAGAAAAGCCAAGAAGCCTACAGTAAAAATCCGAATCTTGTGCTAGTTGCTCGTGATGCACAAAGCTTTCACCGTATGCAACGAACCTTTCGTAATCCCGTTATTTTCACACCTGACATGGTACTATACATGAATTCAGTTGATTGGAAATTTAAACGTAATGGTGCCTTGTTTGTATTGCGACACGATACTGAAAAAGTGGTCAAGCAATCCACAATTGATAATGTGAAGGACCTGTTAGACGAATCCCTTCCTGTCGAACGTGTTGATACAGTTCTAGATGACCCATCAACAATAACACCAATTACGCGTGAAACATTATATGAAGCAGAGTTAGAACTATTTTCACACCAAAACATTATCATTACTGACCGGTGGCACGCGATGGTATTTTCAGTACTAACTGGTACACCTTGCCTGCTATTTGGTAATAGCTACGGTAAAGGTAAGCATGCCTATATGGATTGGTTAGAATATGTTAATTGGATTGATTACACTGATGAGGAAGATACTGAGCGTATTAAGAAACTGATGCAAAGTCTAATCGTCCAAAAACGGCATAGTTATGATGTTAAAAGGAGCTTCCAGCAGTTGCGTGACACCATTTCTCGTTATGCTGAGGGTTAAACGCAGAGTAAATTAGTAAAGATGAACCTCCTGAAATATACTTTCAGGAGGTTTTTATGTAGTAAATATTTTGATTCCTAATCACCAATTCATTATATTCTGTCTACTAAATATGTTAATCAATAGATATTAAATATATTTTTCACATCAATTTACTGGCAATTCACTTGTGTCACTTTTGGAAAACGTTTACACTTTTTACATAGGCGGTAGGTATATTAGTAGATATCTAATACATTAAAGTGGGGAGAGATATTATGGAAAAGAATAAAGACACTAAAGACGAAAGACACTACAAAATATTTAATGGTATTTTAGGGCTAGTGGTCGGCTTATGGTTGGCAATTCCTTCACTTTTTTCTTTTTTTGACCATTCAACAGGTTCTGTAATTTTTTGGATAGACTTTATCGCCATTATCGTGGGGGTAATTAGCGCTATAAGTGGTATCAACGAGTTTAGGCACATTAAAAAGTAGGTATAAGTAACTAGACCGGACCTATTAAGGCATATCAATTTAGTAGGAAGGAATAGCCGCATTAATTTAAAATGACTTTGTAAGGAGATAGGGAAATGGCATCATTATTAGATTTTTTATTTACTATACTAATTATCTACGGATTATATAAGTGGTTTACACGTCCAAAGTATCGAATAAGATTGACAGACCCTGTAACTGGATATATAAAATATTTATTTGCAATGGATGGTATTAATCATTCAATTAGATACACTAGCGACAGTAAGTCTGCTTTAATTTTTAAAGAGGCAACTCGTGCAGAGCGCTTTGCCAGTGCAATAAATGACAACATTCAACCAGAAATCGAAGTAAAAAAATTCATTGGTTGGAAGTCTATTAATCAAGGCTAATTAAAAATGGTAAAGAGAGTGTAACAACAGCTATAATCATCCAATAAACTAAATGAAAAGCAACTCGGTAAAAACAGCATCGAGTTGCTTTTTATTTAGTTTATTTGCATTATAGTTTTAATTATGTTTAAATTTAATTAACAAAGTTAAAAAGGAGATAAAAATGAATTGGTTTCTTTCTTTAGAAAAAGAAGATCAGGAGTTTATTAAACAACTTGTTCTTTCTTCTGGATCACTAAAACAATTAGCACATGTTTATAAGGTTAGTTATCCGACTGTCCGTACTCGTCTAAATAAAATCATCGACAAAATAAAATTACTTGAAGACCAGGATAAAGATCACTTTGAGACAAAAATCATGCAATTAGTAATTGATGAAAAGGTCTCTTTAGACGTAGCAAAAGATTTAATCAAAGATTATAAAGAGGCTAAGAATGGATAGTTTAATTTCAGTAGCAGAAGGTATGTTAGTTGTGTTTGTTATATACTGGACAAATAGGCTCTTTCCAAAATGGTTCGGCGGTATCTATAATCTAGCATTTTTACTTTTTATGGTTTATACCATAATTACCAGAGGACAAGGTCAACTTATTAGCATGCTTATAGTACTAATTCTAGGAGAAGTTATTTTAGGTGGAATTTGGGTCAGTGCTCGCGAAGATAAAAAGAGAAAGATTAAAAAAGAAATCGAAAAAATGAAGGCAACGGATATTTCACACAACAACTAAGTTAAATCAATTTCTACTAGCCAAGTATAGATTCTAAAATTTCACATTTCTTTTAAGGAACAGGTTATCTTAAAATTTGTGATGTTTTTACCCTTTATGAAAGCATTTTAAAACCCCGTGAGTTGGAGTTTATTCCAACTTACGGGATTTTGGTTCACTTCTTTCATTAAACGTCATAAGTTAATGCCAGTACTCATAATTTAAGATAATAAAATTATCACCTGGCAGTATATGCCGTCGAATTAATCGATTACATGCAATAACATACTAAGTAATAATGAATATAAATGATAAGGAGCAAAAACTATGTCCGATGTTTATAATAAAAAAGACGTTCTAGATATATTATCTAATTTATACAATAACTTACCATCTGAAGATTATTCAATACTAAGGAAAGATGTTCTACATTCAGCTAATAAAATTATAAAAGGTACAAACCCTCTGCCAATCATTAATACACTAATTACTGAATTAACAGATATTATTATCAGTAACCTTAATAACAATGTCCCTTCTATTATCGAAACTAGTAACATATCTCTTAAAAAGTTAATCAAAAAATCTAATAATGCTATGTGGACAAATGATTATGCCACCTTATTTGGAGAAAATTTCTTTTAAATAATCATGATACAATCAAAGTAATGGTTAAAATATTTATTCCAAATCCATAAATCATAGCAAATACTGCTTCGAACCAGACAAAGTCATCTTACCAATCAGCTAAAAAGTTATTCTGAAAAAAGTATCCTTAATATAAGAATAGGTATTGCTACTAATAGTACTTATCCATAATGCGAATAATCGAAACACGTTCAACGTTAATAAGATAATCCCCACCAATGTGGCATTAATTCTTCTAAAGTTGTCGTCTTTTTGTTTTCATAATCCACTAAAATCTCTGTATCTTTATTTTTAATATCCAACTGCATTAAAAACTCTCGGCAAGCACCACAGGGTAAACTATTATTTTCACCTTCAACAGGCGCTTTATCTCGAAAAGCTATTACCCGTTTAATATGCGTTTGCCCAGTATTAACATACATATTGAGCGCCGCTACTCGTTCCGCACACAAATTACAAACACCACTACAACTTTCAATACAAAAGCCAGTAAATATTTCCCCATTATCCGCTTCAATAGCACTAACAACATTATGTGCGTAAATAAATGGCGTGACATCGCCCGGATAATATTCTTTCTTTGCTTTTAAGTACATTTGTTCCCATTTGTCCATAATATTTACCCCTCTAAATAAAATCCACTCCAGCATTGGTTGATTAAGATTTTATCACAGATGTTCCACTTGGATTGACAATTTAAGGGAAAAGAATAAAGACACTAAAGACGAAAGACATTACAAAATATTTAATGGTATTTTAGGGCTAGTGGTCGGCTTATGGTTGGCAATTCCTTCACTTTTTTCTTTTTTTGACCATTCAACAGGTTCTGTAATTTTCTGGATAAATTGTATCGCCATTATTTTGGGGGTAATTAGCGTTATAAGTGGCATCAACGAGCTTAGGCACGTTAAAAAGTAGTATAAACGATAGTATTTTGATGACCTTATAAAATCATTGTACTTACTACGATAACGAGGTACTAAAATATGCAAGATTCAGCAAAAGAAAAATTAAATAAAGAATTAGACGTAGTCACACGATCAATACCAAGAAAAGAAGTTAGTCAAGAAGATATGGCGGAGATGATTAGAAATGGTGAATGGTAAAGAGGATGCCGTTGAAGAGGCAAAGTTTAGAATACGGAGGAACGCCCAATTAACTTCAAGAATCAGATTAGAGACGAAAGAAGAACTTATAAATTGGTGGAACGAATATGACAAATAAGTCAGCTAATTCATGATAGT
>JACYYK010009718.1_pt1 | contig 14720 bp, 17 predicted proteins | sample 8236871 | NCBI WGS metagenome assembly JACYYK01 (sample SAMN14103087, study PRJNA606662) | landfill metagenome | isolation source: landfill solid waste inoculated with endophyte fungus Paravalsa indica | place: India:New Delhi, Okhla landfill site | collected 2017-11-05 | reverse complement strand
GCAATCGCTAAATCATTAAAATATTGTCCCACTCCTGTTTGAACGAGAAAGGCGCCAAATAATAGAAATAAGAAAATGTAAGTAGAAGACACTTGTAGTGGTGTCCCTAAAATTCCTTCTGTTGTAAAAAACATCGACTCGATTAATTGATCTAAACTAAGCCCTCGATGTATGAGCATGCCAGGCATTTGAGGACCAAATAATGCATACAATAGAAATAGCATGGAGATAATCGTGATTGGTAGGCCTACAGCCCGTCTCGCTGCTTCTAAAACCAAGAGAGTGGCAATACCTCCAATTATCATTTGTACTTGGTTGATACCTCCAATTTGCTGAACGAGAGTGTCATAGTAAACTGGCCAATAAGCACAAACGACAATGGCAAGTAACGCTAACAGGTAATCATACCAAGGTATTTGATCCTTTTTCTTTTTTCGGATTGCAGGAAACAGGAGAAAAATTAAAACTAGGGCAAAACCAAGGTGAACAGTTCGTTGGAGATAAGCTGTATATTGTCCAAAAACACCTGTATATATTTGAAACAAGGAAAAAGCAATCAGGATAACAAAAACGGCCTTTGCCATGATTCCTTTTAAATTCCTAGTATTTGATTCGGCATCATATTTTTCGAGTAATTTTCGTTGCTCTTCTTCCGTTACTTTATTGACTTGTTTTTCTTCACTCATGAATTCTCACTCCTTTCCAATATTCCCACAAGGTAAGTTTCTCTACCTCTATATGAAACCAAGCACCTGGTTTAAAATATTGATTGAACCAGATCATATGACCATCATCTGGCTCTCCTGCAGTACCCCAGACAAGACGATTTTCTGAAACAGTTTTTCCATTTCGAATATTCATAGATGGAAAATAATTGTTTAGATTTTTAATATGATACTTCCCATCTTCATAGACAAATTCTTCTCCTTCTTGTGCATTTGAGGGCATGCCAATACCAAAATGCTCATAAATGATTTCAAATTGCTCCATTCCTAAGTCGTCTGTAATTTTATATTTTTCGACAACGTCTGTAAGATGAATCGAGTGGGTAAAAATAATCTGAAAAACTTCACCTTTTTCAATTGGCAAAAATGCATTCATTTGTTCTGTATTTTCTTTATAGAAAACCAATGCTGTTATAAAAGGAAGCTTAAAAGTTACGGTAACAAGTGCAGCACAAAGAACGAAAATGATGCTAGAGGCAAATAGTTTACGTTTCATTTAATAGTCACCCGTATTTATAATTGAATAAAGACAGAAAAGCCGCCTGCCATTTTTAAAAAACAGTAGGCAGCCGGCTAAGTAGTTCATTTATAGCATCGATGCCACTTATTCCGCACTAATACCTTTTTCATCGAAATATTTTTGTGCTCCTGGGTGTACTTCAATGCCAATTCCATCTAGAGCAGTTTCAAGTGAAATGAGAGATGCCTTATCATGTGCCATACTGTCTGCATTTTCATAGATAGCTTTAGTAATTTCATAAACAGTGTCTTCTGGAACATCGTCAGTAACTGCAAGCATTGCTAGAACTGCAACGGTGTTGACATCCTCCTCTAGTCCATACGTGCCTTTCTTTACCGTATCTTTTGCATAGAATGGATATTTTTCTACTAGTTCATTAATTTTTTCCTCTGCAATTGGAATAATCGAAACATCGACTGTTGCCCCTAATCCTTCGACCGCTCCTGTCGGTGTACCTGCAGTAATAAAAGCTGCATCAATATTACCATCCTGGATTCCACCAGTGGATTCACCAAAATCTAAATTTTGTGCATCAATATCGTCGATGGTCATCCCGTGTATTTCTAAAATTTGTTCTGCATTTATATACGTACCAGAGCCAGGTGCCCCGACAGATACTTTTTTACCAGCTAAGTCTTCCACTGAACTTATTCCAGAGTCTTTTGTTGTTACGATTTGGATCGTTTCTGGATAGAGTGATCCAATGGCTTGCACGTTTTCTACTTTGTTTCCTTCAAATGCATTGACACCATTTACTGCATTATCGATCACATCTGTTTGAACAAAAGCTAATTCTGCCTCCCCCTCTTGCAATGCGATCACATTGTCTGCCGAAGCATTTGAGGATAAAGCATCTGTTTGTATACCTGTAGCATCCGTAATCGTAGACGCCATTTCCCCGCCCAGAGGATAGTAAGTACCACTTGTTCCCCCAGTAAGAATACTTAAGAAATCAGGTGCTTCTTCTGTAGCTTCTCCACCATCACCTGAATTTGAATCTGCATCTCCTTCTACTTCTGAATCATCACTTCCACACGCTACAAGAAATAATGATATGGCAAGTAGTGAAATAAGCATAAATAGTAAGCGCTTTAATTTCATAAAAATACATCCCCCCATTTAATTATAAGTATGTGTATAATACTATGAATATATTAATATTGTCAAATAATTCTATATCACTTAAATACTGCTAATATCACGTTCTATATTTACAATTTATCATATAATTTATCATATTCCATCTTATTGTTAGAAATGCTAACAATTTTATGAGTAATAACACCCTATTACTGTGTCGTGTAAAGAGGAACGTAATTAATTTATCTAATTATTTCCCATTATAATGCTCATAATAAAATGAGGGAGGAAAAGATATGGATAATTTGAAGGGAAAATCAATTATAAAAATGTATGATTACCATGCTTGGGCTAACGATGTTATCATAAATCGGATCAAAGAATTATTGTCAAGCTGGTTTTTCCTCGATTGCAAAGGTCTTGACTCATATTTATACGGTTGATTTAATGTGGTTGGAAACGCTAGATGGGAAAACTATGAAGCAATCAATGGAATTGGTGCAAGAGCTTGAAAGTGATGTGCGCTCCAGCGAAATAGATGAGATACAGCACTTATTTGGGGCTACTAATTTATGATTAAAAAGTAAATTTTACTACCAAAAATTTGAATTATTTATAAAGGGTTCACTTAAAAAACATAATATTTTAAAATAATAAGTAGTAATTCTATCAAACTTAGGAGGAAAAGGGATGTTTAAGAAAATCGCAAGTGATGCACTAGGGTTAAGTGATATTGGAAAGATTATTCAACCAGAGGATTTTGACAAAACAGAATCCGATGATTATGTTCTGCATGAGGATGGAGAGAAGATTCATTTTTTAATTAAATCGAAATCAGATGAATATTGCTTCACTAATCGTGCTCTTATTCACTTAGATGGAGAAAAGGCAACAAGTAGTAAGCGTAATATATACAGATATGACTATTATCGCCATCCTATTAAAAATGTATCTGTAGAAACAGCAGGTACAGTAGACTTAGATTTGGAGATTAAATTTTCCTTAGGTGGAAAAGCTATATCGGTTGATATCGATAAAAAAGAAGGGGAAGCCATCGCAGATTTATATAAATCCTTAGTCGCGATTTCCCATATACAAGATGAAAATGAACGAAAAAAGGAATTTGCACAAAATAGTTTAAACGTTTCTCAATCATTATTTACGGACAATCGTTTCCATGATGGGACCATTTCAACAGAATTTGAAAAAGCAACTAAATTTGCTTTTGACTGGTTCAATACGACTTATGATGAAAATACACAAAAGGATTTTAGCGAAGTTTTTAATAAATATATCCAAAATTAATCTCCAGCCATTGAACCTTGGCTGAAATGCAAAAGATGCATTCAGCCCTAGGTTCTCACTGCCTAAGTAAAATTATCGTTAATATGGATAACTAATTCCTTTCTCCTTTAACTCTAACTGTCTCTTAAAGCAAAATTGAATAATTTTTCTTCGGTCTTTCTCCTCAATATCGGTAAATTGAATCGCCATTTTTTTTATTTTAATATTGCTATTTTGGGCTACTACTCTTACGATCTTTGCTAAGAAAGAAACCTCGTATTTTTCTGTACGAAAAGGAAGTTCTAAGATTCCTGCTACTCGATCACCTTTCTTAAAAGAACAAGTTTTATCATAAAAGGAAAGTCCACCAGCACTTACATCAATAGTATAGAAGGTAGAATTTTCCCCATCTTGTACGATTTGCATGTCAATATTGGCTGGAACGCGAAAATTCTGCCTTAATTGGATTTTTTCGATATCTGCTTCACTCGGTCTTTTTAAAAGTAGTAGTGGAATTTTGTCTTCTGTTTTACCGTTGATTTCCGAAGTGAATTGAAAGCGGCTATTTTGATGAATCAAATCTATCTTTAGCTTCGTACCAGGGTGAAATATGACGGGATCCCATTCTTTTTCTAGGGATAATGGAAACTCAATGATTAAAGTTTCCTCTTGGATATCCGCAATCCTTGATAAGAATAATTGTGATTGATTATTTTGTCTAATGGTAATGTTAAGTATTTGGTTAATATGAAGTATTGCCACCATAATTTCCTCCCGAACCTATGATCACGATTAAATCATAGTGAAACTTTTTATCTAGTAATAATATACTATAAAAAGGACGATTAGGGAAGTTTAATATTAGTTGTTTCTCTCTATGAAGGCCAAAATATTTATTTTATAGTTTTTCAAATCCTTTTATCATCAAAAATAAATTTTCCATTACTTCTTCTGTTCTACTCTCCACGCCTTCTTGATTTTCTGCAATCCATAATATGGCTTCATTCATTGCACCAGAGAGACAATGTGTCATGGCATCGATGGATACAGGCATTAACAATTGATGGTCTTTCATTTTTAACAATTGTTCCTTTAGCGATTTCATGGAATACTTTTCATCCATTAAGCGGAAGGTATCCCAGCCTAGCACGGCTGGCCCATCTATTAATAATATTCTTTGATTTTGGGATTTAACGGAAGAGGTGATAAACGCTCGACAGCCAAGCAAAAGCTGCTCCCACATATCAGAGCTTTTTGCCGCTTCTTCTTCCACCTTTTCTCCAACTTCTCGTTGAACAGCTTCAAATACGGCAAGAAACAGCCCGTGTTTATTTTTAAAATGGTGATATAATGCTCCACGTGTCAAACCTGCTTCTTTAACTATCTCTTCTAATGCTACGTTCGCGTAGCCCTTTTCAGTGAAGAGGCTTCTCGCAATCTTCAGCAATTCTTGAATCGTTAATTCTGTATCTTCTTTGGTTTTCCTCATAACAGCTCACACCTTACTTAATTCTTTCTTCTATTTCTAAAGCTTTCCCATTTCCTAACTTCCTTAATGATCTCAAACCATGTGTAAGGATTTGCGGATGAAAAGCTTTTTGTTCCATATGGTTCTCTATCCATAATAGCACATCGTCAGCAGATTCTTTTGTTAAGTCATTGAGATGGTTGGCGACAGATTTTCTTACATATCGAGAAGAATCATTCATCAATGGTTCTAAAAGTTGAAGATTTTGCTCTACTTCTCCTTTTATCCAACCGATTCGTTTTGCCCATGGAAGTCGTGGCCGCGTTCCTTCACTTACTAACCTTCTAACATGTGGATTGGTATCAACGGACCATAATTTTAAATAGGCAATAGATTTTTCTGTGTTTTTTGCTAAAAATGGACGAATGGCATATTCCGATGTATGGCGTTTAGTGATTTCATGTAATGCATTCATAGATAGGTCAAAATGGTCTAGCCCATATTTCTCAACAAAAAAGGCAACCGGCATCAGAAAATAACCTTCCTTAAACATCCCCTCTTCCTTTTCATTTTCTGGACCAAGACACTGTAATAAAATCGATAAGCTATCTTCATAATTTTCCGGTAAAAATTCCCTAAGTGCATCTGTAATGACTTCGACACGTTGTTTTAACTCCTTATTCTCTACTAAAGATGATACCGTCTTAATAAAAGCAGTCGCTTCAAAGTTGGTATCGTGAGGCTCGATCAACTTTGCTAATCGAATCGCTAATTCCGTTCCAAAATAATATTTTAATGATACGTATTCCCCCACCTCTATTCCTCCCATACTTCTTCTTTATATTGTTCCAAAAAGGATGAATCTGGAGGAATAATTTTAATCACGTCTATCAACACACCATTCGGATCTCTTGTCATGAAATGACGTTGTCCAAATGCTTCATCACGAAGATCTAGTTGTAAAGGCAGCTTTTCTTGTACAATTAATTTTTCATACAATGAATCAACATCCTCCACCTCGAAGTTTAAAATTAAGCCTTGGGCTGTTTGGCGAAATGGGTTTGGAACAGTTTGGTGAGCTTGATTTAAAACGGCAAGCTCATAATCATTTGTCTCATGCTTTAAACTAACATACCAATCAGCATCAAATGTGACATGAAAAGCGAAATACTTAGTATAAAAATCCTTTGTACTATTAACCTCATTTGTCATGATAACTGGATAAAAACTATTTAGTTTCAATATAATCCCACCTTCTTCTTATTTTATTCCACTTTAACATACATACTGAATGTTTGTAAACAAAAATATGTGAATGGGGGACGTAAGGGATGTTTCTTCTCAAATGGTTTTTATTCCGGCTATAAACGTCATTTCACAATGGCTTTCCTTTTATTTTGGCTTTTATCCTGGCTATAAACACCATTTCATAACTGCTCTCCTTTCATTTTGGCTTTTATCCTGGCTATAAACATCATTGCATGCAGCTTTTCCTTTCAAAATGAACTTTATTTTGGTGAGTAACCCTTCATTTTGCCCTAACAAAATAACCGCCTATAAGCGGTTAAAATAACAAACTTAGAAATTAGCTTTTAGACTGTCGTAAGAAGCGTGGGTAAGAAACGAATGCAATGATTGCACCAATGAGCCCAAAAGATAGCAAAATCAGAATAGAAAGCCAAATATCCATTATTGTACCACCTTCTAATAGGATATTCTTATAGCCATCTAATGCCCAGAATTGAGGAAGAAATTTTGCAGTTGCTTGTATAAATGCTGGCATCATGTCAAGTGGCATCCATAATCCACCTAGCATCGCACCACCTAATGCAATAATTTGCGTTAAGGCGATTCCCATGTTTTCTGTTTTTACTAGGACTGCCATTGCCATACCCCAGCTAGTCGAAAGAAAAGCAAGGACAAATGATAAGACAATAAGGGAAAGCGGATCTCCTAAAGGTAAATCATATACCAACACCCCAAAGGTAAATAGTACAATAATCTGAATAATCACAATAAGCATAAAGGGTATCCATTTTCCGATAAAATATCGATTAATGGGTAAAGGAGTACTGGCAATTCGAGCAACCATTCCTCCATCCCGTTCTTTTACAAAAGCAATGACAATGGAAATCATGATAAAGAAGGAAAACATTACTGTATATCCAGGGACAATCTGTGTTACTAATGCCTGTGTGTCCATCTCTTCCCCACCGGAAAAAATAGCGATAAAACCGACAATAAATACAATTGGTAGAATAAAAGTCCAAAACCAAAGCCCTTTATCTTGAGCATTCTTTTTTAATTCTGTTAATGTTATTGCCCACATACGATCAACTCCTAACCATTGTCTCTTAAACGGAGACCCGTTAATTGAAAGAAAATATCCTCTAATCTAGTTTGGCTTAATTCTAGCCTCTCTGGAGTAATACCATTTTCACGAAAATGCTCAATCATTATTCCCATTGTCGATAAAGGGTCAGCACAATTTATAAAAAAACCGGCATCTGTTTGCATAACATCTCCATATGCTGTCAATTCTTCTGTCACCATGCCATCTTTTGCAACAAAAATGGCAGCATTTCGGTGTTTATCAAGCACCTGCTTCATCGTTCCGTGTTCTACCAATTTCCCTTTATCAATAAAGCCAACACTGTCACATATTTGCTCAACCTCCTCCATGTAATGGCTCGAATAAATAATCGTACTTCCGAGTTCTTTTAGTTCAGAAATCAATGAAAAAATAGAATGTCGTGATTGTGGATCAATTCCGACGGTTGGTTCGTCTAATACGATGACGGAAGGCTCATGAAGAATCGCACAGCCGATATTTAAACGGCGCTTCATTCCTCCAGAAAACTTGGAAATTTTGTCATGTGCTCTTTCGCTTAAACCAATTTGTTCTAAGACAACTCGTATTCGATTACGTAAATGTTCACCCGATAAACCATAAAGTCTACCAAAGTAGGTTAAATTATCATTAGCTGTTAGTGTTTCTTCTAGACAGATATCCTGCGGAACGTAACCGATGCATCTTTTTACCGCTAACTGATCTTTTTTCACAGATTGATTAAAAACTTGGATATCGCCATCAAAACGATCAATGACACCTACCAGTATTTTCATAAAAGTAGATTTACCCGCACCATTAGGCCCGACTAAGCCAAAGCAACTCCTTTCATTAATAGAGAAGTCTAAATCATTCAGTGCTTTTATCGAACCATATCTCTTACTAATACCCTGAACATTAATCATGTACCTACCTCCTGTGCATCATCTTTTTTCAATACTTTCATTCATTGATTTTTCAAGTTTTTTGTAATAGGTATATATGCCAATCCACATTATAAAATACGTCAATAGAAATATACCTAATCCTATTATTAGCGACCAAAGAGTGAAAGGAACCCAACCAGCATATATAGATACAATAGATATGACTATTAAGGATAGTACAAAATGGATGATGGTTTGTTTCAACAAACTCCCACGCTCAGATTCAAATATAAGTGATGCTAAGCTAAAATAAACACCCATAAGCATACTAGAAAGAAAGTGCCTCCATATCTCGATTACAGTAGATTCAATGGAGAAAATAACAAGAATCGTTAACGCTACAAATGTTACTAATGCACCTATTGCAATACCTATTATACTTCTTCTCAATACTTCAATAATCATGTAATTCTCCCCCTTCGACAATTTGTGCTTTTAATTGCTGCACATATTTTCTACTAACATATTCCTTACTTCCAGATTTAAAAAAGACACACAAATTGCCGTTAAAGGATAATTCAAATCGATCGATCTGATTAATGTTGCCTACAACAGACTTGGAAAAACGGATAAATCCAGAGACATGAAGGATTTTTTCTACTTCATACAATTTCATCTTTAGTTCCATACATTCCCCACCTATCATGGCAAACACCTTGCGATTTCTAGCAAACACATAATCAATTTCTTCAGGGTTTAATAGAATGGATCGATCTTCTTGAACAGATACAATTCTTTTAGGCTGTTTGTTTTGCAATAAGTTAACTAGCTCTTCGACTTCCTTCGTCCATTCCTTAGCATGAATGGTAATCGATGACTCTTCATGCTTGGCATCAATATCTATTCGTATCTTCATCTTTTCCCTCCTTCTTTATTATGCAACGTTCTTTCTTTCATTTGGCAAAATGTCACATCAGTTGCGGAAATAGTGGAATAACAGGTAGGAAACATAACATAAGATGGTCCCAGCATTTGCTAAACTTATTATAACTTGTCCAGTGCATTCCTTCTTCAATAAAAAGAACTTCCATAGTAGAAAATCTCGCATTCGCTCGACCTTTAAAGGATACGTTAGAGTTTGTTATACTTTGACTTCAAAATTTCCGTTTCGTCGTATTATTCTTTCCTAACGTATAAAAAAAGCGGCTGTAACTTTTTACAGACGCTTTTCCCTTCCACTTCGGCCATTATCCTTCTGCTGCCATGGCATCCGCTTTTCTACGATGCACCGTACCAAAAGGATGCTCAGGTGGTGCATATATTGAATAAAGTTTGATTGGAGAATTTCCTGTATTGATCAAATTATGCCATTTACCTGCTGGTACCATAATAGCACTATTCTTGGCTACCTGTTGTCGAAAAGTTAATTGATTTGGATGATCTCCCATCAATACAATTCCTTGCCCTGATTCAATACGTAAAAACTGATCAGTACTTGGATGTCTTTCTAATCCGATATCCTCCCCAACTCCTATGGACATTAACGTAACTTGTAAATGCTTCCCAGTCCATAATGCTGTACGAAATGTATTATTTACTAATGAAGCTTGCTCGATGTTCACGACAAATGGATTCATGCCATGGTCTGAAAACATCTGTTGATGGCCTTGCCATTGATTAGGATTATGCCCCCAATAGTGAGAATGCTGTTGATTTGTCCAATAAGGCATCGTTATTTCATCCTCTCCTTTATATTTCTTTATTATCCTATGCATCAGCCTATAAGAAGGTAAGGGTTACTTTAGAAAATAGGCAAGTGTTCCTTCTATATTTAGCAACCTCCAATTTATACCAAAATTATGATACCATGTAAAATAAGGATTCTAGCTGTAATTTTTAAGAGGAGTGTTCAAATGAATGCTAAAAAAGTCTTATCGATCCAAAACTTAACGAAAACCTTTGGAGAGAAAACAATCTTAAATGCGATTAATTTAGATGTCTACCAGGGACAAATTATTGGGTATATTGGTCCAAATGGAGCTGGCAAAAGTACGACAGTCAAAATCATGCTCGGATTATTAGAGGAATATGAAGGGGAAATTGAAATTTTCGGTCAAAGAATAGCTAAGCAGGATCCTACTTATAAAGGGAGAATTGGCTATGTTCCTGAAAATGCAGAAATTTACGATAATTTAACGGCCTATGAATATTTGCATTTCATTGGTGAATTATACGGAATGGAAACTAATATTATAGAGAAAAAAATATATCAATTAATGGAACTGCTAGATTTAAAGTATGCGATTAATAAAAGAATTGCAGGTTTTTCAAAAGGAATGAAACAAAAAATTTTAATTATTGCTAGTCTCCTACATAATCCAGACTTACTATTTTTAGATGAACCTTTAAGTGGGCTAGATGCTAATAGTGTGATGATTGTGAAAGAAATTCTAGACCAATTAGCACAACAAGGAAAGACGATATTTTATTCCTCTCATATTATGGAGGTTGTCGAAAAAATAAGTAATCGAATTATTTTATTAAATAATGGAGAAATTGTTGCGGACGGATCATTTGAAGATCTAAAAAAACAAAATAAAGAAGGATCACTTGAGCAAATTTTTAACGAATTAACTGGCTTTTCAGAGCATACAGAGCTGGCAAGTTCCTTTGTATCAGTTATAGAAGATGGTGATAGAGGATGACAGATTACACGACATTAAAAATATTAGATAAATTCGAGTCATTATTCACCAAATTTCAAATAGATTATAAAACGATGCGCCATATTCTAATGATTAAATTCACGATGGATAGTCGAAGGGTTCCAACCATTTTCAATGATAATAGATCACAAAGTCGCGGGAATCAGTTCATAAAGTCATTGGGAATTTATGCTTTAATGGGTATTATCCTAATCCCTTTTTTAATAGGAGAACAGTATCTATTTCAAATGAGTTTATTTTTTGGCATTGTCATGTTTATCATTACGACTTCTATGATTTCTGACTTTTCGACTGTACTGTTAGATGTTAGGGATCGCAATATACTTGGAACAAAGCCGATTCATACTCGTACAATCAGTGCAGCTAAATTTATTCATATTACCTTTTATCTATTCTTCCTAACCGGAGCGTTTACTGGACTACCACTCATTGTAGGATTAATTATACATGGATTTGTTTTTTTTCTATTAAGCTTATCTATCCTTATTTTAGTAAATTTGTTGATCTTGATCATTACTGCTACCATATATCTACTTGTACTCCGTTTTTTTGATGGAGAGAAATTAAAAGATATGATTAATTATGTTCAGATTACGCTCAGTATTGCAATGGTCGTTGGCTATCAATTAATTGCACGTTCCTTTGATTTTGTAGATATGGGTTTTTCACTTAATTTCCAATGGTGGCAAGTGCTGATTCCACCAATGTGGTATGGGGCACTGTTTGATCTAGTCATGAAACAACAATTCGATCAAGGCAACCTTATACTAATGATACTCGGGATAATCATACCTGTTGTTTCCTTTCTTATTTATATCAAGCTGCTCCCTTCCTTCGAGAAAAATCTAGAAAAACTGCTCTCAGAACCTACTGCGAATCATAAACCAAGAGAGAGTTGGACGAAGCTATGGGCAAAGATCCTTTGTCGAAGCAAGGAGGAAAGGACTTTCTTCTTGTTTTCTAGCAGAATGATGAAAAATGAAAGGGAGTTTAAGCTAAAAGTATATCCGATTCTAGGGATGGCTTTGGTATTTCCATTTATTTTTATATTCAATATTTCTTCTATCGATGGAAATGGATCTTTTCAGCAAAGTAATGCGTTTATTAACATGTATCTATCTTTCATCTTATTTCCTTCAGGAGTGCTTATGCTAGGCTTTTCTGAGAAGTATAAAGGCGCATGGATATACAAGGCTGCTCCAATTAGACGAATACAATATATTCACAAAGCTGCTTTAAAGGCATTTTTATCAAATCTTTTTATTCCGCTTTATCTATTACTGAGCGTGATATTCCTTATTTTATTTGGCATAGATATTAGCCTATTCTTACTTTGCTTACTTGGTGCAGGATTTATATATGCCATTATTAGTTATCGAATCACTTGCTATAATGAACGATTACCTTTTTCAGAATCCTTTAAATTTGCTCAACAAAACCAAGCAGGAAAAGCAATTCTCCTACTATTATTAGGAGGGGTATTTGTCCTTGTTCATTTTATCTTCCTAAATATAGTGGCTGGGCAATACATTTATCTAGCAATTTTAATCATAGTAAATATTATGATGTGGAAAAAAATGTTTTAGAAATTGATAAGGGTAGAAACTACCGAAAACGGTATTGTTTCTACCTTAGCTTTAAATAAGTATTTCCTTCCAGATCTTTTCCTATTTCATTCCCTCTCCTAGTAAATACCGAGCTCCTTCATTGACTTCGAGTTTTGGAACTAAGCGAGCTTAACCACTACCCTTTATTAATTAACTATCAAAATAAGTCGATTTGTTATATTTCTTGCAGTTCATGGAGAGAATGTTTTAATAAAAACTCTAATAATTTTGGGTGATCTATATGCGGAAGGGTAAAAATAAATCTAGTAAGCTTTTCCCAATAAGTGTCGATAAATTAAAAACATTGATGGAGAGTAAATTTGAGAATAACCCAGATTTATCCTTTACCATTTTTGAAAAGTCTGAAGCGAGGATTGCTGTCTTTTACATCTCCTATTTAGTGGAACCAGAGATGGTCGAGCAATTTATGTTAAAGCCTTTATTAGATGGTAAATCAAAATGGACAAATCAATCGATTCTAAATGAAATACCTTTAAGAAGTGGGAGCAAGATTGAAAAACTCGAAGAAATACTAGATAAAATACTAATTGGAGAAGTATATATCTATGTAGAAAATGAAGACGCGGCGTTATCTTATTTATTAGATAAAAAAGAAAAACGAGATTTAACACAAGCAGAAACAGAATCCCTCGTTTTAGGACCAAAAGTTGCTTTTACTGAGTCGATGATTACTAATTTGAATATTGTTCGTTGGAGTATTCGCTCCACAGACCTTGTCTTAGAAAAAATAATGATAGGTGAGCGTTTCCCTCGTGAAGCACGTTTAGTTTACGTCAAGTCTCTCGCCAATGAAACAGATATTAATACGATGCGTCAGCGATTAAAGGAACTAGAAGTGGACCAAATTGAAGACAGCTCTGTATTAATGCAATATATTGAGGACTCTTCGCTAACTATTTTCCCACAATTTTATTTAACAGAGCTACCCGATCGATTTGTCTATGCTATAGATAAAGGTAGGATTGGCTTATTAGTGGAGAATAGTCCGACAGCAACTATTGCGCCTTCGTCTTTTTTTAGTTTTTTTGAATCTACAGAGGATCTTTACATGCGTTGGCATGCAGGTACCTTTTTAAGATCTGTTCGTTTTATTGCGATTTTTTTATCCATCTTTCTGACACCTATATATGTAGCTGCCACTACATTTCATTATGAGATTATTCCAATAAAGGAGCTATTAACTATCGGGAATTCTAGAGCAATCGTACCGTTTCCACCGATTATTGAGGTGTTAATTCTAGAGTTTTTCATCGAATTACTGCGAGAAGCTGGAGCAAGGTTGCCAACAAAGATTGGGCAGACCATCGGTATTGTTGGAGGTATTGTCATCGGAACTGCAGCTGTTCAGGCAGGGATAACAAGTAATTTCTTAATCATTCTTGTCGCAATTAGTGCACTGGCTTCCTTCACTATCCCTAATTACTTGATGAGTACAGCCATACGAATCATTCGTTTTCCTATGATTATATTAGGCGGATTATTAGGCTTAATCGGTATAATGTTTGGGACTTGTTTTTTGCTCATCCATTTATTAAAAATAAAATCTTTAGGAAGACCATATTTAACACCTATTTATCCCTTTAGATGGGAAGATCTCAATAAAGCATTGTTCCGGTTACCTATTGCCTATCAGAGTAAAAGATTTTATTCCTACCAGCCAAAAGATATAAAACGATACAAGAAAAACAAAGCGAAGAGAAAGAAAGACATAGATGAGTAGGTGAATTATGGACATTAATGTGAAAGTAAAATCGCATTTACGCATTCAAGCATTTTATTTATTTTTCCTTATAAGCTTTATTCAAATAGGTGTAGGAATAATGGGGGTTCCTAGGTTTATTTTTAAAGAGTCACAACAAGATGCTTGGATTTCGGTTATACTTGCTTCTGGTTTTATTGTAATGGTCATATCTGCCATGCTATTTATCCTTAAGCAGTATGAAAATGCCGATATTTTAGGAATTCAAACCGATCTATTCGGGAAATGGTTAGGAAAATTGCTCGGGACTATTTACATTATCCATTTTATCCTAGCGTTTTTATCAGTGATAATAACCTATATCGAAGTATTAA
>JACYYK010012107.1_pt1 | contig 14722 bp, 16 predicted proteins | sample 8236871 | NCBI WGS metagenome assembly JACYYK01 (sample SAMN14103087, study PRJNA606662) | landfill metagenome | isolation source: landfill solid waste inoculated with endophyte fungus Paravalsa indica | place: India:New Delhi, Okhla landfill site | collected 2017-11-05 | reverse complement strand
GCGATGGAGTCGGCCAAGTACGGCGTGACGATCAACTGCGTCGCTCCCGGGCTCGTCAACGCCGGCGTCTTCCTGACGGTTCCCGACGACTACCAGCAGCAGCAGATCGCGAAGATCCCGGCCCAGCGGACCGCAGAGCCGTCCGAGATCGCCGCCTGCGTCGCATTCCTCTCCTCCCCGGACGCGAGCTACGTGACCGGCCAAACCCTGACCATCTGCGGAGGGCTGTCCCTTGGCTTTTGAGGTTCGAATCGAGCGCCGCGATGCGCGCATCGGCGTGCTGACGATCGACAACCCGCCGGTCAACGCGCTGCACCCCGACGTCTCCGACGCGATCCACGAGCACGTGACGACGCTCGGGGACGATCCTGAGCTGCGCGTGCTGATCCTGACCGGCGCGGGCAAGCACTTCATGGCCGGCGGCGACATCGCGTTCATGCAGTCGCTCGACCCGTACCGCGCCGAGCGCTACGTGCTCGGCGTCCAGCGGATGCAGGACGCGCTCGGCCTGCTGCCGCAGCCGGTGATCGCCGCGATCAACGGCACCGCGCTCGGCGGCGGCTGCGAGCTGGCGATGGCCTGCGACATCCGGATCGCCGACGAGCGCGCGATCCTCGGCCAGCCCGAGGTCCAGCTCGGCCTGATCCCCGGCGCCGGGGGCACCCAGAACCTGCCGCGGCTGGTGTCGATCGGCACCGCCAAGCGCCTGCTCTTCACCGGCGACCGGATCGACGCCGCCGAGGCGCACCGGATCGGTCTGGTCGATCAGGTGGCGCCGGCCGGGACCGCGCTCGACGAGGCGATCGCCGTCGCCGAGCGGATCGCCGCCAACGCGCCGGCCGCGGTCGCCGCGGTCAAGCGGGCGGTCAACGTCGGCCTGCAGTGCGGCAGCGTCGACGGCCACCGGGTCGAGGCGTCGCTGTTCGGTCCCCTGGTCACCACGGACGACTTCACGGAGGGCACGACCGCCTTCTTCGCGAAGCGTCCCGCCAACTTCCAGCGTTCGTGAGGAGCAGCATGAGAATCGGAGTCGTCCACGTCACCACCGAGGAGGCCTCGGGGCCGTACACGGAGCTGATCACGGCCAACCTCGAGCGGGCCAAGCGCGAGGGCACGGAGATCGTGCACCGCTACGTGCGGCACCTGCGGCGCGCGACCGACACGGCGATCGCCTACCCGACGCTGCTCAACAAGGTCGACATCATCAACGAGATGCTCGAGCTCGAGCGGGCCGGCGTCGATGCGGTCTTCGTCGCCTGCTCCGGCGACCCCGGGGTGTCCGAGGCCCGCTCGCTGCTGAAGATCCCGGTGGTCGGGCCGATGGAGGCCGCGTTCGGCCTGGCGCTCGGCTACGGCTGGAAGTTCGGCATCGTGACCGTCGCCGACCCGACGTGGTCGGCGCACATGGACCAGGTCGTCCACAACCACGGCCTGACCGCCCGCTACGCCGGCCAGCGCGTGCTCGAGACGCCGACGGCGAAGATCTTCACCGAGGGCTTCGAGCGGCCGGAGATCGTCCGCGACGACATCACGGCCCGCGCCCGCGAGATGGTCGACGCCGGGGCCGAGGCGATCCTGATCGGCAGCGCCGGCCTGAGCACGTTCACGTCGCACTTCCGGATCGCGAAGATCGACGATCCGCTGACGCCGATCTTCGACGTGATCTCGATCGGCCTCAAGGTCGCCGAGCTGCGGGCGGACGTCCAGCAGGGGATGGGCATCCCCGAGGTCGGCCGCGGCGGGTGGTACTCCGAGTACGACGCGCGCAACCAGACGCGCGTCCACCGGCTGTTCGGCTGGGTCGACGACCCGACGGTGGAAGGGAAGTAGCCGATGCTCGTCACGGACACCGTCGCGATCGTCACCGGCGGAGCCTCCGGGCTCGGCGAGGGGACCGTGCGGATGCTGGCCGAGGCCGGCGGACGCGCGGCGATCCTCGACCTGCCGGGCTCGCCCGGCGCCGCGATTGCCGAGGAGCTCGGCGACGACGTCGCGTTCTTCCCCGTCGACGTCAGCGACCCGGAGCAGGTGCGGGCCGCCGTCGACGGCGCCCGCGAGCGGTTCGGCCGGATCACCGCCGCCGTCTGCTGCGCGGGGATCAGCCCGGCGGGACGCACGGTCAACCGCAAGGGCGAGATGTTCTCGCTCGACGCCTTCCGCAAGACCGTCGAGGTCAACCTGATCGGCCTCTACGACGTCGTCCGCAACGCCGCTCGGCACATGGCCGACAACGACCCCGGGATCGACGACGAGCGCGGCGTGATCGTCAACGTCGCCTCGATCGCGGCGATGGAGGGCCAGGTCGGCCAGACCGCCTACAGCGCGTCGAAGGGCGGCATCGCCGCGCTGACGCTGCCGCTCGCCCGCGACCTCGCGCCGCTCGGGATCCGCGTGCTGTCGATCGCCCCCGGGATCATGGACACGGCGATGATCGCCGGCCTCGACGACGAGCGCCGCGCGAAGCTGATCGACCTCAACCTGTTCCCCAAGCGGCTCGGCCGTCCCGACGACTTCGCGTCGCTGGTGCGGACGTTCCTCGAGACCACGATGTTCAACGGCGAGGTCGTGCGGCTCGACGCCGCCACGAGGCTGGGCTGAGATGCGCCGCCTGATCTTCGCGCCCGAGCACGACGAGTTCCGGGCGTCGGTCCGCGCGTTCCTGACCCAGGAGGCGCTGCCCCACGTCGAGGCGTGGGAGGCGGCGGGGATGGTCGACCGCAGCTTCTGGAAGAAGGCGGCGGCCCAGGGTTTGGTCGGCTTCGAGGCGCCCGTCGAGCTCGGCGGCGCGGGAATCGACGACTTCCGCTTCAACGCGGTGATCGACGAGGAGATGAACCACCTGGGCATCCCCGGCGACGGCTTCACGATGGAGAACGACATCATCGCGCCGTACCTCGTCGAGCACGCGACGCCCGAGCAGCAGCAGCGGTGGCTGCCCGGCTTCACCGCGGGCGACGTGGTGGTCGCGATCGCGATGTCCGAGCCGGGGGCCGGTTCGGACCTGCGCGGGATCCAGGCGACCGCGCGCCGCGACGGCGACGAGTACGTGATCAACGGCTCGAAGACCTTCGTCACCAGCGGGATCCAGGCGGATCTGATCATCGTCGCGGCCCGCACCGGCGAGGACGGCGCGCTGAGCCTGTTCCTGGTCGACGCGGAGACCCCCGGGTTCCAGCGCGGACGCAAGCTGGACAAGATCGGCCGCAAGGCGCAGGACACCGCCGAGCTGTTCTTCGACGACGTGCGGGTCCCCGCGGGCAACCTGCTCGGCGTCGAGGGCCGCGGGCTCGACCTGCTGAAGACGAACCTCGCGCGCGAGCGGCTGTCGATGGCCGTGTCGGCGGTCGCGGCGTCCGAGCACGCGTTCGAGCTGACGCTCGCCCACTGCCGCGAGCGGCAGACCTTCGGCAAGCCGATCGGGCGCCACCAGGCGGTGCGCTTCGTGCTGGCCGAGATGCGGATGGAGCTGGACGCCACCCGCGCGTACATCGACCGCTGCGTCATGGGTCAGGTCGAGGGCGAGCTGACCGGCCACGAGGCCGCCGGGGCGAAGGCCTGGGCGACCGACCTGCAGTTCCAGGTGCTCGACCGCTGCCTGCAGCTCCACGGGGGCTACGGCTACATGGAGGAGTACCCGATCGCCCGTCTCTGGCGCGACGGCCGGGTCCAGCGGATCTACGGCGGCACCAGCGAGATCATGCGCGACATCGTCGGTCGCGCGCTCGAAATCTGAGCACCATCACCACTACCGAGGGAAACCGGCATGCGGAAGCTTGAAGGACGCGACGTCGTGATCGTGGAGGCCCTGCGCACCCCGGTCGGGCGCGGGCACAAGGAGAAGGGCTACTACAAGGACGTCCACCCGAACGAGCTGCTCGGGTACGCCTACAAGGCGATCTTCGAGCGCACCGGGGTCGACCCGATCGACGTCGACGACGTGATCGTGGGCTGCGTCCAGCAGCTCGGCGTCCAGTCCTACAACATCGGCCGCAACGCCTGGCTGCAGGCCGGGCTGCCGATCGAGGTGCCCGCGACCACGGTCGACCGCCAGTGCGGGTCGGCCCAGCAGGGCATGAACTTCGCCGCGACCCAGATCGCCAGCGGCGTCAGCGACATCGCGATCGGCGCCGGCGTCGAGCACATGGGCCTGATCCCGTTCACCGCCGGCGACGAGGCGCAGCGGCAGTTCGGCACGCCGTGGCCCGAGGAGTTCATGGAGCAGCAGCCGATCGTCGGCCAGGGCCTGGGGGCCGAGCTGCTCGCCGACCACTACGGCGTGTCCCGCGAGGTCTGCGACGAGCTCGCGCTGCGCTCCCACCAGCTCGCCGACCAGGCGACGCGCGAGGGCCGCTTCGAGCGCGAGATGATCCCGGTCGAGATCGACGGTCAGACGATCACCACCGATCAGGGGATCCGTCCCGACACGACGCTCGAGAAGCTGTCGTCGCTGAAATCGGTGTTCAAGCCCGACGGCAAGATCACCGCCGGCAACTCGTCGCAGATCTCCGACGGCGCCGCCGCGGTGCTGCTGATGACCGCCGACGAGGCCGCCCGCCGGGGCCTGAAGCCGCGCGCCCGGATCGTCGACCAGGTGACCGTCGGCTGCGATCCGATCAAGGTGCTCGAGGGCCCGCTGCCCGCCACGCACAAGATCCTGAAGCGCAACGGGATCGCCTTCGGCGACATCGACCTGTTCGAGGTCAACGAGGCGTTCGCGCCGGTCGTCGCCGCCTGGGCCAACGAGTTCGACGCCGACATGGACCGGGTCAACGTCAACGGCGGCGCGATGGCGCTCGGCCACCCGGTCGGCTCGACCGGCGCGCGCCTGACCGCGACGCTGGTCAGCGAGCTCGAACGCGCCGACAAGCAGCTCGGCTTCGTGACCATGTGCTGCGGCGGCGGCATCGGCACCGGCACCCTGATCGAGCGCCTGTAGGCGTCGGGAGGAGCACGACGTGACGCGACGCGCGGCCCTGATCACCGGAGCCTCCAGCGGGATCGGCCTGGAGATCGCCGACATGCTCGGCCAGGAGGGCTACGCGCTGACCGTCGCGGCGCGCCGCCCGGAGAAGCTGACCGCGGCGGCGGACGGCCTGCGGGCCAAGGGCTACGACGTCGTCGAGTACGCCGGCAACCTCGGCGACGAGGACGAGATCGAGGCCGTCGTCGCCCGGCACCGCGACGCCTACGGACGCCTCGACGTGCTGGTCAACAACGCCGGCGTCGGCTTCGGCGGCCGCGTCGACGACATCGTCACCAAGGCGATGGACCTGCAGATCGGGGTCAACCTGCGCGCGATCGTGCTCTTCTACCGGGCCGCGATGCCGATGCTGCGGGCCGCGGGGGCGGAGCACCGCAACGCGCTGGTGGTCAACACCTCGTCGATCACCGGCAAGGGCGGGCAGTCCCACCTCGGTGTCTACTCGGCGACCAAGCACGGGGTGGTCGGCTTCACCGAGGCGATGAACAAGGAGCTCGCCGACGCGGGGATCAAGAGCACGGCGCTCTGCCCGGCCTTCGTCGACACGCCGATGATGGACGGCGTTCCCGGCGCCGCCCCGGCGGAGGAGCTGATCACCACCGCCGACGTCGCCGAGTCGGTGCGCTTCCTGATCAAGACGTCGCCGGGCTGCGTGGTACCGGAGATCCAGTTCACGGCGCCCGGGGGCGGCGACCTGCGCTCGGACGCCGGAGGCCACTGACCGCGACGCCCGTCGCGGGGGTCGCGATCCGCAATCGAGGAGAGAGCCATGCCGAAGATCACCTACATCAGCGTCGACGGGGACGAGCAGACCGTCGAGGCGACGACGGGAACCAGCCTCATGCAGACCGCGCTCGACGAGGGCGTCGACGGGATCGTCGGCAACTGCGGCGGCGAGATGATGTGCGCAACCTGTCACGTCTACGTCGACGAGGCGTGGACCGAGAAGGTCGGCCCCCCGAGCGAGGACGAGTCCGAGATGCTCGACGAGACCGCCTGCCCGCGGCAGCCGAACAGCCGCCTGTCGTGCCAGATCAAGGCCGCCGCCGAGCTCGACGGCCTGGTCGTCCGCACCCCGGAGGAGCAGTACTGACGGTTACGCCGCCGGCAGCCGGGAGCGGTCGAGGTACGGGGCGGAGGCGTCGTACTGACGCCGGGCGTTCTCGGTCGCTCCGAGCGCGGCCAGCTCGTCGGAGAAGATCTCGCAGGCGATCATCGGATCGGCGCCGATCTCGTCGAGCGTCCGGAGCACGCCGCGGATGTCGATGTCGCCGTCGCCGGGCAGCAGACGGGCGCCGAGGGTCTCGACGACCAGGTCCGCCGCCGGCTCGGCCGGCGCGTCGCTGAGCTGCAGCAGGTGGATCCGATCGGGTGGGATCCGCCGCATGGCGTCCAGGTCGGGACCCGACGGTCCGCGGAACCAGTGCCAGACGTCGAGCACCAGCCCGAGGTTGTCGCGGTCGGTCGCCTCGAGCAGCGCGAGCGCCCCGGGGACGTCGTGGACCCCGCTGAACGGCAGGAACTCGAAGTTGATCGCGAGCCCGCGGTCGGCGGCCAGGTCGCACAGCTCGCCGAGCCGGCGTCCGGCGTCGCGCAGCGGCGGCAGCTCGGCGGCGAGCGAGATCACGTTGATCGACGCCGCGCCGGTCCGGACGGAGAGGTCGAGCATCCGGCCGTACCACGCACGGTTCTCGTCGGCGTCGCGCGCGCCGAGCAGATCGACGTCGATCACCTCGGACGTGCGGATCGGCAGGGCGCCGTCGATCGCCGCGAAGAACCCGTCGATGTCGGCGTCGGTCGGCAGGCCCCAGCGCGGGTGCCCGGTGCAGACCGCGACGGCCGAGAAGCCGGCCGCCGCGGCGGCGTCGATCCGCTCGCGGGTCTCGGCGGCGATCAACGGCGTCAGCGTGGGGAACAGCGGCGGGACCGCCAGCACCAGCCCGCCGTCGTCGCGCGACGTCGCGCTCACGACCGGACTCCGCTCGGCGTCGGCGGACCGTGCACGACCGCGCCGTGCGCCAGCACGTCGGACAGGGCCGGGAAGCGCAGGGTCGGCGCCTCGTCGAGCACGTCCGCGAAGCGCTCGGCGACGGCGTCGGCGGTGAGCTCCCCGGACGCCGCGACGTAGCCGGCGGTCCCGGCGATCGCGGTGCGGGCGATCCGCGGTCCGCCGACGTCGAAGACCTCCCCGGTGGCGGTGCAGCGCTCGTCGGCCAGCCAGGCGACCGCCTCGGCGACGTGCTCGACGCGGAACGTCTCGGCGTACCACCGGCGGTAGTCGCCCTCGGGCTCTCCCGGCTGCGTGTTGGCGAGCGGGTTGAGCAGGTTGACGGTGACGCCGTGGTCGGCGCCCTCGACCGCGAGCGTGCGGCCCAGGCCGACCAGCGCGGCCTTCGCCGCCGCGTAGTGCGCGAAGCCGGGCGCCCCCGCGAAGGCGATCGGCGACGCGCAGAGCACCACGCGGCCGTATCCGGCGGCGGTCAGGTGGGGCCAGGCGGCGGCGGTCAGGTCCCAGGCGGTCGTGAAGTTCTGGCGCATCACGGTGTCGCGGGCGTCCGCGGTGGTCGCGGCGAAGCCCTCGGCCGGTCCGTCGATCCCGCCGGCGTTGTTGATCACGACGTCGATCCGGCCGAAGCCGTCGAGCGTCGCGGCCACCACGCGCTCGGCGGCGTCCGGCTGCTCCAGGTCGCCGACGCAGGCGAGCGCCTCGCCGCCGGCCGCGCGGATCTCGGCCACGACGCTCTCCGCCGCGGCGCCGGAGCGGTTGTTGACCGCCACCCGTGCGCCGCGGGCGGCCAGCGTGCGGGCGTACGCGCGGCCGAGGCCGCGCCCGGCGCCGGTCACGAGCGCGACCCGTCCCTCCAGGGGGAGTCTCGAATTCATCGGGGTGCCTTCCTGTCCGCGGATCGGGTCGAGCCCATGGTCACGGGTCGTTGCGGAGCGGAGCCTCCGCTCATGAAGATGACCCTATGCGGCGCGGGGCGGTACCGTCAAGCGCGCGGCGCCGATGCGATCGGTCGCCGCCGGTTCCCCGGATCGATCCCGGGTGGCAGACTGACGGCGATCCGCGACGGGAGCACGATGACGACCACGACCGACAGCCAGAGCGAGCGGCCGATGCGCCGTGACGCCGCCCGCAACCGCGCCCGCCTGCTCGACGCGGCGGCCGAGGTCTTCGCCGAGCACGGACTGCAGGGCACGGTCGAGGACGTGGCGCGGGTCGCGGGCGTCGGGATGGGCACGCTCTACCGCCGGTTCCCGACCAAGGAGGCGTTGATCGACGAGCTCGTCGCCGAGATCCTCGCGGACGTGCTGCAGGACGCCCGCGACGCCCGCGAGACGCCCGACGGGGAGGGGCTGCGCGCCTTCCTGGTGGTGCTCGGCGAGCGGCAGTCGCACCGGCACGGCCACCTGCCGCGGATCTGGAACTCGGAGCGGCACGCGCAGCCGACCCGGGAGATCCAGCGCGAGATCACGGGCCTCCTGGCCGACGCCCAGCGCCACGGGCGGGTGCGGGACGACGCCGTGCCGGCCGACGTCTTCTCGTTGATCTGGGCGCTGCGCGGCGTCAACGAGTCGACGCGGGGCGTGGCGCCCGACGCCTGGCGCCGGCACCTCGAGATCGCGCTGGCCGGCCTCGCGCCGTCGGAGTCGCCCCTGCGGCAGCCACCGATCGCCGACGACGCGGTGGGTCGGCTGCCGGCCCGCTGACCGTCTCCTTCTCATCTCATCGGCCGGACGTTCGTTTGATAGCGTGGCGCCGACGACTTCGAGTGGGCGCCGCGCCGCGGGACGGCGGCGAGCGTCCGGAGGATCCCCATGTGCTTCGAGCGCGACGCTTCGCCCCCTGATGTGCCCCGCGAGCGCCGGCTGCCGGCCGTGGCCGGGGGCGCCGCCGCCGAGTCGCTGAAGCTCGTCGCGGCGGACGGCACGCGCAGTGCGGCGGCCCTGGCCACGACGACGGATTCGCGGGGCGCCGGCGTCGTCATCCTGCCCGACGTGCGCGGCCTCTACCGCTTCTACGTCGAGCTGGCGGAGCGGTTCGCGTCGGCGGGTCACCACGCGATCGCGATCGACTACTTCGGGCGGACCGCCGGGACCGCGCAACGCGACGACGACTTCGAGTGGATGCCGCACCTCGTGCAGACCGGGCCCGAGACGGTCCAGGCCGACGTCGCGGCCGCGATCGCGGCGCTCCGTGAGCGCACCGGCGTCGAGCGCGTCGCGCTGGTCGGCTTCTGCTTCGGGGGGACGCACGCGATGGTCGCGGCGACCGAGCCGGCGCTCGGGATCGACCGCGCGATCGGCTTCTACGGCACGCTCAGCAACTCGCGCACGAACGCGCCGTTCATGCCGTCGGTGCTCGATCACGCGCCCCGGACCTGCCGCCGCGTGCTGGCCCTGTTCGGCGGGGATGACCGGTTGATCCCGCCGGCCGACATCGAGGCGTACGCCGGGGGCCTGCGCGCCTCCGGGGTGGCCCACGAGACGGTGACCTACCCGGACGCGCCCCATTCGTTCTTCGACCGAGCGGCGGAGGAGCACCGCGAGGCGTCCGCCGACGCCTGGGGCCGCGTGCTCGACGCGCTCGCCGAATCCGGTTGACGACGCCCGCCCGGCTCGGATAGCGTAGGTCAAACGATCGTCTGAAATTTGCGGCGATCCATCCCTCAGGAGGAGTACGACATGAGCCAGGTTTCCGTCGAGGATCGCGTGCTGATCCGCGAGCTGTACGACACCTTCTACTTCGCGCTCAACGACGGCGATCCCGACACCATCTTCGGGTCGTTCGCGCCCGGCGGGATCATCACGCGCTACGACGGCGAGGCCGATGGTCCGGAGTTCGGCGCCGCGACCAGCATCAAGTGGGCGGCCGATCCGGTCGGGGAGACCTACCAGCACCACGTCACCAACCTCGTGGTCAAGCCGGACCCGGACGGGCGCGAGGACTTCCGCGCGGTGCGGATGTACTTCATGGTCACCGGCGTCTGGGATCCGCCGCACGTGATCGTGCGCTGGAGCTGCGAGGCCAACGACGTGGTCCAGAAGATCGACGGCCGGTGGCTGTTCTCGGAGCGCTCGATCACGCTCAACCACGACGGGACCGGCACGCACTGGGACAACGAGCCGCCGCATCCCGATCGGACGGAGGCCGCCGCCCTCCTGGGGTAGTCGGGACGGGTGGCGGGCGGCGGGTACGCGAAGGCGCGGCCCGCCCCGTCACGAGGCTCCGCCGGTCGGAGTCCTGCTCCGGCCGACGGCGCGCGGGGTCAGCGCGGCAGCAGCACCTCGCCGCTGCCCTTCGCCAGCAGCTCGTCGCGCTGGTTGGTCAGCGCGTAGTCGATGCGCACCTCGCCCATCGCCGGGTCGAGCGCGTCGGCGGTCTCCGTGACGGTGGCCTTCAGGTACGTGACGTCGCCGCTGAACGCCGGGCCGCGGTACTGCGAGTTGACGTGGGCGACGAAGCCCCACTCGCCGGCCCACGACGACAGGTAGTCGAGGATCCAGGCGCCCATGCTGGCGCCGTAGCCGTACGGCCGCGGCATCCCGATCCGCCGCGAGTACTCCGCGAAGAGGTGCCCGCGCGACGCGCCGTAGTACGCGCCGTCCGCGTACTCCGGATCCCAGGCGGCCTTCTCGAGCGAGAACGACATCTCGTCGGTCCACCCGCTGTCGCTGGGCGGCACGAGCTCGTCGCGGGTCATCGTGTCCCAGCCGTTCATCGTGAAGGCGCGCCACTCGGTGGTGAACGAGACGACGCTGTGCGGACCGATCACCTTGATCGGCAGCTCGTCACCGGCCTGGACCGACGAGAACGGACGCGGATCGTGCCCGAGGTCGGAGATCGACGCGGCGTAGCGCCGGCGTTGCTCGTCGATCTGCTCGAGCTCGACGTCGCTCCACTCCGGCTCGTGCTCCATGCCGCCGAACGAGCTGGTCTGCCGCGCCGCGGCGGGCTGGTAGCGGACGGCCGACGCCCGCTGCAGGGCGATCCGCTCGCCGCGGTCGTTGGTGTAGTAGTTGTCGCCGCGCTGGATCACCGTCGGTCCGGCGAACTTCGTCGTCGTCCGCCGGTAGTCGAAGACCATCTGCTCGACGGTGACCTGGTCCCCCGCGAAGATCCGCGGCCCGGCGAACCACCACTCGTCGCCGCCGAAGAGCATGTGCGAGTCGGGGATGTGGCCCTGCAGCGCCGGCCGCGCGCCGTGCCCGGCCTCGCAGTTGGCGGTGAACGACTGCGGTGCCACGATCCGGCCGAACCGGCTCTCGGCCGCGTAGCCCTGGTCGTAGTAGAGCCGGTTCGGATGGCGCATCGCCTGCGCCCAGCGGCGGATGTCGTTGACGTGGATCGGCTCGACGGCGCGGTTGCGGGCCAGCGGCACGCCGATGTACCGGTCGATGTCGGAGGTGTCCAGGGCGTCGGTCATGGGGAATCGCTTTCGGTGGTGGCAAGCCGCCGCGTCGCCCGCGTGCGCAGGGACGATGGGTGGGCGGGGCGGAGGAGGGTCAAGCGGGGGCCCGGTCGGCGACCGCGGGGGCGGTCGCCGGCTCGGCGTCGAGCACCGTCCGGCCGTCGAGGACGGGCCCCTCGGTGTGCAGGTGGCAGGCCACCGAGCCGCCGTCGGCCATCGTCCGCGTCGCCGGATCGACGGTCCGGCAGACGTCCATCGCGTAGGCGCAGCGCGTATGGAAGCGGCAGCCGGACGGCGGAGCGAGCGGGCTCGGCGCGTCGCCGCGCAGCACGATCCGCTCGCGGGAGTGCTGCCGCACGGGGTCGGGCACCGGGATCGCCGACAGCAGCGCCTCGGTGTACGGGTGGCGGGGTCGCTCGTAGACCTGCTCGGCGTCGCCGACCTCGACGATCCGGCCCAGGTACATGACGGCGATCCGGTCGCTGATGTGCCGTACGACCGCGAGGTCGTGGGAGATGAACAGCAGCGAGACCCCGGTCTGCTCCTGCAGGTCCTCCAGCAGGTTGATCACCTGGGCCTGGATCGAGACGTCGAGCGCGCTGACCGGCTCGTCGCAGACCAGCAGCTCGGGGCTGGTGGCGAGCGCCCGGGCGATGCAGATCCGCTGCCGCTGACCGCCGGAGAACTCGTACGGATAGCGGTGCAGGTGGCGATCCTGCAGCCCGACGGTGCGCAGCAGCTCGGCGACGGCCTCGTCGCGTTGCCGGCCACGGAGTCCGCGGTGCACGAGCAGCGGCTCGCCGACGCTGTCGGCGACCGTGGCCTGCGGGTCGAGCGACGAGTACGGATCCTGGAAGATCATCTGCATCCGCGACCGCATCCGGCGCAGCTCGGAGGCGGGCAGCGACCGCAGGTCCGCGCCGTCGAAGCGGAGGCTCCCGGCAGTCGCCTCGATCAGTCGCAGCACGAGCCGGCCGGTGGTCGACTTGCCCGAGCCGCTCTCGCCGACCAGGCCGAGCGTCTCGCCGCGGCGCACCGTCAGGTCGACGCCGTCGACGGCGCGGACGTGCCCGGTCGTGCGCTGCAGCAGGCCGCTGCGCACCGGGAAGTGCTTGGTCAGGCCCTCGGCGTGGAGCAGGATCTGCGCGGTATCGGTCATCACGAGCCTCCCAGCTCGATCTCGTCGGCCCGCACGCAGCGGACGGCGTGCTCGCCGGCCACGCGGTCCAGCGGTACCGGACCGGAGCGGCAGCGATCCACCGCATAGCGGCAGCGGGGCGCGAACCGGCACTGGTCCTGGACCTCGTCGGGGTCGGGTACCGACCCGGGGATCGGCGTCAGCCGGCTGCTCGTCGCCGCGTGCTGGGGCATCGCCAGCAGCAGCCCCTCGGTGTACGGATGGCGCGGCCGGGCGTAGAGGTCGAGCACCGGCGCGGTCTCGACGAGCTGGCCGGCGTACATCACGCCGACGCGGTCGCAGACGTCGGCGATCACGCCGAGGTCGTGCGAGATCAGCAGCATCGCCATGCCGAGCTGCTCCTGCAGGCGCTTGAGCAGCGTGAGGATCTGGGCCTGGACGGTGACGTCGAGCGCCGTCGTCGGCTCGTCGGCGATCAGCAGCGCCGGATCGCAGGCCAGCGCGCCCGCGATCATCGCGCGCTGCAGCATGCCCCCGGAGAACCGGTGCGGGTACTCGCGCAGTCGCTCGCGGGGACTCGGGATCCCGACCAGGTCGAGCAGCTCGACCGCCCGCTCGGTGGCCTGCTTCTTCGTCAGCGGCTGGTGGATGCGGACCGCCTCGACCAGCTGGTCGCCGATCGTGAAGGCGGGGTTGAGCGCGGTCAGCGGCTCCTGGAAGATCATCGCGACCTGGTTGCCGCGGATCGACCGCATCTGTGGCTCGCTCAGGCCGAGCAGGTCCTGCCCGGCCAGCGTGATCCGGCCCGACGCGATCCGCCCCGGGGGCGAGGGGATCAGCCCCATGATCGCCATCGAGGTCACGCTCTTGCCCGAGCCGCTCTCGCCGACGATCCCGACGGTCTCGCCGGGGGCGATCGCGAAGCTGACGTCGTCGACGACGCGGGTGAAGCCGGCGCCGGTCGCGAACTCGACGGACAGGTGCTCGACGGACAGCAGCGGTTCCTCGCTGGCGCCGTCCGGGGGCAGCGGCCGGACGGCCACGGTGGCGTTCGCGTCGGTCATTTGGTTCGTACCTCACGTCCCAGGGAATCGCGGAGGGCGTCGGCGAGCACGTTGAGCGCCAACACGGTCAGGACGATCGCCAGACCGGGGATGAAGACCTGCCAGCCGGCGGTGTAGACGTACTCGGAGCTGGTCGCGAGCATCCGGCCCCAGCTCGCCGCCGGCGGCTGCACCCCGAGCCCGAGGAACGACAGCGCCGCTTCGGCGAGCAGCGCGAAGCCCATCGTCGCCGCCGCCTGGACGATCAGCGGGGACGCGATGTTGTGCAGGATCCGGCGCCGGACGATGTAGGACGCCGACGTCCCGATCGACTGCGACGCCTCGATGTATGTCTCCTCGCGGACGGCCATCACCTGCCCGCGCACCAGGCGCAGGAAGGTCGGCAGGAAGACGAACGCCAGCGCGATCGTCGCGTTGCGCAGGCCCGCCCCGAGCACGGCGCTGATCGTCAGCGCGAGCACCAGCGCGGGCAGCGTCTGGATCGCGTCGGCGACGCGCATCACCACGGCATCGACCCATCCGCCGACGTAGCCGGCGATCAGGCCGAGCGGCAGGGCGACGGCCAGCGACAGCAGCACCGAGGCGACGCCGGCGACCAGCGAGACCCGCGCGCCGTAGATGATCCGGCTGAGGATGTCGCGGCCGACGTCGTCGGTACCGAGCCAGTGCGCCGACGAGGGCGGCTGGTTGACGGCGCCGAGGTTCTGCGCCAGCGGGTCCGCCGGGGCGACCAGCGGCGCGGCGATCGCCACGACCACCAGCACCAGCAGGTAGATGGCGGCGACGACCCCCGCCTTGTTGGCGGTGAAGCGCCGCAGCAGGTTGGACCGCGACCGCCGGGGGGCGGCGGCGACGGCGGGCGGCTTGGCGATCGTCGTGCTCATGACTGCCTCAGCTTCGGGTTGACCAGGCCGTACGAGACGTCCACCAGCAGGTTCACCAGCACCACCAGCAACGCGATGAACAGCACCGAGCCCTGGACCACGGGCAGGTCGAGCGTGAACACCGAGTCGTAGATGTACTTGCCCATCCCCGGGATCCCGAAGATCTGCTCGACGATCACGGTGCCGCCCAGCATGTAGCCGGTCTGGATGCCGACCACGGTGATCACCGGGATCAGCGAGTT
>JACYYK010003576.1_pt1 | contig 14775 bp, 11 predicted proteins | sample 8236871 | NCBI WGS metagenome assembly JACYYK01 (sample SAMN14103087, study PRJNA606662) | landfill metagenome | isolation source: landfill solid waste inoculated with endophyte fungus Paravalsa indica | place: India:New Delhi, Okhla landfill site | collected 2017-11-05 | reverse complement strand
CGCAAGCTGTTCGCCGACTACCTCGCCGAGGCACGGCAGGCATGGACGCCCGACGTGACCATTTCTCCGGCATGGGTTCGGCAGGTCACCGATTGTTCGCGTGGGTTGTCTTCGCGACTGGCGGAGGCACTCGCGGCCGAGGTGAAAGGCGAGGTGATGTCTCGTGAACGGTGACGACCAAGAGTTCGTGAACACCTCGTCGCTCATGCAAAGGGGACCGAGTGACCTGGAAGCGGCGGATCCCGTGTTCGACGCGGAACTGGTCGAAGAGCTGCCGCATCCCGTGGTGCCAATCCCGCTGCGGCGACGGTTCGTGCGTTGGTGGCGTTCATTGCCCCGTGTGCCGTCAAGCCTGAAGAGCCGTGAACTCCTCACACAGGCGGCGAAGGATACGACCGTGGCCGTCCTGCGGTCGCCGTGGCGGTACCTGCGGGCGGTTATCCGGGGCGTGCTGGCTGCGTTCCGGTGGTGGCGAAAGTGGGTCACCGTGCGGGACTACCGAGAGGCCGCTGAAGAGGTGCAGAAGCTCGCCGACCGATTCACCGAGATCCGAGAGCTGACGCTGTTCCGATGGAAGGTGACGGGCGCAGCCATTGTCGCGTTGGCGATGGCGGCCGTGGTCACAGCAGTCCTCTACGGCAGCGGTCCGTTATGGGCGGCAGCGTTTGTCTCGTCGGCAGTACTGGCATGGCTGGGCAGGAGGAAGGACGGCAGTCCAGGCCGTAAGCCGACATTGGCCGGAGCGCGAACGCTGGGCTGGACGATAGATCCACAGGTGTTGGTTGACGCCTTCAGGGACGCCAAGCTGATCGGCAAAGACGAGACCCTGCGGCTGGTTGAACGTGCCACGCGCGTCGGCGACGGTTGGGCGGTGACGGTCGACCTGCCCTGCCACACGCAAGGCCGCCGACGTCATCAAACATCGGGAGGCACTCGCGTCGGCACTCGCGGTCGATGAAATCCAACTGATCGTGGAGCGCGTGCGCGGCAACGGTGGACATGCTGGACGGGTATCGATGTGGGTCGCCGACGAAGACCCGTACGCCACCTCCACCGCAACGGACACCGCTGCTCGGTGCCTCTCACTGGGATGCGTGGCGACCGGTGCCGTTCGGCGTCGACGCGAGAGGACGCCGCATCGACCTGCCATTGGTGTGGACGTCGCTGCTCGTCGGCGCGATCCCACGCCAAGGCAAGACGTTCGCGACGCGATTGGCCGCCGCGGGTCTCATCCTCGACGCACACACCCGGCTCTACGTGGCCGACTTCAAAGCAGGGAAGGACTGGATGGCAGCCGAGCATGTCGCCCACCGGTTCCTCTCCGGTGACGAACCGAGCGACGTCCTGACACTGAAGGACTGGCTGGTCGAACTGGTCGCGGAAGTGCAGGGCCGATACCGGCGCATGCGGGAACTGGACGATGAGACATGCCCAGAGTCGAAGCTGACACCCGCCATGTCACGTGACCCGTCGCTGGACATGCCCGTCACCGCGCTCGTCATCGATGAGGTCCAGGTGCCATTGGAGGACCGCACACCTGTCGAAGTGCAGGGCAGGAAGATGACAGCGGGCGAGTACATCGGCGAGCTGCTTACGTGGCTGGCCAAGAAAGCACCCGCAGCGGGAGTCGTCCTGATCCTGGCCACTCAGCGCCCCGACTCGAAGACCATCCCGTCAGGTCTGCGGGCCGTGCTCGGCACGCGGTTCGCGCTGCGTGTGATGGACTGGCGAGACAGCAACATCGTGCTGGGGGAGCAGATGAACACCCGAGGCTACGACAGCAGCCGCCTGCTGCCGTCTCACAAGGGCGTCGGCATCCTGCGGCCGGACGGCGAGACCGACACCGGTGCGGACGCGGTCGCGGTGACCGTGCGGACGTACTACATGCCGGGCGACGACTGGCAGGAAATCTGTCACCGAGGCCGCGCGCTCCGGGAGAATGCCGGGACGCTCACTGGTCACGCAGCAGGTGAAGACACCACACTCAGCATCGACCATGCGGCCGTCGTGAAAGCCATCGGCGCGGGCAGCGATCCAGAACCGACGGCGGACCTCCCGGAACCTCTCGCCTCAGTGGTCGAGTACCTCGACACCCACGCGGACGACCGGGACTTCGTACCCACGGCCGAGCTTGTCGACGCGCTCGACGTCGAACCGAACGCATTCGGGCGGCAGATGAGCGACCTCGGCTGCTCGTCACAACGCAAGCGCGTCCCCACCGAGGACGGCGCAACACGGCAGGTACGCGGCTACCTCATCGCCGATATCCGCGCCGTAGTTGAGGAGTTGTGAGCCGTCACAAGCACTGGGCTCCCGTCACACACGCCGTGACAGGAGCCCAGTCGTCCCTACCTGCGAAAACGTCGTCGGTGACACCTGTGACGCCACCAGCGGAAGCCGTCACAACGACGTTCAGGAGGCCGTTTCGGCGGTGTTTCCGTGTCGTCGGCGGCTGTGCCGTCACATAACTCGGCCAGCGCGTCAGCCAGCGAGTCAAGCTGCAGAATCAGCTGAGCCATCCGCAGCTCGATCGTCGCAAGACGTCGCTCAATGTCATCCGAGTCGCTCATGCGCTGGCCTCTTCGTTGTCGAGCAACCGAGGCCGGGGAGCGTTACGCAGACACGCCACGCACGGCATCCCGGCCGGACGGTCGAGTAACTCAAGCTGCCCCGGCCCGAACGCCGCGCCACACAGAGCCGCCAACCGCTTCGGCTTCCCGCCGCGCGGCAACGCGAACACGTGACACACCCGCCGCGTCTCGCCCACCGTTCCCCGCAACGGACGGGCGAGCACCAACAACTCGTCCACGCCTAGCACTTCGTGCCGTGGTGTCCGGCGGACACGGACGCATCAAAGTTGCAGCCCGTGTCCGCCGGGGACGAGGTCCGGTCATTCCGCGTGGAGGACACCACGCCGGGGAAGGGAACAACCGGAGATCGGAAGCGTGCGAACGCACGCCAGAAGAGACTGTGACGCTGTGGCAGGGGTTCCGAGTCCTGGCGGGCCGCGAGAAACTCTCGGTTGAGCGCAAGCCGATCAACGCACGCCGCACAGGTCGCGTCCGGTGCGACCAGCATCGATCCGGGCCGTGCGACGTGCCCGCACACGGCACGAAACAGCCCTTGAGTGCGGCGCGGCCCGTGTGCGAACTCCTCGTCAGTGACCGCGTGCTCCAGCCCATCAGCCTCACACCGATGCCACACGACGTACAACGACAGGTTCGTAACCAAAGCTGATCCCCTCCCGAACCTCGAAAGCCGCTCACCAGCAGCAACGATCTGTGACAGACTGAAACCAGCGTGCAATCAGCGGTGACGTCAGCAGAACGACACGGACCCGACACGAGGCCGACATATGGGGACCACAGACCAGCCGGACACGACCAAGCCGAGGCACCCGCGCACTGTCCTGGACCACCAAATACGTGACGTGCGCAAAGAGACGTTGCAGGAGTTCGCCGAGTACGCCGAACGCTTCGCCCGCGACCACGGCGAACCCGGCACCCTCAGCCAGCGACACCTAGAACGTTTGGTGGCGGGCCAAGGACCGAACGGCAAGCCCCTGGGCAAGCCACGCCCGGCAACGGCCCGGCTACTGGAATGTATCTTCGGCATGCCGATAGACGTCCTGCTCTCGCCGTACATGCCGGACGATGACCGGGCCGAGCTGGACAACAGCGAACACGAATTCCGCGCCCGACTGCGAACCTCAGCACGGGTGGACGTCGGAGTGATCGATGTCCTGCGGCAACAGCTCAACCTCATCCGGCGGCTAGACCGTCAACTGGGAGCCCGGACAGTGCAGACCGAAGTAGCTGCGAAGGTGCAACAAACCACCGAGCTGATGCAGTACTCGACCATGCCGTACACACGCGCCGAACTTGCGGCCCTGCTGTCCGAACTCTGCACGCTTGCAGGCTGGCAAGCACTCGACCGCGCCCAAATGGCAACTGCGTGGCGATACTACGAACAAGCTAAGGCGGCTGCCAGTGAGTCTGGGGACAAGTCGTTCGAAGCCCACGCCATGGCAGAACAGGCCTTCGTACTGATCGACATAGGCGAGATCAGCAATGCAGTCGAACTACTGACGCATGTCCGCTCGAACGCCCAACGTCACGCGCCCCACATGCTCAAGGCGTGGCTGGCTGCCGCTTGCGGGGAGGCATACGCAGCGGAGAATCGTCGGGGTACGGCGCTCCGAGCGTTCGACGAAGCGGACGCCTTGCTACGTGCGCAGCAGCAGAAGGATTCGTGTCCCTACGTTGCCCTCGACCCAGTCCACCTTGCCCGATGGCGCGGGCATGCACTTGCTCGCCTCAGAGAGGCCGAGGCAGTCACCGTGCTGACAGACGCGCTCAGCCACCTCGACCCGAGTTTCGCCCGTGCCCAAGCAGCGCTCCGAATCGACCTTGTGATCGCCTTGTCGCACAACGAAATGCCAGAGGAGGCACGTAAGCAAGGCGAGCGTGCAATTGCTCTTGTCGCCGAGATTGGGTCTAGACGACAGCAGCGGAGGCTGTCGGGAGTGTAATAGGGTTCCTAGCCTTGTGATTGACCGGTTCATCGGCTCCTCGAACGGAATTATCACAATAGTCAATCGATAACTGAGTCAGGTAACCAGGTGCAGCCGGGGGTGGTCTTCGCCGTTCCACCCAGCACATAATCTAGGTTGGCCCACACGGCGGCTTCCGACGCGATGTACGAGGTGATACGACTACGTAGCGTCGAACTTGCGTTATGCCAAGGTGCGGGGGAGGGGATGTGGATGGTTGCGTCGGAGGAAGCGGCCGGAGGGGAGCCTGACCTCATCTTCAAGGGCATCCCAGAGCCGAACTCGCCCTCCCTGGTCCTGCTGGCACCTGTCATGCAGGGTGCACCCCTGCTAACTCCGAAGCAGTACCTGTACACCTACTCGGATGAGGAGTGGGAGAACTTCACCGTCGAGTGGGTACGCGCTCTCGGCCACCCATATGTGTTGGTAACGCGTATGGGAGGAGCCGGGGACCGAGGCGCGGACGTGGCCGCCTGCCTGACTCGGCAGGGCACGAACGGTGAGTGGCACTGCTATCAGTGCAAGCACTACGAGGATGCGCTCAGGCCAGCAGATGCCTGGCCAGAAATGGTGAAGATCTTCGCGGCGAAGGTGCTCGGCGTGTACGAATTGCCGACCCGCTACGTCTTCGTGGCACCGAAGATCGGCTCCTACCTGACTCGGTACTTGGCTAATCCGGCCACTCTGAAAGAGGAGTTCTTCAAAGCATGGCGCAAAGCAGACTCCAAGCTTGGCGCAGACTTGGATGCGGACAACCGTGCAGCGGTGGAAGCGCTCGCCCGAAACACTGACTTCTCTATGTTCGAGGCACGGGACATGGAGTGGATCCTTCAGCTGCACAGCAAGACGCCGCACCATGCCCGGCGCTTCCCGGAACCCCTCAAACCCCGGCCAGCCATCGAGCGCCCTCCGGCGGAGCAACGCGAGCATGAGGTGGTCTACGTCCAAAAACTCCTAGCCACTTACAACGAGAAGTACGGCCTGCAGCTGCAGACCCTCCAGGAGGCTCGCGACCATGCTAGAACGCAACAGCACTTCGCACGTCAGCGAGAAGCCTTCTACAGTGCTGAGTCGTTGCGAGTATTCGCCCGCGAGAGCGTTCCGTACGAGACGTTCGAGGCGGTTGAGTCCGATCTCTTCGAGACCGTGATTGAAGTCGAGGAGCGCGAGTACGGTCTCGGTTATGAGCGGTTGACTGCCGTTCTGGAGGCGGCCGCAAACCACCAGCCGAACCCTGCCAATATTCTCGCTCCAGTTATCACTGTCCGTGACCGCAAGGGTCTGTGCCATCATCTCGCCAACGACAACCGACTGAGCTGGTGCAAAGAGGAGTCACAGTGAATCCTCTTAACAGCCCGCTGGAAGTCGGTATCCGTGCTTTGGTCCTGTTGACAGAGACCTTCCCTCGGCGGCTCGACGTTGCGCAGCTCGTCTATCTTGACCACGCGATGCTCCACAGTGGAGACTTCGACAGCGGTCCGGCCAGTCTCCACCCAGACCTTCCCATCGGGCCTGGCGAAATTGGTATGCGCCGTCGGCTCATCGAACAGGGACTTATCGTGCTGATGCGAGCCGGCCTCGCCGACATGACCGCCACCGAGGCCGGGTTCCTCTACGGCGCAACCGAGGAAGCCGCCAGTTTTCTTGACGTCCTCGAAGCCCCCTACCTAGGCCAGCTCAAAGAACGCGCGGAGTGGCTGACCTCGTCGTACATTCATGAAGGAATGGACGTTCGCGACGGCATGAAACAGATCACCCAGAAGTGGGCCGACGATTTCCGTGCTGACGCCCCTAACCTTGGGGAGGACGAAGACCAGTGAGCTCTCTTACGCTGCTCCACCTAACTTTCGTCGGCCCCGGAAAACCGCCTGCCACGGTGGAATTTGGGCCGCACTTGACCGTCATCTACGGTGCCTCGGACACTGGTAAGTCCTTCATCGTCGAAGCCATCGACTACATGCTCGGTGCCAGTAGCCTCAAAAAAATCCAGGAAGCTGACGGATACACCCGAATCCTGCTTGGCCTTCGCTTGGCTGACGGCCGAACCGTTACCCTCTCACGTGCCTCCGACGGCAACAAGGTCGACGTTCACAGCGGAGACCTTCGCGCACTCACTAGCGCGGCCCCGGAGAAGACTCTCAACGTTAAACACAACAGCAAAAGTGAAAACAATCTGTCCCGATATCTGCTTAAACTCATCAGAGCTGACGGTCGCAACCTCCTAAAGAACCAGCGTGGCGAACTGGTCTCTCTCAGCTTCCGTCATCTGGCCCACCTCTGTGTCATCAGCGAGACGCAGATGGCCGCGCCCCGCTCACCAGTTCTCACGAGCGGGCAGAAAACCAACCTCACCGCAGAGAAATCGGTCTTCAAGTATCTGCTGACCGGGGAAGATGAACCGGAGAGGCCAAAGGGTGCGAGCAATATCGAGAAGAAGGTCGGTAAAGGCAAGACTGATCTCCTCGACCAGCTCATCACCGACACACGAGACAGCCTCACTTTCAAGGTGAACGAAACTGAACTACGCGAACAACTCGTTCTTCTCGAAACTGCCTTGGCTAGCAAATCGGCGGCCATCGGAGAACTGATCACCGATCGGTCCGTCCTTCTGGAGCGGACACGCGCTCTGGAAGTACAGATTACCGACAATCGTGTCCGCGCTGGCGAAGTCCAGACACTCCTCGCCCGCTTTCTACTGCTGCGCCAGCAGTACGAGTCAGACCTCGCTCGTTTGCAGATGGTTGCTGAAGTCGGAAATCTCCTCGGATACTTCCGCAGTGGAACGTGCGTATTCTGCGGCGCCGCCCCCGAACACCAGAAGGCCGGCCATCACCTTCACGAGGCTACACAGCTCCAGGCCGCCGTCACTGCAGAGACCCGTAAGACTACCGAACTCCACACCGATCTACTCACCACCATCCAGGACTTGGAAGGCCAACTAAACAGCCTGGGCCACGCACACGCCGCTTTTCAGGCCCAGACAGAAGCGCTACGCCGCAGCCTGGCTGTCCTCGACGAACGCTTGACCCCGTTGAACGACGACAATCAGGAGCTTTTGGCCACCCGTTCACGGATTCAGACGGACCTCGCTGTCCACGCCCAGATCCGGCGACTCGAAGATCTGAAGACCAGCCTGTCGAGTACACCGGAAGATCGACCACCGGCTCGGCTAGAGGGCATCCCAGCCGCTAACCTTGTCGAGTTTGAGCGTATGCTCCAGGAAATGCTGCAGTCTTGGAAGGTGCCCGGCGATAACCGTGTCATCTATGACCAGAAAACAGCAGAGATCACCGTTGATGGCCGCTCTAGGAATAGTCGCGGCAAAGGAATGCGCTCGATCATCCACGCTGCTTTCTCCGCTACTCTCGCCCTGTACACTACCGCTCGAGACCTCCCGCACCCCGGTTTTGTCGTCCTGGACTCACCGGTGCTCACCTACCGCGAGCCGCACGAGGAAGACGTTCAGCTCACACATAACGTCGTCGAGCATTTTTATCGCGGTCTGCTCAACGGTTTTCCTACCCAGACCATCGTCGTGGAGAACGGCGACCCACCCAGGGATCTGGGCTCGTACGCCACGGTGTACGCCTTCAGCACCGAAAGGTCGAACCGTGCCGGGTTCTTCCCAGCATAGGCGGCGAACTGATGCACTCCCTCGACTGACACCACGGATGTATCGGCCGCGTGATCGGCCTGCATTCCAGGAGAGGCGCAAGCCTGCACATCCGTAATACAGAGGCGTAGCGCTCGGCCGCTGCGGAGGACGTGGCTTCATGAGCTCCAACTGCGCAGGAGAGCGAACTTGACATCGCCATCGTGGACCGCGCCATAACGCGACTCGACCGCATGGCTCGAACGGCGTAATCTCTGCGGCTTGTCCATGGTTTTGTCCATGAACTGGTCTCGGACAGTGCTTCTGATGCGATCGTTTGGCCAACCGTTGGGCGCTCCGCCTGCGGTTCCCTCTAACGGGTGATTTTGCGGCCTCATAATCCCTTGACCGCGGGTTCGAGTCCCGCCCGGCCCACCCGTCTGACCAGGCAAGACGGCATTCCCCCTTCGGATCCAAGATCGTATGTTCATGGGTGGATCGTTGCCGTGGTCCTGGCTGTAGTCGAACGCTGTCTGTCATGACTGGGGTAGAGCAGAGGAGCGACCGCCGAGGGAGGGGCAACATCCGCCGCCGCAGTGGCACGTTGTGGGTGCGGGTTCGAGTCCCGCCCGGCCCACGACCAGGCAAATCGAAAGGACTCGATCCCATACAGCGCTCGCAAAGCAAGGGGTCCAACGCCGCGAGCGACGTTGGCAGTTCGATGATTTACGAGAGTTTCTGCCTCACTGGCGACGTCATCATCTCAGGCTTGATGTGTCGGACCGAGCGTCCATTCCGGTGGGTCCAGTCCAGGCTAGGGCCACCGGCCGGTGCTGTGTGATCTTATGGTGGTCCATCCTTGAAACATCCGGTGATGTATGGAGTGGCGCGTTGTGGGACCGTTGGACGTAGGGGATCCGGCGAAGATCGGCCCGTATACCCTGCGCGGCCGGCTGGGCCGCGGGGGCATGGGGCAGGTCTACCTCGGCGTGAGTAAGACGGCCGACTGGGTCGCGGTGAAGGTAATCCGGGCGGGGCTCGCCGACGACGCTCACCTGCGGGCTCGCTTCAAGAGCGAGGTCGCAAACCTGCGGCGGGTCTATGGGGCGCGAGTGGCGCGGTTCGAGGGCGCCGACTTCGATGGTGATCAACCGTGGCTGGCTGTGGAGTACGTGCCGGGGCGGTCGTTGAAGGAGTTCGTCGAGGACGACGGGGTCTTGCCGACTGACCTGGCGGTGACACTGGGGCTGTTGTTGGCCGAGGGGCTCGGGAAGATCCATCAGGAAGGGCTGCTGCACCGCGACCTCAAGCCGCAGAACATCCTTCTGGGCCCGGACGGCCCGAAGGTCATCGACTTCGGGCTGGCGGTGCTGGTCGGACGGGATCACCAGCTGACCAAGACGGGCGAGGTGGTCGGCACGCCGGTGTACATGTCTCCGGAGCAGGCCGACGGCGAGTCGGATCTGACGGCGGCGACAGATGTGTATTCGCTGGCGGCGACGCTGGTGTACGCGGCGACCGGACGACTGCTGTACGGCTCGCTGACGGGTATGAAGCTCTTCGACGCGATCCGTGACCCCGCCACGCTGCCAAATCTCAGCGGGCTGCCGTCGGAGCTGGTGGCGCTGTTCGGGCAGATGCTGGCGCACGATCCCCAGGCGCGGCCGTCGTTGTCGGCGGTCGAGGAGACGCTGCTGAAGCTTGTGGAGAAGCCGGGCCGGACGGTCAAGGAGCTGCGTGACGCCTTGACACAGCGCACGGCCACTGAGCCGAGCCTGCCCAGTGAGCCGGGCGAGATCGACATCGAGGTGGCCGGGGAACCGAATCCGGAACCGACGCCCGAACCAGTGACGACTGAGCAGTCGGCCGCGATGGACTCCGAGAGCGCGGAACCTGAGCCGGTCGCGATCGACGTCGGGTGGCTGGTCGCAGAGGTCCGGGAGCAGTACGACCGCAAGCCTGTTCTGTGAGGCGAGGGAACACAGTGTCGGAGAAAGAAGTACAGGCGGACACGTTGGAGTCCCCCACACCGTATGCGCCGGGTGCGCGGATCTTCGCCCGGGATGAGGAGTGGCTCGTGCGCAGCGCGGTCCACACCGACCACGACGGTTATCTGATCAAGGCCGTCGGGGTGTCGGAACTGGTGCAGGACGAGCCGATCGCGCTGTTCGACAAGCTGGAACCGGTCGAGCTGGTGCAGCCTGAGGAGACTCGGCTGGTCCTCGATGACACGCCGAAGTTCCGACGCAGCCGCTTGTTCCTGGAATCGGTCCTGCGTCGCACGCCGTTGCCGCGTTCGGAGCGGGGGCTCGCGCTGGCGGACGGGTTCCTGCTCAACCCGCTGCCGTATCAGCAGCGTCCGGCGGAATTGGCCCTCAAGGGGATTCGGCCGCGGATCCTGATCGCTGACGTCGTCGGCCTGGGCAAGACCCTGGAGATCGGACTGATCCTGGCCGAGCTGATGCGTCGGGGCCGCGGTGAACGGATCCTCGTGGCAACACCGCAGCACGTGCTGGAGCAGTTCCAGCGGGAGATGTGGACCCGGTTCTCGATCCCGCTGGTGCGCCTGGACTCCCTGGGGATCGAGCGGATCCAGCGGGAGATCCCGGCCGGACGTAACCCGTTCACCCACTTCAAGCGGGTGATCGTCTCGATCGACACGCTCAAAGACTCCAGCCGCTACGGCCATCACCTGGAGAACACGCGCTGGGAGGCGGTGGTCATTGACGAGTCGCACAACCTCATCGGTGCCACTACCCAGCGCAACAAGCTCGCGCGGCTGCTGGCCTCACAGACCGACGCACTGCTGCTGGCCAGCGCGACCCCGCACAACGGTGACAAGCGCTCCTTCGCGGAGCTGATCCGTTTGCTGGATCCAGCGGCGATCGCGGACCCGAACAACTATGAGGCTTCCGACATCGAGCACCTCTACATCCGTCGGACGAAGGTCAGTCAGGAGGTGCAGAACCACCTCGCGGGCAAGTGGGCCGAGCGCGGCCCGTCGACGCCGATCCGGTGCGCGGCCACGAGCGCGGAGGAGAAGGTCTTCGCCGAGTTCGCCCAGACCTGGCTGCCGGGAGCCGACCGCGAGGGCGGTCCGGTGGTAGATCGCCAGAACCGCCTGTTCCCGTACACGCTGCTGAAGGCATTCCTGTCGTCGCATGTGGCGCTGAAAGAAACAGTGTCGAAACGGTTGGAGTCGCCGAAGTGCACTGATGAGCGCGAACGCCGAGCGCTCGCGACGTTGCTCGAGCTGGCTGCGAAGATCCGGGACGAGGACTCGGCGAAGCTGGCCGAGCTGATCACCCAGCTGCGGGAACGCGGCATCGGCCCGACGAGCACGACACGGATCGTGGTGTTCTCCGAGCGCATCGCCACGCTGAAATGGCTCGAACGGGTCGTCCCCGAGAAGCTGGGGCTCAAGCCCGACGCGGTGCGGATCCTGCACGGCGGTCTGCCCGACCAGAAGCAGCAGAAGATTGTCGAGGAGTTCGAGCTGGCCGGAAGCCCGGTCCGGCTGTTGCTGACCGGCGACGTGGCCTCCGAGGGCGTCAACCTGCACCGCGCGTGTCACCAGATGATCCACTACGACCTGCCGTGGAGCCTGATCCGCATCGAACAGCGCAACGGCCGTATCGACCGCTACGGTCAGAAGCAGAATCCGCAGTTCGCGGCCCTGATTCTCACATCGTCCACGACCGGCGCGAAGGACGACACCACCGTCGCCGAGAAACTTCTGGAGCGAGAGGCCGAAGTGCACCGCAGTCTGGGCAGCGCTGAGGCGGTAACAGGGGAGTACCTGGCGGACCGCGAGGAACGGCGGCTGATGGAGGACCTGCTCAAAGGCAAGTCGGTCGAGGAAGCGGTGGAGCCGGCCGAGGAACGCGACGTGCTCGCGGACCTGCTCGCCGATGTCGGCACGCTCGGCGACGGACCGGATCCGCAGCGTGTGCGGGTGCCGAGCTTGTTCGGGTCCACGTCGGACTTCGTCGGCGAGGCGCTTCAGGAGCTCTACCGGGACCCGGAGACCGAGCTTGACCTGGCACGCGAGGATGGCATGCTCGCGTTCAACGCGCCACCGGATCTGGAGCAGCGGTTGTCGGACCTGCCCGCCTCGTATCTGGCGGCCCAGAGGGTCGACGGCACGGTGCGCCTCAAGCTCACCTTCGACCGCGACCTGGCGCAGCGCAAACTCGACGAGACCCTGCAGAAGAAGCAGACGAGCTGGCCGGATCTGTCGTATGTTAGCGAGATCCACCCGTTGCTCGACTGGCTCGCCGATAAGACGCTGGTGCGGTTAGGCCGAAAGGATGCTCCGGTCGTCCTCGCGAACGTCGACGAGCCGGTGTTCCTCGTCCAGGGCGTCTACTGCAACCAGCTCGGCCAGCCGACCGTCGTGGAATGGATGGCGGTTCGCGGCCTCCCCGGTAGCCCGGTGATCGAACCTCTCGATCAGGCCCTGCGCAAGGCCGAGGTGAAGCCGGACATGGCCAACCCGAAGGCCGATGTCGACATCGCGGCGCTGGAGAAGCTCGTGCCCGAGGCGATCGCCGCCGCTCGCGCGCACCTGGAGCAGCGCCGCGCGGACTACGACGAGTCTATTGTGGAGCCGCTGCGGGCGTATCGGGAGCGGGTAGATGAGTGGGAGCAGCTCGCGCTGGAAATCTCGACGTCGCGGTCGAACAAGGTGCGGGACGCCGCCGCCACGCAGCGGCAGTTGATCGCGGAGCTGGAGACGACGGGCCAGCCGCTGCTGCGGCTGCTGGCGGTTGTGGAGCGTGCCCAGTGAGCTACGAGTCCCTGACCAACCGAGGCGAATACCTGCCCGCCCACTACCTCGCCGAGGTCTTTCCCGGCGCGTTGAGGGGTAAGGACGGGCTGCTGGCCCGCTGGCGCGACGCCGCTGAAGCCGCCCACGTTGCCGCCCGCCAGGCCACCGGTGACGAGAAGGCACGTGCCGAACGCGCCACACCCCGCGCCGGACTGGCCGAGCTGCGCCAGATCTACCTCAAGGCCAAGGAACGCTTTAAGGAGCTCGACGACAACGCCGACCGGCACGACGCGCTCCGCGACCTGCACCAGAAGGTCCTGCTGGCGCTGGGTTTCGCCCCGCAGCCGGGCGAAGCCACCGTGACCACGGCGGCCGGCGCGCACCAGGTGGTCGTCGCGCACGCCGACGACCGGGTCGTGGTCGTGGACTGCGAGTGGGCCGACGACGCCGACGCCGCCAGCGACCCCGACGGCGCCGGACGGCTGCTCACCCCGGTCGAGCTGGACAACCGCGAGCGCATCACCAGCGGTGTCAAGCTCGCAACCCACCTGTTCACCAGTGAAAAGCCACCGCTGTATGTGCTGCTGGCCGGTGGCGGCATGCTGACACTCGCCGACCGGCGCAGCTGGGGCGAGGGCCGCTATCTCGCGGTCAACCTGGATCTCGCGCTCGCCCGCAACGACACCAGGACCGCGGGCGAGCTTGACGCGATCGCGGCCCTGTTTGGAGCCGACTCACTCTACGAACCCCCGGAAGGCGGCGACGACCAGCTCACCAAGTTTCTCTCCGCGGGCCGTCAGCACGCGGTCGGTGTCTCTAAGGAACTCCGCGAGGGCCTGCGGGACTCGGTCGAGCTCATCGCCAACGAGGTCCTCGCACGCCTCAGCGAGGCCGGGGTGAGCCTGGAACAGATCGCTCCACCGAAGGAACTCGGCCGCCAATTCACCCGCGAAGCTCTGCGCTACCTCTACCGCATCTTGTTCCTGCTGTATGCCGAAGCCCGTCCTGAACTCGGTGTACTGCCGGTTGACCACCCTGAATACACCGAGGGCTACAGCCTTGCCCGTCTCGGGGAGCTGGCCAGCCGCCCGATGGTCGGCGAACGCGCCCGCACCGGCTTCCACCTCTACGACTCCCTCGAGCTGCTGTTCCGCATGGTCAACGACGGTCATCGGCCCCGAGGCGGCGAGACGATCGACGATAGGGCCAGCGAGAGCGAGGGCATCCGGTTCGAGCCGCTGCGGTCGGACCTGTTCCTGCCGGACGCGATCACGCTCATCGGTCGTGACCGCGTCGTGCACCCCGACGACGACCCCGATGACCCGAACGCCCGGCACATCGACACGCGGCTGCGCAACGAGACGCTGCGCGAGGTGCTGCGGCTGCTCATGCTCACCCGAGGCAAGAAGAAGGAACGTGGCGGTTTCATCTCCTACGCCCAGCTCGGTATCAACCAGCTCGGCGCGGTCTACGAAGGATTGATGTCCTACACCGGGTTCATCGCCACCGAGGAGCTCTACGAGGTCGCCAAGGGCGGTGATCCGGACAAGGGCAGCTGGATGATCCCGGCCTCCAAGGCCGATGACTATGCCGACGAGGTCTTCGTCCGGGCGAAGGACGAGAACGGCAAACGCACCGGCGAACGCCACCGCTTCCCGAAGGGTTCGTTCGTCTACCGCCTCGCCGGCCGCGACCGCCAGACCAGCGCCTCCTACTACACCCCGCAGTCGCTGACCTCGGTCACCGTCGAACTCGCGCTGAAGTACCGCCTGGACCAGGACGGCACTACCACCCCGGCCCGGGAGTTGCTGGACTGGATGATCTGCGAACCAGCGCTGGGCTCGGGCGCGTTCCTCAACG
>JACYYK010000314.1_pt2 | contig 14814 bp, 11 predicted proteins | sample 8236871 | NCBI WGS metagenome assembly JACYYK01 (sample SAMN14103087, study PRJNA606662) | landfill metagenome | isolation source: landfill solid waste inoculated with endophyte fungus Paravalsa indica | place: India:New Delhi, Okhla landfill site | collected 2017-11-05 | reverse complement strand
GGACACCGAGCCGGCGCGGATGCCGGGCCGTCGGGGTCTCGAGGTGAGCACGGGCGCGGTCGCCGTGGTGACGGGCGCGCTGGCCGTGGTGGGTGCGCTGCTGCCGCAGGTGGAGGTCGGTGGCGNNGGCGCTGCCGAGGCGCCGCAGAGTCCGGCGCGTTTCCTCCTCCTCGCCGCGGGTGTGGTGCTGGCCGTGCCGGGTGCCGCACTGTTCGTCGCGCGGCTGGCTCCGGTGGTGCGGCCGGTGGTGTCGATGGTGTGGGTCGGGGTGCCCCTCGCCGCGGCCGCCGTCCTCGACACGGCTCTCACCACGGGATACACGTCGTCGCTGCTGTCCGGGGTGGGACCGGCGGGAACCGGGTTCGGCGACCGGCTCACGGCGGCGTCGATCGGTTCGGGCCCCGGCGTGCTGTGGGCGTGGCTCGCGATGGTGGGGGCGGCGGTGACCGCGTGTTGTTCCGTCGTCGCGGGCGTGGTCGAGCGCGAGGACGTCGACGAGGACGNNGGACGAGCCCGGGCTGTCGGCGGTGGCGCTGCGGATGCTCACGCCGCTGACCGCGGCGGCGGTGCTGGTGATCGCGGCGTTCGTGACGCCGATGGTGACCGCGGTCGGCTACGTCGAGCCGGGGCTGGTCTCCGATGTGGGGCCGCCGACGTGGGGACTCGCCGCGGCGCTGGTCACCGTGGTCGGCGGCTGTGTGCTCGTCACCAGGAGCAGGCCGGAGCGCGCGGCCGCGGTGCTGGTGGGCGCGGCGGGGGTGATGGGCCTGCGCGCGGCCACCGTGCCGCTGGTCGGTGGCGAGATCGACGGGTCGTCCGCGGGGCTCGGACTGTGGTTCTCGCTGGGCGCGGTCGTGGTTCTCCTCGGGTGCGCCGCGATCGCCGTGCTCGGTCGTCGGCGGCCGTGACGGCGGCTCCGGGAGAGGTGTGCGCCAGGCCTCACCCGATCGGGTTGGAGGGTCTCGCCTGCAGCGCGATTTTCGCCACACTTCCCAGCTCAGACGGGGTGCGGTGACCCAGTTCACCTGACGCGGACGATGTCCTGAGCGGCCGGCTCGATAGGGTCGACGGCGTCCGGCAGCACGGTTTCACACAAACCACATTTGGCGTGTCGTCAGGAGACTGAAGTAGTGGATCTCTACGAGTATCAGGCGAAGGAGCTCTTCGCCGCCCACGGTGTTCCGGTACTGCCGGGATCCGTGGTCGGCGAGGCGGAGGAAGCCCGCCGGGCGGCCGAGGAAATCGGTGGCCAGGTCGTGGTGAAGGCGCAGGTGAAGACAGGTGGCCGCGGTAAGGCCGGTGGTGTGAAGCTCGCCGCCGACCCGGCCGAGGCCGTGGAGAAGGCCCGAGCGATCCTCGGACTGGACATCAAGGGACATGTGACGCGCCGGGTGCTGGTGACCGAGGCGTCCGAGATCGCCGAGGAGTACTACTTCTCGTTCCTGCTCGACCGCGCCAACCGCACCTTCCTGGCCATGGCCTCCGCCGAAGGCGGTATGGAGATCGAGCAGCTCGCCGTCGAGCGGCCCGAGGCGCTGGCGAAGGTCCCGGTGAGCCCGCTCACCGGTGTCGACCTCGACAAGGCGCGCGAGATCGTGACCCAGGCGAACTTCCCCGAGGCGGTTCGGGAGAAGGCCGCCGAGGTGGTCGTCAAGCTGTGGGAGACGTTCGTCGCCGAGGACGCCACCCTCGTCGAGGTGAACCCGCTGGTGCGGGACCCGAAGGACGAGGTCGTCGCCCTCGACGGCAAGGTGACGCTCGACGACAACGCGGACTTCCGCCAGCCGAAGCACGCCGACTTCGTCGACGTCGAGGCGGAGGACCCGCTGGAGGCCAAGGCCAAGGACAAGGGCCTCAACTACGTGAAGCTCGACGGCCAGGTCGGCATCATCGGTAACGGTGCCGGTCTCGTGATGTCCACGCTGGACGTCGTGGCTTACGCGGGTGAGCGCCACGGTGGTGTGCGCCCCGCGAACTTCCTCGACATCGGTGGTGGCGCCTCGGCCGAGGTCATGGCCGCCGGCCTCGATGTCATTCTCGGTGACCCCGACGTCAAGAGCGTGTTCGTCAACGTGTTCGGCGGCATCACCGCGTGCGACGCGGTGGCCAACGGCATCGTCGAGGCGCTGAAGATCCTGGGTGACGACGCGACCAAGCCGCTGGTCGTGCGGCTCGACGGCAACAACGTCGAGGAGGGTCGTCGCATCCTCGCCGAGGCGGCGCACCCGCTCGTGACGCTGGTGGACACCATGGACAGCGCGGCCGACAAAGCCGCCGAGTTGGCTTCGGCAGGTGCGTGAACAACATGTCGATCTTCCTGAACAGTGACTCCAAGATCATCGTCCAGGGCCTGACCGGGTCCGAGGGCACCAAGCACGCCACCAAGATGCTGGCGGCGGGCGCGAACATCGTGGGCGGCGTGAACGCCCGCAAGGCGGGTCAGACCGTCACGATCAACGGCAAGGACCTCACGGTCTTCGGCACGGTCGCCGAGGCCATGAAGGAGACCGGCGCCGACGTCAGCGTGATCTTCGTGCCGCCGAAGTTCGCGAAGGACGCGGTCATCGAGGCCGTCGACGCCGAGATCCCCCTCGCCGTGGTGATCACCGAGGGCATCCCGGTGCACGACTCGGCCATGTTCTGGGCGCACGCGTGTGCCAAGGGCAACAAGACGCGGATCATCGGCCCGAACTGCCCGGGCATCATCTCGCCGGGACAGTCGAACGCCGGCATCATCCCGGCCGACATCACCGGCCCGGGCCGGATCGGCCTGGTGTCGAAGTCGGGCACGCTGACCTACCAGATGATGTACGAGCTGCGTGACATCGGTTTCTCGACCGCCATCGGCATCGGCGGCGACCCGATCATCGGCACCACGCACATCGACGCGCTGGAGGCGTTCCAGGCCGACCCGGAGACCGACCTCATCGTGATGATCGGTGAGATCGGCGGGGACGCCGAGGAGCGGGCCGCCGAGTACATCAAGGCCAACGTCACCAAGCCCGTCGTCGGCTATGTCGCCGGTTTCACGGCGCCCGAGGGCAAGACGATGGGTCACGCCGGCGCGATCGTCTCCGGTTCGTCCGGTACGGCGCAGGCGAAGAAGGAGGCCTTGGAGGCCGCCGGTGTGAAGGTCGGCAAGACGCCCACCGAGACCGCCGAGCTCGCCCGCGAGCTGTTCAAGGCACTCTGACGCGAGACGAGGGGCGGGCGACGGTGGGCCGCCGTCCGCTCACGGAGAACGGGGCCGGGCACCTGATGTGCACGGCCCCGTTCCGCGTCCGGGATGATCTGTGTAAAAAGGGCACCGGAACAGCGAAACCGCGCGCGGGCACACCGCGTCGAAGACGTGGGCGGGAGTCGGCACCGTCGATCGGGGGCACAGCCGCGGCGCGACGCTGTTGCGGCGGGCGCGGGGCCGACCGCGACCTTTCGAGCTCGAGACGACAGGAGAACACGGATGACCTTCCCGAGCGGCACGCCGGGTGGATTCCCGGGCCAGGGCCCGCAACAGCCGCACCAGCCGTACCCGGGCCCGCCGTCGGCCGGGCGGCCTGCGCTGCCTCTGCCGAAGATTCTGTTGTTGGCGACCGGCGGCCTCGGGGTGGTGAACCTCTTCCTGGCTTTCGCCAACGTCGGCGGCCGCGCCAGCTTCTACGAGGCGGGGTTGGGTTGGGTTCCGGCGCTGCTGTTCATCGCCGGTGCCGTCGCCGCGATCAGCTTCCTGCCCGGTGAGGAGAAGCCGGGTGCGTGGCCCGCGCTGCTGTCGCTCGGCACCATGCTCGCGTTCCTGTTCACCGTGTTCCAGCGCGGCGACCTCGCCGTGGGCGGCATCCTCGTGTTGATCCTGGGGCTCGCGCAGGCCGGCGTCGCGGTCACGGCGTACCTGCTGGAGGCGGGCATCATCAAGCCCAGCACCGGTCAGCCCCAGCCCTACGGCCAGAGCTTCCCGCAGACCGGCGGCTTCGGTCAGCCGGGTCAGCCGGGGCAGTTCGGTGGCGTGCCGCAGAGCCCGCAGGCTCCGCAGCAGCCGGGTCAGCCCGGCTCGTCGTCGGAGGGCTCGGGTGGCTTCGCGGCGCCGACGAAGTTCGCGCAGCCCGTGCAGCCGCAGCAGCAGGCCACCACGTACGCGCCGCAGCACGGCCAGTTCTTCCAGCCGTCGGGTGACGCGGGCCAGCAGTCCGGGCAGTCGGGNNGCCAGCCCGGGCAGCCGGGCCAGTCCGGTCAGCCGGGTCAGGCCGGTCAGACCGGCAGCCAGGGCGGCTCCAGCAGCTGACCGGTGACGTCTCGTCGGAGGGTGAGTCCCGTCCCACCGCGTTCGCGGTGGCGGCGTGGCTCACCCTCCTGACGGCGTCCGGGTGCGAGGGTGCCCACCATGGGCAGACCGACCGTGCGCGAACGGGAGTTGGGGCTCGACCGCATCCGGGTGCTCCTCGGCGTCGCGGCCGGCCCGATCGTCACCGGATACGCCGTGGTCGCGAGCCTGCTCGTCGTGGTGGCGGCGCTCGCGCCGAGAGCCGAGTTCTCCACGACGGGCGTGCTCTTCGCCGCCTGCCCCGCATGGCTGGCCGCCTACCAGGTCCCGCTCGACATCGACGGCGCGCCGTTGGGCGTGCTGCCCCTGCTCCCGACGATCGCGGTCGTGCTCGTCGTGTTCCGCACGGCGATGTCGGCGTCGCGCCGACTCGATCTCCTCGACGACGGCCTGGGCGGAGTCGTGGGCCGCGCCCTGCCGGTCGTGGGTGTGGTGGCGGGGGCGCACGCGTTGACGGCCGTGGCCTTCGTGGGAATCTCCATCGGCTCGGTGGTGGAGCCGCAGTTCCCCGAGGCGATCGTGATGCCCACGGTGGTGGCCGTCGTGGCCGCGCTGGCGGGCGTGGCCATGGCCTCGTCGGAGGAGTGGGTACACCGCCTCGATCCCGTGGCCGTGCGCGGAGTACGGGCCGGGCTCCTGGCCTTCGGAGCCCTCTTCGGCCTGGGAGCGCTGGCCTACGTCGGGGCGACGGTGGCGGCGTGGCCCACCCTCGGGTCGTTGTTCGACGCCTTCTCGCCCGACCCGGGAAGTGCGGTGGGCATGGTGCTGCTCAGCACCGCGTACGTGCCCAACGCGGCGGTGCTCGCCGCGAGTGTGCTCACCGGCGGTGGATTCGCCATCGGGGCGGTGTCGGTGAGTGCCTTCTCGATGAACCCGGGGCCGGTGCCCGCCGTGCCCGTGCTCGCGGGGCTGCCCGCCGAGTACGGGTCGTGGTGGCCGCTGCTGCTGGTCGTCCCCGCTGTTCTCGGTGCGCTCGTGGGGTGGTCGCTGCGGGACGTCGACGAGAGCGCGGGCGTGCGACTGCGTGCGGTGCTCGTGGCGGGTGTGGTCTGCGCGTTCTGCGCGGTGGTGGTGGCGGCGTTCACAGGCGGTGCTCTCGGTGGCGGTGCCTACGATCCCGTCTCGGTGCGCGCGGAGGTGTTCTCCCTCACGACCTTCGCCTTCGTCGTCGCGCCCGGCGCCGCGGTCGTGTGGCTGACCGGCCCGAAGTCCGTTTCGCACCGCCCCCCTCGACGCCGGCGGCGACCGCGGCGCCCTTAGGGTTGGTGGCACCAGCTCAGTTGCCGTGCGTCCGGCGCACGTCCCGGTGAGGAGAACCCACTGGCTATCCGTTTGCGACTTCCGGCACGGGCGAGGACGGTGGTGCTCGCCTCGGGTTCGGGGACCCTGCTGCAGGCCGTGCTCGACGCGGCGGCCGAGGACTCGTACCCGGCGGAGGTCGTGGCCGTCGGTACCGACCGCGAGGGGGTCCAGGCGCTCGCCCGGGCGGAGCGCATGGGCGTACCGACCTTCACGGTGAAGATGAGCGACCACCCCGACCGAGCGGCCTGGGACAAGGCGCTCACCGAGGCCGTCGCCGCCCACCGACCCGACCTCGTGGTCTCCGCCGGGTTCCTCAAGATCCTCGGCCCGGAGTTCCTGGCGCGCTTCCCCCACCGGGTCATCAACACCCATCCCGCGCTGCTGCCGGCCTTCCCGGGTATCCGGGCGGTGGCCGACGCGTTGCAGCTCGGGGCCAAGGTGACCGGGTCCACCGTGCACTTCGTGGACGCCGGTGTGGACACCGGGCCGATCATCGCGCAGGAAGCCGTGGTCGTGGAGCCCGACGACGACGAAGCGACGTTGCACGAGCGCATCAAGGCCGTGGAGCGCAGGTTGCTCGTGGACGTCATCGCGAAACTTGGCCGTGCGGGGTGCACGGTGGACGGACGGAAGGTGAGGTTCTCGTGAGCGAGCAGACCCCGGTGGCGGGACAGCGGCCCGTACGACGTGCGTTGATCGGCGTGTCCGACAAGCGAGGCCTGCTGGAACTCGCGACGGGGTTGCACGCGGCGGGGGTGGAGATCGTCTCCACGGGCGGCACGGCGAAGGTCATCGCCGACGCCGGTGTGCCGGTGACCCCGGTCGAGGAGGTCACCGGCTTCCCCGAGTCGTTGGACGGCCGGGTGAAGACGCTGCACCCGCGCGTGCACGCGGGGCTGCTGGCCGACACGACGCGCGAGGAGCACCGCGAGCAGCTGCGTTCGCTGGACATCGCTCCGTTCGACCTGCTCGTGGTGAACCTCTACCCGTTCGAGAGCACCGTCGCGTCGGGTGCCGGCCTCGACGAGTGCGTCGAGAACATCGACATCGGCGGCCCGGCGATGGTGCGCGCCGCGGCCAAGAACCACGCGAGTGTCGCGGTGGTCGTGGACCCGTCGCGCTACGACTGGGTGCTGGACCGGGTGCGCGGCGGCGGGTTCGACCTCGACGAGCGGCGGCGGCTCGCCGCGACGGCGTTCGCCCACACGGCGGCCTACGACACGGCCGTGGCGTCGTGGTTCGCGAGCGCGTACGCGCCCGACTCCGAGGCCTCGGAGAGCGGCTTCCCCGACTTCCTCGGCAGTACCTGGCAGCGGCACGCCGTGCTGCGTTACGGCGAGAACCCGCACCAGAGGGCCGCGCTCTACCGTGGTTCCGAGCCGGTCGGGCTCGCCTACGCCGAGCAGTTGCACGGCAAGGAGATGTCGTACAACAACTACGTCGACACCGATGCGGCGCGGCGTGCGGCGTTCGACTTCGCCGACCCCGCCGTGGCGATCATCAAGCACGCCAACCCGTGCGGTATCGCGGTGGGTGTCGACGTCGCGGAGGCACACCGCAAGGCGCATGCATGCGACCCGGTGTCGGCCTTCGGTGGTGTCATCGCCGCCAACCGCCAGGTGACGCTGGAGCTCGCGGAGCAGATCGCCGACGTGTTCACCGAGGTCGTGCTCGCACCCGGCTTCGACGACGACGCGCTGGAAGTGTTGACGCGCAAGAAGAACATCCGCCTGCTGCGGCTGCCGGAGCGGGCGTGGGCCGACACCACGGAGCTGCGCCCGATCTCCGGCGGGGTGCTCGTGCAGGCCGCCGACCGCATCGACGCCGACGGCGACGATCCGGCCAACTGGACGCTCGCCACCGGTGAGGCCGTCGACGAGGCCACCGTGGCCGACCTGGCCTTCGCGTGGCGGGCGATCAGGGCGGTGAAGTCGAACGCCATCCTGCTCGCGCACGAGCAGTCCACGGTGGGCGTCGGCATGGGACAGGTGAACCGCGTCGACGCGGCCCGCCTGGCGGTGAACCGGGCCGGAGACCGCGCCAAGCAGGCGGTGGCGGCCTCCGACGCGTTCTTCCCGTTCCCCGACGGCCTCGAGGTCCTGTTGAACGCCGGAGTGCGTGCGGTGGTCCAGCCCGGCGGTTCCGTGCGGGACGCCGAGGTGATCGCCGCGGCCGAGGCCGTGGGCGCCACCGTGTACTTCACCGGTACCCGCCACTTCACCCACTGATCGTTCGCTGCCGCCGCCGGTGCGTGTCGGGCTCTCCCGGCGCCCCGGCGGCGGTGTCGTTTCCGCACTCGTCACCGCCGCTCCCGCCACGCGCGGGCGCGGGCGCTCCCAGCTGCGCTGATTGCGCTGCGCTGCTCGACGTCGCTCTGAGCAGCGCGTTCTGCGTCACTCGACTCGGTGTCCCTGCTTGACAGGTGTGGGGGGCCGACGTTTACTGAAGTTGTCGAACATGCGTTCGATTGCCGTCTTCCCCGCGGCACGTCCTACGCCTGTCGACCTGCGGTCGACGTGCGCGAAGTCGGTGTGAGGGGAGGTGAAGTCGATGTCCGAAGGGCTGTTCGGGGCCGAGTCGAACGAGGGCTCGGTGACGCGGATCCGGCCGGAGCGAACGGGAGCATCCAGGGGCACCGTCGCGCGGCTGGCGGCGTTGCCCGGGGTGAGCACGGCCAGCGCGGTGGCCGATGCCGCCGAACACGCGAAGGCGGCGGGGCAGGTGCTGCCCGTGGCGCCCGCTCTCGCCGGTCTGCTGCCTCGCGAGGGGCTGCGCAGAGGCAGCACCGTGGCGGTCCGGGGCTCGACGTCGCTTCTGCTCGCCCTCCTCGCCGAGGCGACGGCGCGGGGCTCCTGGGCGGCGGTGGTGGGCGTGCCCGGGTTGGGCCTGGTGGCCGCTGAGGAACTCGGGGTGGAGCTGGCCCGGCTGGCGCTGGTTCCCCACCCCGGCGCGGAGTTCCCGGCGGTCACCGCCGCCCTGCTCGACGGGCTCGATCTCGTCGCGGCACGCCCGCCCGCCGGTCCGGGGAGTGAGACGCTCGCGCGGCGGTTGTCGGCGCGGGCTCGGCAACGCGGTTCGGTGCTGCTCTCCCTCGGGGCGTGGCCGGGTGCGGAGGTCGAGCTGCGGTGCCGGACGGTCCGGTGGACCGGGACAGAGGACGGCCACGGTCACCTCCGGGAGCGTGAGGTCGTGGTGGAAGCCAGGGGCCGGGCGGCGCTGGCCCGGCCGGTGCGGGCCACGGTCCTGCTGCCGGGCCCGAAGGGCGTCGTCGGGGTGCCGGACACCGCTCTTCCCACCACGTCGCGTTCGGCCGCTCCGGTGGCCCCGGTGCGGGAGGTCGCGGGATGAGTATCCGGTCCGCCCCCGCGCGTCGGGTGGTGGTGTGGTGCCCGGACTGGCCGGTCGTGGCGGCCTGTGCCTCGTCACAGGGGGCCGTGCCCGGTCCGGCCGCCGTGTTCGCGGCGAACCGCGTCGTGTCGTGTTCTCCGGCCGCGCGGACGGCCGGAATCACGCGGGGGATGCGTCGCAGGGAGGCGCAGGCGCGATGCCCCGAGCTCGCGGTGTTCGCCGCGGACGAGGACAGGGACGCGCGGCTGTTCGAGTCGGTCGCCGGTGCCGTGGAGGAGCTCGTCGTCGGTGTCGAGGTCGTGCGCCCCGGGCTCGTGGCCGTCCCGGTCGGCGGAGCAACGGCGTACTTCGGTGGTGAACTGCCGCTGGCCGAGCAGCTGATCGACCACGTCGCCGTCCGCGCGGGTGTGGAGTGCCAGATCGGGATCGCGGACGGGTTGTTCGCCGCGACGCTGGCGGCACGGCGTGGGGCCGTCGTGGAACCCGGCGGCACTCCCGAGTTCCTGGCGCCGTTGAGCATCACCGAGCTCGACCAGCCGGATGCGAACCGGGCGGAGTTGGTGGGCCTGTTGCACAGGCTCGGGCTGCGCACGCTGGGGGCGTTCGCGGAGTTGGCCGAGCGGGAGGTGACCGACCGGTTCGGCCGCGCCGGGCTGGTGGCCCACAGGTTGGCGCGAGGCCAGGACGAGCGACCTCCGTTCCGGCGGACCCCGCCTCCCGAGTTGGAGCTCGTCGAGTCGTTCGAGCCCGCGCTGGATCGGGTGGACACGGCGGCCTTCACCGCGCGAACGCTCGCGGCGCGGTTTCACGCCGGGCTCGCCTCCCGCGGGCTGGCCTGTACACGGCTGGGCATCTACGCCACCACGGAGAACGGCGAGGAGCTGGGCCGGGTCTGGCGCTGTGCCGAGCCGCTCACGGCCGACGGGGTGGCCGACCGCGTGCGCTGGCAGTTCGAGGGCTGGCTCAGAGCAGGCCGGGGAACCCGCCCCACGGCCGGGGTGAACCTGCTGCGTCTGGTGCCCGAGGAGGTCGTGGAGGGTGAGTCGCTGCAGCTCGGGCTGTGGCCCGGAGGCGGCGCCGCCGAACACACGCCGGAGTCCGACCGCGCGGGCAGAGCGCTGGTGCACGTGCAGGGGCTGCTCGGTCCAGAGGGAGTCTGTACGGCCGTGCTGGAGGGAGGCCGCGGTCCGGGGGAGCGGGTGCGGTTGGTGCCGTGGGGCGAACGACGTGTCCCCGCCGCCGGGCACGACGCACCGTGGCCCGGCCGGATTCCGGCTCCGTCCCCGACCGTCGTGCACGATCCGGCCCCGCCCGCCGTCGTGACGGCCGTCGACGGTGCGGAGGTGGGGGTCACCGCACGCAACGAGGCGACGGCGGCTCCGTCGTGGGTCACCGTGGCCGACGGCCGGCCGCGCAGGGTCGTCGGCTGGGCCGGGCCCTGGGTGGTGCAGGCGCGCTGGTGGGCTCCCGACGGCGTGGGCACGCACGCCCGCCTGCAGGTCGTGCTCGCGGACGGGCCGGACGAGGCCGGGGACGCCGGGGACGTCGTGGACGCGCTCCTGCTGCGGTGGAGTGCCGAGCCCGGTCGAAGTCCGGTGTGGACTGTCGAGGGGACGTACGACTAGGGAACGCGCCGGGACGGTGAGACACCGCACGGGATCGACGATGTGAGGACAGGACATGGGCTGGAACAACCCGCCGGTGCCGTGGAGAGAGCTCGAACGCGCGCTGTCGGGGCGGATCGAACCCTCCGACCACCTCGGTGACGGCAACGACAGTCCCGCCTGGACTCGGCGGCGGCAGGAGTACGTGCGCCCCGTCGAGCTGACGACGCTGCGCGGCTCCGACGACACCGGGGCGGCCACGCGGGTGCCGTACGCGGAGCTGCACTGCCACTCGAACTTCAGTTTCCTCGACGGCGCGAGCCATCCCGAGGAGCTCGTGGAGGAGGCGGCGCGGCTGGGGCTCGATGCCGTCGCCCTCACCGACCACGACGGCATGTACGGCGTGGCACGGTTCGCCGAGGCCGCGCGTGAGGTGGGCATGCGCACGGTGTTCGGTACCGAGCTCAGCCTGGGGTTGTCCGCGCCGCAGAACGGAGTCGCCGACCCCGAGGGGGAGCATCTGCTGCTGTTGGCGAAGGGGCAGGACGGGTACGCGAGCCTGTGCCGGGCGGTGACGGCAGGCCAGCTCGCCGGTCACGACCTCGACGGTGAGGGCGGTGACGCCGGTGGTTCCCGGAGGTCGAAGGACCGAGCGGAGAAGGGACGGCCGGTGTACGACCTCGACGCCGTGGCCGACGAGGTCGCGGGCCGGTGCGTGGTGCTCACCGGGTGCCGGAAGGGGGCGGTGCGCAGGGCGCTCGTCGACGGTGGCCCCGACGCGGCCGCGGCACGGCTGCGGGCGCTCGTCGACCGGTTCGGCCGCGACGACGTGTACGTGGAGCTGATCGACCACGGGCAACCGCTGGACAGCACCCACAACGACGTTCTGGCGGGGCTCGCCGCCGAGCTCGGACTGCCGACCGTGGCCACCAACGTGGTGCACTACGCCACGCCGCAGCGCGGATACCTCGCCCAGACGCTGGCCGCGATCCGCGCTCGACGCGGGCTCGACGAGCTGGAGGGCTGGCTGCCGTCCGGTCCCACGGCCCACCTGCGCTCGGGCGCGGAGATGGCGCGGCGGTTCGCCCGCTATCCGGGGGCGGTGCAGCGGGCGGCCCTGCTCGGGACGGAATGCGCCTTCGAACTCCACCTCGTCGCACCGGACCTGCCGCCGTTCGACGTCCCCGAGGGGCACGACGAGGCGAGTTTCCTGCGGACGTGCACGTTCGAGGGCGCCGCGGAGCGGTACGGGCCGCGCGAACGCAACCCCGAGGCCTACCGGCAGCTGGAGCACGAGCTGGACGTGATCGAACGACTCGGGTTCCCCGGCTACTTCCTGATCGTGTGGGACATCGTCCAGTTCTGCCGCCGCCACGACATCCTGTGCCAGGGCCGGGGGTCGGCGGCGAACTCCGCGGTCTGTTACGCGCTGGGCATCACCAAGGTCGACCCGGTGCGGTGGAAACTGCTGTTCGAACGGTTCCTCGCCCCCGACCGGGACGGCTACCCGGACATCGACCTGGACATCGAGTCCGACCAGCGCGAGAAGGTCATCCAGTACGTCTACGCCAAGCACGGCAGGCTGCGCACCGCGCAGGTGGCCAACGTGATCACGTACCGGGCCCGTTCGGCGGTGCGGGACGCGGCGCGCGCGCTCGGCCACTCACCGGGCCAGCAGGACGCCTGGAGCAAGCAGATCGACCGCTGGGGCCCGCTGCGGCACGTGCACAGCCCCACCGAGCACGACGTCCCCGAGAACGTGCTCGAACTCGCGGCGGCGCTGGAGGACTTCCCCCGCCACCTCGGCATCCACTCCGGGGGCATGGTGATCTGCGACCGTCCGGTGAGCGAGGTGTGCCCGGTGGAGTGGGCCAGGATGCCGGGCCGCAGCGTGCTGCAGTGGGAGAAGGACGACTGCGCGTCGGTCGGGTTGGTGAAGTTCGACCTGCTCGGGCTGGGAATGCTGTCCGCGCTGCACTACATGGTGGACCTCGTCGCCGAGCACAAGGGCGAGCACGTCGATCTCGCCGATCTGGACCTGGAGGACGGCGAGGTCTACGCCATGTTGCGCAAGGCCGACGCCATCGGCGTGTTCCAGGTGGAGAGCCGCGCGCAGCTCGCGACCCTGCCCCGGTTGGCGCCGAAGACGTTCTACGACCTCGCCGTCGAGGTGGCGTTGATCCGTCCGGGCCCAATCCAGGGCGGTTCGGTGCATCCGTACATCCGCCGCTACACCGGTAAGGAGTCCTGGGAGCACGACCATCCGCTGTTGAAGAACGCGCTCGACAAGACGCTCGGGGTGCCGTTGTTCCAGGAGCAGCTGATGCAGATCGCGATCGACGTCGCCGACTTCACGGCGGCGGAGGCCGACGAACTGCGGCACGCGATGGGGTCGAAGCGGTCGGGCCGGAAGATGGAACGGCTGCGGCAGCGCTTTTACGAGGGCGCGGCCCGCAACGGCGTGGATCACGAACTGGCCGAACGCATCTTCCGGAAGATGAAGGCCTTCGCGAGCTACGGCTTCCCCGAGAGCCATGCGTTGAGCTTCGCCTACCTGGTGTTCGCGAGCGCCTACTTCAAGCGCTACCACCCCGACGCGTTCCTGGCCGGACTGCTGCGAGCACAGCCGATGGGGTTCTACTCACCGCAGTCGCTGGTGGCCGACGCCCGCCGACACGGTGTGACGGTGCGCGGTCCGGACGTGAACGCGAGCCTGGCCCACGCCACGTTGGAGCCGGTCGAGGACGGGACGGGGCACGCCGTGCGGCTCGGGCTGGCCGTGGTGCGTTCCCTCGGTGACGGTCCGGCGGAGGAGTTGGTGGCCGAGCGGCAACGGCACGGGCCGTTTCGCGACATGACCGACGTGGCGCGGCGGGTCCGGTTGACCACCCCGCAGGTGGAGGCACTGGCCACGGCGGGTGCGTTCGAATCTCTCGGGCCGGACCGGCGCGCGGCGCTGTGGGCGGCCGGCGCGGTGGCGCAGGAGCGGCCGGAGAAACTCCCCGGCAATCCCGGTGCGTCGGCTCCCGTGCTGCCGGGGATGGACGCTCTCGAGGTCGCCGTCGCCGACGTGTGGGCCACCGGACTGTCTCCGGACAGCTTCCCGACGGAGTTCGTCCGGGACCGGCTCGACGCGCTCGGGGCGGTGCCCGCCGAGCGGTTGCAGCAGGTCGACAGCGGCACGAGGGTCCTGGTGGGCGGTGCGGTGACCCACCGCCAGCGTCCGGGGACGGCGGGCGGCATCACGTTCCTCAACCTGGAGGACGAGACCGGCATGGTCAACGTCGTCTGCACGGCCGGACTGTGGCAGCGCTACCACCGGGTCGCACGAGCCAGCCCGGCCCTGTTGGTGCGCGGTGTCGTCGAACGTGCCGACGGGGTCGTGAGCCTGCGGGCCGACCGGCTCCAACGGCTGTCCCTGGGAGTGCCGACGACGTCCCGGAACTTCCGGTGACGCCGTCGGCGTCCAGGTCAGTCCACCGGTGGGTCGCTGGGCTCCAGCTCGATCAGGTCGCCGTCGGCGAGCAGGTCCTCCACCGACGCGGGCAGCAGGTACGCCGCACCACCGCCGGGCTGGTTGAACCACGGGATGGCGACGCCCGCGAGCACGCGGATGGGCCGCTGCACGCGGTACACGTGGTAGGGCCGGTTGACCCACTCCGGCACCAGCGAACGCTCCTCGAACGGTGTGCCCGCGGCATAGGTCAGGTTGCCGTTCGGGCCGCCGAAGCGGTCGAGCTCGCTGCCCACGGGCAGTTCCCGCATCTCCTTGCCGCGGAAGAGCGTGAGGGGCGGCTCACCGGGCAGGGGCTGGATCGGCCACTGCTGGCCGCCCTTGGAGCCCTGGCCGCCGGGCGTGCTCGACGAGGAGCTCGTCTCGCGTGGGGCGGGAGGCGTGCTCTGCGCCGGTGGAGCCGGTGGCACCGGCTGTGCCGGCTGCGGGCGACGCGGCTCGTCTCGCGGCGGGGTGGGCACACGCGGCTCGCCGTGCGGCTCCGGCGGAGCCGGAGGCCGCGCGCCGGTGGCCACGTCGGGCGGGAGGGTCGCGGTGATCCGCTGCGGTGCCTGACGCTCCGGCGGCGGCGGAGCGGCCTGCGGGGACAGCGTGCCGCTGTCCGGCCGCGGTTGCGGGTGCGGCGCCTCCTGCGCGACGCCCTCGGGCGCGAGCAAAAGCTTGCCCAGCATGAACGCCGCCGCGTCCTCGACGTCGCCGAACACGGCCGGGCTCGTCAACTGCTTGTCGTC
>JACYYK010000156.1_pt3 | contig 14816 bp, 11 predicted proteins | sample 8236871 | NCBI WGS metagenome assembly JACYYK01 (sample SAMN14103087, study PRJNA606662) | landfill metagenome | isolation source: landfill solid waste inoculated with endophyte fungus Paravalsa indica | place: India:New Delhi, Okhla landfill site | collected 2017-11-05 | reverse complement strand
CGGTCGGTGATCTGCACGGCCAGCGAGGTGCGGCGGGTGACCACCGCGCGCACGCTGATCTTCGTGTCGGGCTCGGAGAAGTAGGTCGCGTTGTCGAGCAGTTCCGCGAGCAGGTGCACGAGGTCGTGCACCGCCCGGCCCTGCACGGCGACCTCGGGGATCGTGCCGAGCTCCACCCGGGCGTACTGCTCGATCTCCGACACGGCGGCGCCGATGACGTCGGCGGCGGGCACCGGCTTGGACATCGTCTTGGTGAGCCCGGCGCCCGAGAGCACCAGCAGGCTCTCACCGTTGCGGCGCAGCCGCGTCGCGAGGTGGTCGAGCTCGAACAGGCTCGCGAGCTGGTCGGGGTCCTGCTCGTCGGACTCCAGCCGGTCGATGATGCCGAGCTGGCGCTCCACGAGACGCTGGCTGCGGCGCGAGAGGTTCACGAAGATGCCGTTGACGTTCTCACGCAGCAGCGCCTGCTCGGCCGCGAGTCGGATGGCGCGCTCGTGGACCACGTCGAACGACCGCGCCACTTCGCCGATCTCCTCGCGCGTGTGCACGGGGACGGGCATGACGGCGTCGCGCGACGCCTCCATGGGGTTGGGGTCGGCGAGGATGCGGCGCACCGTCTCGGGCAACCGGACGTAGGCGACCTCCAGCGCGCTCGACCGCAGCGTGCGCAGCGGGCGGGTCAGCGCCCTCGCCACCATCAGGGTCAGGGCGACGGTGGCCACCAACGTCACCGTCATCAGTCCGAAGAAGACCCACGCTGCCTGACTGGCCTGACTGGACAGTGTTTCGGCGTGGCTGCGCAGGCCGGAGAGCAGCTCGCTCTCCATCTCGCGCATCATGTCCACCGTCGCGCTGCCGTCGGTGAACAGCTGGCGCGAGCTGATGCTCAGACCGCCCTCGGTGTCGATGCTGGCGTAGGCGGTACCGATGATGCGCGCCCGGTTGTCCACCTCCGCACCCGAGACCGTGTCGGAGAACCGCTGCTGTTCGTCGAGGTTCGCGTTCGAGTTGAAGTTCCCGATGGCGGCCTCGGCGCTCGCCTGCGACGACAGGGAGCGCGAGAGCAGGTCGGAGACGAACGCGTGGTGTCCGGCGGCGATCTGCAGTGTCGCGTTCTCGCGCGCCGTGTGCTCCTTCGCCTCGGTGACGGCCTGGACCGTGGTGCCGCGGCGCAGCAACTCCCGGTCGGTCACCGACAGGTTCACCGTCCGGCCGAGGTTGACGAGCGGTTCGAGGATCGAGTTGTAGATGCTGTTGACCGTCAGCTCGGGAATGTTCGTGCTGTTGATCTTGGCCCGCAGCGGGTCGAGGGCGTTGAGCCGCTGGATCGCGCGGTCGTAGGTCCGCTGCAGCTCCTCGTCGCCGAGATCGCGCTCGGCGAGCAGGTCCCGCAGGCGGGTCACCTCCTCGTTCACCTTGGAGGTCTGCTCGTCGACGGTCCGCGTGTCGACCCAGTCGGACGACATGTCGATGGCCTGCAGGGTCCGTTCCTTCTGGAGCTCGTGCACCAGCGCCGTGACCTGCTGTGCCACCTCGACCTGTGTGACCGTGTCGTCGAACTCGCCGGCGTCACTCAACTCCGAGACAGCGCGAAGACTGCCGAAGACGAGTGCGGTCAACAGCGGAATGATCAACACGACCGCGAGCTTGTAACGGAGAGGCCAGTTGCTCAGTCGCCACCGAGACGTCGTGACCTCGGAGTCGACACCAGACTCGGTCGTGTCCTGACGCGCCGACGCCTCCTGTCCCTCCTGGCTCTGGGCCCCGTCCTTGTCGGATCCCAGCCCATCCCCGTCCGCGGTCTCAGTCTTGGGCACCGCTTTACCACCATCGTTGTCCGAGCCGGATGTCGCCGGCGTCTTGGCCGAGCACTTGTCACTCACCGTGCACGCTTACGCGACTACTGGTCACCGCCTTGGTGACCGGGCAGCGGAAGCATGCCGGGAGCCCCCCAGATGGGTCAATCCTCGTAAGGTCGGTCAGCACACCGAAACGTCGACCCGGCCGATGAGATCGGCCTGGATTACACCAAACAGTCATCTGCCCGTCACTACTTCGGTGTTCCGCCACCCCAGTTGAGACACAGAATGTAGCGAAGACCACCTTGGGATGTAAGCCCACCACCGTTGGTCCTCGTCGGACTTCACCGAGCGTGTACCTCGCGAAGGAAGCCCACAACTGCGCCGCACGACTAACCCAAAGTTAATTACACCACAACCGTAAGCATCCGAACGAGTGGACCAACACCACCGACGGATTGCACGCACGTACTCATTGTGAGTGGCGCGACGAATCTCTACAGTGACCGTGGCTCACTGAGCGACTGTGGGAGGGCTTCGCGCTCGGTCAGCTCACCGAAACTGGGTACGAACCTCACTGAGGAGTGGCTTTGCTTCGACACGGCACCCCGACGAGAAAGAAGTCCAGACCACGCCGGCTGGCCGCCGCCGTGATGGCCGCGGGCCTGCTCGCGACCACCAGCGGATGTGGATTGTTGAGCGGCGAGGAGGACGCGCCGGAGTCCCAGGGCGGTAACGGCTCCGTCGAGAAGTCCACAATCACCGTTGCGCACCTGCCCTCCATCGACGTCGCTCCCCTCTACATCGCTCAGGAGAAGGGATACTTCAAGGAGGAAGGCCTCAACGTCAAGATCGAGGTCGCCGCGAGTGGCCAGGCCGCGACGCAGAAGATGATCGGCGGCGACGCCGACATCGTGCAGTCGAGCTATGTGCCGTTCCTCCTCGCCCACACGGCCGGAACCGCTGAACTGAAGATCGTCGCCGACGCGGTTTCCGCTGCTCCGGACACCTTCGTGCTCGTCGCGAAGAAGGACGGCGAGGTGAAGTCGATCGAGGACCTCGAAGGCAAGCGGGTCGCCGTGTCGGCGCTGAAGACGATTTCCGACACGCTCGTGATGTCGGCGATGAAGGCGAAGGGTCTCGACCACAACAACGTCGAATTCGTGACGATGTCGTTCCCGGACATCTCGTCCGCCGTCGCGAAGGGCCGCGTCGACGCGGGTCTGGTGCTGGAACCGTTCCTCACGATCGGCGCCGAAAAGCACGGCGTGACTCCGATCGGGGACGTCGCCGCCGGGCCGACCAAGGACTTCCCGCTCGCCGGCTACGGTTCACTCGCCGAGTTCGTCGAGCAGAACCCGAAGACGGTCGCGGCCTTCCAGCGTGCGATGGAGCGGGCCACCCAGGACGCCCAGGACCGCGAGGTGATCGAGCCGGTCATCCAGGACACCGCCGGCATCGACGCCACCACGGCGGCGCTGGTGAACCTGCCGAACTTCCACTCCAGCCTGGACGCCTCGCGACTGCAGCGGGTGCCCGACCTGATGGTGGAGTTCGGCCTGCTGAAGAAGAAGTTCGACGTCGAGTCACTGCTCGTGAGTCCGAGTACGACCTGACGTGCGACCTCTGGTACGGAACCTTGTCGGCCTGATCGCCTTCCTGGGTCTCTGGGAACTGGTGGTCAGGTCCGGCCTGGTCAGGGAAGAAGATGTTCCACCGGCGACGGTGGTGTTGACGCGGATCGCCGATCTGCTCGGGCAGGAGGAATTCCTGCGCGACACCATCGCCACGGTGCTCGCATGGTTGATCGCCCTGGGCATCGCCGCGGCGATCGGTGTTCCGCTGGGACTCGTGCTCGGCAACTTCCCCCGCGTGCGCATCGCGACGCGCGCGCTCGTGGAGTTCCTGAGACCGATCCCGTCCGTGGCACTCATTCCGCTCATCCTGGTGTCGATCGGCGGAGGACCTGAGGCGAAGATCACTCTCGCGGTGTACGCCGCGGTGTGGCCGATCCTCTACAACACGATCTACGCGTTCGACGAGATCGACCCGCTCCTCATCGACACCGCACGGTCGTGCGGGGTCTCGAAGGCGGGCATCCTCACCTCCGTGGCCCTGCCGCACGCGGCGCCGTTCGTGTTCACCGGGCTCCGGATCTCGGCCTCGGTGGGTCTCATCGTGATCGTGAGTACGGAGTTCATCGCGGGAGCGAACGTCGGCATCGGCAGCGTCATCCTCGAGGCGGCGCACGGCGCGGGCAGAACCGACATCGTGCTCGCGGGCACCGTGGTGGCGGGACTGATCGGCTACCTCGCCAACGAGGGCCTGGAAAGGCTGAGCGGGAGGCTGTTCGGGTGGCACAAGGCGACCACGGCGGAGGTGGCATGAGCACACAATCNNCAGCTCATGACCACCGACCGGGCCGGGGCGTGGAAGCGCTCAGGTCCTTCCTGTTGAAGTGGTCGCTCGTCCTCGCGCTCGTCGTGGCGTGGGAGCTGGGCGCGATGGCCGGGGAGAGTCCGTTCTTCCCCCGGCTCTCCGAGATCCTCTCCACGGCCGTGGAGGTCTACTTCTCGGGCCCGGCCTCCCAGCTGTTCCTCGCGGACACCGTGTTCGACGACGTGCTGCCCAGCCTGGGCAGGGTCTTCGGGAGCTGGGCGGTCGCGGTGGTGCTCGGCGTCGCGCTGGGCACGGCGTTGGGCCGGTCGCAGAGGGCACTGGACTACACGGGGCCTCTGCTGTCGTTCATGCGGGCCGTCCCGCCTCCGGCGTTGATCCCGGTGTTCCTGGTGCTCTTCGGCATCGACAACACCATGAAGGTCGTGACGATCGTGTTCGGCTCGATCTGGCCGGTCATCCTGAACACGGTGGACGGCGTGCGTTCGGTGAACCCGCTGCAGCAGGAGACGGCGCGTTCGTTCCGGACTCCGCGGCGCTACTGGGTCACCATGGTCGTGTTGCCCGCGGCCATGCCGAAGATCTTCGCGGGGATGCGGCTGAGCCTGTCCCTGGCGTTGATCCTCATGGTGATCTCGGAGATGGTCGGGGTCACGAACGGGATCGGATTCCAGCTGATCTTCGCTCAGCAGAGCTTCGAATTCCACGTGATGTGGGTGTGGATCGTGCTGCTCGGGGTGCTGGGTTACGGACTCAACGCGTTGCTGCTGGCCGTGGAGCGCCGGGTGCTGTCCTGGCAACCCACGCGGGGTACCGCGGACGCCAAGACGAAGGAAGCGTGACATGGCAACAATGCTGGAGGTGTCCGGCCTGTACCACCGCTACGGCGGTGGGGAGGGCGCTCACCTCGCGGTGAACGACCTGACGTTCACCGTGGAGACCGGGGAACTCGCGTGCATCGTGGGTCCCTCCGGGTGCGGCAAGTCGACGATGCTGCGCTGCATCTCGGGGCTCGTCAAGCCCTCCGGCGGCGAGGTGTCGTTGCAGGGCAACCGCGTGGACGGTGTGCCGGAGGACCTGGCCGTGGTGTTCCAGGACTACAGCCGGTCGCTGTTCCCGTGGTTGACGGTGCGGCAGAACGTCGAGTTCCCGCTGCGGTGGCGGCGCGACATCAGCAAGGCCGAGCGCCGCAGCAGGGCCGAGGAGGCCCTGGAGTGGGTGAACCTTCCGGGCGTGGCGGGCAAGTACCCGTGGCAGCTCTCCGGCGGCATGCAGCAACGGGTGTCGATCGCCAGGGCTCTGGCGAGGCGTCCCGCGCTGCTGCTCATGGACGAGCCGTTCGCCTCGGTGGACGCGCAGACCCGCTTCGAACTGGAGGACCTGCTGAGGAACGTGCAGTCGGCCAACGGCAGCACGGTCCTGCTGGTCACCCACGACATCGACGAGAGCGTCTACCTGGGCGACCGGGTGCTCGTCCTGTCGAAGTCGCCCGCGACGATCGTGGCCGACCTGACGGTCGACCTGCCCAAGGAGCGCGACCAGATCACGACCCGGGAGTCGCCGGAGTTCGTGTCGATGCGCGCCGAGGTGGCGCGGTTGCTCCACGGCGGCGGCGTCAAGGAGAAGGCGGACGTCGCCGGCGGAAGCTGATCCGACGCGGGCGGCGGCCGGCCGGGCCGGTCAGTCGCCGCCCGCGTGACGGCCCCGCTGGACGCCACGCTGCAGGCTCGCCATGCGTGCCCGCACCGCCTCGGGCGAGCGGTTCACGGGTGGTGGGCGTTCACCACGACGATCGACGACACCGTGTCGGGGCGCGACCGGCCCGGGCACGGTGTCGTCCTCTTCGTCGGCCAACGCCGACGCGATCGCCCCGGCACCCGTCGCGGTGGGTTCGGTGCGTTCGAGATCCGTCTCGTCGTCGACGACCTCGCCCGGTCCCGTCGGCTCGCCGGGCCAGCTGACCTCGTCGGCGCCCGGGATGTCCGTCTCGGGGAACCACTGCGACAGCACGGCCTGGTAGGCGGGCAACCGGTCGGTCGGGACCTCCTCCTCCAGTGCGGGAGGATGCCGGGCGTCGTCGTCCTCCGTCGGCCAGGCGGGCTGGGCTCCCAGTTCGACGGTCGTGCGGCGCGGTGTCTCGTCGGGTAGTTCGGCCGGCTCGAACACGGTGGCGCCGACCAACCGGTCGTCCTCGAGGGTCCACTCGTCGAGCGAGTGCGTCAGCAGCGGCAGTCTGTCCAGTTCGGCCGGTTCGTCCGGTTGCGGTGCGCCGGCCCAGTCGTCCTCGTCGGCCTCGACNNCGGCGACGCCGAGGGCGTGGGACACCGGAGAAGCCGGCGGCACCTCGGCCGAGGCCGACGCCGTCGACGGCACGGGCAACTCGATCGACTCGGGATTGTCGGGCTCGACGAACTCGGCGGGCACGAGCACGGTCGCCGTGAGCCCGCGCGGCTCGGCCGCCGCCAACCGCACCTCGATCTGATGCCGCCGGGCGAGCCTGCCGACCACGTAGAGCCCCATCCGGCGCGACACCTCGACGTCCACGTCGGGCGGTTCGGCGAGCCGGGTGTTGGCCCTGCGGATCTCCGTCTCCGGCATCCCCGCGCCCCGGTCGGTGATCTCGATGCGCCACTGCCGCTCGCGCGTCACCGAACTCACCACCGTCACCATCTCGCGCTCCGGCGAGTACGCGGTGGCGTTCTCGAACAGCTCCGCGATGACGTGGATGAGGTCGGACGCCACGTCGCCCTGCACGGACAGCATCGGCGGCGTCTCCACCGAGATCCGCTGGTAGTGCTCCACTTCGGACAACGCGGCGCCGATGATCTCCGAGGCGGGCACCGAGCCCGGCAGCGGCCGACCGCCGTCCTCGCCCGCCAGCACGAGCAGGTTCTCGCTGTTGCGGCGCATCCGGGTCGCGAGGTGGTCGAGCTCGTACAACCCGCCGAGGATCTCGGGATCCTGTTCGTGCTCCTCCATGCGGTCGAGGACCACGAGCTGACGTTCCACGAGATCCTGACTGCGCCGCGAGAGGTTCACGAACATCGAGTTGACGTTCTCCCTCAGCATGGCCTGCTGCCCCGCGAGCCGGACCGCCTCACCGTGGACGGCGTCGAACGCCCTGGCCACCTCGCCGAGCTCGTCGCGCGTGTGGACGGGCACGGGTTCCACCGCACGCGTGTACATGTGCTCGGGCGTCGGGTTTTCCTCGGTGAGGATGTCGTCGACCGCCGCGGGCAGCTTGTGCTCGGCGACGTCGAGCGCACTGCTGCGCAACGCCCTCAACGGACGCAGCAGCGACCGCGCGACCACCACCGCCAGAATGGCCCCGAGCAGCAACGCCCCCAGCACCACCCCGGCGTCGGTCCCCGCCGAGCTGCGCGCGTCGGCCGCGAGCGCGTCGGAACGCTCCTGCAGGTCCTCCAGCAGTTGCTCCTGCACGCGCTTGACCAGGTTCACGGTGTAGGTGGAGGCGCGATCCCACTCGTCGGCCGACAGTCCCGCCAGATCGCCGCCGTTCTCGGCCCTGGTGAGCACCGACTCCACGATGCCGTTGCCCAGGTCGACCACGAGACCGATGACCGTGTCGTCGTACATGCGCCGCTGACGCGGCGTCGCGAACGTGGTGAAGTCGTCCTTCGCCGCGGCGAGCTGTGCCTCCGCCGACACCAGGGCGCGCTCCACGTCCTTGGTGAGACTGCCGCGCGCCAGTGCCTGTGCCACCACGGCGCGCCTGATCGACAGCTGGTCCTTGACCCGCGCCAGCGCGTTGGCCACGAGCCGGCTCCCGGCGAGTTCGCGGTCGACGGCGTCGGAGACGAACACCTCACCGACACCGAGCACGTCCGAGATCAGGTCGCTGTACGAGCGGAGCACCGCCTCCGACGGCAGCGCCGTGTTCTCGCCCGCGTACCGCAACCCGGTCAGGGTGCCGAACTCCTGGCCGATGCGTTCGAACAGGGCGAGAGTCTCGGGTGACAGCGCGTGCGCCGAGCCGGCCAGCGTCCGATCGAACTCCCCGATCGCGGCGTCGACCCGCTCGCGCTGCTCCTTGAGCTCGTCGAGCGAGCCCTCACGACCACCGGCGACGTGGCGCACCGTGAGGTCGCGCTCCCGCTGGAGCTGGTGCACCACCTCGGCGACGGTGGTCTCGACCCTGATGCGTTCGGCGCCCTCACTGAACGTCGCCGCCCTGTCGAGGTCGTCGGTGGCTCTCAGGGCCACCAGCACGAGCACGGCGACGGCGGGGATGAGCAGGATCGCGACCAGCTTGGTCCGCAACCGCCAGTTGCGGACCCGCCATCGGCCACCGGCACGTTCGGCGGTCGCCGCACCGTCCCGAGGACGTTCACTGCGACGAGTCACCTGGGCTTCCTTCGGTCATCCGCGGTCAGGCGGTCCGCTTCGAAATGCTCCTGGAGGGTAACGGCACCCTCTCACAATCGGTGGGACGCCCATGGCCGGAGAAGGGTTGCCGACGCATGGTATTGCCTTGATCGCTCTAAGCTCCACACATTGTCGGGAGAATTCCTTTCGATCATGGAGGCGGCCGTGCGAACTCAGGGGCGCGTGCTTTTCGTCCTCGCCGTTGTTCTGCTACTCGGTTCCTGCTCGTTCTTGGATGAAACGGACGCGCCGACCGCTCCCGGTCCGGAGACGGAACGCCTGTCGGTGGGTGTGAGCAACGCCGTGGAGACCGCGCCGCTGCGGCTCGCCGTCTCCGACGGCCTGTTCCGTCGCGGCGGCCTGCAGGTCGAGCTGGTCGAACTGGACGACGACGACCCGATCGAGGCGCTGACCGAGCAGCGGGTCGACGTGGTCTTCGCCGGCAACGTCACTCTGTTCCACGCCGCCGCCACGGGCACGAAGATCACCCTTCAGGGCGAGGCGTATGTCGCGGGAACCGGTTCCATGGCGCTCGTGACGCTTCCCGGTTCGCCGTACACCGATCCGAGTCGACTGCCCGCTCCACGAATCGCGGTTCCCACGCCGGACGGTCTCGGCGCGCTCACGTCACGTTCCGTTCTCAGAGCCGCGGGTGTCGACCCCGCGGCGATCAGTTTCGAGGTCATTCCGTTCGACGGAATGGTCGAGGCATTGCGCGAGGGCCGAGTGGATGCGGCCTGGATGACCGAACCCCACCTCACGGTCGCCCAGAAGGAGCACGGTGCCCTCGTCCTCGCCGACTGCGCCCACGGCGCCACCGAGGATTTCCCGATGTCGGCGTACGCGACGACCGAGGAGTTCGGCGCCGCACACCCGCGCACGCTCGCGCTGTTCCGGGACCTCCTCGCCGAAGCTCAGCAGAAGGGCGCCGACGACGGCACCGTCCGCCGGGCACTGCCCCGGCTCGCCGACGTCGACGAGGTCACGGCGTCGCTCGTGTCACTCGGCACCTATCCGCAGGTCGTGCACGCCGAACGCCTCCAACGGGTCGCCGACCTCATGCACGGCTCGGGGCAGCTCACCGAACGCCTCGATGTGGGGGCCTTGGTGCCGAGAGAGGAACTCCCCTGACCGCGGACACGTATAAAGGAGGACGTGACTGATGGCCCCCTGATCGTCCAGTCGGACAAAACGGTGCTGCTGGAGGTCGACCACGACCTCGCCGACGACGCACGCATCGCCATCGCGCCGTTCGCCGAACTCGAACGCGCACCCGAGCACGTCCACACGTACCGCATCACTCCGCTGGCGCTCTGGAACGCGCGCGCCGCGGGCCACGACGCCGAACAGGTCGTCGACGCCCTCACCACGTACTCCCGCTTCCCCGTGCCGCAGCCGTTGCTGATCGACGTCGTCGACACCATGGGCCGATTCGGCAGGCTGCAGATCCAGAACCATCCCGCGCACGGCCTCGTCATGACCACCACCGACCGCGCCGTGCTCGAGGAGATCCTGCGGCACAAGAAGATCAGCCCGATGCTCGGCGCGCGCATCGACCCCGACACCGTCGTGGTGCACCCGTCGGAGCGGGGCAGGCTCAAGCAGGCGCTGCTGAAGGTCGGCTGGCCCGCCGAGGACGTCGCCGGGTACGTCGACGGCGAGTCGCACCCGATCGCCCTGGAGGAGAACGGCTGGGCGTTGCGCGACTACCAGCGCCAGGCCGCCGAGACCTTCTGGGCAGGTGGCTCGGGTGTCGTCGTGCTCCCCTGCGGCGCGGGCAAGACGCTGGTCGGCGCGGCGGCCATGGCCCAGGCGGAGGCCACGACGCTGATCCTCGTCACCAACACCGTGGCGGGCAGGCAGTGGAAGCGCGAGCTCGTGGAACGCACCTCGCTCACCGAGGACGAGATCGGCGAGTACTCCGGTGAGAAGAAGGAGATCCGCCCCGTCACCATCGCCACCTACCAGGTCATCACGCGCCGCACCAAGGGCGAGTACAAGCACCTGGAGCTGTTCGACTCGCGGGACTGGGGGCTCGTCATCTACGACGAGGTGCACCTGCTGCCCGCACCCGTGTTCCGCATGACGGCCGACCTGCAGTCACGGCGGCGCCTCGGCCTCACCGCAACCCTGGTGCGGGAGGACGGCCGGGAGGGCGACGTGTTCTCCCTCATCGGCCCGAAGCGCTACGACGTCCCGTGGCGCGACATCGAGGCGCAGGGCTGGATCGCGCCCGCCGAGTGCGTCGAGGTCCGGGTCACCCTGACCGACGCCGAGCGACTCGGCTACGCCACCGCGGAGGCCGACGAGCGCTACCGCCTCGCCTCCACCGCACGCACCAAGATCGGCGTGGTCAAGTCGATCGTCGAACGGCACGCGGGTGAACCGACACTGGTCATCGGCGCCTACCTCGACCAGCTGGAGGAACTCGGCGCCGAACTGAACGCACCGGTGGTGCAGGGCTCGACGAAGAACAAGGAACGCGAGGCCCTGTTCGACGCCTTCCGCAGGGGCGAGATCGACAAGCTCGTGGTCTCGAAGGTCGCGAACTTCTCCATCGACCTGCCCGAGGCGTCCGTGGCCATCCAGATGTCGGGCACGTTCGGCTCCCGCCAGGAGGAGGCACAGCGCCTCGGCAGGCTCCTGCGACCGAAGGGCGACGGGCGCCAGGCCCACTTCTACTCCGTGGTCTCGCGCGACACGGTCGACACCGACTACGCCGCCCACCGGCAGCGGTTCCTCGCCGAGCAGGGCTACGCCTACCACATCGTCGACGCCGACGACCTGCTGCGACCGCTGTGAGCCGACTGCCGCACGGGAAGGAGCGCGAGCATCCCCGTCCCCGGCGCTGAGATCCGCATCGGCACCTCGGGCTGGATCTATCCCGGCTGGCGAGGCGTGTTCTATCCCAAGGGCCTCCCGCAGCGGCGCGAGCTCGAATACCTGTCCCGGCGGGTGAACACCGTCGAGATCAACGGGTCGTTCTACTCGCTGCAAAGGCCCGAACGGTACCGGCGGTGGCGGGACGCGACCCCGCCCGGCTTCCGCTTCGCCGTCAAGGGCGGGCGGTTCATCACGCACATGAAGCAGCTGCGGGACGTCGAGGCGGCCCTGGCGAACTTCTTCGCCTCCGGCGTGCTCGCGCTCGACGACAAGCTCGGCCCGGTCCTCTGGCAGCTGCCGCCCCGGCTGTCCTTCGACGCAGAGCGCCTCGCCGAGTTCTTCGACCGGCTCCCGCGCACCACCGTCGCCGCGGCGGAGCTGGCCCGCCGGCACGACGACAAGGTGACCTTCGAACCCCACACCGACGTCGGGGCCGACCGGCCCCTGCACCACGCCCTCGAAGTGCGCCACCCCAGCTTCACCGACCCGGCGTTTCCGGACCTGCTCCGCGCCCACGACATCGCGCTCGTCGTCGCCGACACCGCGGGCACCTGGCCGTACCTGGAGGACGTGACCTCCGGCCTCGTCTACGTCCGGCTTCACGGCGACGTCGAGCTCTACGCCAGCGGGTACACCGACGAGGCCCTCGACGCGTGGGCGGAGAAGATCGGTCGCTGGCACGCGCAGGGCCACGACGTCTGGGTGTACTTCGACAACGACATCAAAGTGAAAGCGCCCGGCGACGCCATGGCGCTGGCCGAGAGACTCGGCGTGCACCACGCGTCGCCGGGCGAGAAGACGTGATCGACTGGCGTGTGATCAGGCGCCGGCCGCCTGCTTGGCGTGCTTGCCCTCAGCGATCTCTTCCACCAGCTTCGAGCAGAACGCGGGCAGGTCGTTCGGGTTGCGGCTGGAGACCAGCCCCTGGTCCACGACGACCTCCTCGTCGACCCATTCGGCACCCGCGTTGCGCAGGTCGGTCTGCAGGCTCGGCCACGACGTCAGGCGGCGGCCACGGACGACGTCGGCCTCGATGAGGGTCCACGGCCCGTGACAGATCACCGCGACGGGCTTCTGCTGGGCGAAGAAGTCGCGAACGAAGCTCACGGCCTTCTCGTCTGTGCGGAGGATGTCGGGATTCGCGACGCCACCGGGCAGGACGAGGCCGTCGTAGTCGTCGGCCGACGCCTCGGCCACGGTGCGGTCCACCGTGTACGTGTCCGCCTTGTCCAGGTGGTTGAACGCCTGGATGCTTCCCGACTTCGTGGAGATCAGCTCGGGCCTGCCGCCGGCGTTCTCGACGGCCTTCCACGGTTCGGTGAGCTCCACCTGCTCCGTTCCCTCGGGTGCGACCAGAAACGCGACCCGGCGGCCGGTGAGTGTGTCTGCCACGCTCATCACTCCTTCCTGTGTATTCGCCCTCCGGGTACCCGTCCGAACGGGTGAACGAAACGACCGTGTGAGGGACTTCAAAGCCGTCCGGAAACCGCAAAGACCCGTACGAGAAGCGCGGACACGCCGAGGAGTCGAGCCCCCTGCCGGCGTGTCCGCGCCCTGCGCACGCGTGTCCGCGGTTCATGCACGCGTGTCCGCGGTTCCCGTACGGCTACGGCCTGGCGCCGCCCGCGCAGCGCGACAGGTCCACGGCCACCCGCTCACCCCGGGAGACCGTCACCCGCGTCTCCTGCCACGCATTGCCCCGCGCACGCTCACACCGCACCGTCCAGCTCTCGGTGATCGTGCCGCCGTCCCGGTCCGGCCGCACCGACGGGTTGACGCTCCACTCGACGACACCGCCCGGCGCGGTCAGCTGCGACGTCAGCTCGCTCGTGAACGGGATCGGCTCCCCGACGCCGCCGCCCGGCTGCTGGACCGGAGCCGTGTGCTGGGTGAACACCTTCTCCACGGACAGCCGCGCCCCTCGCGGTGCCGACACCTCCAACACGGCGTGGTAGTCGCGGTTCGCCGCCACCTCGAACTGCCGCAGCAACGCCTCGCGCACACCGCCGTTCGCGTGGTCCTGCGTCCCGACGCCCAGGTACTGGTCGACGACGGCCTCCTGGTAGCCGACGTGGAAGTTGCCGCCCTCCAGCTCGAACTCGAAACCGAACCCGCCCGTGGTGAAGTAGCTCCACTCACCGGTGGATCCGCTGGTGTCGTACAGCTGGTACGAGGGGATGCTGCGGTACCCGGTCGCGTCCGCCAACGCGTCCCCGATCTCCGCGTACAACTCCTCGTCGGCGGTGAGCGGCGTGTCGGACTGCTGCGGCGGGCGGAGTACCAGCCCGCCGTAGTTGTGCACACTCTGCAGCGAGGTCACCTGCCGGCTCGACACGAGCTCGCGGACGTTGCGCACCTCCGGCTCGGAGAACGGCGCGGCGCCCCGGTAGGTCCCGCTGCCGGGGTTCACGCTCGCGCCCTTGCCACCCCAGTTGCCGCCGTAGTTGCGGTTGAGGTCCACGCCGATGTCGGCGTTGTCGGCGTCGGCGCACTCGCCCGGCGTGACGTCGTCATCGCCGTCGCCGAGCCGGCAGTTCTTGCGCTTGTACTCGTGCAGGTAACCGCGCGAGATGTCGAAGCCGTCGACGTTGACGATCGGCACCACGATGATCCGCGCACGCTCCAGCAGACCGGTGATGCGCTCGTCGCGCCCGTCACCGTGCACGAGGTCCGTGGCGAACTCCATGACGACCTCGGCGGTGGGCCACTCCCGCGCGTGGTGCGTGCCGACGAGGAGGAAGACCGGCCTGCCGTCGTCCGCGTCGACGTCGTGCGCGATCTCCAGACCCCGGACCTCCTTGCCCAGCAACGACCGGTGCGGGAGCGTGATCGGTTCGACCAGGTCGGGGCGCGCGGACGCGAGGTCCGCCATGTCGGTGCCGTAGTCGGCGTACGTGCGGTAGGTGTTGCGGCCACTCGGCAGCGGCGACGCGGCGAGCGTGCGCGCCTCGGCGGCGTCCTCGGCGAGCACGGCGCGGGTGTGCGCGGCGAGGTCGCTGATCACGACGTCGTAGTCGAATCCGGCCGCCCGCAGTCGCTCCCGGTCGTCGGCACCGTGCGCGTAGACCTCCGCGTAGCCGTCGCCCAGCACGGGAGCGATGTCGGCGCCGGCCGCGACCAACCGGTCGACGTGGGCCTCGGTCGGTGTCGGTACGCGCAACAGGGACACCGCGTCGGCACTGCTTCCTGCGACGACCTCGCCGGTGGAGGTCGGTTGCGCCGACGCGGTGTGCACGAGTGTCGTGGCGAGCAGGACCGCGGCCACTCCAGCCGCCACGGTCGTCGCGCCACGTCTCCGTGGACGGCGCGAGGTGCCCTTTCTGCCCATGTCAACCTCCCGGTACGGATGTC
>JACYYK010003545.1_pt1 | contig 14848 bp, 15 predicted proteins | sample 8236871 | NCBI WGS metagenome assembly JACYYK01 (sample SAMN14103087, study PRJNA606662) | landfill metagenome | isolation source: landfill solid waste inoculated with endophyte fungus Paravalsa indica | place: India:New Delhi, Okhla landfill site | collected 2017-11-05 | reverse complement strand
ACATAGACACCACTTTTAATATCTGACTTATTTAATGAACCCTGTGCCCACTTCGAAGCAGGTATGGCATAATAAGCGCCATCAGTTAGATAAAATAACTGATCCGTCCGACTATTGACGGATAGGAATTGGCCAAAGTACCCCGGCTTGTTTCAGATAACTGTTCGTGACATATGTAGTTGTAACTTACCGTGACGTACGTTACCGCGGTATAACATTAAATCACCAACTTTGATGTTCTTAGCAGCTAACTGCTTCTTCGTCTTATTAGAAATCATGCTAACAATCGCCACATTACCATCATCATCCATACTGAATGTTTGTTCACCATGAAATGATTGATGATTATTAGGGTCGCGGAAAGTAAATTTGTGCTGATCACTCGGATATAGCGTATCTAATTTAATTCTAACAAGCCGTTGCTGGCGTGATTTTTTAGCTAACGTTATCAACCACAGGTGATTATCTTTAGCATTATATGCAACCGCCTGACCATGACCCATATGAAATTCTCGTCCAACCTTAATTGCCTGAAGCAAACGATCATCATTTGTTGTCGCAAAACGGTGTTGATTGATTCGCTTCTCTAGACTTCTAAGACGATCTGCCTGACCAGTTTGCCAGACACCAAGCGCTTGCAATTGTTGGATATCATACCGTACAATGCGACCATAATTTTTTCGCTTCTCTGACTCATACATCACGTACAAATAACGTCCGTGCATGACACTACCTTGTGGTAATTGCCAATTAACTAACTTTGTTGACACGGTCGGTAACAATAAGGCTGTCTGATAACCTTTAATAGGTGATACTGAGCGGTCATTTGCTTGTAGAGTAGAAAACTTACTTTTAGCCGCAGTATACTTTGGCTTTTTTAAATAGGACATGCCGGTATCGGGCGACTGTACAACCCGGTATTTTTTGGGTGCAGTTCGGCTATTTTTGAAAACATTCGACCAGTTACTGGTCTTAATTTTTTCCTTCGGCTTACTTAAAACTTGCCACTGAGCTTGTTTCATCCACTTTGTATTCGCTACAGCATGACCTGACTTATCTTGCAAGCTTACTGTGATTTGATCATTTTTGCGTAAAGAACGTGATAGTTTCGCCGTAAAAGCTTGATTTAATATGATGGACTTCTTTAATAAAGTATCTTTTTGATTCTTCACAATTAGTGTGTAGGCAGCCGCCCCTTTCTCATTGTCATCATAAATCGTCCCTTTGATTTGGTCACTACCAGTTTGTAACTGAATATTCTGTTTCAAATCCATGCTTACAACTGTGTTATTAGTCTGCCCATAAATGGCGTGATTAGGTATACAAAATGCCAGCAGAAAGAACGTACTAAAGGCTAACAATGTTTTTAAATATTTCATACTTACCCAATCACCTCACAAACTTCTGTTACAAAAATATCCCTTCATTTTATCATAATAAACTGTCCCTCGTCGTGTTGGCATAAAAAAAGTAGTTAAGACACCGAATGTCTCAACTACTTGTAAAAAATATTTATTAAAGATAATCCTGTAAAAGCTTTTGCGTCTTATCCCATAATTGCTGTTGCAAGGTCAAATCATTGACTTGTGGGTTAACTTTCTTCGCTTTTGCACGTTTATTATAATAAGCCCCTGACTCCCAGGTTTCACCAGGTGTGCCTTCAATAAAGAAACGTAACGTGTCGCCACCTTCTTGCGCACTTTGCATGACAACCTTATTCAACATTGTATGATAAATGCGATACATCCAACTCTTTTTATCATTAGCAAAGTTTGTGCGAATCATACCAGGATGGAACGAAACGGCTGATAAACCATCTTTATGGAAACGTCGATCCAATTCATTGGCAAACAAAATATTTGCTAGTTTGGCATCGCCATACGCTTTCGTTCCTTTATATTTCTTATGACTGTTATTCAAATCATTTAAATTAATGTGACCAAAGAGTTGGTGAGCAATACTTGAGGTATTAATCACGACTGCCTGGTCTGGATTAAAGTTAGGCATCAATAATTGGGTAAGCAAAAATGGTGCAAGGTAATCCACCTGGATAGTTCGCTCAAAGCCATCATCTGTTAATGCATGTGTCCCAAACAGTCCGCCGGCATTATTAACTAAAATATCCCAATGACCAAAAGTGGCTAGGGTTGTATCAACAACCTTTTGCCAATCTGTTTCTTCACTAACATCTTGCTTTAAGTACAACACCTCACCTTGCTGGCTTAGTTCTGCTGCCACTTGTTTACCAACTGCTTCTCGACGACCAGTTACAACTACTGTTGCTCCCTCAGCCAAGAAATCTTGTGCGATTGCCTTACCAATTCCTGAAATACCGCCTGTCACAATGGCGACTTTATTTGCTAAACGATTTACCAAAAATATCATCTCCTTCGTTCATTTGACTTCTCTTGGTTACTTTTTATTTAATTTGTAACTAGAGTTTAAATCACAAGGTTACATAAGTCAAATATTGTAACCGAAATTTTTACATGATAAAATGAAGAAGATTTTATGAAAAAATAAATGATTGGAGGAAAGCTTTATGGAAAGAATGACTAATACAATAATTATCAACACCGCTAGACGATTGATTAAAGAAACAAATACCGCTGAGATACCACTATCCAAAATTGCCAATGAATTGGGCGTCACTCATGCAGCTATTTATAAACATTTTAAAAACAAGCAAGCTTTATGGGAGGCCGTTGCAGCCGATTGGTTTGAGCAAACCATCATTAACAATGTGCAATTTACGCCAAATAAATATACAAACCCACAAGATGAGTTACACGATTGGCTATGGGCATTCGTTAACGCCAAAAAAACTGCCTATAATAATGATCCGCAAATGTTCATGCTAAACACGTACTATGTTGATAATAATCCGCTTGCCTTACATGATGTTCTAATAAGTGCCTATAAAGTTATTAACCGCATTATGGGCTACAATGATGTTAATTTCGAAAAAGCAGAAGCTATATTATCCGCCTTCTCCGTCTTTACTTTGCCTAACTTTAAAGAAACTTGGAATCTGCCAGACTATCAACCTCGCTTTGAATTATTATGGCAATTGATACGAGATGGTTTAACAACTTCTGAATAATAAAAAACATACAATAATTCCTACAAGGACGGTTCCTAAAATGAAAAGAATTGCTGTCTACTGTGGCGCTGACACAGGAAACGACCAGACTCATCAAGAAGCAACAATTGCCCTTGCACATTATCTAGTCGATCATCAACTCGAACTGGTCTATGGTGGCGGCGGTGTTGGTCTAATGGGTTTATTAGCTAATGAAGTCTTAGATGCAGGTGGCAAAGTCCACGGCGTTATGCCTAAACAGCTCGTTGATCGTAGTGCAGCATTTACTCGGTTAACGGATCTAAAAATTGTGGATGACATGGCAACACGTAAGGCAACCATGTTATCACTAGCCGATGCTTGTATCGCCCTTCCTGGTGGTCCCGGCACACTTGAAGAAATTATCGAAGCTTTTTCATGGGCACGTATTGGTAACAATACCAACCCTTGTATTTTCTTCAATGTTAGCGGCTACTATGATCCGTTAAAAACAATGTTTGATGAGATGACTAAAAAAGATTTTCTAACAACCGAAGATCGTAAAAAACTACTTTTTTCTGACTCACTTGATGAAATTTTTGAATTTATAGCGACTTATCAGCCACCCAAAATTAGAACTTATGTTCAATAACAAACAAAATAAAATTTATTTTTCAATAACAGTTGACAAAGCATCCCCGCACGCGTTAATCTCTTATTAAATTAAATTATGATTAAAAAGCTGTAAGGAGAATTTTATCTTTCACTGTGTTCAGAGAGTCGTTGGTTGGTGTAAAACGATACACAAAAATTGATAATGATCATCTCTTAGCTGTGTTGTGAACATCAATTGATTATTAAACAGCATTGGGGACACCCATTATTGTGTAGATGTATTGTTTTTTGACGAATACATAAGATGCTTTTTAAGCAATTAAGGTGGTACCGTGCTAACGCGCCCTTAACTTTTACCAGATTATTGGTAAAAGTTAAGGGCTTTTTTCATAATAATTTTAATATTTAGGAGGTGATGTCTTATAGAATCCGACATTAGTCATTTAGTAAACCGTTATATTTTTAGCCATATCAACCAGACAATCGCCCCTTTTGATAGGTAATCAGTCCGACTTTAATGGCTAACCAGTCCAAGAAAGAAGGCAATCAGAATGAAATATGCAGTGCTAGGGTCAGGCGCAATGGGTTTGCGACTTGGTGTTTTACTACAAGAAGCAGGCTTTGATGTAGATTTTGTAGATACATGGGAGAAACAAGTTGAAACCATTCGTTCACAACGTGGTGTCTACGTCTCCCGAGACGGTCAACATAAACATCTTGTTCCTGTAAATGTCTATTATCCAGAGGAATATAATGGACAAGCAGACGTTCTGATTGTCTTCACGAAGCAATATATGCTGGCGGATCTCTTAGAGCGGTGTGCACACTTCTTTAACGACAAACAATATGCATTAACTTGCATGAATGGTATGGGACATATTGAAAAATTAAATCAATACTTCCCAAGTGATCGTGTCATTGGAGGGACGGCCATGATTGGTACCGTCTTAAATCAAGCTGGGGATGTTGATTTTATTGGGCAAAAAGGAGCTGGATCAGTTAACTTAGCCAATCAAACTGAGCAGCCGGATGAAATGACTCATCAAATTATCAGTGATTTTAAAACAGCTGGCCTGAATCCGACCCTAACGGATAATTTCACTGGCACACTGATGGCTAAAGTTGTTTTTAATTCCGTAGTTAATACCCTTTGTACAATGTTCAAGGTCCGCATGGGAGAATTTATCCAAGCACCTACAACACGTGCCTTATCTGTCCAATTAATTGACGAAGCCTATGATGTTTGTGAACGTGCAGGGATTAAATTATTAACCTCTCGTCAAGAAGAATGGCAACAAGTGGTTACCGTTAGTCAGACAGGAAACCCATTACATTTCCCTTCTATGTATCAGGATCTATCAAATGGTCGTGAAACCGAGGTGGATTATATCAATGGGTATATCTATGATTTAGGTAAAAAATACAATTATGAAGCATCGACCCATAATTTTTTACGTAATCTTGTTCATCTTACTGAATTTACAGATAAGTTTGATGTCAACGGTTTTATCAACCAGGTTCTGGAAGATGACAAAGCTAGCGAACAAAAAGCGGCCGCAGTTTCACAGTAGACATTTCACATTTTAAATTAATTTATTATCACGAGGAGAATATATCATGAAAGAAAAAGTTGAAAATTTGGATTGGAACAACCTAGGATTTGAATATCACGACCTACCTTATGATTTTGAAGCAAAATTCAAGGATGGTGAGTGGCAACCAGGTGAATTGACGACCCGTTCAACACTGGAACTATCTGTCGCTGCTGAAGTCCTACACTATGGTCAAGAAGTGTTCGAAGGATTAAAGGCTTATCGTCGTAAAGATGGTAAAATCAACCTTTTCCGTCCTGAGTTAAACGCTGAACGTATGGTCAATTCTGCTGAACGTATGTTGATGGAACCTTACCCAGTGGATGCTTTCGTCGATGCTGTTAAGCAGGTCGTTAAAGCTAACGAAGACTTCGTGCCACCATACGGTACGGGAGGTACCCTTTACCTACGTCCATTTATGGTTGGAACAAGCAGTGTTGTTGGGGTAACACCCGCCACTGAATACACTTTCCATATTTATGCAACGCCAGTTGGCGCTTACGTAAATGGCCTAAACCCTGCTGCATACACTGTCAGTGATTATGACCGTGCCTCATACGCGGGTACTGGTCAAGCCAAGACATCCGGTAATTACGCAAGTAGTCTATTTTCTTCAGCTCAGGCACATGAAGCAGGTTATGCTGACTGCCTATTCCTTGATCCTCGTGAACATAAATATGTTGATGAATTCGGTGGTGCCAACTTCTTTGGTATCACAAAGGAAGGACAATTCGTTACACCTAAGTCAGAATCAATCTTGCCTTCTATCACAAAGCGTTCTTTGCTCCAAGTAGCAAAGGATCAAGGATTGAATCCTGTTGAACGCCAAGTACCTTTCGATGAAATCGATCAATTCGCAGAAGCTGGTGCCATGGGTACCGCAGCAGTTATCTCACCGGTTGGTTCATTAACTGCTGGTGACAAAAAGCACGTCTTTTACAGTGAAACAGAAGCTGGTCCTGTCACAACCAAACTTTACAATGAGTTGGTCGGCATTCAATACGGTGACCGCCCAGATCCATATAACTGGACCCAAACTGTAGAGTAAACAAGAGCGTGGCTATAATAACGTTATTTACAGTATTTAACGTTTAAATAAAGAAGAGGTAAGAAAAATCAATTGATTCTTCTTACCCCTTCTTTTTTTATTTATCTAAAAAGTGCATTTATTTTCATCCACAATTAAACATTGGTACACTGATAGCAATCAGTGTGACTTATGTTGTGGGAAATAACAAATGTAATACTTGTGCCATCTTATTACGCGCCTCTGTTTTTGAAATAACGTCTTTTTGCTTAATCCACCAGAGACTAATTTGGCGGAACATCCCTAAAATAATTTGGCAGGTAAAATCAATATCTTGGGATAAGATAGCATCTTGCTTTCCAAAAGCAATCAATCTTTTTTCAATTTCTGGTTGGACATGAGTGTCTATCATTTCAAACGAAAACTCGTTCTCAATATCTATTTGTAAGTGAATCAACGCATTTTGGTATTGTTCAAGTATATCAAGCATCTTTTCAAAACAAGTTAGAAAAAAATCAAAAGGATTCTCAATATCAGTATCGGTATCAACCTCTTGCAGTAAATCTTGTTGCGTTTTATAAATAACGTATTTTACAAAAGCATATTTATCTGCAAAGTGCTTATAAAATGTTGGTCGACGCACCCTGGCACGATGACACAACTCATTAACCGTTATTTTTTCAAGTCTTTTTTCTTCTAATAGCTCAAAAAAGGCTGTCATTAACGCTTCATATGTTTTTTGAACCCGTAAGTCTAAATTCTGATCCATGGTAATATCTCCTTTTGATTATTTTATTGAACAAAAAATCATTTTTTGTTACTTAATTCTCATTTGATTAAAAAATGTACGTTGTAATGATTGCTAAAGATATTATAATTTGTTGTTGAACATATGTAAATAAATTATCATTTGTACATTAATAAGTTAGGAGGAAACAGATGGCAGTTATAGATATTGATCACGTGACCAAAGATTATGGTCATAAACGTGGTATTTTTGATGTATCTTTTTCAGTTAACAAAGGTGAAGTTTTCGGTTTCCTAGGACCTAATGGTGCTGGTAAAACAACAACTATCCGCCATATTATGGGTTTTTCTAAGCCACAGGACGGTACTATCACCGTAAACGGTAAAGATGCTTGGAAACAAGCCGACGCAATCAAGCGCCAAGTTGGTTACTTACCTGGTGAGCTAGCCTTTCCTTCCGGAATGACTGGTACACAATTTATTGATTTTATGGCTAAGGAACGCCAAATCACAGATATGACTAAAACAAACTACCTATTAGATATGTTTGAATTAGATCCTTCAGGCGTCATTAAACGAATGAGTTTAGGTACCAAGCGTAAATTAGCTGTTGTGACAGCATTTATGCACGATCCTGAAATTTTGATTCTAGACGAGCCAACAAGTGGTTTAGATCCATTGATGCAGGAACGCTTTATTGATTTCGTATTGGCTGAAAAAGAAGCCGGTAAAACCATTCTACTTTCAAGTCACATTTTTAATGAGGTCGATGCAACCTGTGATCGAATCACTATTATCAAAAATGGTGAGATCGTTTCAACCATTGTCGCTGACAAATTAAGAAATAATCAAAACAAAGAATTTAAGGTCGAGTTTGCTGATCACGAGACGTATGAGCATTTTATTGCCGAAACGCAACTCGATATTTCTGCTAAGCGACCAGATCAAGATCAAGTAAAATTACGAATTCACGATGATGCTATTCATCAGTTATTCGCAGAAATGAGCCAATATAAACTTAACTTTATCTCAGAAATCAAGTTTACTTTGGAAGATTACTTCATGAACTTCTACGATCGCAAATTGAGTGTCGCAGCAGGACAGGAGGAATTAGAACATGGCAATGATTGAGATTAACAACTTAACAAAAGATTACGGTAAAGGCCGTGGTATCTTTGACATCAATCTGTCGGTTGAAAAAGGTGAAGTTTTCGGCTTTGCTGGAATCAACGGTGCTGGTAAAACAACCACCATTCGAAACCTAATGGGATTCATTAAACCTGATAGTGGTTCGGCTACTATTGATGGCCTTGATGCTACCAAAAAGAGTGCGCAAATCAAACAAAAGGTTGCCTATGTACCTGGTGAAATTAACTTTCCTGGTAACAATAGCGGTGAGGTTTTCTTAAAGCGTCAAATAGAGATGTTAGGTCATGGTAGTTGGGAACGTTGCCAAGAGATTTGTGATGAATTACAACTTGATGCAACAGCCAACATTAAAAGCATGAGTAAAGGAATGAAGCAAAAAACAGCTTTAGCTGCTGCCTTCGCTGCCGACTCTGATATTTTAATTATGGACGAGCCTACTACTGGGTTAGATCCATTGATGCGTGATACTTTCATTAAACTAGTTGAAGAACAAAAAGCATTAGGTAAAACAATCTTTATGTCGAGTCACATCTTTAAAGAAATGGAAGAAACTTGTGATCGCGTGGCCATGATTAAAGATGGTAAGATTATTAGTCGTATCGACATGAACAAGATTCGTTATAATCCTGATAAGCTATTCACAATTGCCTTCCAAGATAATGAAAGCTTTCAACATTTCACTAGCTTGTCTTATGACTTGGCAGAATTAAAAGCAGACAAAAACCAAGTCACTGTTAAAGTTAATGATCAAAAAATCAACGAATTGATGAATGATCTACAACATTATCCAGTTAAATTCTTCAAAGAAATCAAGCAAACCTTTGAAGATTATTTCAACCAAACATTTAAGGAGGAGGCATAATGTTTAGTAAAGCTATTTTTAAACAGAGTGTACGTTCTAATGGAACGCTATGGCTCGTCATTACATTAGTTGCCAGTGCACTATTAAGTGTATTTATTGTTCAATTTGATCCTGAAGATTTTGCTGCGCTATCAAGTGCGGCTTCAGGAACGAGTTTTGATAGCGTCCTATCAGGTTTTGATTCGATTCTAGGAACGCTAGAAACCTTTTATAAGTCGATTGCTATTTTATTGGGGTTGGTCTACATTATCTTCTCTGCTAATAATTTAGTGGTTAACGAAGTCGATAGTGGCTCAATGGCTTACACATTATCAACACCTACAAAGCGTAGTACTGTTATCTTTACGAAAATGGCCTATATGATTGGTTCAATCATCCTAATGTTTGGTATTGTAACCGGTGTTGGTCTAGGTGTTTCTGAAGTCACACATCACAATGTTACAGGTGAGCCAATGACCGAAGATGTGACCGCAGCCGCAGATGCTATGGATCGCAAGCCAAGCTATGTACGTAGCCACTTATACATGATTGAAGATGATAAGTATGCTGTCCAAGCTGGTGCCGAAGCTCGTAATATGGATCAAGAGGCTTATAAGCAATACCTTGATCAAGCTATTTTGCGTGACAGTTATGATGCAGCTGCTGAAAAGTTGACTGATAACCGTAAAGACAAATATGAAGATACTGACAAGAGCAAGTCAGCAATCGAAATTACACAAGACGAACTATCTAAGAATCCTAAGTTAATGATGAATGATAATGATGCTTTGGAAGCTGGTGCTAAGGTCACTGGACAAAGCGTCAGTGATTATCGTAATTCTATTAATGACGAGATTAAGAATGATAGTGCTGACAAGCAAAAAGAACTTGAAAAGAGTTTGCCAGCCAGCCCATCAATTATCATGTCAACAGCTCAAACTGCTGGTGCTAAAGCTTTGAACACATCAGAAAGCAATATTAGCGATAATATGAGCTTACTAAAGGATGATAAGGCCATTAAGGCTGCTTCAGAAGCTACTAAGGTGCCTGAAGATCAATTAAAGACATTAATTGACTCATCACAAGTCAGTGCTGCTTTAAGCTCTGACGAATCATTAGAGTTCGATGTTGAGAAATTCATGTGGTTAAACGTTGGTGCATGCTTGCTAATCTTAGCAATGGGAAGTATTTCATTCTTTGCAAGTACCCTATTTAACCGTTCAAACCAAGCCATGGTGCTTGGTGCCGGTCTTCCATTCGCATTCTTCCTAATTAGTTTGGTTATTCAACAAAGTGATAGTTTGGAAAACTTAAAGTACGTTTCATTAACGACTTTGTACATGACGGATGAAATTTTGAGTAGCGGTGATTTTGGTATCCCATTACTTGTATTAGGTGGGGTTGCATTTGTATTGTATGCAGCTTCAGCAGTCATCTTCCAAAAGAAGGACTTACCACTATAATTAAACTTATTAGTTGTTAGCTAATAACATCAAGAAATCCCAGAATTCAAAACGAATTCTGGGATTTTTTGATGCCTGATAAAATTTTAATCAAAGTTACTATTTACTGATAATCAGCGGGTAGCGATTACTTTAAAAACGGCGCACAAACTTTCATGCAATAATCCCACAAACGTTGATCATTTTCGAGAGAATAATACTTACGATTTTCTTTTTGAATCCTTCCTTTAGAATCAAAAAACATTCCCGTTAAACCACGAACTTCATTTGAAGTAGCCAACCAAGCATTTGTCTGACCTGGTGTTTTAGGATTTCTTATCATAGGCAACCATAAAACGATTAATATTTTCATCCATAATGGCCGATTTTTAGCTTGTTCAGAACCCAACTTCGTTAAGGCTGACCCCGGTTCCATACAATTAATGGTGACATTTTTAATGCCTTTTTCCTGTAATTCATTATTTAAATGCCACATTAGCCACAACACATACAGTTTTGACAGACCATAAGCCCGCCCAAATCCATAATTATGTTCTAATTCAATATCATCTAAATATTGATCACTAGTTCCTTGGTTGTACGAAGCCGAGGAAACGGTAATAATTCTCCCGTCAGGGCTTTGAGTCAGTAAAGGTAGTAACAGTTTACTTAATAGTAATGGCGCAAATGTATTAATGGCCATTGTTTTTTCATGATCTTCAGCAGTTACTAGACGTTCTTTCCCCATTTGAGAACCAGCATTATTAACCAACGTATCTAAATAACCATATTTTCCTTTGATATGATCTGCTAGTTGTTTAACATCCGTCATTAAAGATAGGTCTGCAATGACACTATCAATATTTTCATTGCCAGACTGCTCTCTAATTTCATTCACTGCAATGTTAACTTTTTGCTCATTACGACCATGAATGATGACATGATGCCCTTGTTTTGCCAAGGTTAATGCTGTTTGATAACCAATGCCACTATTAGCACCCGTAACTAAAATGTTCTTAATGTGCATCATTTCCCCCTTACATCACAAAAATCATCCGTTCATATTAATAATTATCTGTATGTTCATTAAACTTTTGTCTATAAAAATGTTCACGTTCGGTCAAATCATAGATACTCTTTTTGTTTTCATTCAGACGATACAATAAAGCAGCATTCCCCAACAGGCTTATGATAAAAATAAACTTTTTCACGATAATCCATCTCCCCTTTGTTATCTTTGATTGTTTCTAAATAATCTGCATTTAGTCTTCTAAAAATGGTGCACAAACTTTCATGCAGTAATCCCAGAGTTGCTGTTCTCTTGCTGGCGTGTATTCCTTGGTTTGTGGTTTTTCCAATTGTTTCTTGTTATTAAAGAATTTACCAGTAAGTCCCTTAACTTCATCTGATGAAGCCAAATAAATGTTGGTTACAGCACCCTTTTCCGGTGCAGGCATAAGATGTATCGCAATTTTATAAATCATATTATTAATAAAGCCATTGTCACTATCTTGCCCAAAATTAGTACCTACTGCACCCGGGTGAGAGCAGTTAACTGTCACATTAGTGATGCCTTGTTTTTGTAATTCAGCAGCTAAATGTTGTGAATTCCAAATCACAAACAACTTAGAAATCCCATATCGTTTCTGTCCTGAAGTCTCTTTTTCTAGGTTTAGGTCATTCATGTCTGGTTTTGCCTGACGGTGTGTGCCTGAAGACATGTTGATAATCCGGCCGTCAGTACTTTTTTCTAAATTAGGTAATAAGAGTTGATTTAACAAAAATGGCGCTAATACATTCAATGCCATCGTATTTTCGATATCATCTGTTTCCCTACGAGTGTCATCCAACACAGCACCAGCATTATTGATCAATACGTCCAAATGATCATACTTTTGCTGAAATTTATCCGCCATTTGTTTAACTGCTGGCAGTGAGAATAAGTCGGCGATTAAGTACTCAACTTGTGCGTTCTCGGCTTGCTGCTCAATTTCCGCGACAGTTTGCTTAGCCTTTTGTTCATTACGGCCATGAATAATCACATGATTTCCTTTTTTGGCCAGTTCTGTCGCGGTGATTTTACCTATTCCATCTGTCGCACCCGTGATTAAAATAATTTTACTCATAAAACACCCCTTCTTTTAACTGAATAGTTAGTCTTTAATAATGAAAACAAAAACTATTTTTTAATAGCTTTTATAATCATGTTACTTATTTGCTCTAATCCTTTGTCATCCAAGTCTGGTTGTCTTTCTAAAACCAAAGTCGGTACGGTAAAAAAGATTTCCAAAACATCATCTGAAAGTTGTGCGAAAGACGACGATTGCTGAAGACGCTCAAATAAATCTGCAAGCGACACTTCCATCGTATTACCAAACTCGATCGCTTGTTTATCTAATAATTCCTGATTGCTCCACAATGTCCCCACAAAATATGCTTGTTTTGGGTATTTACGATATTGCTCAACAATGAAGGTTATCGCTTGTCGAATTTGAACTTCCAGACTCTGCGACTGATCAATCGCTTGATCTAATCCGTCATGTAAATTTACTTTAACCTCCTCGTATAAACGACTTAGTAAATCTGTTTTATCTTGATAGTGTAAATAAATTGTCGCTGGACTGACACCAGCATTCTTTGCAATCTTAGCTGTGGTCATATTTGACAGCCCCACACTTTGACTTAACTCTAGGACTGATTCTTTAATGGCTTTAATCTTGTTAATATCTGTTGTTCTCATATCTTTATAGTAACTAATCAGTTAGTTAGAAACAAGTAAAAGCTACAAAAAAGTCCGATATCAATTAAGAAGATATTTTTGACAAAATTAATGGGCAATTTAACGCCATTTAGTCTTTGCCAGCCGTAATATAATCTAAAATCTTAAACATAACCTCTTTATTAATGGTCGGAACTGGCATATTTAATATGTCCGTTGCCGTTTGGTCAAGAATAGAACCTTCAATATATGGAAAATCATTAACTATCATCTCACGGATATTATCTTCCTGCGGTTCAAAATGGAATTGTAGCCCTACCACACGATGGTTCATGACAAATCCTTGGTTTTTAACCGCATCACTCGAAAACAGTAATGTTGCTTCTTTAGGTACCTCAAACATCTCTTGGTGCCAGTGCAATGCCAACAATTCTGCTGGTAAATCAGGAATCACGTGACTTTGCAGATAAACAGGTGCCCAACCAACTTCCTTGGCTGGTGCTTCTGATACTTTATATCCTAACGTTTTGGCAATCTGTTGCGCACCATAACAAGCCCCAAACATCGGTACATCCTTATCTAACAGTTCCTGAATAAGTTCTCGTTCCTGACTGATCCATGATAAATCATCATTTGGACTCATTGGACCACCCAAAATAATTAATAAATCCGTTTCATCAGCAGTTGGTAGATAACCAAATTGATAGGGATGATAGACGAATGATTGATGACCATTCACTCGTGCCCAATCCAAAATTGAACCAGGTCCTTCATTGGGCGTGTGTTGTAATATATTAACTCGCATAACACTCCTTTTGCATACTAAAGGTCGTCATTAACAATATAATAATTGCTATTTCTTCTGATACTGACGGCGTCCATGCTGATTATCTTTCGGTAGCTCTTTGATATCTGGATAATAGCCCTGTCGCACCTGTCGTAAAAATTGATTACCAGCCATTACTTTGTCGCCAATATAAAGTTTATCCCACTCTGATTCACCATACAAACTAGGCAATGAGAATTTTTCATCTGTCCGGATCTTTTTTAAGTTCGCATCCAAGATATCAAAAATTGGTTTCATATTCTCTTTCATAGTGCCTCCTAAAAATAAAATAAGCCTCGACAATTTTAGCTTTATTCTATCGTTTTTAACAACTTGTCTCTAACATTAACGCTTGACAACCAAAACTATAATGCAACTTTATCTAAATTTATAAGCAAATTATTTGATAAAAGGTTGTCTTTTTGTTAAATTCCACATATAGAATGAACGTTCATTCTATNNGCAATTAAAACATTTGCTTGTACAGGTTATGCAGCAAGTACTGTCCCAGAGATTGCTAAGTTAGCACATGTCAGCATTGGTACGCTATATCACTATTTCGATAGTAAGCAAGATCTGCTAAATGAAGCGCTACAATTAATTTTAAAACACGTCAACGATAACTTAGCTTCAATAATCCATAGTGATCGAGAAACTGAAGTTTTATTCAATGATCTACTTGGTTTTGGCTTCCAATTTATTCAAGAAGACATTACTACGATTCATTTTCTATATGAAAATATTTACAATGACAAGTTATATCAACCCAGCATTACCCTACGCGAACAAACCGTTGATTTATTAAATGAGTTTTTCAAAAACGGTGAGA
>JACYYK010000343.1_pt1 | contig 14998 bp, 15 predicted proteins | sample 8236871 | NCBI WGS metagenome assembly JACYYK01 (sample SAMN14103087, study PRJNA606662) | landfill metagenome | isolation source: landfill solid waste inoculated with endophyte fungus Paravalsa indica | place: India:New Delhi, Okhla landfill site | collected 2017-11-05 | reverse complement strand
TCGATCGAGACGCCCATGTACCGCGCCAGATCGAGGTACTCGTCGATCTCGAAGCGCGGGTCGACGACCGCCGCGACCCCCGCCCGTTCGTCGCCGATCAGGTAGCTGGCGCAGCCGAGGTCATCGTGGGTGATCTGACGGAAGATCATGAAGTCTTCTTCTATCGCGCGGACGCGGGGCGCTGACGGCCGGTTGCGATCGAGCTCGCCGCGAACGAGCGCGAAGGCGCCCGGCGTACGCTCAGACGAGCTCCGCGGCGGGGGTCACGGTGGCGTAGAACTGGCCGAGCGCGGCGATGAACGATGCGTGCACGTCGGCCCCGGCGACCCGCTGACCGCCGTACTCGAGCGACGGCGCGGCGCAGGCGTCGGGAACCAGCGTCATCCGAAAGCCGAGGTCCGCCCCGGCGCGCGTGGTCGCATCCACGCACATCGAGGTCATCATGCCCACGAGGACGATCTCCTGGACGTCGAGCGCGCGCAGGCGCTGCTCGAGGTCGGTCCGCAGGAACGAGTTCGGCGCGCGCTTCTGGATCACGATCTCGTCACCGACCGGGCGGACGGGATCCATGATCTCCGCCCCGTCGGAGCCCTCCTCGAGGAAGCCGAGACCGGCGGGACTGAGGTGCTGGATGTGGATGACCGGATCGCCGGCGGCGCGGAACGCCTCGAGGACCTGGCCGGCCTTCGCGGCGGCCTCCTCGGGCTGGTGCAGCGGCATCTTGCCGCCGGGGAAGTAGTCGCGCTGGATGTCGACGATGACGAGAGCTCGGGTCATGGGACAACAGTACACGACGTTCCAACGTTCATAAGAACATCGTTGGAATGCGTACAATGGGCCAATGAGCCGCGTTTCTCCGCTCCGAGTGCTCGACGAGGCATCGGCCGGCGCCATCAGGGACCGGCAGCCGCAGCCCGACGAGGTGCGCGAGCTCGCCGCGCAAGCGGCCGCGTTCTCCGATCCGACGCGCATGGCGCTCGCCCTGGCGCTTCGCGACGGCGGCGACGTCTGCGTCTGCGATCTCTCGTGGATCCTCCAGCGACCGGTGCAGCTGGTCTCGCACCACCTCAACAAGATGCGCAGCGCCGGCGTGGTCGTCTCTCGCCAGAACGGCCGCCTGGTGATCTGCGCGCTGACGCCGGCCGGAAGGCGCCTGCTCGAAGCTCTTACCCCCGCAGCCACGGCTTCGCCGATCGGCGAAGCCGCCTGACGCGCGGCCGCTCGCCCGTGGCGGGAGGCCGACCGAGGTCCGTGCCTGTCCCTGCGCAGGAAGCGCGCGTGTCGGTTCGGGTGCGGTCCCAATTGATCCGCGCGCGCCCGCCGATGACGATCTCGGCATGGCGAACAGCTCACATTCGGCGGCGGATTCGGCGACGGAGGACCGTCCGTCAGGGCACGCCGAAGCGCGTCCGGTGACCGCGACCGACCAGCCACCCCTGCGGGTAGCCATCGTGGGGGCCGGTGTGCTCGGGCGGTCCGTCGCCCGGGGCGTCGCGCGTCGCAGCGACCTGGATCTGATGGCGGTCGTCGACGCCGACCCGCACCTGGCGGGCACCACCCTCGATCTTCCGAGCGCAGACGGCGAGCCGCTGGTCATCTCCCCCGCTCTGACGGCCGATGATGTCGACGTCGTCGGAGTACTGACCGCGTCGCGCGTCGACCAGATCGGGGAGCTCCTGATCACCCTGGTCGAGCGGGGCATCAACGTGGTCACTGCCGCCGAGGAGCTGACCTATCCGTGGCACAGCCACCCGCAGTGGAGTGCCCGACTCGACGCCGCCGCCCGCGCCCACGGCGTCAGCGTCCTCAGCGTCGGGGCCAATCCGGGCCTGCTGATGGACACGCTCGTCACGGTACTCAGCCTGGCCAGCCAGCGGGTCGATCGGATCGTCGCGACCCGCACGATGGACGTCCGGGTTCATCGTGCCGCGCGGCTGCGGCGGTTCGGGATCGGTCTGGCGCCGGAACGGTTCGCGGCGCAGCCGGCGGACACGCTGCACGGCCACATCGGGTTCCGGCAGAGCATCGACGCGCTCGGCGACGCGCTCGGCTGGCCGATCGACGAGGTCCTCGAGAGCCCGCTTGCGGTCGCCCTGCTCGCCGAGAGCGACCGGACCGGAGACCTGGTCACGATTCCGGCGGGAACCGTCGCCGTCGTCGAGCAGCACGCGCAGGCGATCGTCGACGGGCGGACGCGGATCGAGTTGCGCGAGTACTTCGGCTTCGTCGACCCCACTGACCCGATCCCGACCGGCGACGCCTGGACGATCACCGGCGCCGACCAGACCGTGTCCCTGGCGTCGCCCGAGGGGGTCCACTCGTTCTCGACCACCCCGGCGACCGTGGTCAACATGATCGGCCCGGTCCACGACGCCGCCCCGGGGCTGCGTACGGTCGGGGACTTCGCGGTCCGCGCACTGGCTTCGAAGGGCGGGGCGTAAGGCACCGGCGAGATCCGGACCCGACGAGCTCGGCGCGCAAGCGCCGCCCGCAGGGGTCCGTCGGCGCCGCGGACCCCTCAACGGGAGCTACTCAACCGAGAACAGCGCGGCCTGGCCCTGTCCGACGCCGACGCACATCGTCGCGATGCCGCGCCCGCCGCCGCGCCGGCGCAGATCGTGGATCAGGCTGACCACGAGCCGAGCACCGCTGGCCCCCAGCGGATGGCCCATCGCGATCGCACCGCCGTTGACGTTGACGCGCTGCTGGTCGAGCCCGAGCTCGCGGACGACCGCAAGCGCCTGGGCGGCGAAGGCCTCGTTGAGCTCGACCCGCTCGACCGTGCTCGCCGCAACGCCCGTGCGTGCTTCGAGGCGTCGCGTCGCCGGGACCGGACCGATCCCCATAACCTGAGGGTCGACGCCCGACACCGCGCCGCCGACGAACCGCCCGAGCGGCTCGATCCCCAGCTCCGCCGCCCGCTCGGCGCTGGCGATCACCAGTGCGGCGGCGCCGTCGTTGAGCCCGCTCGCGTTGCCGGCGGTGACCGACCCGCCTTCGCGGAAGACGGTGCGCAGACGACCGAGATCCTCCCGGGTGGTCGCCGGACGCGGATGCTCGTCGACCGCGAGCTCGTCGAGGACCAGCAGCTCGTCGGAGAACGCACCCGCCTCGTGCGCCGCCGCCCAACGCCGCTGGCTCTGCAGCGCGAACGCGTCCTGGTCGGCGCGCGAGACGCCGTAGCGCTCCGCGACGTTCTCGGCCGTCTCGCCCATGCTCTCGAGCGGGAATCGCTCGGCCATCCGGGCGTTGGGGAAGCGCCAGCCGATCGTCGTGTCGTAGAAGCGCTGGTCGCCGCGGGGAAAGGCGCGCTCGGGCTTGGCACCGACCAGCGGAGCGCGCGTCATCGACTCGACGCCGCCGGCCACGAACAGGTCGCCCTCGCCGGCGCGGATCGCGTGGCAGGCGGCGACGACGGCCGCGAGCCCCGATGCGCAGAGCCGGTTGACGGTGATGCCGGGAACCGACGTCGGCAGACCCGCCAGCAGCGCGCCCATCCGCGCGACGTTGCGATTGTCCTCCCCCGCCTGGTTCGTGCAGCCGAAGTAGACATCGTCGATCGTCGCGGGGTCGACGCCGGCACGGGCGACGGCGGCCGCGATCACGCGGCCGGCCAGGTCGTCGGGCCGGACGGCGGCGAGCGCGCCGCCGTAGCGGCCGATCGGAGTCCGCAGCGCGGCAAGGATCACAGCTTCGGTCATCGGGAACCTCGTTCTCGGGAGGAGCCGCGCCGACGACGTCGGCACGGCGGGTCGTCGTTCAGGCCGTCGGCGTCGCCGCGTAGAGGCCGTCGATCACGTCCTGGTGATGCTCGATCACGGTGGCGCGGCGGACCTTCATCGACGCCGTCAGCTCACCCGCCTCGACGGTCAGCGGCACGCGCAGGATCGCGAACCGCTTGATCTGCTCCGGCCGCGCGTAGCGGGCGTTGACCGCATCGATCGATCGCTGGACCTCCGCGCGGACCTCGGGGTCGTCGACCAGGACCTCGTACGGAGCGTCGATGCCACGCTGAGAGGCCCACGACGCCAGCGCCGCGCCGTCGAGCGTCAGCAGCGCGACGACGTACGGACGGGCGTCGCCGCAGAGCACCGCCTGGTCGATCCACGGCTGGCGCACGAGATCGGCCTCGATCACCGCGGGCGCGATGTTCTTCCCACCGGCGGTGATGATCAGGTCCTTCAGCCGGCCGGTGATCTCGAGCATCCCGTCGGGTCCGACGCGGCCGGCGTCACCGGTCCGCAACCATCCGTCCTCGGTCCCGCCGAACGCACCGTCGCCGCCCGACACGTAGCCGGCGAAGACGTTCGGCCCGCGCAGCAGGATCTCGTCGCGGTCGCCGATCCGCAGCTCCATCCCGGGGATCGGCCGCCCGACGGCACCGATGCGGTAGGCCTCGGGCGTCGAGACCGTCGCGAAGCCGCTGGTCTCCGTCATCCCGTAGCCCTGCACCATCAGGACCCCGGCGGCGCGGAAGAAGCGCAGCATCTCGCGGTCGACCGGCGCGCTGCCGACCACCGCGCGGCGCAGCCGGCCACCGGTCGCCGCCCGGACCTGCGCCAACCACGGGTCACGCGCGGCGATCCGCGCGGCGACGTCCGCGGGTACGTCACGGCCCTGCTCGCGCGCAGCGGCGGCCGCTTCCGCGTCGGCGATCGCCGCGGCCACCTCGTCCGCCCCGTAGCCGATCGTGACCCTCGAGTAGAGCTTCTCGACGAAGCGCGGGATCGCGAGGAGGTGGCTGGGAGCCACCTCCGGCAGCTGGTCGAGCAGGTCGTCCATCGACCCGGTCGCGAGCACGACCGACGCCCCGGCGCGCAGCGCCATCAGCTGGACGGCGAGCCCGAAGGCGTGGGCCAGCGGCAGGAAGAGGAAGTAGTGGTCGTCGGGCTCGACAGGGTCCGCGGCGACGCGAGCGCGGATCGCCGCGACGAGGTTGCCGTGGGTCAGTCGGCAGCCCTTCGGCGCGCCGGTCGTCCCCGACGTGTAGATGATCCGGTAGTCGTCGCCCGGGGCGACCGCGCGCGTCGCGGCGACGACCGCGTCGCTGGCGACGCGATCACCTTCCGCGGCGAGCGCGTCGAGCGCGATCGTGCCGTCGACCGGTTCGCCGCACAGCAGCACCACGCCACGCAGCGACGACGGCCCGGAGGGACCGACCAGCGACGCGGCCTGCGCGGGGTCGCCGCAGCAGACCAGCGTCACCCGGGCGTCGTCGAGGATGAACCGGGCCTCGGCGGCCGAGCTCGTGGCGTAGATCGGCACCACGACGCCGCCGATTCCCGCGACGGCGAGGTCGACGACCAGCCACTCCGCGCGGTTCTCGCCCCAGAGCGCGACCCGATCACCGGGTGCGACGCCGCGCGCGAGCAGCCCACGCGCGACCGCGGCGACCCGCTCCGCGAGCGCGGCGTAGGTCCAGCTGCGACCGCGGTCGACGATCGCCGGACGCGCAGCGTAGCGCTCCGCGGCGTGCGCGATCAGGGCGGCGACCGTCGTCGGTGCGTCGAGCTCGTCAGGCATCGCCGACCCAGGCGGTGACGTCGATCTCGACCCGGAACGCCGGGTCGAGCAGCGTCGCACCGACCATCGTGGTCACCGGGCGGATCTCGCGGAAGACGTCACCGTGCGCCCGGCCGGCGTCCTCCCACTCCGCTGGGTCATGCAGGTGAACGCGCGTGCGAACGACGTCCTCGAGGCTCGCGCCGACGTCCTCGAGCGCGAGCCGCACGACCTCGAAGCAGCGGCGGGCCTTGTCGTACGTCGTGCCTGAGACCACCAGGCCGTCCTCGCCGACCGGCCCGCAGCCGGCCACCACCACGAGCGGACCGCGCCGCACCACGCGGCGGTATCCGATCCGCTCCATCCAGTCGACCTTCTCGCTCATGCCTGCGCTCTTTGCTCGGGGTTCACGGGATCGACCGCGCCGACCACCGCCGGGCGCGGGACGAAACGGGACGCGTCGGGCAGCGTGCGGGGCTCGCCGAAGCGGATCCACTCGGCGAGGGTGCGGCCGAGCGGCATCGCCACGCTCAGGCCGTTGCCGCCGAGCCCGCCGCCGACCAGGACGTCCGGGTTGGCCGGGTGGGGCCCCGCGACGAGCTCGCCGTCCGGGCTGTGGGGGTAGAGCCCCGCCCAGCCGCTGCGGTAGCCGATCGCCTCGACGTCGGGAAGGGCGGCGGCGAGCCGCTCGACGATCTCCTCGACGTTGGCCGCAGAGACCCCGCCGTAGACGTCGTCGGGATCCTCCACCGGTGCTCCGATCGGGTCGTTCGCGTGCATCCCGACGACGAGTTGGTGCTCGCCCTCCTGACGGAAGTAGATGCCCTCGCCGCCGCCCTCCGGCAGCGAATCGAGCAGCATCGGGACGGTGTACGGCAGCGGTTCCTGCAGCTCGAAGAGGTAGGCCTCGTGGCGTTCGTTGTGCACGCGCACGGGCGCCTCCAGCCGGGCGCCGACCTCGGACGACCACGCCCCGGCGGCGTTGACCACGACGTCGGCGGGCAGCGGCTCGCCGTCGGTCTCGACCGCGTAGCGCGACGGTCCGCCCGCGCGGCGCAGGCCGCGCACCGTGGTGCGGGTCAGCAACCGCGCGCCGGACGCCTGGACCTCGGCGGCCAGCGCCGAGCAGACCTCGGAGCCGTCGAGGTAGCCGTCGCTCGGGCACCAGAGCGCACCGACCACGCCGGTCGCGTCGTAGCCCGGGACGATCCGCCGCACCCCGTCGAGGTCGAGCAACTCGGCGTCGTCGACGCCCAGTTCACGCTGGATCGTGACCGCGTCGCGAAAGCGCTCGAGCGTCGCCGCGTCCCGCGCCGGCCGCAGCAGGCCGATCCGCCGCACGGTGATCCCGCGGCGCTGCTCGAGCTCCATCAGCGCCGCGACGCCGCGGACGCGCAGGTCGATGGCGGGACGCGTCACGTACTGCCGCGTGTAGACCCCGGCCGACAGCCCGGTCGAGCCACCCCCGGGGTGCCCGCGGTCCACGACGGTCACCGCGATGTCCGGGTCCTCGGCGAGGTGCTTGGCGCACGCGAGGCCGAGGATCCCCGCCCCGACGATCACGACGTTCTTCGGCATCGTTGCTCCTCCTGTTCGCGGTTCGGCGGGCGCTCAGCCCGCGTCCTCGGTGGCCGCGGTGGCAGCGAGCGCCGCGTCGGTCAGCCGGTCGACGACCGTCGACAGCTCGGACTCGTCGAGCACGGTCGGGACCGCCGCGAGCGCGGTCTGCATCAGCAGGACCCCGCGGCGGTACGCCGCCCACCAGATCTCCTGCTGCCAGTTCGGCCGTGCCCGTCCCGCCTGGGGGTAGAGCCGGAACAGCGATCCGCGCCCGCGAACGTCCCAGCCGGCGTCCGCGACGCGCTGCGCCAGCTCGACGCGTGCCCGGTCGCTCCGCTCGTTGAGCGCCGTCACGGCGTCGTGGTCGAGCAGCTCGAGCGCGACCCTTCCGGCTTCCATCGAGACCGGATTGCCGCTGAACGTCCCGCCGTGCTCGAGCCCGCGCGGACTCGTCGGGTCGAGCTCCGTCATCACGGCCTCCTTGCCGACCACGGCACCGATCGGGTATCCGCCGCCGATCGACTTGCCGAGCGTGACGAGGTCGGGGACCACGCCGCCCTCGGTGGCGATCCCGCCGACGGCGAGCCTCGCGGTGACGACCTCATCGACGAGCATCACGATCCCGTGGCGGTCGCAGAGCTCGCGGACCCGCGTGACGTACTCGGGCTCGAGCGGCAGCAGCCCGGCGCGGTTGGCGAGCCGGTCGACCACGATCGTGGCCAGCTGCGATCCGTGCTCCGCGACGCACCGATCGAGCATCTCGAGGTCGTTCATCTCGAGCACGAACGTGTCGGCGCGGACGGCCGCCGGCACGCCTCGCCAGGCATGCTCGCCGCCTGGGATCAGGGCGGGGTCGGAGGTCCCGTGGTAGCAGCGCTGGACGAACGCGACCTTCTCGCGACCGGTCGCCGCGCGGGCCAGCCGCAGCGCGGCCATCACGGCCTCGGTGCCGGAATTGACGTAGCGCACCTGGTCGAAGTCGGGCATCCGACCGAGCAGCGTCTCGGCGTGGCGCATCTCGCTGCGGTTGGGCAGGCCGAACGAGGCGCCGTTGCGGCTGGCGCGGTCGGCTGCAGCGACGACCTGCGGGTGCGCGTGACCGTGGACGAGCGTCGTGAAGTTCGCGTTGAGGTCGATCAACTCGTTGCCGTCCGCGTCCCAGATCCGCGCTCCGGCGCCGCGGGCCACCACGGGGGTCGGCCGTCCGACGGCGAAGGTCGACCGCCCGACGAAGCCCGGCAGGACCGGATGACCGCGGGGGCCGCGGGGGATCAGCAGGTTCGCGGTGGTAGTGACGTCGTAGCCACTGTCTTCGGTGCGCGTCGGCATCGGGTGTCTTCCTTCTTCGGCCCGCGGAAGCGGGCACGGGGGCGCAATCGCGGGTGCGATCGGTGTTGCGGACCCGCGGAGCGGGCGGCGGGTACGTGATCGGCGGGGGACGTCACACGGGAGGGCGCGGACCGGGGCGCGCACGGCCCGCACCCGGTCCGAGTCGGTCAGCCGAGGTTGATCAGCGTCGACTTCTTCTGGGTGTAGTTCTCGAGCGCGTGCATCGACTTGTCGCGCCCGAACCCGGACTGCTTGTAGCCGCCGAACGGCAGCGACAGGTCACCGCGGTCGAAGCAGTTGACGTAGACGTTGCCGGCCCGCAGGGCCCGCGAGAAGCGGTGCGCACGCGAGAGATCGGTCGTCCAGACGCCGGCGGCCAGGCCGTACTCGGTGTCATTGGCGATCGCGATCGCCTCGTCGTCGGTCGCGAAGGTCAGCAACGTGAGCACCGGCCCGAAGATCTCCTCACGAGCGATGCGCATCTCGTTGCGGACGCCGTCGAAGATCGTCGGCTCGATGAAGTAGCCACCGGTCTCGGTAAGCGTCCGCTCGCCGCCGCCGAGCAGCGTCGCGCCCTCGGCCGCGCCGACGCCCACGTACTCGAGCACCCGCTCGAGCTGCTGCTCGTCGATCATCGCGCCCATCCGGGTGTCGCCGGCGAACGGGTCCGCCGGGCGCCACAGCTCGCGCTCGACGAGCAGCTTCTCGCGCAGCTCGTCGGCGCGGCTCTCGTGCACCAGGATCCGCGAGCCGGCGTTGCAGACCTGACCGGCGTTGCCGAAGATCGCCTCGGCCGAGTTCGCCACGACGGCGTCCAGATCCGCGGCGTCGGCGAGCACGATGTTCGGCGACTTGCCGCCGAGCTCGAGCGAGACCTGCTTGAGGTTCGAGTCGGCGGCGTAGCGCAGGAACCGCCGTCCGGTCTCCGTCGACCCGGTGAAGCCGATCTTGTCGACCTGCGGGTGCAGGCCGAGCGCCTGCCCCGCGGCCTCGCCGAGGCCGGGGACGACGTTGAGCACCCCGTCGGGCAGGCCCGCCTCGGATGCGATCGCGGCCAGCCGCAGCATCGCCATCGGCGCCTGCTCCGCCGGCTTGACGACGACGGTGTTGCCCGCCGCCAGCGCCGGCGCGATCTTCCAGACCGGCATCAGCACCGCGTAGTTCCACGGCACGACCGCCCCGACCACGCCGAGCGGCTCGTGGGTGACCGTCGCGAGCAGCTGCGAGGTCGTCGGGACGACTTCGCCGTAGAGCTTGTCGACCGCCTCGGCGAAGTACTGGAACTGCTCGGCGGCGAGTCCGACCTCGAAGCTCGCGTCGCCGAGTGGCTTGCCGGTGTCGAGCGTCGAGAGCAGCGCGAGCTCGTCGGCGTTGGCGGCCACGGCACGCGCCACGTCGTGGAGGATCGCCTTGCGCGCCTTCGGCGCGAGGCCGGACCAGCGACCGTCCTCGAACGCCTCCCGGGCCGAGCGCACGGCGCGGTCGATGTCGGCCGCGTCGCCCGCGACGACGGCGCACAGCTCGCGACCCGTGATCGGGCTGACGCACGAGAACGTGTCACCCGACGAGCCGTCGACGAACTCCCCGCCGACGAACGGTTGGGTCGGCAGGTCGAGGCCCTCCAGCCGGGCAGTCCATCCGTCGACGATGCTGGTGCTCATGCGCTTCTCCGCACTCGGGTTTCGGACGCGGCCGAAGTGCTTCCGACCGTCGATGCACAACGTAGCGACGGGGTTCCGGCGCGACGATGGGTTTCGCCCACAAGCGTCGGGCTCACCCTTGGTCCCAGGTCGAACACGTCGCGATCAGCTGGCCGCGTAGCTCCGGCCACCGCAGACGGGCAGCACCTGGCCGGTGACGTATCCCGATCCCGCGCTCGCCAGCCAGTGGACGACGTCGGCGACCTCTGCCGGCTCCCCGGGACGCGCGAACGGGATCCGCGCGATGAACTGCTCGCGCAGCTCGTCGGGGATCGCGTCGGTCATCTCGGTGGCGATGAACGCCGGTGCGACCGCGTTGACGCGGATCCGCGGCGCGAGCTGCAGCGCCAGGCTCCGCGTCAACCCGAGCACGCCCGCCTTGGAGACGGCGTAGTTGTACTGACCGACGTTGCCGCTGGCCGACTTCGAGCTGAGGTTGACGATCGCGCCACCGTCGACGATCTGCGGAGCGAACCGCTCGGAGAGGGCGATCGTCGCCGCGAGGTTCACCCGGATCACCGCGAGGAAGTCCGCGTCCTGTGACCGGGTGATCAGGGCGTCGCGGGTGATGCCCGCGTTGTTGACCAGCGCGTGGAGCTCACCGGAGCAGCGCCCGACGGCGTTGGCGACGGCGTCGCGCCCGGCCTCGTCGGCGATGTCCGCCACTACCCCCAACGCACCGCCAGCGCCATTCGCCGCGATCCGCTCGGCGGTCGCGACCACGGCGGGGTCGCGGTCCGCGAGCACCACGTGGTATCCGTCCCCCGCGAAGCGCGCGGCGATCGCGGCGCCGATCCCCCGTGCGCCGCCGGTGACGATGACGACGCGGTTCATGCGGCGGGCCGGCCGACGTGGACCGCGTCGCAGTGGACGAGCTGGCCCGTGGCCGAGCCGCTCCGCAGCAGCGCGGCGACGGTCGCCGCCCGCGCGTCGATGTCGACGTCGCCGTCAACGGTCACCGCGTGCGCGAGGATCCCGTGGCGTCGCCCCTCGGCGGCCAGGCTGCGAGCCCCGCCGAGCAGGCCGGTGGCGAGCGCCGAGCGCAGCGGTGAGCCGTGCCCGTAGACGCTCGGCCCGTCGAGCACGTAGACGATCGGGGCGCGTGCGGTCATCGCCTGGCGGCTCGACCGGTACGCCCGCAGCAGGTCGTCCTCGAGCTGCTGCCAGCTCTGCGGGTCGAGGTCACTCGCGTCGAAGACCAACGCGTCCTCATCGCCCCCGGGCGCGACGCCATGCGCAGCGAGCGCTGCGGCGAGCGATCCGTCGTCATCGACCCGCGCGGCGATCCGTCGGTCGTCCTGGGCGGCGGGCGGTGCATCCATGATCTACCTCCGTGTGCTCGGTGAACCTATCAGACGATAGGGACACTACCGCAATCAACCTATCGCGTGATAGGTTCCGCCGACAGCGCGCCCGGCTGGCGTGCTGGCCCGCTTCCCGACGGAGGACCCATGGATCTGACCTTCACCCCCGAGGAGACCGCGTTCCGCGACGAGCTCCGCGGGTGGCTCGCCCGGAACGACGCCGGACCTGAGCCCCACGGCGACGAGCCCCGGCACTTCGCCTGGCGCCGCGAGTGGCAGCGTCGGCTCGCGGCCGACGGCTGGGCGGGCGTCCACTGGCCCGTCGAGTACGGCGGCCGCGGCGCGACGATGACGCAGTCCGCGATCTTCTTCGAAGAGCTCGCGCGCCACGGCGCCCCGCTGCCGGGCAACGTGCTCGGCCTGTTGCTGGCCGGCCCGACGATCATGGCCTGGGGCGACGACGCCCAGCGCGAGCGTCACCTGCCGCCGATCCTCTCCGCCGACGAGATCTGGTGCCAGGGCTTCAGCGAGCCCGAAGCCGGATCCGACCTCGCGGCGGTCAAGACCCGCGCGCTCCGCGACGACGACGGCTGGTCGATCACCGGCCAGAAGGTCTGGACGAGCTACGCCCACCACGCCAAGTGGTGCATGCTGCTCGCCCGCACCGACCCGGACGGCCCGCGGCACCAGAGCCTGACCTACTTCCTGCTCGACATGGACCAGCCCGGCGTCGAGGTCGTCCCGCTCCGCCAGATCACCGGCGAGGCGCACTTCAACGAGCTGTTCCTCGAGGACGCCCGCGCCACCGACGCCCAGGTGCTCGGACGGGTCGGCGAAGGCTGGCGCGTCGCGATGACCACGCTCAGCAACGAGCGCGCCGGGCTGGCGTTCTTCCACCAGGTGCGGATGCACCAGCTGCTCGAGACGCTGGTCCGCGAGGCCGACGCCGCCGGCCGGCTCGACGACCCGATCGTCGCCGACCGCGTCGCGGACGTCGGCGCGCAGGTCGAGGTCCTCCGCCTGACGGCCTACCGCGGCCTGACGCGGCTCGAGACCCAGGGCGAGCCCGGGCCGGAGAGCGCGTTGACCAAGCTGATGTGGTCGCGCGCCAACCAGCAGCTGACCCAGCTCGCCGTCGACGTGCTCGGCCCGACCGCGCTGACCGAGCAGAGCCGCTGGTCGTACGAGCTGCTGCGCTCGAAGGGCAACACGCTCGAGGGCGGGACCACCGAGATCCTCAAGAACATCGCCGCGCAGCGGGTCCTCGGCCTGCCGCGCGCCGTCTAGACGTCCAGGAGCACCGCATGCTGTTCGACCTGAGCGAGAGCCAGCACGAGATCAAGCGCACCGCGCGCGACCTGCTCGCCACGCGCGCCAGCCCGGCCCGCGTCCGCGAGCGGATCGAGTCCGGCGCCCCCGACACGGACCTCTGGCGCGAGCTCGGCGAGCTCGGCTGGACCGGGATCGCGATCGACGACGACCACGAAGGGCTCGGGCTCGGAAACGTCGAGGCCGCCGTGCTGCTCGAGGAGCTCGGCTACGCCGTCGCTTCGCCGCCGCTGCTCGGCACGCTGATGGCCGGCTACGCGCTGTCGGCCGCCGGATCCGCCGAGCAGCGCGCCGAATGGCTGCCGCGCCTGGCGGCCGGAGCGGTCGTCGGGACGCTGGGCGTCGCGCGCGACGGGGTCGCCGAGCTCGTCCCCGATGCCCCCCACGCCGACCTGATCGTCCTCGTCGAGGACGGCCGCGCGTGCTTGCTGAACGCCGCGGACGCCGAGGTCGAGGCTCTCGAGACACTCGACCCGAGCCGCAGCTACGGCCGCGTGCGCGGAACCGGCGATCCGCTCCCGGGCGACGCCCGCCCCGCGCTCGACCGCAGCGCGGTGGCGATCGCCGCGGAGCTCGTCGGCGTCTGCCAGCGGGCGCTCGACATGTCGGTCACGTTCGCCAAGGACCGCCGGCAGTTCGGCCGGCCGATCGGCGCCTTCCAGGCGATCGCCCACCGCTGCGCCGAGCTGCTGCTGGCCACCGAGAGCGCGCGGTCGACCGTCTACCAGGGTGCCTGGGCGAGCGACCACGACGCGGCGGGCCTGCCGTTCGCGGCCGCGCTGGCGAAGGCGGTCGCGTCCTCGTCGGCGGTCGAGGCCACCACCTCGGCGATCCAGGTCCACGGCGGCCTCGGCTTCACCTGGGAGGCCGACGTCCACTGGCTGTACAAGCGCGCCCAGCTCGACGCCCAGCTGCTCGGCGGCAGCCGCGTGCACCGAGCGACGCTGACCCGGCTGCTGCGCGAGCGGGTGACGGGGTGACCGCGACGGACCCCGGGGGGCACGAGACCGATCATCTAGTGTGAGGCGCCGGATGAGCGGATCGGCGACGTCAGCCCGGAGCCGCCGGGACGAGATCATCGCGATCTCCGCCCGGCTGTTCCGCCGGAGCGGCTACGACGACACGTCGATCCGCGACATCGCCGCCGCCCTCGAGATCAAGTCCGCGTCGCTCTACCACCACTTCGGGAGCAAGGCGGAGATCCTCTTCGCGATCTCGCACGGGGTGATGGAGGACTTCGGCGCGGACGTCACGCCCGTGCTCGCGCAGGCGTGCGATCCGGTCGCCGCGATCGACGCGGTCGTCGACGCGCACCTGCGCTTCGATGCGGGCAACCTCGATCGCGTGCTCGTCAGCGCGCACGAGCGCCATTCGCTGCCCGCGGCCAGGCAGCGTGCGATCAACGCGATGCGCGCGCGTCATCGGCAGGCCGTGCGACAGGTGATCGTCGACGGCAGCGCCACGGGCGCCTTCGCCGTCGACGACCCGGTGATCGCCACCGCCGCCCTGCTCGACCTCCTGACCGGCGTCAAGGAGTGGTACCACCCACCCCGCGACGGCCGGCTCGACCAGCTCGTCGCGACGTATCAGGGGCTGGCTGGCGCGATCCTCGGCCGCGCCAGCGAGAGGAACGTCGCGACCGCCGCCGGGCGCTCCGATCCCCGCAACTCGAGCGCACAGCCGACGCGGTAGAGCACCGCGTCGCCGCGCTGTTCGGCGTCGACCAGCGTGGCGGCCAGTCGCACGTCCGTGCCGCTCGGCACCGGCGCGAGGAAGCGCACCGCCTCGACGCCGTAGTTCAGGCGGGCGCCGGCGTCGCTGATGCGCAGCAGCGTCGGGATCAGCGCCGGGCCGAGCGACAGGGTCAGCATCCCGTGGGCGATCGTGCCCCCCGCCGGCGCCTCGACCTGGGACCGCTCGACGTCGACGTGGATCCACTGGTGGTCCTCGGTNNGTCGCCGGTCGCCTCGGCGAACGCGTCGATCCGCGGCTGGTCGAGCGTCACCCACGCACTGTGGCCGAGGTCCAGCTCGCGGGCGGAGAGCAGCTGGGAGAGCGACAGCTCAACCACGGCGGCGGCGCGGGGAGACGGCGATCATGGCCTGACGCTAGTCCGTGACCTCCGCGCCCGCACTGCTGTCGAAGCGCAAATCAGGGCGTCTCGAATCGTGCTCCGACAGCACAGGCAGATCGCCTACCACGCGATAGGTTGAGGCGATGACGGCCGAGAACGACGACCCGTTCCGCTTCGACGGCAAGGTGGTCCTGGTGACC
>JACYYK010002939.1_pt1 | contig 15035 bp, 11 predicted proteins | sample 8236871 | NCBI WGS metagenome assembly JACYYK01 (sample SAMN14103087, study PRJNA606662) | landfill metagenome | isolation source: landfill solid waste inoculated with endophyte fungus Paravalsa indica | place: India:New Delhi, Okhla landfill site | collected 2017-11-05 | reverse complement strand
CCCACTCCCCCTTGCTGCGATGACCGACGACGAAGCGTTCGACCCCGAGATTGCCGAACTGGCCGCCCGCCTGGACGCCGAGCGGCCCCGGCCCGGGCGCGGGCTGCGCCACCGCGTGCGCGTCGCGTTGACCACCGGCCTGCGTCACCGGGCACTCCGACGGCAGTCTGTGTGGCTCGTCGCATCCGGCTCGGGTGTGCTCGTGGTGGCCGCGGTGCTCGCCGCCACATACCCCACGTAACGTCTCTCGTGTCAAATTGACGAACGGGCCGCCTGCGCGTCATCGAGCTGTTGCCGCAACCGCCGCAGCGCCCGGGACAGGATCTGATGCGCGTTGTCGTCACTCGTGCCGAGCAGCCGCGCGATCTCACGCCCGGAGAGGTCTCCGCCGAAGCGCAGTCCGATGACCTGCTGCTCGCGCGGCGAGAGCTGCTGCAAGGCCCGCTGCAGGGCCGGCGCCAGACCCTCGGAGGGCGCGTCGTCCCAGACCATGGACTGATCGACAATGTCCCCGTCGTCCGGCAAGGACTGTTCATCTCGCCGACCGTGCCAGCGGTAGTGGTCGATCAGCACGCGTTCGGCGATCGTGAAGATCCAGGTCGCTAGCGTCCCGCGCGCCTCGTCGTACCGGCCCGCGTGCCGAACGATCCGTTCGAACGTTGTCGCCGTCAGATCCTCGGCATCGTCAGGGCCCGGCAGCCGGTAGGCGAAGAACGCATATATGCGCTCGACATATAGTTCGTAAACGCGAGAAAGGTCCAGCACGATCGTCACCCTGGCGCGTGCCGCAGGCTGGCGCGGGAGCCTACAACACCCGCGCCCACCGGCTAGGTTCTCGGACCAACGTTTACGGCAAGCATTTCTCGCCGTTCCGCGCTATCGTTCGACGCGGTTTCGCCCGATCGTCTTTACTGACCGAGGTCGAGACTTATCATTTCATGCCCTCGCACGTTCGCCAGCCGCCGTCGGGATCCGGGACGGCCTCACCCGTCGCCGGCGGCGGTCAAATAGACGACGCGACCCGGCAACCACGCCCGGGACAACCAGCGCCATCGGCCGTAGCCGGTGCTGCCGCCCACCGCCGCCGCTACATACGCGGACGCTTGCGTCAGGTCCTGCTGATCGCTGCCGATGCCAGCGCGCTGCTGGTCGCAATCACTGCTGCGGCGGCCGCCTTCAACTTCCCCACCGGTCACGACCTCAACGCTTCGGCCGTCGCCGTGATGCTCAGCGTGTGGATCGGCACGCTCCACGTGTACGGTCTGTACCCCCGAGCGCAGCGGTACGTCACCGCTTCGACACTCGACGAGGTTCCCCGCGTGTTCCACGCAGCACTCGTGGCGTTCGTCGCCTGTTGGGTGCTCCTGACCGCGCTCGGCGGGACGTGGCTCGGCGGATCGTTCGCCCTGATCACCCCGTTGACGTTGGGACTTGCGTCGCTGTTCCGTGCGCTGGCCCGCCTGATCCACAGCCGCACCCTGGGCGCCGAACGCGTTCTGATCGTCGGTCACGGTTCGACAGTAGGCACCGTCGAGCGCGCTCTTGCCGAGCGCCGGGACACGAGCCTCGTCGGCCGCGCCGCGCTCCCCAACCATTGGCACCGCGAGTCACAGGCCGCGGATCGCTCGACGCTGGACGCGCTGGCCGCCGTTGTGGCGTCCGAGCACATCGACCGCGTGCTGCTTCCGACGCACGAGCTATCGGACTCGGCGGTTGGCGAGTTCCTTCAGTGGAGCCGCGACGCAGATGTCAGTCTGACGGTCCTACCCGAGCACTTCGATGTCGTCGGCGTCGGGGCGATGATCGACCAGCTGCAGGGCGCGACGATGGTGTCGCTGCAGCCGCCGATGTTGTCCCGCACGGCACGGGGGTTCAAGCGCGCGCTCGACATTCTTGGCTCGGCCGCCGGCCTCGTCGCGCTAGCCCCGCTGATGCTGGCGATCGCGCTGGCGATCCGCCTGTCGTCGCCGGGTCCGGTGCTGTTCCGCCAGGAGCGCGTAGGCCGCGGTGGCCAGACGTTCCAGCTGCTCAAGTTCCGCACGATGGTGCCGGACGCGGACGCGATGCTCGACGCGCTGATGAGCCGCAGCAGTGATCCGAACTGGCTGCAGATCGAGAACGACCCACGAATCACCCGAGTCGGCCGCCGCCTGCGCGAGACCAGCTTGGACGAGATCCCGCAGCTGTGGAACGTGCTTGCCGGCCATATGAGCCTGGTCGGCCCGCGCCCGCTATCGGTTCGCGACGACGCCCGCGTCAATGGCTTCGCCCGCGGACGGCTCGACATCACCCCCGGCCTTACCGGCTTGTGGCAGGTCAGCGGCCGCAAGGCGGTCCCCTTCGAGGAGATGGTGAAGATCGACTATCTGTACGTGAACAATTGGTCCGTTTGGGGAGACCTGAAGTTGCTGATGCTGACGTTGCCGGCGGTCGTTGCCGGGCGGGGTGCAAGGTGACGGTCGAGACCTCGACGACCGAACCAACCGCAGTCGTAGGCGACCGGTCGTCACTGCGACACATCGCAATCATCGGTAGTCGCGGCTTTCCCAGCACCTACGGCGGCTACGAGACCGCCGTGCGCTACATCGCTCGCGATTGGGTCGCTCGGGGCATCAAGGTCTCGGTCTACTGCCGTGACCAGGTCGACGATCGCCGCGCCTGGAACACCGCAGACGTCGACTGCATCTACACGCCGGGCATCCATACGTCGAAGCTGTCGACGTTGTCGTTCGGCGCAACATCCTGTGCCCATGCGGCCACGGTGCTCAAGCCGGACGCCGCGCTGGTCCTGAACATCGCCAACGGGTTCTGGCTGCCGATGCTGCGAGCCGCGGGCGTTCCCACCGCGCTCAACACCGACGGCATCGAATGGGAACGCGGCAAATGGAACGCGACCGGCAAGAAGGTCTTCTACGCCGGCGCGAGGGCCTCCGCCAAGTACGCCGACGTGCTGGTCTGCGACTCGCGAGCGATCGGGGAGCGCTGGGAACGCGAGTTCGGCGTGAAGTCCGAGTTCATCCCGTACGGTGCGCCGGTGCTCGACGACATCGGCGACGATCGGGTTCGGGCGATCGGGTTGGAGCCCGGGACCTACGCCCTCGCCGTCGCCCGACTGATCCCCGAGAACAACGTCGAGCTGTTCGTCGACGCCGTCGAGCGGATGGAACCGCGGGTTCCCGCCGTCGTGGTCGGATCCGCCACCTACCAGTCGCCGCTCGAGAAGCGCCTGCGCAAGCTCGACCATCGCGGCATCATCCGCTGGCTCGGCCACGTCGACGACCAGCAGCTGCTCCAGCAACTCTGGGCCAATTCCGGTGTCTATGTCCACGGGCACTCCGTCGGAGGCACCAACCCGGCGCTACTTCAGGCGATGGGCGCTGGCGCTCCGACGATCGTCTTCGACAGCCCATACAACCTCGAAGTCCTTGGTGATCAGGCGCACAACCGCTCTTACGCTGACGCCGACGGGCTCGGCCGACGACTCCGGGGCGTCCTCGACGATCCGACGCGGGCCGCTGGACACGTCGCCGACGACCGTTCCCGGATCGCCACGACGTACAGCTGGCCTGCGGTCGCCCGCCGATACTTCGAGGCCCTCGCACTCTCGGTCGCCCGACACGAGGGCCGAGACGCCGCGAGGTCAACGGCCGATCCGATCGGACTGTAGTGCGGATCCTTCAGGTCCATAAGTTCTTCTACCCCCATGCCGGCTCCGAGACCGCGATGTTCCACACCCGCGAGCTCTTGCGGTCGCGGGGTCACGAGATCATCGACTTCGCGATGCACGACGAGCGCAACGAGCCGTCCAAGTACGCGTCATCCTTCGCGCCCTACCGGAATTACACGGACGGCGACCGACCTAAGCACCGGCGCGCGGTGGACGCCGCGATGTCGGTGTACTCCCCGATCGCCGGACGCCGAATTCGCGCCCTTGCCGAGCGAACTCGCCCCGACGTCGCGCACTTCCACATCGTGTACCACCAGCTGACGATGGCCGTGGTTCGTGCCGTCAGCCGGTTGGGCATCCCGTGCGTCTTCACGTCCCACGACTACAAGATCGCCTGCCCCGCCTACATCGCGTTCCGCGACGACCAGCCGTGCGAGGCGTGCTCCACCGGGCGTGTCCAGAACGCGATCGTGCATCGCTGCCTCAAGCGGTCGTTGCCGGCCAGCCTGCTCGCGGCGGCCGAGGCCAAGGTCAACGGCGTGGCCGGCCTATACGACGAGATCGACGTGCACATCACGCCGTCACCGTTTGCCGGAGGCGTGGTGGCCCGCACCGGCGTGCCCGCAGAGCGGATCCACGTGATCCCCAACTTCCTGCCCGACGACGAGGTCGGCAGCCCGGTTACGACTCTCGACCCCGCGCCGCGCTTCCTCTACGCCGGCCGGCTCGAGTCCGAGAAGGGTGTGCTCGACGTTCTCGAGGCCTTCGCCGGCTCCGGGGGCGAGCTCGGCACGCTAGTGATCGCCGCCGCTGGCGGCAGCCTCGAGTCGACAGTCCGCGAGGCCGCAGAGCGTGACCCCGCCATTGAGTTCCGGGGACGGCTGACCCGCGACGAAGTTCGCGACGAGCTCAAGCGATCACGCGCGCTACTGATGCCGTCGCGATGGAACGAGAACAACCCAATGAGCCTTCTGGAGGCTCGGTCGGTCGGCATCCCCGTGATCGCGACGACCCGCGGCGGGCTGCCCGACATGGTCACCGATGACGTCGACGGCCTGCTTGTCGGCCCGGCGTCGATACCCGAGCTTCGGGCCGCGGTCGCTCGCCTAGCGGCTGACGTCGGCCTCGCCGGGCGGTTCGGTCGCAACGGCAACCAACGGCTGCTACGCGAGAACACCGAGGACGTCCACTACGCCGCGCTGACGGCGGCCTACGAGCACGCCGCCGCGGTTCGCCGCCAGCGCCGCCGATGACCCGTCCGTCGGACGACATCGCCGTGTCCACGGCGCCTGACCAACCGACCTCGTCGTTCGGCGGCATAGTCCGCAACAGCGGATGGAACGTCTTCGGCAAGGGACTGCCGCTGGTTGCCGTGGTGCTCGGCGTCCCGTACCTGCTGAACCAGCTCGGAGACGAACGCTTCGGGTTGCTATCGCTGGTGCTGGCGATCCTCGCCTACGCTAATGCGCTCAACCTCGGGCTGGGCAAGGCGATCACCCACCGAGTGGCCGGCTCGATCGCCAATGGCACCCGAGCGATCATCCTGGCTCGCTCGGTCTGGTCGGCAACGCCCGTTCAAATCGTGGCCGGCTTCCTCGGTGCCGCGATGTTGTGGCTTGTTGCTCCGGCGGCCGTCGACGCCATGTCGTTCTCGGCGGTCTACCACGAAGAAGCGGTGCACGCACTCCAGCTGCTGGGGGTGGTCTTTCCGATCATCCTCGTCGGCACGTCGTTCCGCGGATTGCTCGAGGCCGAGGGCCGCTTCGACCTCGTGAACCTGGTGCTGGCGCCCGTCGGGATCTGCCAGTACTCGCTGCCCGTACTGGCCGTCGCGCTCGGGTACGGCATCCCGACAATCGTGCTCTTCCTGATCGGCTGCCAGTGCGTGGCCGTCGGGGCCTTCGCGGCGATCTGCGTACGACGGTACCCCGAACTGCGCGCCCGACCCCGCGCGTCGGTCGGCGACCTGAAGGCGCTGCTCACGTTCGGCGGCTGGATCGCGGTCTCGGACCTGGTCTTCCCGATGTTCACCTACCTCGACAGGTTCCTGGTGGCCGCCCTGGCCGGCGTAGCCCGCCTCCCCGTCTACGTGATCCCCCACGAGATCGTCAACCGGCTCTGGCTGCTGCCGAGCGGGATCGCGAGCGCCGTCTTCCCCGTGGCGAGCGCGATCGACCGCCGCACCGGCCGCGACGAACTCGCCGGACTCTACGGACAGTCGTTGCGCCTGATGGTCCTCGCCGTGGTCCCGGTATCCGCCCTGCTCGCCCTGTTCTCGCACGATCTCCTCGCGCTGTGGATCTCGCCCTCGTTCGCCGACGACGCGGCGCCGCTGCTCCGCATCCTGTCGATCGGCTTCGTCATCAACGCGATGTCGATGCTCGCGTCTGCCCTGCTTCAGGGCCAAGGGATGCCCCGCCTGCGGGCCACGATCCACCTGATCGAGATCCCGGGATTCCTGCTCGCTGCCGTCCTGCTGATTCCCGCGTTCGGCGTGATCGGCGCGGCTTGGGCGTGGGTCGTGCGCATGGCGATCACCACCGTCACGATCCAGATCCTGCTGCGCACGAGGCTCGGCCTCCGCCCCGCCGAGCTGCTCGCCCACGGCGTCCACCTGGCCGCGATCGCCGCCTTCGGCTTCTACGCCGTGGCGCTGCTCAGTGCGCCGAGCTTCGGCCTCGCCACGCGGATTGGCGTGGGTCTGCTCGGATCGACGAGCGTCGTCGGCGTCTGGCTCCTCCTCGACCGTCGCGACCGCCGGGCGACTCCCGTTCCGAGATCCCCGACCCGTCCCTCCCACGGAACTTCATGACACCACTATCGATATGCATGCTGACCTACGAGTTCCCGGACTCGCTCGACTCCGCGGTGGTCAGCGGGGAGGTAAAGAACCCGTACCATCTGGCCCGCGGACTGGTCCGCAACGGCCATCGCGTGACGATCGTCAGCGTTCCGGCCCTGAGCCGTAACGTGCAGCGCGCCGGACCTCGGAACGATTGCGAGTTCCCCACGCATGACGTCCCGGAGGGGCGGCTGGTCGCCCTGCCCCGCTACGCCCTGCGCGTCCGCAACGTCGCCAAGTACCTTCCGCGGGTTCCCGGCATCGGGGGCTTCGACGTCGTTCACGCCCAGGCTCCAGCCCTCGCCGCCGCCGCGCTGTCCGCCCGTCGTCGCGGCGTCCTCGCTCCGGGGACGCCGATCGTCACGACCGGTCACGGCACCAACCTGCTGGAAGCCGACGCGGACGGGTCGTTCAACCTGCGCCAGCGGCTACGTATTGTCAACGCGCGGGGCATCCTGCTGATCGACCGCGCGGCGTTCCGCGCGTCGGACGGCGTCGTGTCGGTAAGCGAATTCCAGAAGACGGAACTCGCCGAACTATACGGCGTGCCGAACGACCGGATCCACATCGTGCACAACGGCATCGATCTGGAGCACTACCGTCCGTCCGCGCCGGCCTCGAGCACCGATCCGTCGGCCAGTCCCGTGATCCTCTTCGTCGGGCGGCTGGTCCCGAAAAAGGGGCTGCAATACCTGATCCGAGCGTTCGGCGCGATCGCCGAGCGTCATCCGGGCGCTCGCTGCGTCGTGATCGGCGGGTCCGCATCGTTCGACACGTACGGCGGGTCGCTCCGCGCGCTGGCCTCCGAGTGCGGCGTCGCGGATCGCATCACGTGGCTGAGCGAGGTCCCCGAGTCCGAGCTGCCCGAGCACTTCCGCCGGGCGGACGTCTGCGCCTTTCCGTCGGAAGGCTACGAGTCGCTTCCGACGGTCGTGCTGGAGGCGATGGCCTGCGGTGTGCCGGTCGTCGCCACGCGTGCCTGGGGCACGCCCGAGGCGCTCGGCGACGATCATCCCGGCCTGACGCCGGAGTCCGATCCGACCGCTGTGGCGGACGCCGTCCTGCGCCTGCTCGACGACGTCGAGACGCGCGATCGGGTCGTAGCGGAGCAGGCACAGCGGGTCAGCGCATTCGACCTGCGCACCACCGTCACCTACCACGAAAGGATCTACCGTGACGCGCTCTCGTCCTGATCGGGTGCCCTCGTCGCCGAGGGTGATGCTGCTCGACTTCTGGTCGGACCACAACCGCGGCGACGCGGCGATGCAGATCGCCCTGGTCGACATGGTTCGCGAGCACGCACCGTCGGCCGAGGTGACGGTAATGGCGGCTTACGGCGCCAACCAGTGGCCCGCCTTCCGCCCCGAGTTCGACGAGACCGAGCCGCGGGTCGACGGAATCGTCGGCGGGTTCCGCCCGACGTTCGTGCCGTTCGATTCGAAGCTCCTGCGCCGTGCGCTCCCCCGCAAGGCGCTCAACGGCCTCAGCGTGATCGCTGCGGTGCTCCTGTTGCCGCTGCTCGTGTTGTCCGTCCGCAGCGGCCGCTGGGAGCGGCTGCTGCCGCGAAGCCTGCGGGTTCCGGTCCGCGCCGTACGCGACGCCGACCTGATCCTGTGGAACGGCAGGAACTTCCGTTCCGACTCGGCGCGGCGTGAGCCCTACGAGATCTGGACGCTCCTCTACAACCCGTTGATCGCCACCTTCGCGTCGGCGCCGATCGCGACGATCGGCGTATCGATCTGGCCGCTGCAACGGCGGATCAGCCGCTGGATGCTGTCCCGGGTTCTGCGGCGCGTGAGCTTCGCATCGGCGCGCGAGCAGGCGTCGTTCGAACTGGCCCAGGAGATGATGGGCTCGCGAGCCGAGCGGGTGCACCTGCTCCCCGACCTGTCGCTCGGTGCCATCCCGCTCCCGGAGGCGACCGGCGACCGCAACGGCTCCGCCACGCCCAAACGGATCGGCGTGACCCTCGTGGACTGGGTCAACGCCGGGTACGACGTTCGCGACGGCTACGTGCGCGCAATGCGGGGGGCGATCACCTCGTGGCTCGAGGACCCCGAGGTCTCGGTCTCGATCATCCCGCAGGTGACGTACGACATGGAGGCGACCGCGACCATCGAGGCCGACGTGCTCGACGGCCTTCCCGCAGAGCGCGTCACGATCGTCGCGGGCACCCCGACCGTGCAGTCGCTCGTCGAGGCATACTCGACGCTCGACCTGCTCGTGGCGACGCGGATGCACTCCGCGATCTTCGCCACCGTCCAGGGCACCCCGGTCGTCACGATCCCGTACGACGAGGGAGGAAAGTGGGGAATCCTCGACATGCTCGGCGCCCGCGACATCGACGTGCCGTTCCGGCTCGCCACGACCGAGCGATTGCAGGCAAAGGTCGACGAGATCTGGTCCCGCCGGCATGAGACCCGCGAGGAGGTCCGCAGTCGCCTGCCCGCGTTGCGCAACGCCGTCCAGGACAACGTCCGCCGCCCGCTCGCGATGCACGGAATGCTCGAGTCCCAGGAACCTGTCGCCTCGTGATACGCCGGAAGGTCCTCTTCCTGATTCCAGGCCTGTCGGGCGGCGGTGCCGAGCGGGCCACCGCGATGATCGCCTCGGCGCTCGATCCCGACCGATTCGAGGCGGTGCTCTGCCTGGAGCGCGATCTCGACGAGACGTACGCGGTGGCGCCGCACGTTCGGGTGATTCGGCTCCATGCGACCAGCACGCGTGCCGCATTCCGGCCGCTCGTGCGGGTGGTCCGCCGGGAGCGCCCGGACCTCGTCTACGGCGCGCTCCCGCACCTCAACGTGCTCGTCGCTTTGGCAGCGCGGTTCGTCACCCGCCGCCCCGTGGTGGTGGCGTCCGTCCACAACAACCTGCAGCGCGAGTTCCCTCTGCTCGAGGACGGAAACGCTCTCGAACGCCTCACGCCGTGGGTCTACCGCGGTTGCGACGTCGTCGTCGCCGTCTCACAAGGGGTCGCCGCCCAGACCCGGGACGTCTACCGAGCCGGTGATCGTGTACGCGTGATCGCGGACCCGCTCGACCTGGGACGGATCCGCGAGCTGGCGTCCAGCCCAGCCGAGCACCCCTGGCTCGTTTCCTACGACGTGCTCGTCGCGATGGGCCGCCTCGAACTACAGAAGAACTACCCGCTGATGCTGCGTGCGTTCGCCGCGGTCGTCGCTTCTCACCCTGCGGCACGTCTGATCGTATTGGGTGACGGTGGAGAGCGGTCTGCGCTCGAGCACACCGCCGATGCTCTCGGCGTCAGCGACGCGGTGGCGTTCGTCGGCGCCCATTCTAATCCCTTCTCCTTTGTCTCTCACGCCCGTGGGTTCGTGATGGCGTCGGACTTCGAGGGCTTCGGCATGGCCCTGGCCGAGGCGATGGCGATCGGCACGCCCGTAATCTCAACCGACGCTCCCCACGGACCCGCCGATATCCTCGAAGACGGTCGCCACGGGCAGCTGGTACCCGTCGGCGACGAGAAGCGACTCGCCGCGGCGATGCGCTCCCTGCTGGATCATCCCGATCACCACGTCGAGGTCGCGAAGGGCGCCCGCCGGCACGTCGAGGCCTTCGCCCTGGAACGAGTGGGACGCGACGTGGAGACGCTGTTCACGTCCTTGATCGACGCTCGCCGTCATCGTCGCCGGGTGTAGGTCCCGCCATGGACGATGCCACGGACACGACCGGCCGTTGGTCTGACCACGCTTACGCTATCTTCCCCTCTTCCCCAGCTAGCTTGCGTGTGCACCCGCAGTCTGGAACCCCCATCTCAAGGACGCCCGCTGACCGATGAATCGACCAACTTCAGCGGACAAGAACAACGACAGCGCGGTCATCGAGTACCTCGCGGTGCTCCGTCGGCGGGCCCCAATCGTTCTCACCCTCGCAATCGCGGTGCCGCTTGTTGCCCTCGTGTTGTCGCTGTTCCAGCAGGACGCATACAAGGCGAGCACGGCGGTGTTGCTCAGTCGGCAGAGCGTAGCCAACCAGCTCACGGGCTCGGCCGACATCGGCCTACAGCAGCAGAGCTTCCAGCAGATCCTGACCACGCAGGCGAAGCTCGCCCGCTCGCCGAAGGTACTAGGCAAGGCCGTCGAGCACGCCGCCCGCACCTCACCCCCGACGTCGGTCGAGGTCACCGACCTGCGCCAGCGCTCGACGGCCGAGGCCGAGCCGAACAGCGACCTGCTCGCCTTCAGCGTCGAAAGCAACGATCCCCGCGAGGCGGAGCGGCTCTCGCTGGCCTACGCCGAAGCCTACGTCAGCTACCGCAGCGAGCTCGACACGTCCGCGCTGACCGCGGCGATCACCGACGTCGAGCAGGCGATCCGCGACGCGTCCAGGAGTTCTCAGCGCGACACCCGGCTCCGCAGCCGCCTTGCGACCACGCGGCAGCAACTCGAGACCCGGCGCGCCCTCCAGACCGCCAACGCCCAGGTCGTCTCGAAACCTGAGCCTGCGGCGAAAATCCGGCCGACGCCGATTCGCAACGTGATCCTCGGACTGGTCCTGGGCTTGATGGCCGGGCTGCTGCTGGCGCTGCTGCGCGAGGCGACCGACACGCGCGTACGCTCAGCCGACGCCAGCAGCCAAATCCTCGGGGTGCCGACGCTCGGCCGCCTTGGGCCGCCGCCGCGCAACGCCGGCAATTCCGCTGCCATGCTCGTAGACCCGGCGGATCCGTCGGCCGAGGCTATCCGGCTGCTGCGGACGAACCTGGAGTTCGGCCTCGTGGCCTCGAACGTCAAGCTACTGATGGTCACCAGTGCGACCCAGAACGAAGGCAAATCGACCACCCTCGCCAACCTCGGAATCGCGGAGGCGCTCGCCGGCAAGCGGGTCGCACTCGTCGACCTGGATCTCCGCCGTCCGTCACTCCATCGGCTGCTGGACGTCACCGGCGGCAAGGGCGTCACGGACGTCGTACTCGGTACCGAGAAGCTTGTTGACGCGCTGATTCCGATCGAGCTGCCCGAAACCGACGCGCAGTCGCCCGAGCGACTCGGGTCGCTTTCGTTGCTGCCGAGCGGCACGATCCCGCCGAACCCCAGCGAGTTCGTCGCGAGTGCCCGAGTCCGCGAGATGCTGGACGCGCTGTCCGGTGAGTTCGACCTGGTGCTGATCGACGCGCCCCCGATCGTCGTCGTCGCCGACGCGTCGCTGATCGCCCAGCACGCTGACGGCGTCTTCCTCTGTGTCCGGCTAGGCGCCACGCGGCGCGCCATGCTCCGCGATCTGCGGGCTGCTGTCGAGCGCCTCGACCGTCCGGCGCTCGGCCAGGTCGTCACGGGCGAGGACGTGCTCACCGACGGCGGCTACCGGTATCACTACGCCTACGCCTACACGTCGTCGTAGCGCCGGGATCGCCCGGAAGGCCACCGGCAGAGACGGATGGTAACCATCGATCCAGAGAGCGCGGGGTGGGCCCGCCGCACCGCCCGGCAGCGCCGCCTGGTGGCCTTGGGGGTCGCCGGTCTGAGCGCGCTGCTAGGCGGCGTGGTCGCCGCTGGCTACGGCCAGATCGCGATCGGAGCGGTAGCACTGACCGTCGCGACGGTTCTCGGGTGGCGGTGGCCAAAAACCGCGGCTGGCGTCATCGCCTTCGCGGTGTTCTTCTCCCAGCCGATCGAAGCGCTCGTGCCGCAGGCGTCATCGCTCGACGAGGCGGCGATCATCTGGATCGCGGCGCTGAGCGGCACGAGATTCGTGCTGCTCGGCACCCAGCAGGCCCGGCGACTCCCCGGCGCTCGCTGGTTCGGTGTCTTCGTCGGGGCGGGAATCGCCAGCAGCATCATCCAGGCGACGCCGGCAGCGATCGCCTTCCAAGACGGGTTTCTCCTGATGAAGGGCGTGATCTTCTGCTGGGCGGTCTATCTGATGCCGTGGACGCCGAGCGACGTGCGTTACCTCGTGCGCGGCATTCAGGTCGCGATCGGGGTGGTGCTCGCCGGGGTGCTGCTCAACCTGCTCCTGCCCGCATTCTGGTATTCGACCTTCGCGGTCACCGGAGCCGCCGGCACCCGAGGCGGACTCTCGATCCCGATCGGCCCGTTCAGCCACCCGGGGTTCCTCGCCCAGGCGACGGCGCTGCTGGCTTCGGCGCTGGTTGCCTTCGCCCTCGTCCGGCGCAGGACGCCGTTCGTGACACTCGCCGCGATGCTGCTGCTCACCATCGTCACCCTGCGACGCAAGGCGATCGTCGGCCTACTCGGCGCCGTCGCGGTGATCGTCGCCACGGACCGCCGCGCACGCGGCGTCACCCTCCTAGTTGTGTTGGTCGCCCTGCCCATCGTGGTCGTGGTGATCGGCGACACGCTGCTGACCGTGGCGGTCGACACCTACGACCGCTACGCCGGGTCCGAGAGCGACGCGCCGCGGACGCTGATGTACCAGGCGTCCGTCGAGCTGGCGGCAAGCTCAGCGCCCTTCGGCGTCGGCTTCGGCCGGTTCGGTACCTACACCGCCTTCGAGAACTACAGCCCGGTCTACTATGCGCTCGGGTTCGATCAGATCTACGGCCTCGAGCCCGGTGCAGACTACGCGACCGACACCTTCTGGCCGGCGATCCTCGGTGAGGTCGGGTTCTTCGGTGCCGCCGCCTTCTTCGGCGGGCTGGTCTCGCTGCTGCTTCGCGCGCGCCGACTCGAGTCGGTCGCGAGCAGCGACCCGGCCATCGAAGGAGCGCCCGCACTCCGTTTGATCGCGCTGGTCGCCTGCGCTTGGTGGGTCGAGTTTCTGATCGAGTCTACGGCGGCACCCGTCTATGCCTTGCCCCCTGTCGCCCCCGCGCTGTTCGGTGCCCTCGGCGTGGCATGCGCGCTGCTGCGCTTCACACGCGCTGCGGTCCCGCCGATCGACGCCGACGGAGGCCCGCAGCGCTCGGATGGCGGCTCAGCGGCGACCGAGGGGCCGGTCCCGGCGCTATGAGCGTACGCGTAGCCTGACGCTCAGCAGCCGCCGGGTCAGGTCCTCCTCCGACCATTCCGCGAGTTCGCGGCGCAGCTCCGAGGTCAGCAGCTCGGTCCCCTCGACCTGGTAGGCCTCTTGAAGGATCTCGAAGTGCGGCTCGAAGCCCGCAAGGTAATCGGCGGCACGCTTCTTGTTGAGGTATACGTGGGCCGGGAAGCGGTTCTCGCGCAAGTGGTCCCACGGCGGCACGGGAGAGTTCTTCGGCGGCTCGTCTCCGGCCCAGTCCAAGGCGTGGCCGCCCGAAGGCGATGGCCAGAGATGGATCCGGAGGCACGCTTCCCCGCCAGGCCGCAGGACGCGAGCAATCTCGGCGGAAGCCTGCTCCGGATGCTCGAGATGCTCGAAGACCGTCGCGGAATAGACGAATGAGAACTGGTCGTCGTCGAAGGCGAGCTGATGGGCATCCCCGCACCGCACGTCAAGCCGGTCCCAAGGCAGCGTCCCGAGCCGGCGCTCCAGCTCGGCGTAGTAACGACGGTCGAACGCCAACTGACGGGCCGCCGTCTTGACCGCCCGCTCAGCGCCGTTATGACGAGCGATCCGCAACCACGAGCGAGGAGCGATCCGCGGCTGGGGGTCGTCGTAGTCGATCCCGATGGCCGGCACCCCGCGAGCCATCAACCCGAGAACGACGCCAGCGCGACTGCCGCAGCCGAGATCCAGGACCCGCGGGCACTTCTGCGACGCGACGCTGCTTACCACATCGTCGACGTTCCCCGCGTCCCACGCCGCCATCGCTTCCGTACGGTCGCGATGGTGCCGGTAGACCGATCGCCACGTCGATAGTCGGCCGGCCCCCCAACCCGTCGTGTAGCTCTTAACGTCACTGTTGCGCATACGGTGGCAGCCTACCGATAGGATCAGCGGCCGCGCCACAAGTGACGAGCGTCGCAGTCGCGCCAACGGCTTCCCGGAAATCCACCGTCGGCCCCGATGCGGTGCTGCGGGCGCGGACCCTCCGGACTTGATTCAAAATGAAGTGGCTGGGTTTTCCGAGGCGACCCAGTCGCATGGTTCGCGGTTTGAAGTCGATGAGCGCTCTGGGCGGAGATTCAGGATCTGGTCCCGACCAAGCCGCGTCGGACCCACCATCCGGGACGGTTGCCGGCGAACATCGACAGGCGCTGAACGGGATCCTGTTCGTGCTGCATACCGGGATCGCGTGGCGCGATCTTCCGCAGGAACTCGGCTACGGATCCGGAGTCACCTGCTGGCGCAGGTTCAACTGCCGAACTTCGACCCGGCGAGGACTGCTCTGCCACCGACTCCTCAAGCAAGTCGTGCAGACCGGGTGCCCCAGACCAGCCAGGACACCATCAATGCTGTCAAGGCCGTTTGAAAATTGACCCCCTAGCGCCGTTTGAAAATTGACCCCCCTTGGGTCGCGAAGGCGGGTGGTGGGCGGCGCGAAGGCGAAGCCCGTAGGGCGAGCCGGAGCGCCGCCCACCACCCCCGCGCGGTCAGGCGTGCGGGGCAGCCGGGGGCCGTGCGAGGTCGCGGTCCTTCAGCCGGTAACTGTCGCCCTTCAGCGCGAGGATCTCGGCGTGG
>JACYYK010000199.1_pt4 | contig 15053 bp, 9 predicted proteins | sample 8236871 | NCBI WGS metagenome assembly JACYYK01 (sample SAMN14103087, study PRJNA606662) | landfill metagenome | isolation source: landfill solid waste inoculated with endophyte fungus Paravalsa indica | place: India:New Delhi, Okhla landfill site | collected 2017-11-05 | reverse complement strand
CCGGCGCCGCGGGCACGACAGCGGCGGGGGAGACGGGAACGACGGCCGGGCGGGGGCGCCCGAGCGACATGCCCCAGGGGCGGCGGCCCGGCTCGGAGGACGAGGGCATGGTGCGGTCCGAGGAGCGACTGCACGCGAGCACCGAGAACGTCGAAAGCGGTCGGGTGCGGCTGCGCAAGTACGTCGTGACCGAGGAACAGCAGATGACGGTGCCCGTGTCCCACGAAGAGGTCCGCATCGAACGGGAACCGGTGACCGGAGCCGAGCGCGGGACACCGCACGAGATCGGCGAGGAGGAGCAGGAGATCACCCTGCACCGCGAGGAGGCGCACGTCACCAAGGAGAACGTGCCCGTGGAGAAGGTGCGACTCGGTAAGGAGACGGTCACCGAGGAGGAGACGATCTCCGGCGAGGTCCGCAAGGAGCAGTTCGACATCGACGAGGAGCGGCGGGGTCCGGGCGAGGGCCCGACGACCCGCTGACCGTCGTTCGACCCGGCCGCGGGCGAGGCGCCAGGCCCTCGTCCGCGGCCGTGGTGTGTCCAGGGGAAGTGGTGCAGACGTCGCGCGGATCGGTCGGAGACGGCACCGGCGCCTGTCGGCGACTGACCACTGCGAGTATGCGTCGTACTGTCCGTAGTGGACTTGTTCTGCACCGGGATCGACTGTGGCGACGGCATGTCCGGGTTCGCCCGGATCAAACCTCATTGTTGCCATCACCACAGGCGAGAAGTGAGGACGCCCTTCGCGCCGCTCGGTAGCGTGAGAGCCCAGTGGCCGGTGGCCGTTCGACGACGACACCGTCCGGTCGCGCTCACACTGCTGTCGACGCGGTGGACGCCGTGCCCCTCGCGCTCCCCGACGCGCGGGTGCGGGCCGCGTGCACCGTCCCCGAAGGGATTGAAGGATCTTGCGGCGAGCTCTGCCGCCGATGCTGCGCGCGTTCTCCAGCCGGAACTACCGGCTGTGGGCGCTGGCCGACCTCGTGTCGGTCACGGGAACGTGGATGCAGGTGCTGGGCCTGAACTGGGTCGTGATGGAACGCACCGGTTCGGCGACGTCCGTGGGACTGTCCGTGGCCCTGTCCACCATCCCCGCGATGGTGTGCGGGCCGTGGGCCGGCGCGTTGGCCGACCGGGTGTCGCCCCGTCGGATCATCCTGGCCGGAGAGACACTGCACGTGCTCATCGCGCTGGCGTTGGCGCTCACCGTGTGGGCCGGTCTGCCGCTGCCCGTGCTGTTCGGTCTCACCGCCGCCGCGGGCCTCGTCGGCACGTTCGAGGGGCCGGCGCTCGGACGGTTCGCGAGCCAGGTGGTGCCCAGGGTGCACCTGGGCAACGCGCTGGCGTGGAACTCGGTGATGAACTCGGTGGGCCGGGTGCTGGGGATGAGCCTCGCCGGGGTGCTGGCGGCGGTCGTCGGGGAGCCTTTGCTGTTCTGCCTCAACGCGGTGAGTTTCGGCGCCGTCATCGTCACGGTGCTCGCGATGCGCACGACGCAGTTCCACCCTCTGGCCGTGAGCAAGCCCGAACACGCCGGGGTGCGCGCCGGACTGCGCTACCTGCGCACCCGGCACGTCCTTCTCGTGCTGCTAGCGCTGGGGTTCGTCCTGTCGTCGCTGGGCCGGAACTACCAGGTGAGCATGGCCGCCATGGCGGAAGGACCGCTGGGCGCGGGCTCCGCGGGCTACGGAACGCTGTCCTCGGTGTTCGCCGTCGGGACGGTGCTCGGCGGGCTGCTCGCCGCCCGGATCAAGGACTTCACCCTCCCCGTGCTCCTGGTCGCGGCGGGGGTGACGAGTGTGCTGCAGGCGATCAGTGGCTACGTCCCGGGGTTCGCCGGGTTCGCGCTGGTGCTGCTGCCGATCGCGGCAGGCGCGGTGGTGATCGACACCGTGAAGAGCACGCGCCTGCAGTTGGACGCCGCCGACAGCATGCGGGGCCGTGTGTTGGCGGTGCAGGGGACAGTCGCCGGGGGCGCGGGAGCACTCGGGGCACCCGCCCTCGGCTGGCTGTCCGAACGGTTCGGTCCCCAGGAGGCGCTGCTGGTCTCCGGGCTGGTCACGCTGGTGGCGACCGCCGTGGCGGCCGGGGTGCTGCGCTCGTTGACACGCGGGCACAGCACCCCGGCAGGCCGTCCCGAGCCCGCTGCGGAGCCGGTGATCCGCGCCGGCGCCGACCCGGAGCCGTCGCGGTCGCTGAGCCCGGCGTGATCGCGTGACCGCTTCGGTACGTCGAGTGATCTGACGAGCGGTTTGGCAGATTCCTACAAAACCCGCTGACGCGACGTGGTGAGTCCGATCATTACCGGAAGGGGCTCCCAACCGCGAGAGTGGCAGGGGCCGGTCGTCTCTGCCGAGGCGTCCGCGCCGGTCGCGTGTCGTCGCAGCAGGGTAAGGGGAGTTCGGTGTTCCGTCGGGTCGCCATCGTCAACCGCGGGGAAGCCGCTATGCGGCTGATCCATGCCGTCAGGGAGCGCAACGCCGAGGGTGGGCCGCGACTGGAGACCGTGGCGTTCTACACGGACGCCGATCGGGACGCCACCTTCGTGCGGGAAGCCGATCACGCGTACTGCCTGGGAGCGGCGTCCGCGCGGCCCTATCTGAACCTCGAGCTGCTGGAACGCGCTCTGGTCGAGACCAGGTCCGACGCGGCCTGGGTCGGCTGGGGTTTCGTCGCCGAGGACCCGGCTTTCGCGGAGCTGTGCGATCGGCTGGGCGTCACGTTCGTGGGTCCGAGCGCCGAGGCCATGCGCAAGCTCGGTGACAAGATCGGCGCGAAGCTGCTGGCCGAGGAGGTCGGCGTTCCCGTCGCGCCGTGGAGCGGCGGGCCCGTGGACGACCTCGACGCCGCCCGCGCCGCCGCGGACCGGATCGGGTATCCACTGATGCTCAAGGCCACCGCCGGCGGTGGTGGACGCGGCATCCGGGTGGTGTCGTCCGACGACGAGCTCACCGACGCCTACGAACGCACCCGGATGGAGGCCGAGCGCGCCTTCGGCAGTGGCGTGGTGTTCCTCGAACGGTTGGTCACCGGAGCGCGGCACGTCGAGGTGCAGGTCATCGCCGACGGTCAGGGCACGGCGTGGGCGCTGGGGGTGCGCGACTGCTCGGTCCAGCGGCGCAACCAGAAGGTCATCGAGGAGTCGGCGTCACCGCTGCTCTCGCCGGAGCAGACGAGTGAGCTGAAGGCCTCGGCGGAACGGCTCGTGCTCGCGGTGGGCTACCGCGGAGCGGCGACGGTGGAGTTCCTCTACCACCCCGGCGAAAAGCTCTTCGCGTTCCTCGAGGTCAACACCCGCCTGCAGGTGGAGCACCCCATCACCGAGGCCACCACCGGTATGGACCTGGTGAAGGCGCAGCTGCACGTCGCGGCAGGGGGCCGGTTGGAGGGCGAGAAGCCGTCCGAGCTCGGACACGCGGTGGAGGCGCGACTCAACGCCGAGGACCCCGACCGCGACTTCGCCCCGGCACCCGGCCGGATCAGCCTGCTGAACTTCCCGGCGGGCCCGGGCGTCCGGGTGGACACGGGAGTGAGCGAGGGCGACACGATCCCGGCCGACTTCGACTCGATGATCGCGAAGATCATCGCCTACGGCCGTGACCGGGACGAGGCGCTGGGTCGCCTGCGCCGCGCGGTGGCGGACACGAGCGTGCTGATCGAGGGCGGCTCCACCAACAAGAGCTTCCTGCTCGATCTCCTCGACGCGCCGGAGGTCGTCGACGCCAGCGCCGACACCGGGTGGATCGACCGGGTCCGCGGCGAGGGACGTCTGCGGTCGACGCGGCACGCGGGCGTCGCGCTCGCGATCGCCGCCATCGACTCCTACACCGAGGCCGAACAGGCCGAACAGCAGCACCTGCTGTCGACCGCGCACGGTGGGCGGCCGCAGATCCGCCACTCCGGCCCTCGCTCGGTGGAGCTCAAGCTGCGCGGCACCGGCTACCGGGTGACCGTGGCGCGGACCGCGCCACGGCGGTACGGGGTGGCCATCGAGAACGGGCCCGTCACGCACCGGATCGACGTCGAGATCGAGCGTCACGGCGAGGCCACGGGCCAGCTCGTCGCGCACGGCACGCGGTTCCGTTTCGTCACGGGCACCCACGGCCCGGTGCACGTGGTCGAGGTCGACGGCGCCGTCCACCGCATCAGCCGCGACGAGGGTGGCATCGTGCGTTCACCGGCGCCCGCGCTGGTGGTCGCGGCGCCCGTCGAGGTGGGCGCCGAGGTCGAGGCGGGTGCGCCCGTGCTCGTCCTGGAGAGCATGAAGATGGAGACGGTGCTGCGGGCGCCGTTCCGCGCCGTGCTGCGGGAGCGCCCGGTGTCGATCGGCAGCCAGGTCGAGGCGGGCGCGCCGCTGCTGAGGCTGGAGCCGCTCGACACCGAGGACGCCGACGCGGACCAGGCCGAGTCCGCCGGCGAGGAGCTCGAACTGCCGTCGGCGCCCCCGTCCCTCGACGCGGCGGAGCGCGCCGAGCGCGCCCTCGCCGACCTGCGGAGCCGGCTCCTCGGGTTCGACCTCGACTCGGACGACGTCGACCGCGTGGTGCGCGAGTACCAGTCGGCGAGGAGCGAGCTCGTCGAGCGGGGCGAGCGTCCGGTGGAGGCCGAACGGCAGCTGCTGCACGTGTTCGCCGACCTCTCCGAGCTGAGCCGCAACCGGCCGGTCGCCGACGAACGGTCACCCGACACCCGCGTGCACAGCCCCCGGGAGTACTTCCACACCTACCTGCAGAGCCTGGACATCGACCGGGCCGGGCTGTCGGAGGAGTTCTGCGAGCGGCTGTCCCGCGCCCTGGCCCACTACGGCGTCGACGAGCTGGAGCAGGGGCCGGAGCTGACGGAGGCCGTGTTCCGCCTGTTCTGCGCCCAGCAACGGGCGGCGAGCGACGTCGGGCTGGTCACCGCGCTGCTGCGGCAGTGGCTCACCGAGCCCGCGCCGGAACAGTCCGTGCGGGAGCCGGTCGGGCACATGCTCGAACACCTGGTGGCCGCCACCCAGGTGCGCTTCCCCGTGGTCGCCGACCTGGCCCGCAGCGTCGTGTTCCGGTGGTTCGCTCAGCCGATGCTGCGCCGGAAGCGCGCCGAGACCTACGTCGAGGTGCGGGAGCACCTGCGCCATCTCGACACGCACCCGGACTGCCCGGACCGCGCCGAGCGGATCGCCGCCATGGTCGCGTGCGCCGAGCCGCTGGTGCGCATCGTCGGGCAGCGCATCCACCGGGAGGGCGCCGACCTGGGGCCGCTGCTGGAGGTCATGGCCGGCCGCTACTACCGCGACCGGTCGCTCGCGAACGTGCGGGTCCAGCAGGTCTCCGGATTCCCGTGTGTGACGGCCGAATACGAGCTCGACACCGAGCGGGTGCGGCTGGTGTCCACGGCCGCCGACCCGCGGCAGCTGACCGACGCGCTGCACGCGATCGACGCGGCCGCGTCCGGCTCCGCCGACGACGCGAGCGTGGTCGTCGACCTCTACCTCGCGTGGTCCGACGAGTTCGCCGACGACGAGACGGCCGCGGCGAAGCTGTTCGCGACCCTCACCGAGGTGGCGTTGCCGCGTGCCGTGCGCCGGGTCACCGTCACCGTGACGGGACGCACCGGCTCGGTGATGCACCAGCACTTCACCTTCCGGTCGTCCGCCCAGGGCCTGACCGAGGACCGGCTGATCCGCGGTCTGCACCCGCTCATCGCGCAGCGGCTCCAGCTGCGGCGCCTCCGCGAGTTCGACCTCACCCGGCTGCCGTCCGCCGACGAGGAGGTCCACCTCGTGCGGTGCGTCGCGCCGGACAACCCGTCCGACGAGCGGTTCGTGGCGATGGCGCAGGTCCGCGACCTCACGCCGTTGCGGGACTCCGAGGGGCGCGTCCTCGCGCTGCCGGACGTGGAGGGGTCGCTCGCCGCCTGCCTCGACGCCATTCGTGAGCAGCAGGTGCGCCGCCCGGCCAAGAAGCGCCTCGACACCAACCGGATCGTCATCTACGTGTGGCCGACGATCGATTTCACCACCGACGAACTGCGTGCCGTGGCCCGCCGCGTGGTGCCGACCACCGCGGGCGCGGGTGTCGAACGCGTCGAGTTCCTCGGCCGGCGGCGTGACCCCGCGACCGGCGACACGCGCGAGGTCGCCGTGCTCATCACGCACACCCCCGGCTCGGGGGTGAGCGTGCGCATGACCACACCGTCCACTGAGGTCGTCCGCCCGCTCGACGCGTACGGGCAGAAGGTGCTGCGGGCGCGTCGGCGCAACACGGTCTATCCCTACGAGCTGGTGGGCCTGCTCGCGGGTCCGAACGGCACGTTCGTCGAACACGACCTCGACGCCGACGGCACGCTCGTCCCCGTGGACCGGCCGAAGGGCGGCAACACGGCGGGCATCGTCGCCGGTGTGGTCACCACGCCCACCGTCCGCCACCCGCAGGGCGTGACCCGCGTGGTGCTCCTGGGCGACCCGACGAAGGCACTCGGCGCGCTCGCCGAACCCGAGTGCGCCCGCGTGATCGCCGCCCTGGACCTCGCGGAACGCATGGGAGTGCCGCTCGAGTGGTTCGCCCTCTCCGCGGGCGCGCGGATCGCCATGGACTCCGGTACCGAGAACATGGACTGGGTCGCGGCGGCGTTGAAGCGCATCGTCCACTTCACCCAGGACGGCGGCGAGATCAACGTGGTCGTGGCGGGCATCAACGTCGGTGCTCAGCCCTACTGGAACGCCGAGGCGACGATGTTGATGCACACCAAGGGCATCCTCGTCATGACCCCGGACTCGGCGATGGTGCTCACCGGCAAGCAGTCGCTCGACTTCTCCGGCGGGGTGTCCGCGGAGGACAACCACGGCATCGGCGGCTACGACCGGGTGATGGGCCCCAACGGCCAGGCCCAGTACTGGGCGGCCGACCTCGCGGGCGCCCGGGACGTCCTGATGGCGCACTACGACCACACCTACGTCGCTCCGGGGGAGAGCGGACCCCGCCGCGCCGAGACCACCGACCCGCGTGACCGCGACGTGAGCCCCTACCCGCACAACGTCGTCGGCAGCGACTTCACCACCGTCGGGGAGATCTTCTCGCCCGAGACGAACCCCGACCGCAAGAAGGCGTTCGACATCCGCACCGTGATGCGCGCGGTCGCCGACGCCGACCACCCCGTCCTCGAACGGTGGGCGGGCATGGCCGACGCCGAGACCGCGGTGGTGCAGGACGCGCACCTAGGCGGGTGGCCGGTGTGCCTCATCGGCATCGAGTCGCGATCCGTGCCGCGGCGCGGGTTCCCGCCCACGGACGGGCCCGACACCTACACGGCGGGCACGCTGTTCCCCCGGTCGTCCAAGAAGGTGGCGCGCGCGATCAACGCGGCCAGCGGCAACCGTCCCGTGGTGGTCCTGGCCAACCTGTCGGGCTTCGACGGTTCGCCGGAATCGATGCGCAAGCTCCAGCTGGAGTACGGCGCCGAGATCGGCCGCGCGATCGTCAACTTCGAGGGCCCGATCGTGTTCTGCGTGATCTCGCGCTACCACGGCGGTGCGTTCGTCGTCTTCTCGAAGGCGTTGAACCCGAACATGACGGTGCTCGCCGTCGACGGGTCGTTCGCGTCCGTGATCGGTGGCGCACCGGCGGCGGCGGTGGTGTTCTCCGGTGAGGTCGCCAACCGTACGGCCGCCGACGAGCGGGTGCGGGACCTGGAGGCGCGGTTGGCGGAGGCGGACGACTCCGAGCGGGCCGAGCTCGCGACCCAGCTCGCCGACGTACGCACGTCCGTGCGCGCGGAGAAGCTCGGCGAGGTCGCCGCGGAGTTCGACGAGATCCACTCCATCCGCCGTGCGGTCGAGGTCGGTTCCGTCGACGCGGTCATCGCGCCCGAGGCGCTGCGTCCGGAGTTGATCGCCGCCGTGGAACGCGGACACGAACGCCGCTGACCCCGCCTCCGTCGAGGTGACCTCCGGTGCCGTGTGAGGCGCGGCACCGGCGGGTCAGGCGGGTTCGCCCGGCGTGGTGCCCATCGACAGCACCCGCACCGCCATGCGGTGGAAGAGCTCCGTGGCCGACGTGCGTTCGAGGTACTCGTCGAAGTTGCCGCTGCGGGCCAGCGTGGCGAAGCCGTGCGCGAGGGCCCAGGCCGCGAGCGCTCCGGACCGCAGAACCTCGTCGTCGAGGCCCGGAGACGCGGTGGAGACGCCCGTGCACAGTACGCGTCGGGCCCAGAGCCGTGCCGCGACCAGGTCGGGGTCGTCGCGATGATAGACCTCCGGCCGGTACATGACCTCGAAGTGCCCGGGATGTTCGACGGAGAACCGCACGTACCGGGTGCCCACTTCCAGCAGCGGGAGCGGAGCGGTGTCGAGTGCCTCCTCCAGGGAATCGGAGAGCAGCTCGAACCCCTCGACGGCGATGGCGGTGAGCAGCCCCGCCTTGTCGTGGAAGTGATGCGCCGGGGCGGCGTGGGAGACACCGGCCCGCCGGGCGAGGTCGCGGAGACTGATGGCTCCGATGCCGTCCTGAGCGATGACGTCCACGGCGGCGTCGATGATGGCACGGCGCAGGTGACCGTGGTGGTAGTGGCCTCGACCGGGCATAAGGTGCAAGTCTACGAACCGGCGGCGGGTCGTACAGGGCGACGAGGACCGACGAGGGCACCGCCGGACCGGTTCGGGTGAGCCGGGACGGCGCCGTCCTCGGGCGGTTGCGCGTCGCCGGCACGCATAGTCGCGATCAATGCCGGGTACGTCTGCGTCCATGAGGGACTTCCAGGACGACGACGTCCGCGGGGCGGGGCCACCGGTGGTGTGGCACGGGCCGGAGTCGGCGTCTGTGCTGCTGGTGCTCGACCCGGCGGGCGAGGCGAAGCACGACGCGTTGCCCGCGACGTGGAGGCCGTTGGCCGACCACCTCCGGGTCGGCTGGTGCCGGCTGCCCGCGGAGACCGGTGATACGCCGTCGGTGGACCAGCTGCTGGAGGGTGTGGCGACCCACGCCCACCTGGTGGCCGCGGGCACGGCCGCCGAGCCGGCATTGCGGCTGGCGGACGCTCACGCGGACCGCGTCCGAAGTGTCGTGGTGGTCGATCCGGCCCCGATGACCCGGGCCGGCGTCGAGGCCGACGCCGACGGCTCGTACGCGGACTGGTGGGACACCGACACGGCGGCGGCGCGGCAGCACCTGCTCGCGCGAGGGGTACGCGTCGCGGCGTTCGTCAGCAGGGAGACCGACCCCGCCGTGCGCGTGGAACCACCGGTCCCACTCGGTCACCCCGACGTGGTCGGTCGCGTCGTGCAGTTGCTTCTGTCGTTCCAGGGCGACCGCGCCGATCCCGAACCGGTGGAGCCGGAGCGGGCCGAGGTCGTCGAGGCGTGGCACGCGGTACGGGAGCGCTTCGGCCCGGCGCTCGAACGCGCTCGTCGCTCGGGCGGCTAGCGCGCGGATTCTGTCGGTACCCGCGGTTAGCGTGGCGGCACTGACGATCGAGAGGGGTTCACCATGACTCACGCACCGACGCTCACCGCCGAGCGGACCGACCTCCTGAGCACACTCGCCTTGCACCGCGGGTTCCTCCGCCACACGGTGCGGGGGCTGAGCGACGAACAAGCCGTCGCGCGACCCACCGTGAGCGTCCTGTGTCCCGGTGGGTTGATCAAGCACGTCATGGAGATGGAACACGCGTGGATCCGGTTCGTGCAGGGCGACGACGCCGGGGTCGGGATGCCGACCACGGAGGAAGGCATGCGGGCCGCGCAGCGTGAGCACGAGCAGCAGTTCGAGCTGCTCCCCGGTGAGACGCTGGCGAGCGTCCTGGCCCGCTACGACGAGGTCGCGGCCGAGACCGAACGGGTCATCGCGGCCGTGCCGAGTCTCGACACGTCCTACGCGTTGCCCGCCGCGCCGTGGTTCGAGCCCGGTGCGCGCTGGTCGGTGCGCCGGGTGCTGCTGCACCTCATCGCCGAGACCGCGCAGCACGCCGGGCACGCGGACATCATCCGCGAGACGATCGACGGTCAGAAGACGATGGGCTGACGCTCGGTCGACGCGGTCGGCCCTCACGGACGGTGTCGAGGATGGCGGCGGTGACCTCACGGGGCCGTTCCAGCGCCGGAAGGTGGCCGACGCCGGGCAGGTCGAGTCGACGAGCGTGAGGTACCCCGGTGTGGACGAGTTCGGCGACGTCCTGGATCCACGGTGCATCCGCTTCCCCGTTCACCACGGTCACGGGCATGGACAGGGCACCGAGCCGTTCTGTCGCCGGGGAATCCGGCTGTAGCGCGACGTGTTCCGGCGCGGTCCACAGTCGACGGAACACGTCGCACAGCATGGTGACCGCGCGGTCCCAGACGGCGGGAGAGACCGTGTCCGGGTCCCGAGAGGGGCCGGCGACGAGGAAGCGAGCCTGGGCGAGGGCCATCGCCATCACGTCAGCGGGCTCGATGTGCTCCGCCGTGCCCGCGCGATAGCGCGCGAGCCGATCCGCGGGCACCGCACTGTGGACTCGCTCGCGGGTTTCGGTGAGCATCGCCTCGGGCCAGGTGTGGCCGGAAAGTCCGGGACCGAGCAGGACCAACCCGGACACCCGGTGTGGCGCCACGAGCGCCGCATCGACGGCGTAGGCGGCACCCATGGACGCGCCCACCACTGTCGCGCACTCGATGTGCAGAGCGTCGAGCAGACCGAGCAGGTCGCGGTGGTGGGCGAACCGGCCTCGGGCCTCACCGGACTCGCCATAGCCACGCCAGTCGTATCGCACGACACGGTGTGCCGGGGAAAGCGCGGTCACCTGGTCGTCCCACATACGCCGGTCGGCGATGCCCGCATGGACGAGGACGACAGCAGGCCCCTCTCCGACATCGTCGTAGGCCAGTCGCACACCGTCGAGCCGCACAGTCGCCATCGCACGAGCCTACGGTCGACGGCGTGCGCGGGACACGGCGTTTCGCTGTCAACGCACGGCGCGCGCCCGGTGGTTGACCCTGTCAGCCCACCGGAGTCTCGTGCGCTTCGTGCTCGCGTCGACGCCGTTCCTCACGCACGGATCGGATCGCGGCGGTGAGCCCCACCGCCCACAGGACGCCGACGCCGGTCAGCACGACCGTGGTGACGGTCGAGCCGGTGTCGGTCGCGTTCAACAGCGTGCGCGCGTTGGTGAACACGATCAGCCCGCCCGCCGCGGCGCCGAGTACCCGGGGTGGGAGCTTGCGCACCAGCCAGGCCGCCAGGGGTGCGGCGAGGACACCGCCGATCATCAGACCCGCGACGACGGTGTAGTTCAGCTCGTGCTCCTGCGACAGCGTCAGGAGGAAGCCCGCGCTGGCGGCCAGCGCGACGATGAACTCGGAGGTGTCCACCGACCCGACCACCTTGCGGGGTTCGAGGCGGCCCGACGACAGCAGCGTCGTGGTCGCGACCGGGCCCCACCCGCCGCCACCGCTGGCGTCGACGAAACCGGCGACGAGTCCCAGCGGAGCCAGGAACCGGGCGCTGGGACGACGCGTCGCGACCAGGGCGCCGAGCCGCAGGAACGCGAAGCGGACGAGCACGTACAGGCCGAGCAGCAGGAGCACGGCCGTGATCCACACCTCGGCGAACTCCATCGGCAGCGAGGTCAGGACGTACGCGCCGAGCACGGCACCCACCGCACCGGGCACGGCGAGGATCACGACGGTGCGCCAGTCGATGTTGCGGAACCGCCAGTGCGCGGCACCCGAGGCCAACGCGGTGCCCACCTCGGCGAGGTGGACGGCGGCCGACGCGACCGCCGGAGCAGTGCCCAGCGTCACCAGAGTCGTGGTGGCGGTCACTCCGAATGCCATTCCCAGCGACCCGTCCACGAGCTGGGCCAGAATTCCGGCCAGTCCGAACAGCAACAAGGTCTGCATCAAATGTCTCCGATTCCCGGATGGTCGCGATCGCCAGGCCGCCAGCCGAAAGACCCGGCCGCCGCCAGCGGGGTCCCGATCATGGCAGTACACGGGGAATCGGGTCACGCCATTCCCACCGAGTGAGTCGAGCACCCATTTCAGACGCTGTTAAGAAAAGCGCTGAAACAATTACCCGGTGAGTCCACGCCGTGGAATGCGTTGACACCATGACCGTCGTTCGGTGGGCTGAGGGCGGAAGCGAGGTCGGTGTGGCGGAGAGGGTGCTCGGTCGGAACGGGACGTCGTCGGGAACGGCCGGCGGAGTCCGGGAGGCGAACGCGGCGGCGGTGCTCGGCGCGGTGCGGGCGTACGGTCCGCTGTCCCGGGCGGCCGTGGCACGGCACACCTCGCTCAGCATGCCGACGGTCAGCAGGCAGATCGCGACGTTGGTCGACCTCGGTCTGCTCAGCGAGTCACCGTCGCCCACGCCGACCGGCGAGGTCGGCAGGCCGACGGTGCCGGTGGACCTGAACGACGACGTGATCGCCGCGTGCGGTGTGCACGTCGGGATCACGACGACCACGTACGGGTTGAGCACGCTGCGCGGTGTGCTGCTCGACAGTGTGCGCATGCCGACGCCGCACGGCAGCCCGGAGGACGTGCTCGAACACATCGCCCGCGAGGTCGGCGCGTTCCTGGCCCACTGGCCCGAGCGCCGGATCATCGGCGTGGGACTGGCGATCGGTGGTCAGGTCGACGCGGAACGCGGCCTGCTGGACCACGGTCCCCTAGGCTGGCGCGCCGTCCCGGCCGCGGCGATCGTCGAGTCGGTCACCCGCCTGCCGGTGCACCTCGACGGGCACGTGCCGGCCATGGCGACGGCGGAGCTGTTGTTCGGGGAGGCGGTGCACGCGCGCAGCGCGCTCTACGTCTACGCCCGCGAGATGGTCGGTGCGGCCGTCGCCGTCGACGGCGTGCTGCACCGCGGGCCGGGGCAGTCGGGCAGCATCGCGCATCTCCCGGTGGGAGGGGACGTGCCGTGTCACTGCGGGCGGACGGGATGCCTCGAAGTGACCGTCGCCGAACGCGCGGTGCTGGAGCGCGCCGTCCGTGCCGGAGTGCTGACCCGCCCGGACTTCGCGGCGTTACGGGAGGCGGCGCGCTCCGGTGACCCGGCGGCCGACGCCATCCTCGCCGATCGTGCCCGGGCGCTGGGCACGGCGGTGGCGTTGTTGCGCGACATCGTGAACCCCGAGCTGGTGGTACTCGGCGGGCAGGCCTTCACCGACGCGCCGGAGCAGCTGCCCGCCGTCAGGCAGGCCTACGAGAGCGCCACCGCGCTGCCCGGTGGCGACATCCTCACGATGAGCCGCTTCGGCCCGGACGTGCAGGCCATGGCGGCGTGCACCGGGCTGCTGACCCACCTGTACGCCCACCCGTTCTCGATCCTTCCCCCTGAGCGCTCGTCTCGGGTCTGAAGTCCCGACGTGGACGGGACCAACGATGGCGGCGCCCGGCTCGCTTCCCGCCTTACGGTCGGCTGTGCTCCTCGTGTGTGGCGGTGCCGGAGGGGAAGGGAGCGGACATGGCGGGGGAGGACGGACGCGATTCGGTCGTCGTGGGAGTCGACGGATCGAACAAGGCGCGGTTGGCCGTGCGCTGGGCGGCGGAGCGGGCCGCCGAGCGCTCGCTTCCGCTGCACGTGGTGTACGGCTACGGGCTGGTGGCACGGTACTTCGCCACCGAGGCTCCGGTGCCGCCGAGCGTCATCGAGACCCTGCTGGAGGAAGCACAGACCCTCGTCGAGTCCGCCGCCGACGAGGCGACGGAGGTGGCGCCGGGGCTGGCCGTGTCGGTCGAGGCCGTGGACGAACCGCCGGTCCCCGCCCTGACCCATCGGTCGCGGAAGGCGGCACTGGTGGTGCTGGGCGCCTCCGGGCTCGGGGGCTTCACCGGGATGCTCGCCGGATCGACCGCCGTCGCGGTGGCCGCGCACGCCCACGCCCCGGTGGTCGTGGTCCGGTGTGGGGAGGGACGTACCGAGCCGCCCTCCACCGGGCCGATCGTCGTGGGCATGGACGGCAGCTCGCTGAGCGACCGCGCCGTCGCGTGCGCCTTCGACGAGGCGCAGCGGCGTTCCGCGCCCTTGGTCGCGGTGCACGCGTGGGCCGACGTCGAGGACGAGAGCGTGTTGCGCCGCGCCCGCATGTTCTTCACCAACTCGCCCGAGGAGAAGGACGTCCGCGCCGAGCTCGACGCGCAGCTCGGGGACTGGCAGGCGAAGTATCCCGACGTCGAGGTGGAGCGGGTCCTGGTGCGCGACCGGCCCCGCAGACAGCTGCTCGACAGGTCGGAGACGGCACAACTCGTGGTCGTCGGCAGCCGTGGGCGCGGCGGTTTCCGGGGATTGCTCCTCGGTTCCACCAGTCAGGCGTTGATCCACCACGCGCAATGCCCTGTGATGGTCGTACGGCCACCGAAGGGTGACGAGGGCTGACGAGGGAGCGGCGATGCGGGCGTTCCGGATGCACGACTGGCTGACCGAGCCCGTCCTGACCGAGGTGGACGTCCCGGAACCGGGGCCGGGTCAGGTTCTGGTGCGGATCGGGGGTGACGGCCCTCGATCCGGTGAGTCCCGCGCCGCTCACCGACGCGGGACTCACGCCGTATCACGCGGTGCGCCGCTCGTGGTCGAAACTCACCNNCCACCGCCACCGCCGTGATCATCGGTGTCGGTGGGCTCGGGCATCTGGCCGTGCAGGTCGTGAAGGCGACGACCGCCGCCAGGGTGGTGGCCGTCGACACCCGGCCGGAGGCGTTGGAGCTGGCGCGGCGACTCGGAGCGGACGTGACCCTCCGCCCCGGTGACGGAGTGGCCGAGGTGGTACGCGACGAGACGCGGGGACGGGGCGCGGACGTCGTCGTCGACTGCGTCGGCAACGACGAGACGTTGGCTCTGGCGGCGTCGGTCGCTCGGGTGCTCGGCGACCTCACGATCGTGGGTCTGGGAGGAGGGCGGTTGCCCGTGTCGTTCTTCGCCATGCCGTTCGAGTTGTCGGTGCAGACCACCTATTGGGGGAGTCGTCCCGAGCTGGTCGAGGTTCTCGCGCTCGCTTCCAGGGGTTCGCTGCACACCGAGGTGACCCGGTTCTCGCTCGACGACGTGGCGCAGGCCTATCGCAGATTGGAGGAGGGAACGCTCACCGGACGTGCCGTCGT
>JACYYK010027275.1_pt1 | contig 15056 bp, 16 predicted proteins | sample 8236871 | NCBI WGS metagenome assembly JACYYK01 (sample SAMN14103087, study PRJNA606662) | landfill metagenome | isolation source: landfill solid waste inoculated with endophyte fungus Paravalsa indica | place: India:New Delhi, Okhla landfill site | collected 2017-11-05 | reverse complement strand
ACGCACAATTGATGCGCAAGGTGCTTTGTTGACACCGGGGTTAGTAGATGTTCATGTGCACTTCCGTGAGCCTGGGTTTGCCTATAAAGAAACGGTGGCGACTGGTTCTCAGGCAGCGGCTCGTGGTGGATTTACGACGGTGCTAGCAATGCCAAATCTTGATCCGGTACCAGCAACGCCAGCTGCGTTTACACAAATTAAAGCCAATAATGAAGCAAATGGCCAGGTGCATATTTATCAATATGCAGCGATTTCAGAAGGACTGACCTCAGCTGATGTCAGTGACATGGAGGCCTTAGCCGCAGATGGCGCCATTGCGTTTACGAATGATGGTAAGGGTGTCCAAACGGCAGCTACGATGTTAACTGCCATGCAAGCAGCCGCTAAGGTTAATCGACCATTAGTTGCCCATGTTGAAGATGAATCACTCGTTAATGGTGGTGTGATGAATCTGGGCGAGCGCTCAAAAGAATTGGGCTTGCCAGGGATTGATCCACTAGCTGAGTCATCGCAGTTGGCACGAGATTTGGTAATCGCCAAAGCAACTGGGGTCCACTATCATGTGGCGCATATTTCAACGAAGGAATCGGTGGACTTGGTTCGCTTTGCTAAGTCGCAAGGTGTACAGGTAACGGCTGAAGTGTCACCACACCATTTGTTACTTGATGAAACTGATATTACTGGTGATAATGCCTACTTTAAGATGAATCCGCCATTGCGCACGCCAACTGACCGCCAAGCTGTTATTGCGGGCTTGTTAGATGGCACGATTGATATGGTCGCAACAGATCATGCGCCACATAGCTTGGCAGAAAAACAACGCTCATTCATTGGCGCAGCCTTTGGTATTACAGGGATCGAGACAAGTTTCCAATTGATGTATACGCATTTTGTGAAATCAGGCATTGCCACACTAGAACAATTACTACAATGGATGGTTGTTCAACCACGAGAGACATTTAACTTATCCGGACAAAGCAAGTTAACGGTTGGGGCACCAGCAGATTTAGCATTATTTGATATTGCTCATGCCCATACGATTACAGCAGATGAATTTCTTTCGAAGGGGGTCAATACACCATTTATTGGTGAGACGATTTACGGGCAAACAGTATTAACATTAGTCGACGGTCAGGTTGCTTACGAAGCATAAGGGGGTAAATATGCAACGCTATCTTGTTTTAGAAAATGGTTCAATTTATACCGGTGAAGGTTTTGGTTCAGAGAAAGTTGTGGAAGGAGAGATCGTTTTTAATACGGGGATGACCGGTTATCAAGAATCTTTGACGGACATTTCTTATTTTGGTCAAATATTGACCTTTACTTATCCACTAATTGGTAATTATGGGATTAATCGTGATGATTATGAATCACTAAAGCCAACTGCAACGGCAATTGTGGCTCATGAAATTGCGCGGCGCCCATCAAATTGGCGCCAACAAATGTCGATTGCCGAATGGGCTGAAAAGATGGACTTACCAGGAATTACCAATGTTGATACGCGTGCGTTGACTAAGGAAATTCGTGAACATGGTGTCATGAAGGCGGCCATTGTTGACGAAATTCAGGCGGACACCGTTGCAAAGCTCCAAAATGTTCAAGCAGATACCAACGAAGTGGCTGCAATGACGACGAAAACAACCTATGTCAATCCTACTGAAGGTCTATCGATTGCTTTGATCGACTTTGGTTTGAAGAATTCGATTCTACGTTCATTAGCAAAACGTGGTGTTAATGTGATGGTTTTCCCGGCTGATGTTGAGGCACAAACGATTTTGGACATGGCACCAGATGGGGTCATGCTGTCAAATGGGCCAGGAAATCCAGAGGCAGTGGCGCATATTCTACCAGTTATTCGCGAACTACAAGAAACCTTGCCTCTAATGGGTATTTGCTTGGGACATCAATTGTTCGCGCTGGCTAACGGGGCTGAAACCTACAAATTAAAGTTCGGTCATCGTGGTTTCAATCATGCAGTTCGTAATTTAGTGAAGGATCAAATTGATTTCACCTCACAAAATCATGGTTATGCGGTTGCGGCTGAGTCAATCGTTGGAACTGATTTAGAAATTACCCATGAGGAAATTAATGATCACACTGTTGAAGGATTGCAATTAAAAAATCGGCCTGCTTTTTCAGTACAATTCCATCCGGATGCAGCACCTGGTCCCCATGACGCTGAATATTTATTTGATGACTTCCTAGAAATGATCGTCGCCACTAAGAAAGGACAAATGCAACATGCCTAAACGTACAGATATTCACAAAATTTTAGTAATTGGTTCAGGTCCGATTATTATCGGCCAAGCAGCTGAATTTGATTATTCAGGTACCCAAGCTGCGATGTCACTAAAAGAAGAGGGCTACGAGGTCGTCTTGGTGAACTCAAATCCCGTCACGATTATGACAGATAGTGAGATCGCTGATGAGGTTTATATTGAGCCATTATCATTAGAATTTTTATCACGAATTCTGCGCAAGGAACGTCCTGATGCCATCTTGCCAACCTTGGGTGGTCAAACTGGTTTGAACATGGCCAAGCAGCTGGCTGAAACAGGTATTTTGGACGAATTAGGCATCATCTTATTAGGGACAAAATTATCAGCGATTGAAGAGGCTGAGGATCGTGAAGCCTTTAAAAATCTAATGACCCGACTAAACGAACCAGTTCCTGAATCAATGATTGCAGTTACGGTTGAACAAGCTTTGTCATTTGCTGAAACAAGTGGCTACCCGGTTATTGTGCGACCAGCTTATACCTTAGGCGGTACTGGTGGCGGAATTGCCAATGATGAAGAGGAACTAAAAGCAATCGCGGCAAATGGTTTAGAGCTGTCACCAGTTACCCAGGTATTGATTGAACAATCAATCGCCGGTTACAAGGAAATTGAATTTGAAGTCATGCGTGATGCAGCTGACAATGCTTTGATTGTGGCTTCAATGGAAAACTTTGACCCAGTCGGTGTTCATACGGGTGACTCAATTGTGGTGGCCCCAGTCCAAACTTTGTCTGACCGTGAATTGCAAATGATGCGTGATGCAGCCTTGAAGATTATTCGAGCTTTGAAAATCGAAGGTGGGGTCAACATTCAAATGGCCTTGGACCCAAATTCATTTAACTACGATATTATCGAAGTTAATCCACGTGTGTCACGTTCATCAGCATTGGCCTCAAAGGCAACGGGTTACCCAATTGCCAAGATGGCGGCAAAAATTGCAGTTGGTTTGACATTGGATGAAATTATCAACCCAGTTACTGGGACAACAAAGGCCGCCTTTGAACCAGCCTTGGACTATGTGGTTGTCAAAATTCCACGTTGGCCATTTGACAAATTCGCAACCGCTGACCGTCATTTAGGTACACAAATGAAGGCTACTGGTGAGGTCATGGCTATCGGTCGTAATATTGAAGAAGCTATGAATAAGGCAGTGCGTTCATTAGAAATTGGTGCCATTGGTCTGCGTGATCTTAACTTTGCGGAGATTTCAACTGAAAAGTTGTTAAATGACTTGATGCCCGCACGTGATGATCGCTTATTCATGATTGGTGAATTACTACGTCGGGGTGTTTCAATAGATGAAATTCATAGCCGGACGAAGATTGATTACTTCTTCTTGGATAAGGTGCTCCATCTCATTGAAATTGAAGAAAATTTGGCACAACATGTTGGCGAGGAACAAGCCTTACAACAAGCCAAGCAAAATGGTTTTGCCGATCAGACCATCGCGGATATCTGGCAATGGTCAGCTGCTGATGTGACATCGTTACGGGAAGACGCAGCCATTCAACCCGTTTATAAAATGGTTGATACGGTGGCAGCCGAATTTGCGTCACAAACACCTTATTACTATGCAACTTATGAAGAGCAGAATGAATCAGTTGTAACTGATAAACAAAGCGTGTTGGTGCTCGGTTCAGGACCTATCCGTATCGGTCAAGGTGTTGAGTTCGACTATGCCACTGTCCATGCGGTCAAGGCGATTCAAGCCGCTGGTTATGAAGCAATTATTATGAATTCTAATCCCGAAACGGTTTCAACGGACTTCTCGGTTTCAGATAAGTTGTATTTCGAGCCATTAACTTTGGAAGATGTGCGCAATGTGATTAATTTGGAGCAACCAATCGGGGTCGTTGTACAATTCGGTGGTCAAACTGCCATTAACTTAGCAGAACCACTGTCTAATGCAGGTGTGAATATCTTAGGAAACAGTGTGGCTAACTTGAATCGTGCCGAGGATCGTGAAGAGTTCGATCAAGTGATCAAGCAATTAGCCCTAGCGCAACCAATGGGTAAAACTGCGACAACGATTGGCGAAGCTTTGCACGCTGCTGAAGAAGTTGGTTATCCAGTTTTGGTCCGTCCATCGTACGTCTTAGGTGGTCGTGCCATGGAAATCGTGAATAATGAGGTTGAACTACAAGATTATATGGGACGGGCGGTCCAAGTTTCGCATGATCACCCCGTACTAATCGACTCATATTTGGTTGGCTCTGAAGCCGAAGTTGATGTCCTTTCTGATGGTGAAACGGTCGTTATTCCAGGAATTATGGAACACATTGAGCGTGCCGGGGTCCATTCAGGTGATTCAATGTCGGTTTATCCAACCCAAACATTGTCTGACAAAGTGAAGCAAGAAATCACCACTGCATCAATCGCCTTAGCTAAGAGTTTGGATACGATTGGTTTGATGAATGTGCAGTTTGTGATTCATGAAGACACAGCTTATGTGATCGAAGTTAACCCACGTGCTTCAAGAACAGTGCCGTTTATTTCAAAAGTAACGCACTTGAAGTTGGCACAATTGGCCACACGCGTCATGCTGGGGGAAAAGTTAGCTGACATGGGCTTTGAAACTGGCTTGGTTCCTGAATCAAAGATGGTTCACGTCAAGTCACCGATCTTCTCATTCACCAAGTTACCAGCGGTAGATTCACTATTAGGACCTGAGATGAAATCAACGGGTGAAGTCATGGGTTCAGATAAGACCTTCGAAAAGGCCCTTTACAAAGCCTTTGTCGCTTCAAATATTAAGATTCCACATGAAGGGAATGTGTTGTTTACCATTGCCGATGAAGATAAGGTTGAGGCTTTGGCATTAGCAAAGCGTTTTAATGAACTAGGGTTCCAATTGTTTGCAACAGCTGGAACGGGTGATTATTTCATGCACAACGGTTTGAACGTCCAAGTGCTAGATAAAATCAGTGAAACGAAGCATAATGCCGTGACGGCCCTGAGCCAAGGCGATTTACAGTTAGTCATTAATTCAACGCACCAAGATGTGGCCACAGTCAATGACAGCCGCTTGATTCGTAACGCCGCGATTGAAAATGCGGTACCACTCTTTACAGCCTTTGATACCGTGAAGGCCTTGTTGAGTGTCCTTGAATCACAGGCCTTTACGGTTACCCCTGCATAACAACAATAAGACTGGCAATAATAAAGGAGAATTCGCACATGAATGATGAACGCTACGCCGTTTCTTTACCAGGTTTAACACTTAAAAATCCATTTATGCCATCGTCAGGTGCCTTCTATTACGGCCTTGATCATATGGATGATTTTGACCTTAATCAGTTAGGGGCTTTGGTGTTAAAGACGACAACGTTGACCCCACGGACGGGGAATCCACAACCTTGGATCGTAAATACCAAAGCCGATGTCTTAAATTCGGTTGGTTTAGCTAATCCAGGAATTGATGCCGTGACCGCCGATTTTCTGCCGGAACTGGCTGAAAAATTACCAGATTTACCTAAGATGTTGTCAATTTCAGGGGCAACCGTTGATGAATTTGTACAACTAGCAAAAATTATTGACGATATAGCAACCATTAATGCCATCGAATTGAATCTATCATGTCCCAATGTTGATGAAGGTGGCCGGGCCTTTGGCGTAACGGAGACTGGCATCCATGCAGTGGTGAGCGCTGTGCGCGCAGCCACGTCAAAGCCAATTTATGCCAAGTTATCACCCAACGTGACTGATATTAAGCCACTAGCAGTGACTGCTGAAAATGCGGGTGCTGATGGTTTGACGATGGTCAACACTTTAGTGGGGATGAGTTTAGACTTGCAAAGTCGTTCAGCACGTTTATATCGCGGTAAGGGCGGTTTGTCAGGTGAAGCGATTCATCCGCTTGCTGTTGAATTGATTTGGGAAGCAGCCTCTGTGGTTCACATACCAATCATTGGTGTCGGTGGCGTGTCATCGATTGATGATGCCTTAGAACTCATGTTGGCCGGTGCTAGTGCAGTACAAGTTGGTGTCATGAATAGCGTTGATAAGCTACGACTACCTAAGTTGATTGATGCTTTGCCAGCAGCTTTAGAGAAGTATCGTTTTGATAAGGTGAGTGATGTCACTGGTGCCTTACGAGACTTGCCTGAAAATGAAGATGAATGGACAGCGATTAAGAAGGAGCAAGCATGAGTGCGCAGAACCCAGTTTTTATTGCCTTAGATTTTCCTGAAGCGACAGTTGCTTGGCGTTTTCTGGATCAATTTCCAGCAGATCAGCAATTGGCCGTTAAAGTGGGGATGGAATTGTTTTATCGTGAAGGACCTGCCTTTGTAGCGGCCTTGAAAGATCGTGGCTACACTGTCTTTCTAGATTTAAAATTGTATGATATTCCCCATACTGTTGGTCAGGCAACCAAAAACGTTGCTCGTTTAGGCGTCGATTATTTAACCTTGCATGCTGCTGGTGGTGTGCGCATGATGACCGCAGCTAAAGAAGCGACCCTGGCTGCTGCCCATGGGCCCAAGCTTTTGGCAATTACGCAGCTCACGTCATTTACGGAATCCGAATTACAAGCGACGCAACAGATTGCGGTTTCTTTGAATGATTCTGTGATCCATCTGGCACAATTAGCACAACAGGCCGGTTTAGCTGGCGTTATTTCCTCAGCCTATGAATCGCAGGCTATTCATGAAGCAACGAGTGACGAATTTTTGTCGATTACGCCAGGGATTCGTTTATTAGGAGATGCGCAAGGTGATCAGAATCGCGTGATGACACCCACACAGGCGCAACAAAGAGGAGCGAACGGGATTGTTGTCGGGCGTTCAATTACACAAGCAGCCGATCCAGTGACAACATACAAACAAGTTGTGACAGCATTTCATAAGGGGTAAAAAATGACAAATTATCAACAAGCGGTAGCGCAGGCATTATTAGATATTGATGCCGTCAAATTACAACCAAATGATCCATTCACATGGGCATCAGGGATTAAAAGTCCAATTTATACGGATAATCGTAAAGTTATTTCATTTCCAATGGCTCGTAAAACGATTATTGATGGCTTGGTTGCCCTCATCAAAGAACAATATCCAGATGTTGAGGTGATTGGGGGCGTTGCGACCGCGGGGATTCCGCATGCGGCCTGGGTTGCTGAAAAATTAGGCTTACCATTAATTTATGTGCGGGCACAACCTAAGGATCATGGAACTGGTAAACAAATTGAAGGTTCATTGCAAAGTGGTCAGAAGGTCGTTTTGATTGATGATTTGATTTCGACCGGTGGTTCTGTCTTGGGCGCTGTTAAAGCAACGCGGGCAGCCGGTGGTGAAGTATTAGGAGTGACCGCCATCTTCTCTTATGAATTACCAGCAGCCACGGATAACTTTTCACAGGCAGCGACGACTTTTTCATCGCTAACTAATTTTTCTAGCTTAATTCAGGTTGCAAAAGAAACCGGTGAAATTACCCATGATGAGTTAGTGATGATTGCTGACTGGCACCAGACACTGGCATAATTGTCAATGAGTTTATGTCCAATTTTTACGCATAAAATGGTATGATAGGAAACATGAACGAGAAGATAAATTATGAACAATTAAATGGGCTGGATTTAGCTTATTATGGCGATGCCGTGTATGAGGTGTATATTCGACGTCACCTATTAGCTAAAGGGATTACCAAGCCAGCAAAATTACAACGTGAATCAAAGAAGTATGTCTCAGCCAAGGCACATGCAGCATTATATGCGTTAATCGAAGCAGAAGGAATTTATACTGAAACGGAACAAAAATACTTTAAACGTGGACGTAATGCTAACTCACATACCAAGGCTAAAAATACGGATGTTGTGACCTACCGTATTTCAACCGGATTTGAAGCTGTGTTTGGTTATTTAGGTGCTAGTGATCAGACAGAACGCTTAGAAGAATTAATTTCATGGATTTATAAACAAGTGGAAAGTGGGCGAACGGTTAATCATGGGACAACGAAATAATAAAAAACATGTTGGTAGTAAGCAACAAAAACCTGAGACGACATTAGATGATCAAGTTGAATTTGTCTATGGGCATCATGCAGCTGTCGAAGCGTTGAAGGGCAAGACCGAAATCAATAAGGTTTGGTTACAGACTGGCTTGGCAGATAAAGCCCGTCATGAACTAATGAACTTAGCGAAAAAACGTGGCTTGGTTATGCAAGATGCGCCTAAGGCAAAGCTTGATGAATTAACTAGTGGTGAAAACCATCAAGGGGTCGTGTTATCAATTGCAGCTTATGCATATGCAACGATTGACGAGTTGTTTGCTAAAGCAGCTGAAAAAGATGAAGCACCTTTTTTCTTGGTATTAGATTCAATTGAAGACCCACATAATCTAGGATCAATCATGCGAACAGCCGATGCAGCAGGCGTGCACGGTATTATTATTCCTAAGCGTCGGGCGGTGCAATTGACATCTGTTGTCGCCAAGACGTCAACTGGTGCAATTGAACATGTCCCCGTTGCCCGTGTTACCAACTTGGTACAAACTGTTGAACAATTGAAAGAACGCGGCGTTTGGGTATTTGGTACTGATATGAATGGTAAGGATTATCGACGCTGGGATGCTAATGGTGCAACTGCCCTGATTATTGGTAATGAAGGTAAAGGTATCTCGCCGCTATTGAAAAAGTCTGTTGACGAAACATTAGCCATTCCAATGATTGGTCATGTGCAAAGTTTGAATGCCTCGGTGGCAGCAAGTTTGCTTATTTATCAAGGTTATAATAGTCGCCATCCATTGGCATAAGAAACCATGTTTTTGCAACATATTTGGGTGATCAGCATTTACTGTGACTAACATAAGTGTGACACGTTGCCGGCTTTTACGTATGCTTTTCTTACATTAGTAAGGAGAGGGTGAATCAGGTGCGTGATAAACGAGCAGATTTAATTTTGTCAGCCCAAGCGGGGGATGAGGTAGCTTTTCAAGCCATCTTGCATGAATTTGAAGGCTTGATTTGGAAAACTTACCAACAACAACGTGTGCGCACGCAACCGATTGATTGGCAACATGAATGTCGGGTCGTGCTCCATAAAACGTTACGATTATTGCATAACCAAACTTGGGCAGCTTTGACGTTGTATTATAAACAGTCCTTGCAAACTCATGTTGTCCAGCTTTGGCGCAGTGAATACAGGGTACTAGATTTTCAAGTACCTGCTTTACAAGATGATATTGCGCCTTATGAAACTCAAACTGCTTGCGAACGGTATGCTGTTCATCAGCAAAATTTGGTGGCTTTTATCATGGAGTGGTACGCAACATTACCTGGTAAAGAACGCGAACTGGTGTTTTTGCTCGTGCAAGGTTATGGTATGGCAGAAGCTGCCCAACTGATCCACCGTTCATGTTCGTGGTGCTATGGTATTCGACGTAAATGGCGTCAGATCTATCGCTTGGAAATGAAAAACAACTAGCCGTTTGAGAGTAAAAGTGTTAAACTTTACTATACTAAAAAAGAAGTTAGGAATAGCGGTGGCGCCAAATGGCAGAGAAAAAAGTCGCTTTAGCATGTAGTGTTTGTGGTTCACGAAATTATATGGTTGCTAAAAAGCCAACCCGTGTTGAACGTTTACAAGTAAAAAAGTATTGTAAGTATTGCGGTAATCACACATTGCATCGGGAAACAATGTAAGAGCATCGAACAGAGGTTTACAGATGAAGTTTATATCAAGTGTTATGAAAGAAATGCATACAGTTACTTGGCCAACATTTAATGAAAATATCCATAATACAACCATCGTTGTGTTTACCGGATTAGCCTTTGCGCTTATTTTTGGTGGCGCTGACTGGGTATTTGAACAAGGAATTACTTGGTTGTCTAAGTAAACAAAATGCGCTATACTATAGCTATGAATTAGCAGATAAAACCCTCATTTTAGAGGGTTTTTAATTTACAAAAATTTACGTCAAACAGTCTGAGGAGGCAATCATGGCAACTGAGTCATTCGATAAGCAATGGTATGTTTTGCACACATATGCAGGATATGAAAATCGCGTGAAATCAAATTTGGAATCACGTATTGAAACAATGGGTATGACGGATTATATTTTCCGTGTATTAGTGCCAGAGCAAGAAGTCGAAGTTGAAAAAGATGGCGAGACCAAGATTGTTAAAGAAAATGACTTCCCAGGTTATGCCTTGGTCGAAATGATTATGACTGATGAAGCTTGGTACGTTGTTCGTAATACACCAGGTGTTACTGGATTCTTAGGTTCACACGGTGGTGGTTCAAAGCCAGTGCCTTTGCTACAAGAAGAAGTTGATGATATGCTTGCCCGCATGAACTTAGTTGAACGCAAGGTTGAACACTTGGATGTCGTTGTCGGTGATTCAGTTGATGTTGTTTCAGGTAGTTTTGCTGGCCAAGGCGGTGAAATTACAGCAATCGATGATGAACGTCAAGAAGTTACTATCTTGATCAACATCTTTGGTCGTGATACACCAACGCAAATTTCATTTAACGATATCAAGCCAGTTAAATAAATATAACAAATTTGAACACTTAGCTTGCTATAAGCTAGGTGTTTTGTTATTATAATGTAGTATGTGTTGTTATTACGCACATATGTGGGAGGCGTAAATCGAAACGCGCCATTTACACCACAAACACGAAGGAGGAAACAATCGTGGCTAAGAAAGTTTCAAGTATTGTTAAGTTGCAGATTCCAGCCGGTAAGGCTACACCTGCACCTCCAGTTGGACCTGCTTTGGGTCAAGCTGGTGTTAACATCATGGGATTCGCAAAGGAGTTTAATGCTCGTACTGCCGATCAAGGTGGTTTGTTGATCCCTGTAGTTATTACTGTGTATGAAGATCGTTCATTCGAGTTCATCACTAAGACTCCTCCAGCAGCTGTTCTTTTGAAGAAGGCCGCTGGTACTGAAAAGGGTTCTGGTGAGCCAAACACGAAGAAGGTCGCTACAGTTACTGCAGCACAAGTTCGTGAAATTGCAGAAACTAAGATGCAAGATCTAAACGCAGCTGATGTAGATGCAGCTGTTCGCATGATCGAAGGTACTGCTCGTTCAATGGGCTTCACTGTTGAAGGTTAATTAAACAAGTAACGTACGGATCGCATAGGAAACTAAGCAAGATCAAGCGGGAGGTCAATGACCGTTTGACCGCATTTGCAAGGAGGAATAGCTACCATGGCTAAGTATGGTAAGAATTATTTAGCAGCTGCTGAAAAGGTTGACAGTGCCAAAGTTTACACTGTTGATGAAGCTGCTGCATTGGTAAAGGATATTGACTTTGCCAAGTTTGATGCAACTGTTGAAATTGCATTTAACTTAAACGTTGATACGCGTCAAGCTGATCAACAATTGCGTGGTGCCGTTGTTTTGCCTAACGGTACTGGTAAGGACCAAACTGTTGTGGTCTTTGCACAAGGTGATAAGGCTAAAGAAGCTGAAGAAGCTGGTGCTGATGTTGTCGGTGCCGCTGACTTGGTACAACGTATCCAAGGTGGCTGGTTAGACTTTGATGTTGCTATTGCAACACCAGATATGATGGCACAAGTTGGACGTGTTGGTCGTGTCTTGGGACCTAAGGGCTTGATGCCTAACCCTAAGACTGGTACTGTTACGTTTGACGTAACTAAGGCCGTTTCAGAAGCTAAGTCAGGAAAGGTTACTTACCGTACTGACCGTGACGGAAACGTTGCTGTACCAGTTGGTAAGGTATCATTCGATGCTGACAAGCTTGCAGGAAACATCAAGTCATTGGCTTCTGTTATCTTGCGTTCACGCCCATCAGCTGTTAAGGGAACATACGTACAACACGTATCAATCGCTTCAACATTTGGTCCTGCTGTGAACATCGACATTTCTTCACTATAATTAGATCTTTCTAAATATAGTAGAAGTATTTGTTGACACTTCCTCGACTACCTGTTAAAGTAGTCAGAGTAATATATCGATTCTACCTAAGACGCAGGTGTCGTAAGACTCAATATCCCGCCGAGGAAGTGAAAAAACGCGAAAGCGACTTTTGACCCCCGGTGCAGTTTGTACTGAGGGTCTTTTGGTAAGAATCAAAATCTAAACAGGAGGAACATTATACCATGAGTGAAGCAACCATTGCTGTTAAAGCACAACAAGTTGCCGAAGTTGCCGACAAGTTCAAGAACGCAACGTCTGCCGTTGTTGCTGACGTTCGTGGCTTGACTGTTGACGAGTCAACTAAGTTGCGTGCTGAATTACGTGGAGAAGGCGTTGAACTACGTGTTATCAAGAACAAAGTCTTGGTTCGCGCTGCTGAAGCTGCTGATTGGTCAGATATGAACGACCTATTTGCTGGACCTTCAGCCGTTGCCTTTTCAAACGACGATGCAATCGCACCTGCCCGTGTTTTGAAGAAGTACGCTGATGATATCGATGCCTTGGAGATCAAGGGTGGATTCATCGATGGTAACATGGCATCTATTGAAGAAATCAATAAGTATGCTGCATTACCAGACCGTGACGGTTTGCTATCAATGTTGTTGTCAACATTGCAAGCACCTGTCCGCAACGTTGCCTATGCAGTTAAAGCTGTATCAGACGCAAAGGAAGAGGCTGAAGCCTAAGCATTCGCTTAGTTTCGCATCTTAAATTGTCGGGCATTGCCCAAAATTAAAATTGCAAAAAACGCAAATATAAAGAGGAGATTATTTATCATGGCATTTGATAAGGATTCAATCATTGCTTCATTAAAGGAAGCTACGATCATGGACTTGGCTGACTTGGTTTCAGCTATCGAAGAAGAATTTGGTGTTTCAGCTGCTGCCCCTGTTGCAGCTGCTGGTGCAGCTGGTGGTGACGCCGCTGCTAAGACTGAATTCGACGTTGAGTTGACTTCAGCAGGTACTGCTAAGGTTAAGGTTATCAAGGCAGTTCGTGAAGCAACTGGCTTGGGCTTGAAGGACGCTAAGGGTCTTGTTGACGATGCACCTTCAGTTATCAAGGAAGGTCTTTCAGAAGACGACGCTAACGAATTGAAGGCAAAGCTTGAAGAAACTGGTGCTTCAGTTACTGTTAAGTAATTAAATTCGTTTAAGTGGTCAGAGATGACTATAAAAAGAAAGCTACTTGTGTATGCAAGTAGCTTTTTTTATATACAATAAATTTATTTTAGGCTGGCAAAATCAACAAAATGACATTTAGCAATATTTATGTCATAATTGCCAAAAAATTAAGAAAATTAGTTAATACTGTTTATAGAAACTTGTCGTATACTATTAAATATGAATAATAAAAACATGCGCGGGTTACGTTCACGTGAAGAAAACCCAAAAAAGAAAAAGATGAAGTGGTTATCAATTGCCATTGCGTTAATTGTGACCATTGGTGTTATCGCCATCGTGTGGCCGCACCACGAGGAGATAATGCGAACGATTACTCCTAAAAAAGCACAGGTTAATTATAAAAAGAATTTGACCCAATCATGGCAAAAAGTACTAAAAGAAGAAAATGCGAATGTAGATATTGCCGTTTATGATAAAAAGCATGATAAAACAATCACCTTACGCCAAAGCGACCAAGATACTTTTTCTACCGCTAGTATTGTGAAGGTGTCTGTTTTAGCGACTTTATTAAGTAAACATGAGTCTGCAAATGAGCCACTGACAGATAATCAAAAAACATTGGCGACAGCGATGATTGAACAAAGTGATAATGATGCAACAACAAATCTGTTATATCAAATGGGAGGTTATACTACGCCAAATGAGTTGTTTGAAACATTATCAATGAATGATTCAGAGATGAATGCGGAAGCATGGGGTAATTCAAACACAACAGCTCCAGATCAGGTGACTTTGTTACGCAATCTTTTTTATAGTAGTGATACGTTGAATGATGATTCACGGCAATACGCTAAGGAATTAATGAGCCACGTTGAATCTAATCAAAGTTGGGGAATTACGGGTGGTGTCCCATCTGATGCTGAAACGTCAGTCAAGAATGGTTGGTTGCCACTTGATGACGGTTGGATCGTTAATAGTATCGGTCACGTCAAAAATAAACAAGCAGACTATGTGATAGCTGTTTTGACTAATGGTGACGAGACAGAAGAAGACGGCATTAAATTAATTGAAAAACTATCAAAACAAACATATCGAGAGTTATCGAAATAAAATTATCAGGATTATAAAAGTATATTTTTATCACAAAACGGTTAGAACAACTATGTTCTAGCCGTTTTTTTGTCTCGCTTGACGTAAACGCGTTCCAAAAGTCTGAAGCCTCAATGTAACGCAATTTGCGACATGCTTGTCCTTCGCATTGCTTCGGCCAAAAATATCGCAAATTACGTTACACACCAGCTTCAAAACGACTTTTGTCTCGCTCTTTTTTAAAAACCTTTACACAATTGAGATGTCATTACAGTTATTTTTCATTTAAGAAAATATATTGATTAGTTTTATGAAATTTATTATGATGAATAAGTTGTTTCAAGGAAAAATATTTTTTGAAACAACAAAAAGATTTTATGATACAGGAGATATATTTATGCTGCAAATCAACGACTTAACTGTCGCTTACAGCAATGTACCAGTTTTTACGGACTTGTCTGTAAACTTTTCCCCGGGAAAGATTACAGGGATAATTGGGCCCAACGGTGCTGGTAAGTCAACGTTAATCAAGGGGACACTTGGATTGGTGCGCCGATCGGGTAATGCGACTTTAAATGGAACAGCCATTAATCGTGTTCGTCAAAAGATTGCGTATGTCGAACAACGTGCGGCCCTTGATTTAACATTTCCCATCAGTGTTTTTGAGGTGGTTTTAACGG